>Ga0182024_10013188_pt1 | contig 16197 bp, 11 predicted proteins | sample P32metaG_FD_120480 | JGI IMG/M metagenome (GOLD analysis project Ga0182024, IMG submission 120480) | Permafrost microbial communities from Stordalen Mire, Sweden - P3-2 metaG (Illumina Assembly) | ecosystem: Environmental > Terrestrial > Soil > Wetlands > Permafrost | place: Sweden: Stordalen... | reverse complement strand
TACCTCCTGTCTTTCACGGCGGGGAAAGAGTTCGAGGCCACCACGGACGGCCCGAAGAATACCGACGTGCACCTTTTCGTCTACGACTCCTCCGGCGCGCAAGTCGCTAAGGACGACTCGCCCGGACCGAAGTGTTCGGTTAAGGTCACGCCGACGGCGGACGGGCAATACAAGTTCGTCATCACGAACGCGGGCGGGGCCAACACGGTGACCTTCAAAGTAAAGGTTGCCAAATGATGACTCACCGCTTGTCAAAAAGACACTAGGATTCGCGCCTAATGGCTTTCGAAAGGCTGCGGACTATCGTCATAACGGCGATCCCTAAGCCGAGATCCAGCGAAAGGTTCCGGAAAATTGCCGAAACCATCCCAACTCCCTGAAAACGAGCCACTCTGAAGTAATCGGCCAATTTCCGGTTTGCCGACCGACGAGCAAGCCTATCTGCAGAGATATTTCGAGGAGTCCGCCGGCGAGCACAGACTTGCCCGGTTCTTTTTGATGCGCCAAGTGGCGCACATATTCTACGCGATGGTCTTCCTCTCGCTGGCTGCGGCGGCGGGCAAGGCCATCGACACGACCCTGGACGCTCTGAGGGAGTTCTTACGAATCGAGCCGTTGCTTCACGGCGGTAAGGGTGTCAGGGTTCGCCTTGATCTTGAGACAAACACCCTTTTCCTCGTACGACTCGCTGAGCACGTGAATGTTCTTGCGAATGTCGGCGAGCACACCCTCCTTGCCGTAGGGAACGACAAGCTCCACCTCAGTCATAGTATCGAGAAAGAAATTAACGAGACGAGAGTGAAGTGCCTCGAAGTCCTGGGGGTTGAGCGCAGACATCGGAATGGCCTCGGGGAACTCTTTCTCCAGCAATGCCTTTCGCAAGGAATCGACGATGTCGATCTTGTTTAGGATCACCAGAGACGGGAGCTTTCCAGCCCCAATGTCTTCGAGCACTTCTTTCGTCACCTGAATGTGAGAGCGGAACGCCGGATCGGCCGCATCCACTACGTGGAGCAGAAGGGAGGCGTCCAGCGCTTCGTCGAGAGTCGACCGGAATGAGGCCACGAGATCGTGGGGAAGATTTCGAATGAAACCAACCGTGTCGGAAACGAGAATCCGGGGTTGCGTCTCGGGGTGCAACGCCCGCACGGTGGTATCCAGGGTCGCAAAGAGCCGGTCGGCCACGAGCACTTCGCTCGAAGTGAGCGCCCGCATGAGTGAGGACTTTCCGGCGTTGGTGTAGCCGACGATAGCGACCTTGGGCAAACCCTCGCGATGACGACGGCGCTCGACTTGCTCTCGATGGACCGCTTTGAGCTCTCGTTGCAGCTCGCTGGTGCGGTCCCGCACTTTCCGGCGCTCGATCTCATGAAAGGACTCGCTGACCCCCTCTTGCGCCACGTCCTCCACCCCTTCGTTCTTTGGCCCCGGACACGCGCTCGCGGGGCGCGAGGTATTTGAGTCTTGCCAACTCCACCTGAAGTTGCGCTTCTTTGGTGCGAGCATGCCGATGAAAAATCTCGAGGATGATGGCCGGTCGATCGTAAACCTCGACGCCGGTCGCTTCTCTAATGTTTCTCACTTGTGTGGGGGTTAGTTCGTGATCGAACACCACGCTTTCGGCCATGCTGGGCGCCTTCACGAGTTCGCTTAGCTCATTCAGTTTTCCCGGCCCGATGAGAGACGCAGACGTAGGGGATTGCAGTCTTTGCGTAAGCGTTCCGACGATATCCCACCCCAGCGTTTCAACCAGTTGCCTCAATTCCCGCAGCGAGGCATCGTGCTCTTCGGCGGCGGTCTTTTGCAGCTGTACATCTACGAGGATGGTGGCCGGCCTAACCTCGGACCCTGAAGGATGCGTCATGTTGAAAGCATATCTCAACTAAGTTTAGAGTGGCCCAGCTTTGATCATGTGACCGAACAAGATTGATGAGACCAGAAATGCGCAGGGTGCCCTGAATTTTCCCCATACTTGCCAAATGGCGCGCGCTTAACTTGCCTTCGGTCAATGTTTTCTGAATGGCACTCCTGCCTCGGCCTGTTTTTGAATATTTGTCATTCGGCGAACGTTTTGATCAAGGCCTGGTACAAAACGCGCCCACTGTTGCGTAGACCTCGTGAGAGCGCGATGCCAGATCACGGCACCGAGACCACTAATGACCATCCGTGGAACGTCCGGCAGGCGGCCCGATTTCTCGGCGTGAGTCGGCAGACCGTCTATCTTTGGGTCGAGCGCAAGCAGATTCCGCATCTGCGCGTGATGGGCCGCAATATCCGGTTTCTCCGATCCGACCTCGAGCGTTTCCGGGCGTCTTTCCGGCAGGAACCCGAACGGCCGTGAGACATTCTAGAATGAGCCGGTTTGGCGTCGCCGCGCCAGTTAACAAATTCCGCTGGAATCGAAATCCTGATCTGTCTTCCGACTTCCAGACCCCTGTCGCTTTCGTGAGTTCTCCGAAACCCAACGACAACCGGGGGACCTGCTTTCGCTCAAAAGCTAGCTCCGATCGGAGACGCCGCCAGGGGTTTGGAAAACCAGGACATCCAGGCTTTCTTGGGAGAAAGAAATGGTAAATATCTGGTTCACTGCTGATTTTCATCTCGATCATTCCAATATATTGCGATACTGCAACCGTCCTTTTCCGAATGTCGAGGACATGAACCAGGGGATCCTCGGCCAAATCAATAGCTGGGTGAAGACGAACGATATCCTCTACTTCCTCGGCGACTTCTGCATGGGGTCAGAGGCCCGAGCAGTGGAATTCCGTAGACAGATCTACTGCAAAACGATTTTCGCCCTACCCGGCAATCACGACAAACAGGTACGCAAGCTCACTCAGGAATTCCGTTGGCTGAACAACCTTTCCGAAATCTCAATCGGCACGCAGCGGATCGTCCTCTGCCACTACGCCATGCGTGTGTGGAATCACTCTTCCCATGGCGCGTGGCACTTGTACGGCCACTCGCATGGCCGCCTGCCCGACGTTCCGTCTTCCTGCTCCATGGACGTTGGCGTCGACACTCATAATTTCTGTCCCTGGCATTTTGAAGAGATTGAATCTCGAATGGGAGCGAAAGTATTATTGGGCCAATGAATCAAGTAGTGCACATGCCTTGGGCGCGGACCGACCGACTCCAACAGCTCCATTCATTCCTCTGGCTTCTCTGTGTTTTCAGTAATTTGGGGAATCTGCTTTTCGCTCAAAGCTAACCCCAATGGCATGAAAAGATCGGATTCTGGCACAGTTTTGGCACAGGGGACGCGCCTGCGCCGTGCCGATACTTCCAAACCATGGGCACTCCCTTATTGAACTGAATGTCAAAAGAAAGAACCTGCCAAGCAACCGTTCCATGCATGCGCTCTTCCCAAAGCATTCGGTTAACAGCCGAGTCGGTCAAAAATCTAAGTGCCGCGTCTGGTGTCGCTGACAAGAAATTGGGAATCACTTTTCCTTCTCTAGCTGCACCCAATCCTGCACCCAAACCAATGGTTCCCCGAGATTCCTAGATCGAGAACGGATTCCATGGAGGCGGTGAAGTCGTGGAGCTAGCAACGAGCATCCAGAACCTCACCCCCGTTGTTGGGAGACGACCATTTCATCGCATCTGCAACGAACACGTGACGCATCTAGCGGAAATCGAATTCAAGAGAACAGAGAATTCATAAGCTTCAAGCCCTTCGTCGAAGTCGTATTGGGCGCTTCAATGGTTTTCGCTTACGGTTTTCTCTTTGGATCTTTTTAACGCTTTTCAGCGGAATCTGCTCGTAATGGGTTTGGGCTTTCACGGTCCCCCGGTGAAGCAGTCAGAACCGTAGCAGACTCGAATTCATACGGGTCATATCTTTTGAAACTCAACTTGGATTACTTACGTCTCGTTAGTTTAACGAATCGGCTACGAAGAGGATTGATGAGCAGCTCTTGAATTATGGAACACAACGCGAAGTAAAGAACCGCTGGCCAGGTCGAGCGGCGATTCTTTAAGTCACCTCCTCCACATAGTGGGAGCATTTGGTTGAATAGTTTGCTACTTATCCGTATATAACCGCTTTAGCGACGTATCTTCGGGGTTGTGCCCGAGTCGCTTGGATTCGTCCAGTTGCGACACGCGCTGACGCAATTCCCGGTTAAGGGGATGGTGAGAGGGCGGAATTATCCTGGCCCGCCGCTTCCGGTTGGGGTGAATTGTTGCCCGTCACCATGAACCATCGCGCCATTACGGATGCCCGGAGCCGAACCCACGGAACTAGCGAACTTCGACGATAACGAGGGACACATCGTCGGCCAGGGCGCCGTGGCTCCACGCGGCCGCGCCCTCGAGGATAGCCTGTTTCATTTCGGGAAGTGCTCGTGTGGCCGACTGGCGAACCAACTCTTGAAGGCCCTGAACGCCGAGCATGTCTCGGGACCTGTTAAACACTTCGACGAGCCCATCGGTGTAGAGAACCAGACGGTCGCCGGGCGCGAGCTCGATTTCCGTCATCGACTCCGACGGCGCAATCTCGGAGAGATAACCGAGGATACCGTTTTGCGAATCGAGCAGACGCAACGTGCCCTTCGAGACGAGTATTGCTGGCGGTTGGCAGGCGGCCGCAAAGGTCATGCGGCGTCCGCACTGACTAAAACGGGCTGCGGTCATGGTGAAATAAAAACCGTTCTGCGGGATGCGATCATGTACGAAATCGTGGAGGCACTTCAACAAACGGCTGGGCTCGGTCTTACGTTCCAGCGCATGAAGTGTTTCAGAGTAGATGCGGTTGGCCATCAGAGCCGACGCTACACCGTGGCCCGAGACGTCGCACAGGATGAGGTTTAGAAATTCGTCGCCTTGGGGGAGAACTATACCGAAGTCGCCGCCAATCTTACGCGCAGGGCTGTAGTAGGCCTCGATGGCGAGGTCCTTCCACGCCAAATTATGTGGCGCGAGTGACTGCTGGATTAGTGCCGCGGTCGAGAGGTCGGCGTCAATTTCCCTTTGACGCTCCCGGAGCTGTTCTTCCACTCGCTTCTGTTCGCTGATATCAGTCACGGTTACCACAACGTAGTCCTGACCGTCTGGTCCTTGAATCACCCGCCCGCTGAGGATTACCGGGATTCTCTTGCCGTCCTTACGTGGAAAGTAAAACTCGCGGCGATGCCGGCCGTAGCGGTGCCCCAATTTGTGCTCGCGGATAATATGGGGAATATCCTCGGGAGGGAAAATCGCGTCGGGTGCACAGCCCCGCAGTTCGTCGAGACCGTACTGCCATAATCGTGTCAACGCTTCATTGGCAAAAATGACGCGAAGTTGGTCATCAACAATCGCCACTCCCTCGTTGAGCTCTTCGAGGATATTCTCCATCTGGCGAAGCCAACTGGGAGCATCGATATTGGGCTTAGGCATGGCTTTGTTCAGTTGAATTCGTTCGTAAAGATTGTATGTCGCGATCGAGCAACCGCGTGACGAGAGCAAAGAGCACACTGACCGATATTCCAGCCATCAACACACCAGTGATCGCTTCCAGAGGCCCTAAAACTCGCCAGTTGGACGGGAGAATCACATCGCCATATCCCACAGTCGAATAGCTGCTCGCGGAGAAGTAAAAGGCGAGCTCCCATGACGGGAAGCAACGCGTCCGGTAGAAACTGGCCCACAGAAGAATCGCGAGCCCGTGCAGAATTACAATTGCGACTGCCGATCTCATTACCAGGCTGGCTGAGTAAACTGGCCCATGCTTGTCAGTGTCCCGTGTCAGAACACGCTTTAGCCATTCGAAGAGCGTAATTACGCCCACGCACTGCAAGCAGAGCGTAAGACTCAGAAGAAGCACCGCCGCGGCAATCTGATTAAAAAGAATCATCGCAAATACCTTCAACGGGCTAAACATGCTCACCGTTTCATTCGAGCGTCTTTTCCATGGCCCTTACACCCCGGTCGAGCGAGCAAAGCCGGGACAAATCAACTGACCTTAGTCATCAGCTGGTGTGTGGCACCATTTCAGGCGCCGGGCGACCTTCAGTCTCCACTGGAGGTTGTTTCGTTTCCCAGCGGATGATTTTAAGATCAAGAACGAAGATGCTGTAAAGCACCGGTACCAACAGCAGCGTGGTAAAGGCTGCGACGGCAAGGCCGCCAATCTGCGCGTAACATAGAGGCTGCCATAGAGGGCCTCCTTCCAAAGCTAGTGGGAAAAGGGCAAGGATTGTCGCCCCCACGGTGATCATCACGGGCCGTATACGCTGGATTCCCGCGTCCGGAAGCGCCTGTTCTAATGGTTCCCCATTCGCATGCATTTCCTCGATAAAGTCGAACAGCACGATCACGTGGCTAACGATCACGCCGATTAAGCTGGCGATGCCCAGAAAAGCCATAAATCCAAAGGGCGTATGCATAATCGAGAGAGCAATGAGAGAGCCGATCACACCGTACGGTGCCGCGGCGAATACCAGAAGAGGTTTTACCGCGTTATTGAACTGAACGAGCAGCGCCAAGTAAATTCCAATCAAAGAAATCAGCAGAACGATTTTCAAGTTGCTGAATCCGTCTATTTGCTTTGCTCTTTCGCCCCCGATACGAAGCTGATAACCGGGGGGAAGATTTTTCTGGAACTCCTGCAATTTTGGAAGAAGGGGCTCGAGTATTTGTGAGGCGAGAACACCGGGCCGTGGATAACAAAGTATGGAAATGGTACGAAAATGCTCACGCCGGACGATGCGACCTGTTTCCAAAGAATTTCCGACCGTCGCGACCGACAGCAGAGGTACTCGATTGTTTGTTTGTGAAGAGTAAACATACAGGTTTTTGATGTCGGCTAGCTGGGCACGCTCCTCCATACGAAGGCGCGCCACAATGGGGATATTCTTGTCGCCTTCCTTGAACACGCCCACTGTCGTGCCGCTCATCGCGGCGGTCGAGGCGGTCGCGACATCGGCGTTGGTGATTCCCACTACGTTTGCGCGGTCAGGATCGATTTGAATCCTCTGCTGAACATCATCCGGGAACCAATCATCCCGAAGAACGGAAATGCCGGGAGATTGACTAACGATATCCTCAGCCTGTCGAGCAATCTGTCTCAGCGTACGAATATCGCTAGCTTCATTTCTCGCGTCGACGTCTGCCTGCCCGGAAATCAGCAACTCTACGGGATTCTCGACAGGATTCGTTTGGAGCTGGCGTACCGTAATCCACGCTCCCGGTACTTCCTTGGCCAGCGCGTCCTGGATCGGGCGAGCTAACTTTGGCGACGCTTCCTTGTCGGTAATCTCAACAATCATTTGCGCGTAGTTGGTCTGCGGCATTTCCGGTGATACCGAGAACCAGAAGCGAGGCCCGCCACCACCGGTAAAAGTCGTCAACGACTTAAGAAGATGACCACGGTTCTCCTTGGTTGTGACCTCGGTTGAATTTTCAATGACCTGACGGACGACTCGTTCAGCCTGCACGGCAGCATCGTTGGTAACGCTCAAAGGAGTTTCATTCGGCAGCCATATATCCAGATAAAACCAATACTGGACATCTTCGGGAAAGAATTGGGTTTTAAGCCGAGAGCCGAACAACCCGCCTATGATTAGGAAAACCAGGGACCCACCGAGGACGGCCCAACGGTGTTTTATAGCCCTGCCGACGAGTTTGTTATAGAAGCCGTAAAACCCTCGCCGCCGTCTCTCCTCGATGGTTGGTTCGGGCTTTGCTGGGGCGCGCAGAATGTAGTAACCCAGGAACGGGACAAACGTCATCGCCACAAAAAGTGCGCACAGCAGCGAAGCCGTCATTACGATGGGAAGGCTCTTCAGGAATTCGCCGGTATTGCCGCTCAGCATCAGAAATGGCAGGTAGGCGATGATGTTCGTGATCGTCGCGTAGAAAATCGCGGTTGCAAGCTTTGTAGGTCCGAGCCAGCACGCTGTTGTGCGCGGAAACCCTTCTGCCAAATGACGTTTTATGCCGTCGCCAGCGACTACCGGCACGTCGACGAGAAGGCCAAGTGCGATGATCAGCGATGCGATGGAGACTTGTTGCAGATCAATTCCCAATACATATACGACGCCAAATGTCATCGCCAGCGTGATCGGTATGGCGAGAGCCATAATCAGCGCTAGGCGCCACTCCCAAAATCCGAGCAGCGAAACGATGACCACGAGAATGATGGCTTCGACAAGTGCGCGCATGAACAGATTGATGTTCTCCTTCACTTGGAGCGGTTGATCGGACGTGTGCGCCAAAATCAGGTCGGCGGGAAGAACTTGGCGAAGTTGCTCAATCTTCGAATTCACGGACTGTCCGAAGCGCGCGATTTGCTTCTTATCGCGCATGTAAACTGCCAAGGTGATGGCCCGGCTACGTTGCCAGTGCCCACTGGAGTCTCGCCATGTGTAGTAATTGAGGTATGCGGCAGGAGCTTGGTACCCGCGGCTAATTTGGACGATATCCCGCAAATAGACTGGGGCACCCTGTGACGAGGCGGATACAGCTACATCGCCGATGCTCCTGGCGTTGTCGAATTGACCGGAAGGGATGAGCGTAATCCTGTGTTCCCCCGTTTCCACCGTCCCACCCGGCGCGATGATGTTCCGAGCCGAAATGATTTTGGAGAGATCAGCAGGACGCAATCCGTAGGCAGCCAACCGGTCCTGCGAATAATCGAGATAGATGGTCTGGGACAAAACACCCCGCCGTTCGATCTTGGAAACTTCGGGAGCTCCCTGGACCGTTCGGCCAATCAAGTCAGAATAATTGTCGAGTTCGGCATAGCTGTACTTGTCGCCGGCGACGCTGGCTAGTTTCGTCCGTGTCTCGCTCGGATCGCGAATGATTGTTGGCTCCCACGCGTCGGGATGTAGCTCGGACCGTTTTAGGCGCTGCGAGATGAACCGTTTGACGAACGCTTCAATGGAGCCGTCATCTGCATCGGAAACACCATCGAGTCCGATGAATCCACTCCCCTGAATGATTTCCGAGTCTCGAATTATTCCAGCGCTCTGCGCTTCCGCTTGAAATAGGTCTCCAGTGTCGAGGACTTCCTTTGCGGAGATGGATTGAGGAAAGGACTCTATCACCGTAATGCGCTGTCCCTCTCGATTCTGCTGTTTTGCAACGCGAGCTTTGCGGATCGCGGCCTCAACGGAATTGGCGCGAGCCGCAATTTCAACGTCGTCCGCCTTTTGGCTGGCGACCGTGAGCATGAGAGCAGCGGTATCTCCAAAATCGCTCTCGAAACTGATCGGGCCCGCGCCCTGAGGCAGCTGAGAATTTAGGGCGTCCAGCTTAAGGTTAATATCGCTGAATTGCCGCTTCGTATCGGCGATGCCCTCATCAAGTTGTATAGTCACAAACGAATAGCCCGGAAGGGATATTGACTTAATGCCGTAGTCCGCATCCGTTCCCGGATGAATGGTCTTATTCTCGGTGGCGACATCCTCAATTCGACGCGTAATGAATTGCTCGACCTGTTGCGCCGTCGCTCCGGGCCAGGGACAAGCCGCGACGCCGACTCGCACGGGGATTTCCGGGTCTTTTCGTTGCGGCATGGACTTATAGCCGAACCAACCCCAAATCAGGACTCCGGCCAGGAACATCCAGGAGATGTGCGGATGCTCGACGAAGAATCTTGGAACATTCCGGCGATTAGTAATGTCTTGCTCGTTTTCGTGTGTCATTTTTTCAATACCTCTATGGAAGAACCTGTACCGAATCGCCGTCCTTCAAACCGGCGGCTCCAACGACGACGATCTTTTCCCCTGGCTTTACACCATCGACTGCCACATCGCTCTCGTGCGTTTCGCCCAGCGTGACCTCACGCAGATGCGCCACCCATTTGCCGCCCACTTCACTGGCCACGAAAACCGCGTAGCGTCCAGGTGAGGAGGGGTCAGCAACAACGGCGCTTAGCGGGACGGCGGGAACCGGGGCGTTGTGAACGCCCGTCAAACTGAGCGAGGCGATCATCCCGGGTTTCAAATAGCTCTGAGGATTAGATACGGTCACTTCGATAGCGAAGACGCGATTCTTTTCGTCGGCGCTTGCGGCAATACTCGTGACGCGCCCGCTATATTCTTTCGGATCATCCTGGAGATGAATGGTGAATTGTTGCCCCAGGCGTAGGTGCCTTACGGCGTACTCGGGGACGCCGAAACCGATTTTGACCGCACTCGTGTCGGCGATGGTAAAGGTCGTCAACCCTGGTTCTGCTAGGTTCCCCAGTTCAATGTTTCGGGCAAGGATGTATCCCGAGAACGGCGCTCTTAGATCGGCATCCTCAAGTGCCAGCTGGGCTTGGTGAACAGTAGCGTCGGCCTGATCCACACCCGCATGGGTTGAATCGAACCTGGCCTGCGCTTGATCGAAATCGGGCTTGATCAAGCTCTGTGTGGCGTAAAGCGCCTTCGCGCGCTCGTAATCCTGCGTTGCTTCCACATGCTGCGCTCGGGCTTGAACGAGCGTTGCCGTGACTTGGTCAAGCTGATTCTTCAAATCCTGATGCCGAATCTGCGCGAGAACCGACCCGCGGCTAACATAATCTCCGGGACCTATGTCGCGACGCCGTCCATCTGCTCCCATGACCTGTTTAATCTGCGTTACGTAGCCTGCGGATTTGAAAGACAAGCTCGCTTGGGCGAATGGCGAGACGGAAGCCGAGTAGCGCAAATCTTGTGAAGACGATTCCAAAGCCACGTCCACTACATGAACTGGCGCGGGGGACTTGGCTTCGACTTGCGTGGGCTGATGACAGCCATTTGTTACGAACATGAAAGCCAGAAGCACGGCCGCCTTTGCTAATCCGAGCCCTATCTTCAATTTGTTCTCCATGATTTTTACTCCGCTCCAATTGCTTCCCCGAACTCCGCTCTGGTTCTCTGAAATTCTGGACGCGCCTGCTGGCACTGCACCTCGGCTTCCTTGGCTGCCGGTTTGGGATGACACTGTTCTCATGGCTACTCTTCTCCCATCGACTTGCGCAGCTCAGCGAAGAAGCTCCAGTATGAGGAAAGCGCTTCCTGATACTGAGCATTGGTTTCCGAGCTTTTGGCCTGGGCTTCGAGAAGATCTTTCAAGAGCGAAGCCTGCTGTTTATATTTGTTGTTAGTCTCCCGGAGCTGTTCCACAGCCGCTTCGTGGGCGGTCCGAGAAGCCTTAAGCAGCAAAGAGGCCTCCCGCCATTTGCGGAATTTCGCGCCAATTTCGACAGCTATCTGCGATTCCGTCTCGTGAATACCGTTGCGGGCCTGTTCGATAGTGTTACTTGCTTCGGCGACCTTGTTGTGGCGGCGTCCCCAGTCGAACGGCTCCCAAGTTAAAAGAAAACCGGCCGTGGCAACGTTTTGAGGAAGAACTTGCACGTTACTGATCCCCTGATAGCGCACGGAGAGACTCAGGTCCGGGATGTATTCGGCCTTCGCGAGACGCCGGTCATACTCCGCTTGCTTTTCTTTCAGACGCGCTTGCCGATTTTCCGGGCGGTTTGCCAGAGCCTCCTGGCGGGCTGAATCGAGCGTGAGATCGCTGACGTCCTGCTCTGGAATGAAGTCAACACGAAAAGGCGTGGCTACATCGCGGCCAAGCAGTTGGTTCAACGCCTCACGTTGTGTTACCAAGCCATCCTCTGAGACGGACAACTCATAGCGCGATTTCTCTAACCGCGCCTGGACATCCAGTACATCGCCCCGCAGCGCTTTCTTTTCAGTCTCGTACTGCGTGGTGACTCGTTCTGCTTCCTCGAGTGTCTTGACCGCTTCCCGCGCCGCATCCACGCCCGCCTGGGTCGCGACAAGATGAAGATATGCGCTTCGGACTTCCGCAGCGATTTTCTGGCGCTCGCCGCGTACGTCCTCACGGGCGATGTCGCGTCCAAGTTCCGTCGCGTGAATCCCTAGACTGATCTTGTATTGTTGTGTCAACGGTTGATCGATGCTGCCGGTCAGGTAGGTAGTGAACACCGCAGGCGTGTGGATTTTGGCGTTCGTTGACGGGATTGGCCCAGTGCTCCCAAACGTGCCTAACGAACCTTTCGGGATGGTAAAGTCAAACGGCTGCAAGAGCTCGCCCCCTAGCATGGAAAATTGAAATTGCGGCTTCCGCCGGCTGCGAGCTGTACTTACCTGGAAGTCGTATTTCTGAGCCTCCAGCTCCGAGTTCTTCACAAGCCGGTTTTGTTGCAGCGCCAGAGTCACCGCGTCATTGAGCGTGAGGACAGGGGCATCGACATCGCCCGAGGAGACCTGTTGTTGCTGACCGAATGTTGTTTCCGGGGATATTGCGGCCAGGAACGCGAAAATCAGCAACAACCGTTTCCACGCGATCGTCTTACGAGATCCTCTGGCGCCGAGTGAATGCGGCTGTGTCGACTGGCCTGTCCTCCAGCGCGTCATTTTGTTTTTCGAAGCAATTAAGCTCATCGTGTTGCTCCCCATTTGTAAGCAATGCATAAGACATGCCAATTCTCGGGGCTCTCAAGTAGTTGAATCTAAATGGGCAGGAGAGACTGTTGCTGTGGTGCGCTGCCCGTATGCGGGCAATGCCGCTGCTAGGTGCTGCAGGCTCGTGAACACCTTTGTGATCGAGGTCTTAATTCATTTCGGCAGGACGATCAGACAGGACCGCAAGGTGAATCTCTCGCGGAACAAAACGACGATAGGATTAAGAGGTGTGCGGAGCTACGTCTATCCGGAAAACAGCAAGCTCATGGGTGCAAAACCGGGAGGGAAATTCAAGTGGAGAGTCACACAGCGAGTCAAGAACGTGAGTGCCCGAGAGTTTCAGACTGCGCTTCGTGGCTGCATTTAGCTGGGCTTGCGTCGGCGAGCGTTTGTGCGGGAAGCGCCTGCTGTGCTCCCATTCGATTTCTGATCCGGAGCGAGGCGAAGATGCAGGCGCTCACATATATCGAGTGTATAGGATGTTTGGGCTACGAATTCCGCCCCGAACCGACCAAAAGCCGATAGTACTTCTTCCCCCATAGAATCGATGAACGTGACTTCTGTTAGATCGACGACCAGTGTCTTTCCGTCGTGGCAACGCGCCATGAGCGTACAAGTGTTCTCTGCGTCATTACCGGTGAATCGACCTTCAAGCTTCAGGCTCAGAACGTTCGCAGAATCGTGCATATCAACGCGCAGCATCGCACCTCCATGAGAATCTAAGCAGCCAACAGCAGTCGGCTGGAAAGAATCCTGTGAAGCTGTTGCAGGTTTAATGCCAGGGATTGGCCTACGTAAGTTGTGGAAATTACAGGTAATTATTGGGCGTGGCCTAGAGTCGCCAGTGCCTGACTGACCGGCAGTGCCGTGATGCGGGCACAATTGCCGCTTCCTCGAAAACCGATGGAGCTCAATGGCCGCTCTGAAGATGAGAGTTAAGGTCTGGTTTCCAGAGCGGCCGGATTTTCACCCGGAGTACTCAGCACGACTAATGTTCAGCTTGTTCATTTTGTTTTGCAGTGTCGTTCGCTTCAGCCCCAGGCGCTCTGCCGCGCCGTCCTTGCCGGCTATTCTTCCGGAGGCCGCTATCAGAGCATCGATGATTACCTGCCGTTCGGCCTGCTCAAAATTTGGCGCGGCGGAAGCAATCGAGCGGACGGATGCCTTCTTCAGCTCTGCCCGTAGGACATTCAACTCGTCTCCTGGCGTGAAGATCACGCAACGCTCGATGAAGTTCTCCAGTTGGCGAATATTGCCAGGCCAATCGGCGTTCACCAGCGCCTCCATGGCCTGCTTCGGAACCGATTTGACTCGCTTTTGCATTTGCCGGGAGTGGCGCAAAACAAAATAGTGCACCAGGAGCGGAATGTCCTCGCGCCTCTCGCGAAGCGGGGGAATCTCAATCGGACAGACATTCAGCCTGTAAAAAAGGTCTTCGCGGAACTGGTTGTTGCGTATCATGCTTTGCAGGTCGCGGTGTGTTGCGGCAATCAGGCGAACGTCCACGCGAATGGTCTTCGTACTTCCCAGTCGCTCAAATTCATGTTCCTGCAGAGCCCGCAATAGCTTTGGCTGCAGCTCGAGACTGATATCACCGATTTCATCTAGAAAGAGAGTGCCGTGATCTGCCAGCTCGAACCGGCCTTTCTTTTGCATTAGGGCTCCGGTGAAAGCGCCCTTTTCATGCCCAAACAGTTCGCTCTCTACCAGCCCGGAAGGTATTGCGGCACAGTTAAGTCGGACGAAAGTGCGTTCGCGACGCGGGCTGATATTGTGAATCGCCCGCGCGAACAGTTCCTTACCAGTCCCCGTCTCCCCGTGTAGGAGCACGGTGGATTGGGTGGGTGCGACAATCGCGACCTGATCTAGCACTTTGCGAAGAGCGGCACTTTTACCGACGATGTCCTCGAAGTTGTATTCGGAACGGATCTCCGATTCGAGGTACAAGCGCTCCTCCTCAAGGCGATCCCTGGCCTCCGTGACGCGTCCATAAGCAATCGCGTTGTCAACCGCGAGCGCGATCTGATTGCTGATTTGTGACAAGAGGTCCAGATCTTCTTGTCCGAAGTTGTCTGGCTGTCGACTGCCCATAGCCCAAACGCCCAGAGGACCGCCAGCAGTTACCATCGGGGCGATTGCCATCGAGGTGATCAACTCAACCTTGAGCTTTTCGACGATTCGCGCGGGAAGCCCCTCAATTTCGTCAATCGACAGCAGTTCAGGGACGTGGGCACGCAGCTTTTCATGATCGGTGTCGTTCAGTTCAGAATTTAGCACAGCGGTAAGCGAACCTTTGCCGCTGGGGAAGTCCAAAACGACGCATTGAAGCTGGTTCGATTGTTTATCGATCAACCAAAATCCGGTGAAGTCGTTGCGAAAATAAGTCCGGATGGATGCCGATGCCGACCGGAACAATTCGTTAATGTCTAGCTTGGAAACGATGTGATTGTTGATCTCCAGCAACAGCCTGAGGCGATCCCGCTCTTTCACCACCTGTCGCTGGTACAGCTCTGCGCTGTCCCTCGCCAGAGCGCACTCGAGCGCGACCGCGACGTGTGACGCCAGAGAACGGAGCATCTCGACATCTTCGGGGGCAAATTCCTCGCCCTGCAACTTTGTCGCGGCGAGAAACCCGTATCGTTTCTGGGCGGCAGAAACTGGAAACAAATACGAAGTTCGTCCAACAACTTCGCCGGCAAACGGAGCCAGCTCAGGATGCTTCATCATTTCCTGCGATGTGTCCGGGATGAAAACTGGTTTCTGTTCCTCAAGCACCTGCGCTGCCGCGCCAATTCGTGACACTTTGGTTCCGATCTTGAACGCAGGTGCGTCGGGATCTCGATCGAATTCGAGCACGTGCAGACTCTGTTCGTCATCGTCCAGAACGTAGAGTTCAGTTCCGTGCAACCTCGAAGTGCTGGAGAGAACGTCACGCAGGCTGTGCAGAACGGCTTTGACCGTGGGCTGATCGGCCAGGGCGCTGGAGGCATCCAGCAAAGTTCGATATCGAGATTCGGTGCTCCTCATGTCCTGCGTGCCCTACTGTCTCACCTTTGGAACGTAGGCCGTATCATACGCTCAACCTTACATGAGACTCATCGCCGTTCTTACTTTTCTAGTTGCGCCCAATCGTGCACCCAAACCGAAGGTCGTTCTCGCGCGACTGCCTAAATGGTTAGTGCCCACGCTTTTCACCAGCTCATGGTAATGCGCACACGAAAAACATAGCCTACACGGCCGAATACACGAGGCAGGCATCTCCGCCTGGTAGAAACACTTCGATCACAGACCGAAGGCTCTGGACAATTTCTCTCCGGCTTGACGGTAGCGCTTTCGACCCGCGGCCTTCACATCGCCTAGAATAGTTGTCAGCAAACCAGCTGCTCACGAGGCAGGCGCGCCGACTCTGGTCCGCGTGGCAGACAAGAGCGATGAGGAAACTGCTGTTGGGCACACTTTGGCACACCTTCCAGCATTTTGTTCAACAGTATTCTTTAATCCGTAGGAGTATTTCTTGGTCCCTGCTCTTTCCGTTCAATGACCCGGCACTTCCTCGACTCCTCACGGTCTATTCATGCACAATGGGTCGAGTCCGATGTCGAAGGCGTTCAAGCGTGGCGACCATGTTGAATGGAACTCCGAAGCAGGAAGAGTTCGCGGAGTGATCCTGAAGAAAGTTGTCTCTACCATTCGCTTCAAAGGCTATTTGCACCATGCTTCGAAAGACGAACCTCAGTACATTATCAAGAGTGACAAAACCGATCACATTGCAATTCACAAGGGAAAGGCGCTGAAGCGCGTTGAG
>Ga0182024_10013187_pt1 | contig 16197 bp, 14 predicted proteins | sample P32metaG_FD_120480 | JGI IMG/M metagenome (GOLD analysis project Ga0182024, IMG submission 120480) | Permafrost microbial communities from Stordalen Mire, Sweden - P3-2 metaG (Illumina Assembly) | ecosystem: Environmental > Terrestrial > Soil > Wetlands > Permafrost | place: Sweden: Stordalen... | reverse complement strand
GGACGGCTGGTGACGGCATCACTGGGCAAGGCGGGCGCGGAACCGGGAGAAGACAAGTGGGGCACCGATCGCCGTGTCGACATCGAGCTCCTCCCTTGAGCGCTCGACTGAGGAAGCAGTTAGGAGCCGCCAACGTGCGATCTCGCGGCACACGCAGAAGGACCTGGAGCATGAACAAGCGCATCGCAACGTTCGCGATCGTCGCGGGCATGGTGGTGGCGGGGGGGCTCGCCGCCTTTCAGAGCCGCACCGGCTCCACTCGAACGGCCTCCGCGGAGACGAATCCCAGTCCCGCACTCGTGCAGCCGAGCCGCGCACTGCCGACGAACCATCCGTCGATCCGAGCCGCTGATTCCGTGCACACAATGCACACGATGGACAGGTTGGGCACGTCGGCGGCTGCGAGCGAAACCCCAGCGGTTGCGTGGGCGGCGCCTCCGAATTGGCGAAGTGCGCCCAATCCCAGTCCAATGCGACTCGCCACGTATCGTGTTCCTCACTCGGCGGGCGACGAGGAAGATGCCGAGCTCAGCGTGACGCGCGCGGGGGGAACGGCGACCGCAAATATCGGACGGTGGATCGGCCAGTTCGACGGCTCGGCGACGTCGGCGCGCGACGAGAAGACAGTGCACGGGTTCCATGTGACGGTCGTCTCGGTCAAGGGTACCTTTCTGGGCGGGGGAATGATGCAAGGGGCTCCTCCGTCCCCTCGAACGTCGTGGGCTTTGCTTGGCGCGATCGTCGAGATTCCAGGATCGTCCTACTTCTTCAAGCTCGTCGGGCCCGCCTCGACCCTCAGCGCTGCCCGCGCTCCCTTCGACGAGATGATCGACGGTCTGACGCCCTCTTGATCACGGGTTCGCCTCGATGACGCCGTCGATGTGACGAGCGAGGCCGGTCGCGGTGATGAACGGAGCGTTCCCGGCTGTTTCGCCGATCTCGTTCCCGTGGCAGTCGGACCGACTGCAGTCGGTCGAGGGCGTGTGCTTCAAAGGGGGAATTCCATGGCAAGCACCGCACTTGGATGCCGCGCCCGACGTGTCCGTCCAGATCGGCACGACGGCCGGCGCGTTGGGGAGGTTGGCCCCATGGCACGCGACCTCGTTGCACGCACTGCCGTTCCACGTAGGCGTCGCGCCGCGAGCAGCTGCGAGGCCTGCGAACTGGACGGTCACGACGCCGTCCAGGTGCCCCGGTGAAAAGATCGAGGAGGGAACGATATGGCAGCTCGTGCACTCGATCGGTTCGGTAATGGTCGGGTTTTGGTGAGACGGATGCGCCGCAGTGCTCGGCCAGGGACTGTCGCCCTTGCCGTGGCATGCGCCGCATTTGCCGCTGCCATCGCCCAGCTCCACTCGGCCATCGAGGTGCAAAGGGCCTCCGGTGAGGCCGGTGCCGTCCGCGTTGGCTTCGGCGTGGCAGCCGGTGCATGATCCCGAGAAGTGACCCGGCGGCGGGGACCGGTGGCAGTCGTTGCAGCCCATCGGGGTCGTATCACTCCAAGTGGGCTTCGGGCGCAGTCCGCCGGAGTCGTGGCAAGTGACCGAACACTGGCCCGTCCTCGGGTCGAAGCTCGCTTCGGGTCCGATGGTCTTCTTGTCGAAGGTGATTTCGACGATCCCGTCCCCGTGCAAGCCAGAAATGACTTCCTTGCCGGGGGTAGGGTGGCATGTCGCGCAGCCGAACCCGGCCGTCCGCGCCTCGCTGGGCTGAACGTGGGCCGCGTGTGCTCCGGCGGTGGCGGCATCCTGCGGAAAGAAGCAGAGGTCGCGAGGCGGATAACTCCTAGAGCCTGAACCGTGGCAGGTGCTGCACGCGAGTACCCCTCCCGGCTCGGCGTGACAACTCGTACACGAAGGCGCTCCAGGCGCGGCGAACTCGATACCGGCCGGCCGCGCCGCCGGCGTTCCGTCGTGGCAGGCACTGCACGCGTTGGGGTCGTTCGCGTCGAGCATCTGCGCCCAGTGGTCGCTCCGCAGGAGCGTTCCGTGGAATCCGGGCGAGCGCGGATCGACGATGTCAGGTGTGTGCACGTCGCTCGCGAATGCCGGAGCTCCTCCGGCCACCCACGCCTCGAGCGTCGCCTGATCGGAAGCGTCGAGAAGATCCCGGTGCGAGGGCGTGCCGAGGATACTCAGGATCGGGGCCCGCGGGCTCGACGGCAGAGTAACCGGAATCCCGGACGGCTCGATGCATGCGATGGCGCCGAGAAACGACGTCGCACTCCATCCGGCGGCGGGCGACGCTCCGCCGTGGCAGCCGACACAATGCTCGTCGAGAATGGGCGCGACGTCTGCGTCGAAGACGGGAGGCTCGGCCGAGCCCATTCGTTCGGCCGAGCACCCCACGAGGAGCGCCGAAGCCGCGAGCCCGAGCGCAGCGATGAGCCTCGGTGCGTCGTTGCGCGCTCTCGCCATCGTAGGCCAGGCGTCTTTACAGAACCGGACGCGTTCCCGAAAAGTTCGTGCCGGTGAGCGCGAAATACGAATCGTACATAATTTGACCGATATAGACGGGGTTATGAACACCGGAAGCCCCGCCTCGCGCGACGAGGATGTAATTGTAAAGCGCGCCGGCCTGGTCTTGGGTGAGCAGAACGCCGCCGTCGATTGCGGCGCTGGGGACCGGCATGTCTTGACTCCAATTCCCATCGCCGATCTGGACAGGTAGCAGCCCCGACGCAACCGTATTCAGGGGAGGGTAGACCCCCGCGACCGGCGCCGTCGAGCGCGTCAGGAGTCCCTGTGCGTTGAGTGCCGTCTCCATCAAGGTCAGTTGCCCCTGGATCAGCCCCTGAAAGCCATTGACGTCGAAGGTAGTCGCTCCTGCATGGCAGGACGTGCACACGCTCAGGCTCGGGTTGAAGGAGTGGTCGGGGACGTTGGAGTTGTCCGCCACGTTGCCCATGTGACAGTCGACGCAGGAAAGCTGCTGTTCGTGAGTCGATTCGTTGTACGAGTGGCCGCTGAACTGGTAGCCACCGATGCCTGTGAACAAGTCGCCCTGCGGCCCCTCGTGCGGGCCCCAAAAGACGCTCGTGATGTTGTTGCCAGTGGGGACGAGATAGTTGGTAATGTCGACGCGCGACCGATGGCACCACATACACGTGTTGCCGGGACCGAAGTCGCCCGCGTCCATTCCCGTGACGGCCGAAGTCGATGGGCTTCGCTCGATGTTGACGGCCCCACCATCGGGCGAAGCGACCAGAGGAAACGAGCCGGGCTTCCAGGGCAAGCCAGTCTTGTGTGGGTCGTTCGCGTTCGTGACCGCGTGGCACGTCGTGCAGTACACCTCCGCGACCGTCGCGCTCCCCGTGTAGGATGCGCTTGCCTGAGCTCCTGTGGCCGGGTCGAGATATTGAAGCTCACCCGTCTTCAGGTTGACGACGGTTCCACCGTCGACCGTCCCGACGTTTCCGCTCGCACGCTGCTGGAGGCCGTCGATCGCGTGACAGTTGCCGCACGCAGCGCCGGTCGTCGTCCATTCTGTCTCGGGAGTCGCGGACGATACGTTGACCAAGTACTCCGTGTAATGGACGCTCGTTTGGTATTGCGCGACCACGCCGTTGAAGCCGTGGCACGGGCTCAGGCACGAAACGGGGATCGCGACGCCACTCTCGGGGAGCAACGCGGACATTCCCGTTTTTCCCGTGGGACCCTGGGACCCCGCTTCACCTCGTGGACCCTGCGGCCCCGCCTCGCCCGTCTCACCAGCCGGCCCCGTTGGACCGGAGCATGCCGTGAGAAGAACACCGAACGTGAAGCCAAGCGTTTCGAGCCGGATGTGCATGGCTGCCGGCTTTGCAGCCTGCGTGCCATGACGAAGCGGGCTAGGGAGTCGTGGTCTTGTCCGGCGCGACAAACTCCTTCGTCTCCTTCGCCCGCGTGAGCGCGCGCCAGTCCGCGACGACCACGTAGGCGAAGGCCAGCAACGAGAGCGTCCCCAGCACCTGTCCGACGGACATCGCCACGACGACCGGGATCGGCCGTGGGTCGAAGAGCGACCAGATCATGAGGCCCACAGCCGAGAGCGCAAAGGAGCAGGCAAAGGCGAGAATGCGTCGGCTGCGTTTCATCTCGCTTCTCCTTGCGAGAGCCCCGGACTCACTGGCAGGAAGTTCGGGTGTGCCAAGCCGTGACAACCGCTGCTCGCACAGCTGACGCGATCGGCACGCACGTCTTCGAGTGCGGCCTTGTGATCCGGCAACTTCAGCCAGATTAGGTCTTCCGTAGAGTGACACTGCATGCAGTTGTCGTTGGGAAACGGCTGCCTCAGGTGAATCGTGTTCTTCGCTTCCTCGATCGGCATCGTTCTGTACTGCGTGTAGTAGAGCCAGACGTGCCGCATGCCGCCGATCTTCGTCATGACCGTGCCGTACATGCCGTAGTCGGCGTGGCACATGTAGCAATTGTCGCCGCCGAAGAGCTTGTTGCGCGCGTGACGCGAGGAGAGCGAGAGGCTCATCCGATCATTGGAATCGGTGGCATGGGGCACCATGACATGGCAAGAGCCGCAAAACTCCCGCTTCTCCGTGGCCTGGAAACCTTCGACGTTGCCCGCAGCCGCCACTCCGATGGGGAACACCCCTAGACCTAGAAACAGGGCGATCTTCGTCGCAAGCGTCAGCGGCGGCCGGCGCACCAGATAGAACAGCAAGATGCCCGCGGACAGTGCGGCACAGACGAGTGCGATGAAGGTGAGAGGCGTCGGGTGCAGGGTCGCCAAGGGGCCTCCTAGACGCGCGCCCGAGAATTGCAAACGCGGTCGGCGACAGGATGGTCTGCAAGACGACTGCCACTCGGCACCGCGCTTCTAGACACCTGCGATTGTGGGCGGCCTGCGGGCTCGCGACGTCGAGCCTTACGGTGCAGGCGACCGCAGAACCTCTTGTGCTTCGGGCCGATGCTTTGGCAGAAAGCCAGGCGCCGGTGGGTCTCTTGGTCCTCCAGGGTCAGGACAAGCTGCGGCCCTGGATCGATACGGAAGGGCTCGTCTGGGCGGGAGCGAAGCCCAGCGCCACAGGCGATGTTCTCGTCCTCACCGTACGTCTTCGCGAGCCTCACGGATTCGGCGAGGTGCGCGGTGGACGGTTCATCCTCACGACGGGCGCCGTTCGTCCGGTACAGATGGACGGCGGGTGGATGATCGGGCGCACGCCCTGGGGCTCGTCGCTCGAAGCCTTCGGCGGCGCCCCGGTCGTTCCCCGCTTCGGCGCGCGGTCCTACGACTGGCTCGTGGGAGCCCGTTTGGCGCAGTCGATATTTTCGTGGGCGAAAGTGGGCGTTTCGTACGTACAGCGCCGCGACGATGGCGAAATCTCCAACGAGGAGATCGGCGTCGACCTCGCGGCGGCACCCGCGCGTTGGTTCGATCTCGCCGCGCGCACGGCCTACGATCTCACCTCGCCCGGGATCGCGGAGGCGCGAGTGTCGGCAGCCACGCGTATCGACTCGTGGCGGATCGAGCTCTTCGCTGCGCAGACCTCGCCGTCCCGGCTCTTGCCGGCGACCTCGCTCTTCTCGGTCCTCGGCGACTTTCCGTCTCAGACGCTCGGGAGCACCGTGAAGTGGAAAGCGGCGCCGCGACTCGATGTCCTGGCAAGCGGCGCAGCGCAGGGGGTAGGCGATGAGGTCGGCTACAACGCCTCGCTACGGACCGTGCTTCGACTCGACGACCGTGGCGCCGGAAGCCTCGGCCTCGAGCTGCGAAGACAAGACGTGTCGACCGCCCAGTGGACCGGCGTACGCGGGATCGCCACCCAGCCGCTTGGCCGCGGTCTCCGCTTCTCGACCGAGGTAGAGATCGCGGCGCCCGATCAGGCCGATGGACATGGCTCGATCTGGCCCTGGGGGCTGATGGCGCTCGCGTGGCGACCGAGCACGGGGTGGGGCACCGGTTGGGAGACGGCTGCGGCCGTCGAGGCGGCGTCGACTCCCGTGCATCGTTACGAGACGAACGCGCTCCTTCGCTTGTCGCGCACTTTGGAGTTCCGGTGAAGCCGCGGCTCCTCGTGTCGACGCTTTCCAGACGGTTTCTGCTCGTCCTCGCTCTCGCGTTCACGCTCGCCGCTTGCGCGGGCGTTCTCGGGCTCAAAACCACGTCCCAGTCGCACCCGTTCGAACACCGTGCACACGTGATCAAGGGGGTGAACTGCGTGGAGTGTCACGCGGGAGTCGCACTCGCCGGCGACACGGGGCCCGTCCACTTTCCTAGCGATGCCATCTGTCGCGGCTGCCACACCAAGCCCCACAACGAGAGCGCTTGCGGCACGTGCCACGGCGAGTCATTCGTGCGCGGGGGCGCAGAACTTGCGCGAGAGCATCTGCGTTTCGAACACAAGACGCATATGGCCGACGTGAAGGGAGACTGTGTCCGGTGCCATGTAGGAGTCGCGGACTCACAGCCTACCGAGCTCCGGCCCAAGATGGCGACCTGCTTCGGCTGCCACAAGCACCAGGATCAGTGGAACTTGCGCGACTGCGACGGCTGCCACGTCGACCTTCAAACCGAGGGCGCCCTACCGACGAGTCATCTCGTGCACGACGGCGACTGGGTGCGTGAGCACGGTGTCCGAGCGGCGAGCGCGCGCGACCTCTGCGCGACCTGTCACTCGGAGCGGTCGTGTGCGGCGTGCCATGGCGAAGGTACGGTGCCGGCCCTTCCCGCGCGACTGGCGTTCGATACGGTATCCCTTTCAGGCTTGCATCGCGCCGGATTCAAGTCGCGTCATGCTCTGGAGGCTCGCGGCGACCCGGGCCTCTGCACGACGTGCCACAGCGAAAACTCGTGCGTCGAGTGCCACGCGGCGTCGAACGTCGCTCCCGGCACGACTACGAGCAATCCGCACCCGCCCGACTGGGTCACGGCGTCGGGGGGGCAGCACGGACAGCAAGCGCGCATCGATCCGATGTCGTGCGCGGGCTGCCACGGCGGCGCGGGTGAGCAGCTCTGCGTCGGATGCCACCGCGTCGGCGGTCCGGGCGGCACCCCACACGGACCGGGCTTCACGAGCACGAAGAACAGGCAACACGACATGCCGTGCCGGCTGTGTCACGCGGTAGGTCAATGACGCGAAAGAGTCTCGCATGGTCCGCGGCGCTTGGAGCAGCGCTCGTCGTCGCCGTGGTGGCGGCGCTTCTCGTCGTTCGGTACCGAGGGCCGTCGGACGTTCCCCCGGCGATGGTGCCGGCCTCGTGGGCCGAATATCGCACGAGCCTCGGTCACACCACGCACGTCGATTCAGCGAAGGTGACTTGCAGCGGCTGCCACGACTTCGAACGCGACGGGTTCAAGAACCCGGGAGTATCACCCTGCGGGAAGTGCCACGCGAACGAAGTCGCGCGTCCCCATGGCGGAGACGCGACCACCAAGACCGACTGTCTGACCTGCCACGTGTTCGCGCCGAAGCAGCAGGCACCGACGTGCATCTCTTGCCACGCCAAATCAGAGGGACCTCTCGCCGCCATTGCCATGCACGCTACGACCGAGTGCGCGGAGTGCCACCAGATCCATGGAGAGCCTGCGATCGTTCCGAAGACCTGTACGCCATGCCACTCCGAAAGCGCGCCGGAGCACGCCTCGCACGCGGGCTCCCGCGGCTGCCTCGACTGCCACAACGGTCACGCTCCTGCGACCGCTGCGATTTCGACGTGCTCCTCCTGCCACGCAAAAGAAAAGGCTTCGCAGCCCGCTGCACACGGCGACTGTCTCGGCTGTCACAAGCCGCACGAGTTCGTGGCAGGGGGCGCGAATTCGTGCCTGGGCTGTCACGAAGCGAAGCGGACATTCTTGGCTTCACGCGCCGATGCACACGAGTCGTGCCTCACCTGCCATGCACCCCATGCACCCCAGGGGGCCGCAGCGTCCTGTCGAGGTTGCCACACGGACATCGAGGTCAGCCACGGCGGAAAGGAGGCGTGCACCACCTGCCACGATCCTCATCCGAAAGACCCCGCTACCGAGGTCAGCACGTGCACGACCTGCCACGCGAGCATCGCGACTTCGGACACGACGGGACACGGGGGTGGTATTGCGTGCGTGAAGTGCCACGAACCACACGACTTCGCCCCTCCCGCCAAGGCGACCCTTTGCATAACATGCCACGCGCGCGAGACGAGCCTCGTGGCGCTCAATCGCGGGCACGGGGATTGCGCGTCGTGTCATGGATCGTCGACACACAAGCCCACCGTGGCGCTCGCTTGCGGAAGCTGCCATGCAAAGGAGCAGAGCACCGCTCCGAAAGGCCACCAGGCGTGCCAGGGCTGCCACGAGCCCCACGCCGGCTCGCTTCTGGCCAACGCGACGACGTGTACCTCGTGCCACGCAAATAAGGAACATGGTCCACACGAAACGGTGAAAGGTGGATGCAACACGTGTCATCGACCTCACGGCCCCAACGGACCCGCCACTCCCCCTGGGTGCGCGACGTGTCACACGAAAGCCGATCTCCCCGCGCTTCATGGCGTGCCCATGCACAACAACTGCGCCGAGTGCCACACCTCGCACGAAGCTCCGAAATCGGACCGCGCCACGTGCACCACAGGCTGTCACGCAGACCGTCGCAATCATCAACCGGGAGTGCAGGTCTGCACCGGCTGCCACGTCTTCCGCAAATAGCGTGCTTCCTGCGCTTGAACCCGCGGTCCGCGTTCGCGAGCCACGGGTTGGCTAGGGTGCCGTTCAGTTCCGGATCAGCATCGAGCCGAGGCCAAAGGACTCCGGGACCTCGTAGTGGCAGCGTGCGCGAGCATGGTGCTCGTTGTGATGGGCGCACCACAACGTCCTGCCGCCTGACTCGGCTTGTGCACGCATGCAATCCGGGCACGGAGGCTCGATCTCGGGGACGTCACCGTGACGTGACGACTTGGGTCGCACGATGAGAACGGGACACGGAGCTTTGCGTGCAACCGTCTGCGCGACGGATCCGAGGAGAGCACTCGCGATTCCGTCGCGGTCATGGGTCCCCACGAGAACGAGGTCCGCCTGAACGCTCGCGGCCGTCTGCACGATTTCTCGCCATGGATTGCCGATCGCAACGTGCGCGATCATCCGCGTGGTCGAGTGGGCTCGAGCCTCGCGTGCAAGGTCTTCGAGACGCACGCGGCCCTTTTCGAAGGAACCTTCTTGTACTTCGAGCGACAAGTCGGCGTGGGGGTCGAGGCCGCTCAGATTCTCGAGCACGTAGAGCAAATGCACTTCCGCACCCGGGATCAGTCTCGCAAAGCCCGTGGCAGCCGAAAGGACCCCGGCCGCGCAGTCGGAATCGTCCACCGCCGCGAGGAGGACGAAGCGCCCCGCGACCGGGGCTGCGCCGGCGTGAGAGACGCCGTTGGCCGCGAGGTCGCCTCGAGCCTTTACGATACCGGACGCGGCCAGGTGAGCCTCGATTTTGAGCCATGTTCCGTCATGCACGGCCCTCCTCGGAAGCGCGCGTCCCATGAATGCGGAGGTCCCCCGCGCCCGCTGCACCCCTTGCTCGAGGTGCCCCAGGTCAAGGTATTCTTCCCCTTCGGACAGACGAGGTGCCGTCTCTTCGGTACCGACGCGAGCGATCTCCGCGTCCGTGAGCAGCTTTAGGATCGCGTCACGTGTTTGGTACTCGATCCGCTTGTCGCTATTCATCGATGCCTCCGACCTATGCGCCGTACTTGGACTCATTCGAATGCGGCCACGAAGCAGAATGCGTGCCGGCGCCTCCGCAGCTAACGAGGACGCGCACAGTCCTCGTGGGTCGTCCAGGCGAGCTACGCCCGCTCGGGTTCGCCGTGGGGCCGCTGGGAGCTCGAACGCGAAGCGAGCCCTCCTTTTCGCCCGGCCGCGCGCGCTTCTTCCGGGCTAAATTCGTGCGCGGTACCTACGCGATGGGCGGCGATTCCCCCTTTGCGTGCGAGCTCGCGTACGAGATTCGGGTCCAACGCGGCAAAGCCGCGCTTCGCTTTGCTTCGGGCGAATAGCTCGGGCGAAGGGTCGATATTTTGGACTCCGTTCAGAGAACGAGCGATCGAATCCTCATTGGCCATGACGTCTTCCTTTCTCTTGTCCACGTCCGCGGCCCACCCGACTTCGGCAGAACCGTGGACCGATGGCTCTGCTGGTACGCAAGCGCCAGGCCAGAGTGTTCAGACCATCAAATGTTGGAGACTTGCGCGGGGTTCGCAGAGAGGAGGCGTGAGCCTTGTTGGCGAAATGCAACGGTCCAATACATTCTGACTCGCCGATTCGCGTGCACGGCCCAACGTTTGCTCAGCGGTCGTCCGACGTCGCGCCCACGATCCCGAAGACGCGACGGAAAGGACGAAGTCCCATGGAAAAGCGTGAGCTCTATAAGAAGAAATACGAAGCCCAAGTCCACGAGTGGAGCGCAAGAGTTCAAACTCTCGTTGCCCAGACAGAGAAGCTAACGGCGAAGGCCCAGCTCGACGCGAAGCCTCGTCTCGACGCGCTACACGGCAAGCTTGCCACGGCGAAAGGCAAACTCCATGAAATTACGGAAGCGACGGACGAGCGGTGGGACGACGTCGTGAAGGCCGCCGAAACCGTATGGACTGACCTCAAAGCGTCCGTCGAGGGCGCCTACGACACCCTCAAGCACCCCAGTAAGAAGGACGGCTGAAGTCGCCAAAAGCGCCGGCGCAGAACGAGGCGAATCGCAAACGTCTATTGGCAAACTGCCTGCTGAAACGATCGCCTCGATCCACGGCCTTCTAGGCTACGAGGGGCGTAGGGCGGAGAACCGCGCCGCCGCCGTACGTTGCGGGACGGGCATCATACTTGCCCTGGCGTATCGTCATGAAAACTCTGATGCTGGTGGTTCGGGTTGGTTCTCTCTTCGCGTGTCTCGCCACTCTCGTCACGACGAGTGTGGGGTGCGAGAACCGCGAGAGAGTCGTAGTGAGAGAGCGCCCCGTCGTCGTGAGGGAGCGCCCCGCCGTCGTTTACGTCCGCCCGCAGCCCGTCGTGCAAGAACGAGTCGTGATTCACTGATCGCGCGGACGATGGCGAACGGCTCGGTTCCGTGACTGCTACATGGCAGGCTCGACGACAGTGCTGCTCTCGATGCTCACCTCCGTCTGCGCCAGCAGACTGCCCGTGATCGTTGCACCCGTTCCCAGCGAGATCATGGTTTTTGCGAGAATGATTCCTTCGAAATGCGCGGTCGTCCCGAGACTCGCAAAACCCGCGACCTGCCAGAAGACGTGCTTCGCAACTGCGCCACCGGTGAGAGCGATGTTCGTCGCGTTGCTCACGGTCAGATTCTTGGCAATCTGAAAAATCCATACGTCCGTGGCATTGCCGGCGAGAGTTACGTCCGTCGGGATCAGTAGACCCGTACCCCACTTGTAGACGCCCGCCTTCAGAGTCATCCCGCCAATGTTGCCGGCCCCGAGCCCGCTCACGTCGGGCGCACGGCCCGCAGCGTTCGTGAATGCAACCAGCATGTCGCCGATCGCCGTCGTGAGGTTCGCGGGAGTGGGGACCGCATAGTCCGCTGCGTAAATCTTCCCAGTCACTTGCGGCGACCTCGAAAACACGTTCGTCGCGTCTGCCACCAATGAAAACCCAGTAATGTAGGTGGCCGCGGCAGGACTGACCCCTATGTTTCCCGTAACCGCGGACGTCGGCACAGTGGAGATTCCGGTCTTTGCGAGGATGGCATAGTCGCCCGCCGTTCCCAGGTCGACGGCCGCGGTCGCCGTACCCTCGCCGTCCAGCGTGTTTCCGTCCTCTGCGCCGCTCTCGCTGTCGGCGCTTTCACCGTCGGCATTTTCGACATCGGCACTCTCACCGTCGCTCGAGCCCTGACTGCCCGCAGAGCTCATTTCGTCGGTTGCGGTCGCGTCGCTTGCGTGACCTCCGCCGTCGGTCGGGTTCCCTCCATCCGTCGGAGTGGCGCTGTCAGAGCCTCCACACGCTGTCCCATGGGAGAGTAGCAAGAAGGCTATCCCCATCTGCGACAAGCGCGACTTGGTCACTGTCGATATTGTATGTTGGCTCATGGGGGTCTGACTTTCTTGGAAGAGGGTCATGTTCCCCAATGCGTCGATCGTGCCAGATCGCGCGCGGTAGGCGGTAGGCAGTCCGCGACCCCGCTACCACATCACTCCGCCATGTGCTTTTTGGGGCGTTTGCGCCTGAGCTTGCGCTAAGAGCCTCGGGAGCCCTATAGTCCTCCCCTTCGTGATTCGGTCGTCGAGCGCGGCGACTGCGCGCGGATGCATTTTCGCATTCCTCTCCAACCGCGCGCTCTGACCGGAGGCACAATCGACACTCTCCATCCCACGGGGGCGATCCGCACGATCGCAATGCTCGGCAACCACATGCCGCGGCAATGCGGAATTGCGACTTTCACGACGGACTTGAGCAACGCGATTGCGGGGGAATACCCTGAGCTAGATTGCTTCGTCCTTGCGATGAACGACGTCGGCAAACGCCATGCATATCCCTCGCGCGTAAGGTTCGAGATCGCGGAAAATGACGTATCGTCCTATCAGCGCGCGGCGGACTTCCTGAACGTCAACGCCGTTGATGTGGTGTCCGTGCAGCACGAATACGGCATCTTCGGAGGCAAGGCGGGCAGCCACGTTCTTGGGCTGCTCCGCGAGCTTCGGATGCCCATCGTGACGACCCTCCACACGATTCTAGCCGAGCCGAATCCCCTCCAGCGCACCGTGATGGACCAGCTCACCCAACTCTCCGAGCGGCTCGTCGTCATGAGCGAGAACGGGGCCGAGCTTCTGCGGGAAGTGCATCGCGTCCCGGAAGACAAGATCGATCGGATCCCGCACGGGATCCCGAGTCTGCCTGCTACGAAGCGCAGCAAAGACAAGCTGGGCGTGGACGGCAAATCGGTCTTGCTCACCTTCGGTCTGCTCTCGCCGGACAAAGGGATCGAATATGTGATCGACGCCCTCCCCTCGATTCTCGAGCAGTACCCGGACACTCTCTACATCGTGCTCGGAGCCACCCATCCGCACGTAAAAGAGCGGCATGGCGAGACTTACCGATTCATGTTGGAGAGTCGTGCGCAGAAGCTCGGCGTCGAGTCGAGCATGATTTTTCACAACCGCTTCGTGAGCCACGCCGAGCTTGTCGAGTTCCTCTCGGCGACCGACATCTACATCACGCCCTACCTCAAGGCGGAGCAGATCACTTCGGGAACGCTGGCGTACGCGGTCGGATCCGGAAAGGCGGTCATTTCGACTCCGTATCGATACGCTAGGGAGCTCCTCGCCGACGGGCGCGGAGTCCTCGTTCCGGTGAGGGACTCGAAGGCGATCTCGGATCAGGTCATCGACCTCCTCGGTCACGACGAGAAGCGTGGTGCATTGCAAGAGCGCGCGGCGATTCACGGCCGTGGCATGACGTGGCCCGTCGTCGCCCGCGGATACATGCAATCTCTCGAGCGCGCCCGCAGCGAGCAAAAGAGCCGTTTGAGAACGGCCTTTCAGGCGATGACTCTCGCGAAGCGGCCCGCCGAGCTTCCCGAGGTCGATCTCGAGCACGTACGTCTCATGACGGACGAGACCGGCATTCTGCAACACGCGGCCTTCAGCGTGCCGCGTTACGACGATGGCTACTGCCTCGACGACAACGCGCGCGCGCTCCTCCTGGTCGCGCTCGTCGAGGACGCGGGAGCGGACGGCGTCGAGGCTGTGCGTACCCTCGGGTCGCGGTACCTCGCTTTCGTCAACCACGCGTTCGACGCTCAACGCGGTCGATTCAGGAACTTCATGTCGTATACGCGCGAATGGACCGATGCGTGCGGCTCGGAGGACAGCCACGGGAGGGCGCTATGGGCGCTCGGCACTTTGGTCGGTCGCTCTTCCGATCCAGGGCGGCAGAGCCTCGGAGGACACATCTTCCAGGCGGCCATGCCGGCCGTACTCGAGTTCTCGAGCCCGCGCGCTTGGGCGTACACCCTCCTCGGCGTGGACGAGTATCTTCGCGCGTTCCAGGGCGACAGCAGCGTGCAAGCGTTCGGAAGGACGCTCGCGGAGAAGCTTTTGGGGCTTTTGCAACGGACGCGGAAGCCCGACTGGCCGTGGTTCGAAGATAGCCTCACGTACTGCAACGCACGACTGCCGCAAGCCTTGATCGCGTCCGGCGCATGGATGGAACACGAAGAGATGAAAGCTGCCGGGCTGACGTCGCTCGAATGGTTAGTCTCTATTCAATGGTCGGACGAGGGCTATTTCGCGCCGATCGGCTCGAACGGTTTTTTCGTGCGCGGGCAAGAGAAGGCTGCATTCGACCAGCAACCGGTCGAGGCGTGCGCCATGCTCTCGGCTTGCCTCGAGGCCCACCGTGTGACCGAAGACGGCACCTGGGCAGATCATGCGCGACGTCAGTTCAGCTGGTTTCTCGGCGAGAACCAGCTGCAGCAATCACTGTACGACCCCACTACGGGCGGTTGTCGCGACGGCCTTCATGCCGATCGCGTGAACCAGAACCAGGGAGCAGAGTCCACCTTGTCTTTCCTAATGGCCTTATTGGAAATGCGGTCAGTCGACCGTGTGAGCGTCACTCGGTCCAGGATGTCGCAGAAGTTGGAATTGCATCGGCTGCCCGCCCGTGAGGTCACCGTATGATCACGGAGCGCGGCTACGAGCAGCTCTTCCATCGTTTCTCCGGCAATCCAATCCTGACTGCGGCAGAGTGGCCGTACCCAGCGCATAGCGTCTTCAATCCCGCGGCCGTGCGGCTCGTCGACGGCACGACGCTCCTCCTCTGTCGCGTCGAGGATCGGCGGGGACATTCGCATCTCTGTGCCGCGCGTTCCGCGAACGGCGTCGACAAGTGGGTCATCGATCCCGAACCCACACTACGCCCCGATCCAGAGAACTATCCCGAAGAGCTCTGGGGAATCGAGGACCCGCGCATCACGTTCGTCGACGAGCTAGGCAAGTATGCCGTCGTGTACACCACCTTCAGTCGTGGAGGCCCGGGCGTTGCGCTTGCGCTCACGAACGATTTTCGCACGTTCGAGCGCTTCGGTCTGATCATGCAACCGGACGACAAAGACGCGGCGCTGCTCCCGCGCCGTGTCGACGGGAACTTCGCGCTCATTCATCGCCCGATCGCCGACTCTGGTGCGCACGCCTGGATTTCGTTCTCGCCGGATCTGCGCAACTGGGGGGGGCACAAATTGCTCCTCTCGGCGCGCAAGGGCGCGTGGTGGGACGCGAATAAAGTGGGTCTGTCGCCTCCGCTCATCGAGACGGCGCGTGGATGGCTGATGCTGTATCACGGCGTCAGGCACACGGCCGCCGGTTGCCTCTATCGCCTTGGCCTCGCGCTCTTCGCACTCGACAAGCCGGACCAGTGCCTTCTTCGCGGCGACTCTTGGATCTTCGGTCCGGAAGCTCCGTACGAGCGAGAGGGGGACGTGGGCAATGTCGCGTTTCCATGCGGCTACACGATAAGCGACGACGGCGACACCCTGAACCTTTACTACGGCGCGGCCGACACCTGCGTCGCTCTGGCGCAAGGAAGCATTCGGGCCCTGCTCGCTTGGCTCGACAAGCACGGAAGCCCTTCGTCGTAGCCACTGTCCCGAGGGCGGTACGAAGACTCGGACCGAACGCTTCCATCGCGGCGACCTCTGCGCGTTCATCTCCTGCATGGCAGCTCGCGTTCCGGCCGTCGCCGCCGACGCGTAGATGGCGAGAGATGGGGCTTCGGGGCATGGACTCGTCAGGCGCCTGGCTCGCGTTCGCCGCCCGTCATGCGTATCTCCGCCGCGGCTCCCCGCTCACCTTCCTCTTGAATTCTGTCCTCCGAGATCTCCACGGCGATGGCAGCTGCCTTTGCCGCGGGCACGCCGTCGGCGCGTCGCTCGTACTCTTCCTCTGCCTGTTCGTCTCGCGCGCGAAGATCCTCGTCATCGATCTTTTCGCCCGGCAGCTCGATCCGTAGCTCTTCGACCAACATCCGCACCGCGGCGGCGACGGGGAGGGCGAGGAGAGCCCCCATGATCCCCATGAGCGAGCCGCCTGCGAGCAGCGCGACGAGCACGATGGAAGAGGGCAAGCGAAGGGCTCGCCCGTAGATTCGAGGGACGAGATATCGGCTCTCGAATTCTTCATAGGCGAGCATCGCCAGGAAAACGACGACGACGACGACCGGACCGCGCGAGAGGGAGGCAGCGACTGCGGGCCCTACCGACAAGAATACGCCGATGTACGGTAGGACGTCGGC
>Ga0182024_10013186_pt1 | contig 16198 bp, 10 predicted proteins | sample P32metaG_FD_120480 | JGI IMG/M metagenome (GOLD analysis project Ga0182024, IMG submission 120480) | Permafrost microbial communities from Stordalen Mire, Sweden - P3-2 metaG (Illumina Assembly) | ecosystem: Environmental > Terrestrial > Soil > Wetlands > Permafrost | place: Sweden: Stordalen... | reverse complement strand
TGACCATCCGCGACCTGCTCACTCACCGCAGCGGCATGGGACTCGGCGAAGGTGATCTCCTCTTCTGGCCGCACACCACTTATTCTCGCGAAGAAATCATCTACAAGCTTCGCTTCATGAAGCCCGCGTCCAGTTTTCGCAGCCACTACGCCTACGACAACCTGCTTTACATGACCGCTGGACAAATCATTCCCGCCGTCACCCGCATTTCCTGGGACGACTACATTCGCCAGCGCATTTTCACGCCGCTGGGCATGACTCACTCCAACGTCAGCAACGCCAACATCCAGCCCAACGACAACGTCGCCTTCCCGCATACACGTCTGGGGGGCCAACTGAGTATCCGTCCCTTCGAAATACTCGACAACGCGGGTCCTGCCGGCGCCATCAACTCGTGTGCCGCCGATATGGCCAAATGGGTGCAACTCCAACTCAATCGCGGCAAGTTTCCCGACCGCGACGGCCGTTTATTCAGCGAACAACGCTCCAAAGAAATGTGGACGCCGCAAACCATTCTTCCCATCGGCGATCCTCCTCCCGGGCTCGCTGCGCTCAAAGCCAATTTCGCCGACTACGCCCTGGGCTGGGTTCTGCGCGATTATCACGGCCGCAAACTGGTCGGCCACACCGGAGGCGTTGGCGGATTCGTCTCTCGTGTGATGCTCGTGCCCGAAGAAAATCTGGGCGTCGTCATTCTCACCAACGCTGAGGAAGACGGAGCTTTCGAAGCCATTCTCGATCACGTCCTCGATTATTACTTTCATTTGCCGCCTACTGATTGGATCGCCGCATTCAAGTCTCGTGAAGACACGACTGAAAAACACGCCGCCGAAACTATGAAGAAAGCCGAAGCCGACCGCGCCTCTGATTCCAAGCCTTCCCTTCCCCTGGAAAAATATGCCGGCATCTATAACGACGCGTGGTATGGCCCCATCACCATTCGCGCAGAAAATAACGCCGTGGTCATTACTTTCGATCACACTCCGTCTATGATCGGCGACCTGCAACCTTGGCAGCACGACACCTTCAAAGCCTACTGGCGCGACCGCACTATCGAAGACGCCTTCATCACTTTCTCTCTGAATCCCGATGGCAGCATTGACAGCGCGAAAATGGCTGCGGTTTCTCCTTTAGCCGACTTCAGCTTCGATTATCAAGACCTGCTGCTGAAACCGGCGGAAAAGGAAAAAGAATGAACCGCGGGAAACCACCAGCCGTCAGATTTCAGCCGTCAGATTTCAGCTATTTGCTTTCAACCGAAAGCTAACACTCAAACTCGTTGTCATTCCGACCCCCGAGCGAACGCGAGGGGCGGAGGAATCTCGGTTTTTAATCAGCAACGAGTGACATTCCAATTTTCCTGAAAGTTCACCTTGGCAACCGAACCCATTCCGACCCTCGAAACAACAGAGGCCATCCAATCCCACAGCGCCAGCCTGCGAAAGGAACTCACCCTCCTCGACCTAATCCTCGCCCAAGTCTTGCTTGTAATCGTCCCAGACTTTTTCGGCACGGCAGTCAAAGCTGGACCGGCCCATGTAGTCCTCTGGCTCTCTGCCATATTGCTTTTCTTCGTGCCGCTCGCATTCGTCGTAGCCCACCTCAATCGCCTGATGCCGCTCGAAGGCGGTCTCTACGAATGGGCGCGCCTCGCTTTCGGCGATCAAATTGGATTTCTCGTCGCGTGGAATCTCTGGCTTTTCATCATGCTTTATGTCGCCGTCATTGGATTGGTGACGACGACATTCGTCGGCTATGCCGTGCCTTCCCTGGCCTGGATCGCAGACAACAAGTGGTCCGTACTGGCAGCATCTGTAATTCTGATCGCGGCGCAAATGTTGCTGGCTGCCATCGGCTTCAGACTCGGCAAATGGTTCAACAATGCCGGCAGCATCGCCGTGCTCATCACCGTCGCCGTACTTATCAGTCTTCCCTTAATGAATCTAAGCAACGGAACGGCGGCCGCGTTTCATCCATTGCGCTTGGCCGCGCCACCCCTCACCGTTTTCACTCTCAGCGTATTCAGCAAGATGACCTTCGGCGCTCTGAGCGGTTTCGAATATGTTGCCATCTTCGCCGGAGAATCGCGCAACCCAGCCCGCAACATTGGCCGCTCCATCCTGATCACCGCGCCCGCCATCGCACTCATTTATATCTTCACAACCAGCGCAATCCTCGCCTACGTTTCGCCCGACGCCGTCGACGTTATCGGTCCTATTCCGCAAGCGTTGCGCCGCGGCTTCGGAAACTTGGGCGCCGTCATCGTTCCCGTGGCCATTTTTCTCCTGCTGGGAAACTATCTCTCGACCTTCAGCCTTTATTTCAGCGGCAGCGCGCGCCTGCCCATGACCGCAGGCTGGGACCATCTGCTCCCTGCATGGTTCTCACGCCTGCATACACGATACAAAACGCCGGTGAACTCAATTCTTTTTCTCGGGGGCGCGACTCTAGCCGCAAGCGTCGCAGCCCTGATCGGTGTGGGCGAACAGGAAGCCTACGAACTTCTGCTCACATGGGGCTTTACTTTTTACGGGCTCGCCTATCTGGCACTCTTTGCCATTCCCCTGCTGGCGCCGAAAGCCCGCGGAATCCGCCCGGGTATTTCCCTCCGGGTCGCCGCAGCGTCAGGATTTCTTGTAACTCTATTATTCGTCCTGCTCTCGATCTTCCCGGTAATCGAAGTCGAGAGCCAGTCCAGATACTCAATAAAAATCGCCGCGGTCGTTTTGGGAGCAGATCTTCTCGGCTGGATCATCTACCGCACAAGTCAGCAAAAAAGAAATCAAACGTAGCGTGGCCATCGTGGTCGTGACATTCACGCGCCCTTCGCGCGCCACCGTTGTACGCGTTCCCCCGTTACAGTCGCGGCAGCCGCGCATCGCCGTCGCGGCATTCGCCCACCGCCGTCGCGGCATTCGCGCCGTCGCACGATGGCGTCGCCACCCACGTGGCGTCATCCTGAACGGAGCCGTTCTTCAGGCGGAGTGAAGGATCTCCCGGCACATCACTCACCGGGACGAAGCGCGCGGAATGCCCGAAACAGCTCCACTGCTACTGATTCGCCGTGTTCTCCGGAATGTAATAAAGCAAAATCGTCTTCCCCACTCGCGCCACCGGCTGATACTGCTCCAGCCAGTCGAACGCATCCGGAGGATACGGCTCGTGAAACGGATGCCTTCGAAAATCTCCAAAGCGCCACGCCCGCAAACTGATAGCAAACCAACCCGTAACCGGCTGGTAAGGCTCTGGGATATCGAATTGCGGAAATCCCATTGCACTCATGTCCGCGCTCGTCCACAGCGCGAAGTTGGCGTGAGAAACGTGCCTCGTCTGAAGCTCGCGCAACAACGCGAACAAATCCTGCCCGCAATCGAAGTCACATCCCGATGCCAGAACCTTGCTTGGATCGCTGCCCGCAAATTCATTGAAGTAAGCGATCGTGTCGTGACTCGCGCGCACCGTCGAAACCAATTGCCAAAACAGCAACGCAATTAAAGCCGCGCGGCCCCACGCCCGCCCTGCTCGCAGGTGCCAAAGATAAGAACAGCCACAACCCGCCACGATTGCCAACAACGGAAAAACCACGAGCACGTGCCGCATTCCGGCGTTGTATTTCACGGGCATCGTCACCAGCAGAATCGCCAGCGCGCACGCGGCCGGCGCCATCGCACCCCAACGCCCCTCCATCGCCGCACGTCGAATCGCAAGCAAGCCGGGAATGAGCAGGATAAGAAACGGAATCGGCGCTTTCACTCCCACACCCAGCAGAAAGAAATACCACCAGCCTCCATTCTTGATCCGGCCAAGAAGATAAGAAGGAGGACTGCCCTGATTCAAAAACCATGCGGTCCGTACTCCCGTCAGCAGGGCGGGTGCCGGCACTCGCGGGTCGTACTCAACCACTTCGCGAGCGATTTTCCGCGCTGGCCCGGGCAAATGATGAAACGAAATTGTCGAATCCGGCGAGAGCTGCAGGCTCTCCCTGAGATGCCCGACTGAAAATCCATAGCCCGCCCAAACCACAACGCAGACGACGGCTACAGCCAGCGCCATTTGTTTGACGGTCTTTTTATTGACGGTCTTTCTGTACCACGGGGCCTTATCTGATCGGATATCGTCTGATCGAATCTCGTTCGATTGAACTGGGAACGTCTTCTTAAAATGCGGAACCAGCCATCTCACAATCACCATGCTCAAAAAGCACGCCGGCAGGAATAAACAACTCGTCTCTTTCGCCAGCAGCGCCAATCCAACTGCGAGCCCCATCCACAGCGTGGCCCGCGTGTTGCGCCTGTCGAGCCAAATGGCAAACGCCCAGCAGGCCGCAGCTTGCGTCGACGCGGCCGCCATGTCCGTATAGGCCAGACTTGAGAATGCCAGAACAATCGGAAGCGTCGTAAACAGCGCCACAGCCGCCACTGCAGCGAAATCTCCAAATTCGCTGCGGGTCCACAGAAATACCACTAAGCAACCCAGAACAAAGAATGGAAGATTTCCCAGCCGCGCCAATATCAACCTTCGCAAATAGTGCCCCGACTGATTCAAGATCACATCGCCCACTACGTTGTAGTCTTGAGCATCCGGCCCGGTCAGGTTCGGATAGCGTGCGCCCGCGACATAAAGGGGTATGCCGATCGCAATGCGCGACAGCGGCGGGTGCACGGGATCGAGCGTATACGTTCCCTTGTCCAGTAACTGGATAGCTGCGCCCACGTGGGCAGGCTCATCAAATGCCTGCGCCGTGTGCGAGTAACTGAAAACGATTCGGACAATCGCGATTGCGGCGAGAAGAGTCGCCAGCGCGACATACGCTAAGAAAGCCTTCCGGGATTTAAGCGGCTGTTCTGAAGAGTCCCTCGCCTCCTCTTCCCGCCTGCCATTGGTCGCTGCACGCATTCCCGCTCCATGTAGAACACTCCAGAGTGCGAAGAATTATGTTGGCCGCTTCTCGCCTTGTCAATCTCCAAATCATTCGCGTTCGGATAACGTCACATTGACCGAAGCCGGTTTTCTGGCGTGAGATGCCCCGCGAACCGAAGCGCCGGCGCGCGACCAGCGCCGCCGTTAGTCGATTGGCGACGTGCTCTCAAATGTGTTCCGTTTTGCTCAGTATGCAAACACACAAGAGACGTACTCTGATAACGTACCAAAATAGAAGAGGAACAGGATGATGCAGATGAAAATGATGCAGCTGAAAAAAATGAACTGGATGACCGCTCTGTGCGCGTGCTTGACTTTGTTTGCCCTTGGCGGCCTCGCGCATGCTTCGGACGTTCGACTCACCGCTGACGCGAGTATCCCGGCCGCTGCCGGCAAGGCGCACTTGAGCAAAGACAAGAACGGAAACCTTAAGCTCAAGATCGAGGTATTTCACCTAGCAAAACCTGGGGCTTTAACTCCTGCCCGACAAACCTATGTAGTGTGGACCCAAGCGCGCGACAAAGCACCTGAAAATAGAGGACAACTGAGGGTGGACAGCAAACTGCAGGGCCACTTCGAAGAAACCGTGCCGAATGAAGATTTCGAAGTATTTGTCACTGCCGAAGATAATCCGAAAGTCGACACTCCTTCTGAACCGAAGCTGCTGAAAGGGAACTTGCAGCCGTAGCAGTTTCGCGACCTGCACTGGCGTTCGAGAATTGCAAAGAAAACGAACTGCATACAAACGAGTTGCACACAAGGCCGCTTCGACGAAGCGGCTTTTTGTTGCCCCCGTCTTCTTATCTTCACCGCAGAAACACCTGCCCGGCATCCTCCACCCGCACGCTCGTCTTCCGCCGCGCCCCCGTTGCCACGTTATAAATCACGAGCATACGATCTTCCACAATCAGCAATTCTTTCTCGCTTATCCATCCCACCAAGGTTGCATGCGGCACACGCGTCACTCGCCTCGAACTATCTTCCAGACCCTTTACTTCCACAGCCGGCAACTCCGTCAGCGCCTTCCGAGTCTGCTGTGACTCTTCCGGATTCGCGTCTCCCTGCTCCGCCAGTTGAATCGGCTTGTTCGGCTGCGCCGTGGAAACAACCGTCATCGCCACAGATTCCGAATTCGGCGACAGCCGCGCGTTCGAAGTGTAAAAACTCACATCGTAATCAGGATTCTTATACGCCTCCAACTCGTCAAACACCGTGCGCTTCTTGCCGTTGCTCAGCGCCAGAGTCTGATCGTCGCTCTGGTTCGACCATCCGCAGCAACCTGTGTCCGGTATGGCCTCCACAATCACGCTCCCATCAGGCGCCGCGTCCAGCACTCGCTCTAAAGCCTCTGGCAGAGATTCACCCGTCCACTTCCCGCCCTCTTCGTGATAGCGTACGCTCACTTTGTACTCTGGCGTGGTCTGTCCGGCGACAAACTGTGTCATCAGAAAAGATTTCTCCACGCCGCGCTCCGGCGCCCAAACCACGCCCACAGGACAATACTCCTCGCACGCGCCCGTCTCACAACGGCACTCCGGAAAATTCGCCGTAACTAATTCTTCCCGCCCGCAGCCATTTAAATCTGTTTGCCAAGCCTGCCAGCTGGTACTCGTCGAAAGATCCAGTCCATCCCTTACCAGCCGCCGCTGCTGATTGGCGAACCACAACAAATGTTCTCCGTCAGCCGATAAATAAACCACGGGCGCCAATTCTGTCACCGCTTGATTTGATCCCGTGGCATGGGACTCGCGTTTCACTCCCAGATCGATCATCGTCGCACTACGCCCGTTCCAAAACCACGCCTTATGCGGTGCCGCAACGTCTTCATCCGAAAGCGGCAGCGACACTGTCGGCGCGTACAGAATCTGTCCTACACGATTCACCGAAACGTTCGCCGGCGATTGCACCGCTTCGGCCGGAACCTTCACCGTCTGCTTCACCGCAAACGTGCTCAGATCGTATTCCACCATCTCTCCCGGCGAGCGCAGCACCCATAGCCGCTTCCCTTGCGCCATCAAAGGCGCGCTCAGCAACAACCAGGCGCTCATCGTCACTAATCTTTTTCGCATTCCTGCCAAACCTCGCTCCAGCCGGCTTGAGCAACCTCCGCGCCATCGCCGCTTGTTCTGTTTCCCGAACAAAACTGAACGCAACGTCTGATCTGACAATTTGAGTGATACCCTACGCAGATTGGTTTCTTGACGATGGCGTCTTTGTCTTGATTCCGTCATCTCTTATCGGCGTCATTCTGACCGAAGCCGTTCTTCCGGCGAAGGGAAGGATCTCCCGCAATCAACGCGCGCGCATAACCACCCGTGGGACAGTCGCGACTATATAATGACCCAAACCCAACTTAATTTGCTCAATACAAAATTTACCGCATAAGTTTCATAGCACAGATAATCTCTCGCTCTTCAGTTATGGCAGTCGACTGCAAAACCAGCAGGCCGGGAATCGAAGCGGCAAGCCTGACCGACGTTGGCCGCCAGCGCACCAACAATGAAGATTCCTACCTCTACTGGGAGCCCGACTCCGACGAAGAATTCCGGCTCAAAGGCCGTCTTGCCGTCATCGCCGATGGCATGGGCGGTTATGAGGGCGGCCACGAAGCGAGCCAGCTAGCCGTAGAGACCGTACGCCACGGCTACGATCACACGTTTGGCGCGGATCCGCAAAGCACGTTGCTCGAAGCCTTCACATCGGCTCATCGCTGTATTCAGCGCTACGCCATCGACCAACCCCAATTTTACGGAATGGGCACCACCTGCACCGCTCTCTCCATCGTCGGCCATCAGCTCCACTTCGCTCACGTCGGCGACAGCCGCCTCTATCACGTTCGCGACAAAAATATTTCCCGCCTCACTCGCGATCATTCCTACGTCGGCAGGCTGGTTGAAACCGGCATCGTGCGTTCCGAAGACGCCCACTCCCACCCGCAGCGTCACATCCTCACCGCTGCGCTCGGCGCCGGACGAGTCCTTGCGCCCGACGCTCCCGATCGTCCTGTTTCCCTGCAAGAAGGAGACTCGCTCATACTCTGTACCGACGGCCTATGGAGCTTGGTTGGCGATCACGATCTCGTCGCAATCGCACAAGCGGCTCCCGCCGAAGCTTGTCTTTCCCTGGTAAAAATGGCGCTGGAACGCGGCGCTCCGGATAACGTCACCGTCTCGGTTCTTCGAGTTTCCGCCTGACTTCCCTTCACCAGCGCCTCTGATTTTGCAAATCAAGGTTTGCAGCGTTTATTCCCTTGAACAGCAATTCGCTGCACACCGACAGATGTATAAGATCGCCACACTCTATCGAACACAGCGATTTACCGGCTTAATCGCTGTTCCGCTTCTCCTCTTGAGTGGAAGCTCAGTTGCATTGTCCTCTATGTTAATTAAGTCTATTTGATAACTTGACTTTATAGATACTTTGGAGGAAGATTCTCCGTTTAGACCTCGTAGGAGTCGACCAGGCGCAAACAGCTTTCGATTCCTTCATCTCGAAACTACAACTCAGGGAACTTAACACGGAGAAGACTGCATTCCATGGAACGTCACCAGCACCTTTTTCTTACCGCCCTCGCATTGTTAGCAATTTCAGCCGCCGCTCCAGCGCAAACCCAAACCGCATCGGAAACCGCATCGAACCTGGGTCCCGACCCCAAAGCATCCCCCGCCGCAGCCGCGCCAGTTCCGTCCACCGTTACCGCCGCAGATTTCCAGGCCCTGAAGGAGGCACTCGCCGCCCAGCAGCGGCAAATTGATCGCTTGACTCGCCAACTCGAGCGGCAGCAGGCCTGGCAACAAGCTCAGCAATCCGCAGGGGCCACTCAGGCCGATAATCTTCCAACCCACGCGGGCCCACAGCCTCAGTTAGCAGAGGTTGGCAACCAAGTCGCGGTTCCGCAAGCAGGAGACAGCCCGGAACTCAACTTGCAAGACGCGCAGGAGACCCAGCCCATCTCAGGTCCAATGGAGGGCCCGCTTACCATCCACTTCAGGGGCATCAACATTACTCCCGGCGGTTATGCCGCTGGCGAATTTGTGCGCCGGTCGCGAGCGCTGGGAGCCGATATGTCCACTCCCTTTAACTCGCTCACCATGCCGGGGGCGTCGCAGAGCAAGGTATCGGAGCTTTTTGGATCTGCTCGGCAATCCAAGATCACTCTGTTTGCCGATGGGCGCATGAAGAATGTAGATCTGTCCAGCTACGTCGCGGCCGACTTTCTCTCTTCGGGCGTGACCTCGACCTCGGTTCAAACCAACGGCTACACTCTTCGTCTTCGCCAGGCTTGGGGACAGGCCAAGTTCAATAACGGCTGGAGCTTCGTCGGCGGCCAGATGTGGAGTCTGGTGACCGAGAACGGAAAGGGAATTTCACCGGATGATGACCTGGGTAGAACCAACGATGCTCGTCCCAAGACGATTGATTCGGTTTACAACGTGGGCTTCACTTCTGGCCGCCAATTGGAAATCCGCGTCACTAAGGATTTCGCAAACAAAGTGTGGATCGCGGCGGCCGTGGGAAACTCCGAAGGCACGCTGACCACGCACGGGAACGAAACCAACTTCCTGCTCGGCCAAGCCGGCGCGAGCAACAGCTACAACACTGGGTCGACGTATACTTTCAATCCTGCACCTGACGTCATCGCCAAAGTCGCCTTCGAGCCGGGCTTCGGGCACTATGAAATCGTGGGTCTATTTACGCGCTTCACCGATCGCATATATCCCTGCGGACAGGTAGTACTCACGGGGACGGCGACCACCGGTCCCTGCCCGAATGGCGTGGGAACCGGTCCCAGCGCTGCAGGGGCGTTTAATGCTTCCAAGAATGCAGGCGGTTTTGGTGCTAGCGCTCGCTGGCACTTCTTCGACAATCACATCGTTTTTGGTTTGCACGGCTTCGGCGGCAGCGGCATCGGGCGTTACTCTGTGGGGCAGTTATCCGATGTTTCCATCCATGCGAATGGAACCGTTGACCCGATCCGGAGCTTCCAGGGTCTGGCTACCCTCGAGTGGCACGGCAAGAAACTCGATCTGTACAGTTACGCCGGAGTCGAGTATGCGGCGCGCGCCGCCGATTTCGATCCCGTAATCGGCAAGGAAGTCGGTTATGGAGCGCCGCTGTTCAACAATTCCGGTTGCTACACCGAGCTGCCGCCGACGGTAAACACCGGCTTTACTCCAGCCACGCTCGCCAACTGCACAGCCGACACCCGGGCTCTCACCGAGTACACCGGCGGCTTCTGGTATCGCTTTTACAACGGTCCCAGGGGCCGCTTCCAGTTCGGCACACAGTACTCCTACATCACGCGTCAAACCTGGTCGGGGACGGGCTTTGTCAAAGGCATCGGCGTGTCGCCGGAGGGACTCGACAACATGGTTATGACGTCGTTCCGTTACTACCTGCCGTAACCAAACCTGGTCCCGCCTCTGCCTTTGAGGCGGGACCTCTTTCTCTTGTGTTCAACAGTCCAACTTTCTGAAGGGGACAAAGTCGCGCATCAATTCACGTTTCTAAAGAGGACACATGGCAAGCAAAGTCTCTCAAGGCAATACCTTCAATCTCTCGCTCGATACCTGGGCGGTAATTTTAGCTCTGCTCCTTGCGCTCCTGGTTCGCGCCGACGTCTTTAGGAAAATACCGTGGTAACGCGTCTCCCCGTTAGCGGCAGGCCGCCTGGAAAGCGGTTTTATGCTTGATTCTGGGCCGGAGCACTTCAAGTTTTTGGCACAACGCTTCAGCGCTTCCGCAACCGGCTTTCTCTAAACGCAGTTTTAGCTCTTGAGGTTCGTGCAGAAAATAATTTTCAGCAGCCTGCTAAATGCTGCTATCGGAGATAGATCATGGCGACTGCAATCGCTGTTTCGCGCGTCGAATCGGAAAAGACGCCGCTGAACGTTCTCACTCTCATTCCAGGAATTCTCTTACTCGCCGTGGTCGGCTACGCCGGAAAGTTGCTGGAGAAATTTCTAAACACCTACGCGAAAGTCCACCATTGGACCTTTCCCAACATTGAATATGTCCTGTGGGCGATTCTGATTGGCCTGCTCATCTCGAACCTGCTGACCGTCCCCAAAATATTTCAACCTGGGATCGCCACCTACGAGTTCTGGCTCAAGGTCGGAATCGTGCTGCTCGGTTCGCGCTTCGTCCTCGCCGACATGCTGAAGCTCGGCGGCATTAGCCTAGCGCTCGTTATAGTGGAGATTTTACTTTCCCTTCTGCTGATGCACGCACTCGGCCGCGCGTTTCATCTTACTCCAAAACTCACCAGCCTGTTGGCCGTCGGATCCTCAATCTGTGGCGTCTCCGCCATCATTGCTGCCCAGGGCGCCATCGATGCCGATGAGGAAGACTCCACCTTCGCCATCTCGGCCATCCTCGCTCTCGGGGCGCTCGCCCTCTTTACCTTCCCGCTGATCGGTCACAGCCTGCACCTCGGCGACACGACTTTCGGCCTGTGGGCCGGTCTAGGAGTCGATAACACCGCTGAAGCGACTGCCACCGGCGCCCTGTATTCTGACGCCGCCGGCAAAGTCGCCGTCCTCGCCAAGACCGCTCGCAACGCCATGATCGGCTTCGTGGTTCTGGGCTACGCGATCTATTGGGCCAAGCGCGGACAAGCCGGCGCCGTCGGCAACAAAGCCGCTTTCTTATGGAAGAAATTCCCGAAGTTTGTTCTCGGATTCCTGGCGATCTCCCTGCTTGTCAGCTTTCACACCTTCACCAAAGACCAGGTCACGTCTCTCGGTAACCTGTCGCGTTGGGCGTTCCTGCTGACCTTCGCCGGAGTCGGCTTACGTACGAACATCCGCCAATTGTCCAGGCAAGGCTTGCGGCCGTTCGTTGTCGGCGCGCTGGGTGAAGTGCTGATCGCAGCCCTCACCTTCGGATTAGTGTTGGGAGCAAATCGAATTTGGGGCTTGTGATTCTGAGGCGGCCGGGGAAACTCGTCGCCAGACGCAGCAAAGCGCTACCGACCCAGTGTCCGGATCACCGGAACACTACGGTAGCGCTGCTAATTTCGGAGCCCTAACCTCAAAAACATTAGACAAAAAAGTATAAAAAACGTCCATACACTAATCACAGTATTTAACTAGATTCCCTACACAGTGACCCGGAATGGGAGAAAATCGATTGGGCCTTAGCCCCTGAGGGCCGCCTTACTCCCTTTCCTCCGTACCCTCCATGTCCTCTGTGGTTAAAACTTTTTCGGGCCTAAGTAACGGAAAAAGAATGACATCCCGGATCGTATGCGAATCTGTCAAAAGCATGCATAAGCGGTCGACCCCAACACCGACTCCCCCGGCTGGCGGCATGCCATACGATAGCGCCCGAATATAGTCCTCATCCATCTGGTGCGCCTCTTCGTCGCCACGCTCGCGTTCCCGTAACTGCGCTTCGAATCGCCGCCGCTGGTCTTCGGGATCGTTCAGTTCGCTGAAGCCGTTCGAAATCTCCATCCCGCCCACGAAAATTTCCCAGCGCTCGGTCCACTCCGGCTCATCCGGCTTCTGCTTCGAAAGCGGCGACACCGCCGTGGGATATTCGTAAATAATTGTCGGCTGCGTCAGATGCTCCTCCGCCACTGCCTCGAACAATGTTGCAATCGTCTTTCCGGCCGGCTCGTTCGGGTCGTATGCCATATGCACATGCCCCGCATTAAACCGCTGCACCAACCCCTTCACGCCCTCGGCATCGGCAAACTCGCTCATCTCCGGCTTCGTCCCAGCCGCTTCCGGCCAATAATGGATAATCGCCTCCCGCATCGTCATGCGGCGCCAGTTCGCCCAATCAATCTCCGCGGCGCCCCATTTCGTTTTCGTTCCGCCCGTTACATCCTTCGCCGCCCGCGTGATAATTTCCTGCGTCAAATCCATCACACCCTGATAATCCGTATAAGCCTGATAAAACTCCAGCATGGTGAACTCAGGATTCCAGCGCCATCCCAAGCCTTCATTCCGAAAATTCCGGTTGACCTCGTACACCCGATCCAGCCCGCCCACCACCAACCGCTTCAAATAAAGTTCCGGCGCGATCCGCAAGTACAGATCCATATCGAGCGTATTGTGATGCGTCACAAACGGCTTCGCCACCGCCCCGCCGGCGATGGGCTGCATCATCGGCGTCTCCACTTCAATAAAACCATGCGCATCCAGCGTCCGCCGCATCGACTGCACCAGCTTCGTCCGCTTGACAAAAACTGCGCGCACCTCCGGATTCATCACCAAATCGACATACCGCTGCCGGTAGCGCAATTCCACATCGGTCAACCCGTGCCACTTTTCCGGCAGGGGCAACAAGTCCTTACTCAGAAAAGTAATCTCCTCCACGTGCACGCTCAACTCGCCCGTGCGCGTGCGAAACAAATAACCGCTGACCCCAACGTGGTCGCCCAGATCGAGCAGCTTGTACAACTCGAAACCCTTGTCTCCCACGGCATCTTTCTTCACATAAATCTGCAGCCGCTTCCCATCCTGCTGCAGGTGCGCGAATCCGGCTTTGCCCATCAGACGAATCGCCATGATGCGTCCGGCCACCCGGACGTTGACGCGGTCCTTCTCCAGTTCCTCGGCGCTTTTCTCCGTATACTTCGCGAGGATCTCCTCCACCGTATGCGTGAATTCATATTTGCTCCGGTATGTGGCCTGGCCGAGCGCCTCAATCTGCTTCAACTTCTCGCGCCGCAGCTCATAAATTTTGTCGTCGAGTGCCAATGTTTTCCTTTTATTTCCTGGCGATGGAAGGAGATTATAAACAATGCGTTCGGAGAGAGATGGGGATTAAGCGTGAAGGAAAGTGATACCGACCGCGCCACTCCCCAAGCCGCGAAGCGGCGAAAGAACACAGCCCACGGCGCAAGCCGTGGGTCCGAAGCGCGGTCGTAACCTAGCCCCGAAGGGGCGAAAGACGCGGGTGCAAAAACCGATAGCTATGCTGACGATGAGCAAGGCATGGTGAGCGTCGATCAGCGGCCGAAGGCAGAGTGCGGTCGCGTCCGGCGGCCTAAGCAAACGCGGTTCTGCCGACAGTCCAGAATGCCCACCCTTTGCAAAAAGCGCAAAGGATGGGACACCCGCCTCAAGGGGCTGACTTAACTGTAGGAAAAGCGCAAGGAGGGCATTATTTCGGGATCAAGGCGTGTTTCAACCACTCGGCAGCAAGTGTACCGAGAATACCTACCGCAGCCCCTCCGGGGCTGGTTAAAATCCTCCTCTTGCGACCCACGGCTTGCGCCGTGGGCTGTATTCTTTCGCCGCTTCGCGGCTTGGGTTGCCAGGCAGGTGGCCCCGCTTTCCGCGCTTTCGTTCTCATTCCGGAACCGTGCTTATTCCGGAACCGTGATGCCAGCTAGGCCAAAAGCCTGGGCCACGTGTCCTAGGGTCGGTCTTTTGCGATCAATCGGCGGTTGAGATGCGGAGTCATGCGGGGTTGCCCAGTGCTGAGTTCACACTTCTGTCCCGGAGCGGCCCCACAGGTCGGACATCGGACGGCGAGTATCTGTTTGGGGATGAGTTCTCTTCTCATCAAAAGCCTCCAATGCCACAAGAGCGATTGATTGACCAGCGTCGGAGCGCCGGGATGTCCATGTCACCCAGGGGCCTATCCTTTCGTGACAACGGACATGGGCCGACTTTGCAGAAAGGCACTGATGAGTTCGCTATTTATTTGCAAGCCGCCGTTGTACTGGACGAAGCCTTTCTTCTTGAACGCACTCATAAATTTACTTACCCTGGCGCGGGTGGTACCAACCATCTCCGCTAGAGTTCCCTGGCTCACCTTCAGGGGGCTCTCAGAATTGGATTCCTTGGTTATTTCCCCAAACAACAACAGAACTCGTGCCAGCCGCTTTTCGCTGAAATTGAAAAATTGGTCTGCCAGGTCTTCCTCGACTCGAATCACCCGGGCGAGCAGATATTCATTCAGCAACGCCGCAAACTGCAGATCGCGCTTGAGCGTGCGAAGCGTGCGCTCCTTCTGCAAGCGAGTGATATTGGCGGGCCCAATCGATCTCGCTGTGTACATCCGCAGAGATTGCCCTCCCAGACAGCCTTCGCCAAAAAAGCTACCCCGCAGCAGGACGGCGATGATCGCTTTTTTGCGACGCGTAGCGGCCATCGTGAGCTTCACCGTACCGCTCTGGATATAGAAAACTGCATCGGCTTTGTCCCCTTGCGAAAAAATGATCTCGTTGTCTCCGTAGCCCCGCATGGTCATCGCAGAACGGAACTTTTTGCGGAAAACTGCGGAACTGAAACCGAGCGTTTGATTCGCCATCCGTCTCCTAGACACGATCAATCCAATTGGGAGTACCGTCCCTCTTAGAAAAAATAAATTATAAGGCTCGGGAATCTGGCTTCGCTGGTCAATAAAGGTCATACACAATTGCACACGGTACCTACGTGGTAAGTCTTGGGCGTGAGGTCTAACCCGCTCCAACCGCAGGGTTTCGAACGTACAAAGCTCAAGCGGTACTCCGGGACGCATTTCCAATCTTGGCGGACGCTACCCGGCGTCGGAAACGCCGGAGTATTTTCAGAGGTCCCTCCGGGATCGTCCGGAGAGCCGGGGCCTCACATCATTTGCAATTTGGTACCCTGGTACACTGGTACACATGGTCAACGATTCCAAGCTTTTAGTTGAGCGCGTGCAAACCGGCGTTCGCATCGAAAAACGAATCCTCAAAGTTCTCAAAGCCTTCGCCGAGTACCACGATATGACCCTCGGCGACGTTCTCGAAGGCATCGTGCTCCACGCCTTCGACGGCAAGGCTCCATTCAGCCCAGCCTCGCTCGAACGTATCCGCGAACTAAAGAAGTTCTACCATCTCAATCTCGATTCCACCGCCAGCCACCGCCTGCAGGAAATCAAAGCAAAATCCCCGCGCCAACGCGCCTCGCAACAAACCAAAAACAAAGGCTAAAAGGCAAAGAATAACAATTCAAAAAAGGCGAGCCTCCCATGAGTTTCGTAAAATCCAAAATCGGTCTCACCGTTCTGCAATGGACCCTCGGCATCGTCGTCCTTATCGAAGCCGTGCTCTTCGTGATGCCGAGCAGCGCCCACGGCTTTGCTGCGACGCATATGCCAGGATTCATCCGCCTGTTGCTGGGATGGGGAGAGATCCTTGGCTGCATCCTTCTGCTCATTCCTCGCACCACCGTCCGCGGTGCATGGCTGTTGCTGGCTGTCTTCATCATGGCCATCTTGATTCATCTGCTGCACGGCGCGTACAACGTCGGCAACGCGGTCATTTACGCGGCCGCAGCGTTCGCCATCGCCT
>Ga0182024_10013185_pt1 | contig 16199 bp, 15 predicted proteins | sample P32metaG_FD_120480 | JGI IMG/M metagenome (GOLD analysis project Ga0182024, IMG submission 120480) | Permafrost microbial communities from Stordalen Mire, Sweden - P3-2 metaG (Illumina Assembly) | ecosystem: Environmental > Terrestrial > Soil > Wetlands > Permafrost | place: Sweden: Stordalen... | reverse complement strand
TGGGAAGAACTGCCACGCTGTTGTCTCCGTTCACGCCCCGGGGTCGACGTCGATACTCCAGCCCCGAGCCCTGGGAAGGTGAGGAAATGCCCTCTCGATGTCTGTGCCTCGCACCGTGATCTGCCAGCGGTATTCGCCACGGAGGCGGTGCAGGAACGCCGGCGTCGGACCGAGGACATCGAGCCCGGCGCCAATTCCGAGTGTATCAGACACTCGCTGGGCCTCCCGGCGGACTTCGATCTCGGCCTCGTGATCGTCCTTGTGAGCAAAGGTACAGACGCAGAGGCGCGCGTACGGCGGGAATTGCAGCGCCTTGCGCACCCGGATCTCGTCGCGCGCGAACCCGAGGTAATCGTGTGTTGTGGCGTGCCGGACCGCGTAATGGCCGGGGCTGTATGTCTGGAGGACCACGCGGGCCGGCTCGTCGCCCCGCCCGGCGCGACCCGCGACCTGGGTGAGCAGCGAGAAGGTGAGCTCGCCACTGCGATAGTCGGGGAAGTGCAACGACGTGTCGGCGTTGACGATGCCGACGAGGCGCACATTGCCGAGATCCCACCCCTTCGCGACCATCTGCGTCCCGATCAGGCAATCGGCTTCGTGGCGCCGGAATCGATCGTAGATGTCGAAGTACGCGTCGCGTGATCGCGTGGTATCGCGGTCCATGCGGATCAGCCGCAGGGCCGGAAAACGCTCGCGCATCTCACGTTCGAGCCGCTCGGTCCCCATCCCGAGCGCGCGGATGGCGCGCGATCCGCAGGCCGGACACGCAGCCGGCAACGGGATCGACATTCCACAGTAGTGGCAGTCGCAGCTCGCGCGGTCCACGTGGTGCACGAGCGACACGCTGCAATTGCGGCACGTGAGCGCTTCACCGCACGTCCGGCAGAGCACGATGGTCGACGTTCCGCGACGATTGAGGAAGAGGATCGACTGCCCGCCGTCGGCGTGGCATTCCTGCAGTGCGCGATCGAGGGTCAACGAGAGCGCATTGGTGTTGCCCGCCCTGAGCTCGTCACGCAGGTCCACTACCTCGATCGGTGGCAGCGGGCGTCCGCTCACGCGCTCCGGAAGTGTGACCAGCTCGAGATCGCCGGTGTGCGCGCGGAAGAAGCTCTCGACCCGCGGGGTCGCGCTGCCCATGACCACCGGCGCGTTGCACAGTGCGCCGAGCATCAGGGCGACATCGACTGCGTGGTATCGGGGAACGCGGTCCTGCTTGTACGCGGGCGCGTCCTCCTCGTCGACGACGACGATGCCGAGGTCGGGAACGGGCGCGAAAACAGCGCTGCGCGAACCGATGATCACCGTGTGCTCGCCGCTGCGAATGCGCCGCCACTCGGCCGCGCGCTCGGCGTCGGTGAGCGCGGAGTGAACCACTGCGATCAGTCCGGGAAAGCGCACCGCAAAGCGGCGGATCATCTGTGGGGTCAGAGCGATCTCGGGGACGAGCACAATCGCGCCGCGTCCGGCGGCGAGCGCAGCATCGATGCCCGCGAGATACACCTCGGTCTTGCCGCTGCCCGTGACGCCGTGCAGGAGCACGCGCCGATGCGTGCGCGTCGCGATGGCTTCGAGTAACGGAACGACCGCAACGCGTTGCGCGTCATTGAGCATCGGGGGTGATTCGGGTGGACCGCTTGCGCCCGCCTCCGCAACCGCGCGCGAGACCGAGCGTGGTCCTGCGCGGCGCGACGGTCGGGTGCGCACGCCCTTCGGGAGCATCGCGCGCAGCACCTCACCGAGTGGCGCGCAGTACCGGTCGGCGATCTGGCGGGCGAGCACGATGTGGTGGTCGAGGATCAGGCGCGGCTCGTCGATGACCCGATCGATCGCGCGGACCTCCGCGAACTCGGTGACCTCGGATCGCTCCACGACGTAGCCGAGAATGGACCGTTTGCCGAACGGGATCTCGACGCGCACACCAGGGAGGACGAGCTCAGCGAGATCATCGGGAATCGAGTACGTGTACGCGTCGCGAGGCAGTTGCGAGCGCGTCTCCGGAACCACGGAAGCGAATGTCATCGCAGCTTGCTCGCAATGATGCGCACGATCGCGTCGGCCACGTCCGGTTTCGGCGCGCGCGCGATCGTCTCCAGGGTGCCGTCGCGGCCGATGACCGTGACCTCGTTGTCGTCGGCGCCCATGCCGATGTCAGCGCGCGACACGTCGTTGACGACGATGAGGTCGAGACCTTTTGACTCGAGCTTCGCGCGTGCGTTGTCGATCACATGCTCAGTCTCCGCCGCGAATCCGACCGCGAAGACGCCCTGTGAGGCCTGTGCGTCGCGGAGCGCGCGGAGGATGTCGACGGTGGGCACCAGCTCGAGCGTGAGCGTGTCCGCTCCCTTCTTGAGCTTGTTACCGGCCACCACTTGCGGACGCCAGTCGGCGACCGCCGCGGCCATGATGAGGACACGCGCCCCGACGAGGGCGTCGCGGACTGCGGCGTGCATCTCGGCGGCGGTCTCCACGGCCACGACCTCGAGCCCCGCCTGCGCAGCGGGTGCGGGGCCTGCGGTGACCAGCGTCACAGCCGCTCCGTGCTGCAGCGCCGCCAACGCAAGCGCGTTGCCCATCTTGCCGCTCGACCGATTGCCGATGAAACGCACCGGATCGATGGGCTCTCGAGTTCCACCTCCGGTCACCACGAAGCGCAGGCCGTTGATGACGGGGTCAGGCCCCGCCGACAAGGAGCTCCCTCACCGCGGACACGATCACATCGGGTTCGGCCATGCGGCCGGTGCTCTCGTGGCCACTGGCCAACCTTCCATAGACGGGGCCGATGATCCGGGCGCCGCGAGCGGTGAGCGTCGCCGCGTTGCCCTGCGTTGCGGGGTGTTCCCACATTGCCGATTCCATGGCGGGCGCCACCAGCAGGGGCGCGCGGCAGGCGAGCGCCGTCGCCGTCACCGGATCGCCCGCGAGGCCGAGCGCCAGACGCGCCATCAGGTCCGCCGAAGCTGCGACCACCACCTGCACCTCGCACCACGACGCCAGGTCGAGATGGGTCATGCCGTGCCCAACCTCGGCAGCCTCGTTTTCCCACATGCTGGAAGCGACCGGGTGCCCGCTGAGCGCGCGCAGCAGGGTTGGAGTCACGAAGTGCCTCGCCGCCTCGGTCATCGCGACCTTGACCTCGGCGCCGTCGCGGCGCAGGTCGGTCACGACCTGGCACGCCTTGAACGCTGCCACGCTGCCGCCGACGCCGACGAGGATGCGACGGCCGTCGAGTGGGAGCGTCACGAGCGGTCCCCCTGGCCGGCACGCGCGGCCGCGATGATCGACTCGATCTCCTGCGCGGCGCGCTTCGCATCATCGTTCACGACCTGATGATCGTACGTGTCCTTGAGCGCAATCTCGGCGACCGCCAGGTCGTGACGTTCGCGAAGGCTTCCCGGATCCTCGGTGCCGCGCTCGATCAAGCGTTGCTCGAGCGCCTCGAGGCTCGGCGGCAGCAGGAAGATATAGACCCCGTCGCCGGCAGTCCGTTGCCGGACCTTTTCGGCGCCCTGGACGTCGATCTTGATCACCGTGTCCTTGCCAGAGGCGATCGACCTGTTCAAGGCTTCGAAGGTCCGTCCCTTGAGCTCGCCGTACACGGTCGACCATTCGAAGAACTCGCCGCGATCGATCATCGCCCGGAAGGTCGGCTCGTCCACGAAGTAGTACGACACGCCGTCGGTCTCCCCCGGGCGGGGCGGGCGCGTGGTGTACGAGACGCAGTACTCCAGCGATGGATCGATCGCGAAGAGCTCACGCAGCACGGTGTCCTTGCCGACAGCGCTCGGCCCGGTGAGCACGATGAGCCTGCCGTGCGCGATCACGGGAGCGATGGTCGGAGCCGGGCGGTGGCGGCGACCAGTTCCTCAGGGATCGGCGACTCGTAAGACCGCTCGCTGCCGTCGGCGGGGTGTCGGAGACGCAGGCGCATCGCGTGGAGTGCCGGCCGCCCAAGTGCAGGATCCGGGCGACCGTACACCGCGTCACCCACGATGGGGTGTCCGATCGAGGCGAGGTGCACGCGGATCTGGTGGGTGCGTCCGGTGCGCAGCGACACCTCGAGAACGGTGGCGCCAATGAGGCGCTCGACGACGCGAAAGTCGGTGATCGCCTCACGGCCGCCTTCGACGATGGCCATGCGCCGGCGATCGCGGGGGTGGCGTGCGATTGGTGCGTCGATGGTCCCGGTGTCCTCGCGGAAGCCACCGTGCACCAGCGCCCAGTACGTGCGTCCGAGCGAGCGGTCGCTGAGCTGCTTGGCAAGGTTGCGATGGGCTGCCTCCGTCTTGGCAACGACCAGTAGCCCGCTCGTATCCCGGTCGAGGCGGTGCACGATGCCGGCCCGCTCGCTGCCACCGAGCAGCGACCAGGTCGTCCCTCGCTCCTTGAGCGCATCCGCGAGCGTTCCCGCGGGATGGCCCGGCGCCGGGTGGACGACCATGCCCGATGGTTTGTCGACCACCGCCAGCCAGTCGTCCTCATCCACGATGGACAGCTCGGTGGCTGGCTCGGCATCACCGCGAGTCGCCGTTGCCGGAGCCGGGTCCTGCACGGCCGGCGGCGTGACGACCACCTCGGCAGTGTCGCGAACACGCTGACCGGGTCTCCCCGGGCGGCCGTCGACGGTGACGAGCCCGGCGTCGATGAGGGTCCGCGCCGCGTGGCGTGTGATCTGCCTGGAATCCGCGAGCCACATGTCGAGCCGAGGCGTGACGATCGTCGCCGTGTCCGCGCTCACGACGGCGCCGATGACGCGGTGGACGTCGGCGTGTGCGACGAGGGGACGAAGCTCAGCACCAGCAACAGGATGATGGCCACCACGATGCAGCTGTCGGCAATGTTGAACACCGGCCAGAAGTGGAAATCGATGAAGTCGACGACAGATCCCTGAACGAGCCGGTCGACGCCGTTGGAGAGCGCACCGCCGAGGATCATGCCGATCAGCACCTGCCGGTACCACGTGGTGCCGTACTTGTAGCCGGAGAACATGATGTACAGGCTGACGACCAGCGCCACGGCGAGGTACAGCCAGTGCAGTTGGGGCAGAACGCTGAACGCGGCGCCGCTGTTCTCGACGTGGTCGATGGAGACGGGTGAGCCCGTCCAGATCTGTTGACCGAGCGCGAGATGCGAGGCAACGAGCCACTTGGTGATGTGATCGATGAGCGCGACGACGGCCGCGGTGCCGAGCATCACCACGTAGATGTGCCGCCGCGAGACGCGTGGGCGGGCCGCTACCGCTGTACTCCCAGCCAGCACCGCGCGCCTCCCAGCTCGCCTTCCCATTCCGCGAGCGCCTCGCCGCGCCGGTCCTCGATCGCAAGCGCGAGCGTTTCCGCCTGCAACCACTCGCGATGCGCGTCCACGGCCCGCCGCACATCACCGTCCGCGTCCACCAGGAGCGTGATCCGATCCTCGACACGAAGCCCGGCCTGCTTGCGCAGCTCATTGACCTTGCGGCTGACCTCGCGCGCGAGCCATTCGAGCCTGAGCTCATCGGTGATCGTGGTGTCGAACACCACCGACGCGTGCCCACCGGCCGGGTCGGCGTAGTGCACGGCCTTGACGTTGAGCTCGTCCATGAAAATCGCCTCGAGCTCCGGATCGAGCGGTTCGCTGGCGATGGTTGCGGCGGCGAGCGGCTGGCGCACCCGAACACCGGCGACGGTCCGCGCTGCGAGCCCGTCTTCGACCAGCCTGCGCAACCGGGTCATCCCCACGATCACCTCCGAGTCGCGCCACGCAGCGGCAACCTTCGGGAAGTCGGTGAGGTGCACCGAGTCGGGCACGCTTCGCGGCGCCGGCGGATCGCCGTTGAACCCGCTCAGGTTTCGATACATGCGCTCGGCCATGAAGGGCATGAACGGCGCGATCAGCCCCGTCAGGCTGAGCAGCACCGTCTGCAGCGTGGCGAACGCGGCGAGCGAGTCGTCGCTGCTGCCCGCGCTCTTCCAGAAACGCCGGCGCGAGCGGCGCACGTACCACTTGGAGAGATCCTCGACGAACCCCTCCACCGCCTTGACCGCATCTGAAGCGTCGTATCGCTCCATCGCCTCGCGGACCGCGTCCACCGTCTCCGCAAGGCGGGCAAGGGCCCAGCGATCGAGCACGGGGCGCTCGAGGACCGCGGGCGCAGCGGACGCCGGGTCGTATCCCTCGGTGAGCGCGTAGGTGACATAGAAGGAGTAGACGTTCCAGAGCGTGAGCATGAAGAGGCGCACGACATCCTGGAACGACACCGGGCTCACACGCAATTCGGCGTTCTCGACACCCTGCGCGTAGAAGTACCAGCGCGCGGCATCGGCCCCGAACTGGTCGAAGATGCTGTTCGGCTCGATGGTGTTGCGCCGCGACTTCGACATCTTCTTGCCGTTCTTGTCCTGAAGTGTGCCCACGACGACGCAGTTCCTGTACGCCGGCAGGTCGAACAGCATGGTCGACTCGGCGAGCAGCGAGAAGAACCAGCCACGCGTCTGGTCCACGCCTTCGCAGATGAAATCGGCGGGATGCGTGTGCTCGAAGAGCTCTCTGTTCTCGAACGGATAGTGTTTCTGTGCGAAGGGCATCGCCCCGGAGTCGTACCAGGCGTCGATCACCTCGGGAACGCGTCGCATAACACCGCCGCACAGCTTGCACGGCAGGGTGACGTCGTCGATGAAGGGCCGGTGCAGGTCGTCGTCGACGGTCAGCCCGACGTCGGCCGCGCTCCCGGCGCAGAACTTCTCGTCACACGCCTCGCAGACCCAGATCGGCAGCGGCGTGCCCCAGTAGCGGCTGCGCGACAGGTTCCAGTCGATGAGGCTCTCCAGCCAATTGCCCATGCGGCCATCACGGATATGTGCCGGCTGCCAGTGCACGCTGCGGTTGTTCGCGAGCAGGCGGTCCTTGACGGCTGTCGTCTTGATGAACCACGACGTGACCGCGTAGTACAGCAGCGGCGTCTCGCACCGCCAGCAGAACGGATACGTGTGCAGGATCGTCTCCGCGCGATAGAGGCTGCCCTGCTCGCGCAGGTCCTCGATGATCTTGGGGTCCGCGTCTTTGACGAACATGCCGCGGTATCGCGTCTGCCCGTCGAGAAAGCGACCGTCGAGCCCGACGACGTGACGCACCGCGACGCCCATGCGCTGGCAGAGCTCGAGGTCGGCGACGCCGTACGCGGCCGCGGTGTGGACGATGCCGGTGCCCTCATCCATGTTGACCAGTTCCGGCGCGTCGAGCACGACGAAGGCAAGACCGTCGGGAAGCATGTCGGTGAACAGGGGCTCGTAGGTCAGGTCGACAAGATCCGATCCGTCCATCTCCTCGACGATCTCGTAGTCGCCTTCGAGGATGGAAAGCCGTTCCCTGGCAAGGAGGTACGACTCATCGTTTTGAACGACTCGGACATACGGTTTGCGCGAGTGGACCGCGAGTGCGACGTTACCCGGTAGGGTCCAGGGCGTCGTGGTCCACGCGAGAAAGAACGTCTTGCCGTCGGAGTCGTTGAGGCGGAACTTGACGTAGACGGAGGGATCGGGTGTGTCCTCGCGATACCCCTGGCTCAACTCGTGTGACGAGAGCGTGGTCTGGCATCGAGGGCAGTACGGCGTGACCTTGTAACCCTGGTAGAGCATCTCGTCCTCCCAGAGCTCCTTCAGGCTCCACCACACCGACTCCATGTACGTGCCGTCATAGGTGCGGTACGGATGGTCGAAGTCCAGCCAGAAGCCGAGACGCTCGCTCATCTCGCGCCACTGATCGATGTACTCGTTCACCGACGCGCGGCAGCGCGCGTTGAACTCCGCGATGCCGTACTCCTCGATCTGCTTCTTGCCGCTGATCTTCAGGGCTCGCTCGACCTCGAGCTCAACCGGGAGCCCATGGGTATCCCATCCGGCCTTTCGAGCAACCGAGAACCCTGTCATCTGCTTGTAGCGAGCGAAGACATCCTTGTATGAGCGAGCGAGGACGTGATGCAGGCCGGGCAGCCCGTTGGCAGTCGGTGGTCCTTCATAGAAGACATACGGCGGCGCGTCGCGGCGCATCTCGAGGCTGCGCTCGAAGACACGGTTGCGCTGCCACAGCTCGAGGATCTCGAGCTCCGCTTCGGGAAAACCCGCGCGCGCGCTGACGGCCGAATACCTGGGCATGGCTTCAAGGATACCGGCAGATCGTTCGCTGCCGAACTGCCTCGGCCCTTTACGCCACTCGCTCGCCGAAGATCGCCCGCCCGATTCGCACCATGGTGGCGCCCTCTTCGATCGCGATCTCGAAGTCGTTGCTCATCCCCATGCTCAGCTCGGGGAGCGCCCAGCCGGTCGCGTGCTCCATGTGGTCGCGAATGTGGCGGAGTCGCCTGAATGTCGCGCGCGCATCCTGTGGATCGGCTGTAAAAGGAGCAATCGTCATCAGTCCCATCACGTGGATGGCCGGGACGTTGACGAGCTCCGCAACAAGTGCCTCGACGTCGGCTTCCGCAACTCCCGAGCGTGTGGGCAAGCCGGTCAGGTCAACCTCGAGGAGAACGCCGATCGGGTCTCGTCCAGCAGGCCGGTGTGCGGACAGCGCCTCGGCGATGCGCCTGCTGTCGACTGAGTGGACGAAATCGAAGATCGCCGCGGCGCGCCCAGCCTTGTTGGTCTGCAGGTGGCCGATGAGATGCCACCTGGCGGCATTGCGCACCTCGCGCTGCTTGTCAGCCGCCTCCTGGATCCGGTTCTCGCCGATATCCTCCACGCCGGCTGCCAATGCCTCGTCGACGCATGCGGCCGGCATGCCCTTGCTCACCGCGATCAGGAGCACGTCATCCGGGTCTCGGTTGGCGCGCGCCGCGGCGTCCGCGATCCGGGCACGCACCGCTACCAGCCGGTCCGCGACCGGCAACTCCTCCACGATCGTCACCTACTTGCCCAGGTCGAGGGGGAGCTCGCGCCCTTCCGTGTCGCGGCGCTTGCGCTGCCGGCGCGCGGTGTCGGGGCGGGTGCCAGGAGGATGGGCCAGAACATCCTCGATGGTTGCGCGCATCTCCTGGGCGTCCTTGAACGATCGATAGACGGAAGCAAATCGAATGTACGCGATCTCGTCAATTTCGCGCAGACGCGTCATCACCATCGATCCCACCTCGCGGCTCGGGATCTCGGTGATGTTCTGGCTGCGCAGGCTGTTCTCGATCTCCGCGACCATCAGCTCCAGGTTGGCCGGGGCGAGGCGCGTCTTCTTCGAGGCCATGACCAGGCCGGACAGCAGCTTGGGGCGGCTGAACTCCTCGCGCCGGCCGTCTTTCTTGACGACATAGAGCGGCGGCACCTCGACGCGCTCGTACGTGGTGAAACGCTTGCCACAGCCGAGGCATTCCCGGCGGCGGCGAATCGCTTCACCAGTCTCGGAGTCGCGCGAGTCGACAACCTTGATGTCCGTCTCGCCGCAGAACGGGCACTTCACCTGCTTCCCCCTGGAGGCTTGGGATGCAGCTCCGGCCGGCGGCGCGACCGCGGCCGGAGCTGCACCGGACCCAAACCTACCGACGGTCCCTCAGAAAGGCGGGGATGTCCAGGTCGTCGACGCTGTACGGGCCGTTGGGCTTGCCCCCCACGTTGAACGCCGGCTGCCGCTCGGAGACCGGACGGGCCGACGGCTCGTAGCTCAGCGTGCCGATCACATCGATCTGACCGGTGAACCCGGTGGCGATCACGGTGATCTTCACCTCGCCCTTCATGTGCTCGTCGATGACGGTCCCGAAGATGATCTGCGCGTCCGCATCGGCCGACTCGCTGACCAGCTGCGCTGCCTCGTTCACCTCGTAGAGGGTCAGGTCCGGCCCGCCGGTGACGTTGAGCAGGATCCCCTTGGCTCCGGCGATGGTGGTCTCGAGCAACGGGCTCGCCACCGCGTCCTTGGCGGCGTCCGCCGCGCGCGTGTCGCCGCTCCCGAAGCCGATGCCCATGAGCGCCTGCCCCTGGCCCTGCATGATCGTCTTGACGTCCGCGAAGTCGAGGTTGATCAGCCCCGGGAAGACGATCAGATCGCTGATGCCCTGCACGCCCTGGCGGAGCACATCGTCCGCAACCTTGAAGGCGTCGCCGATGGGTGTCTTCTTGTCGACCACCTGCATCAGCCGCTCGTTGGGGATGGTGATCAGCGTGTCCACCCGGCCCTGGAGGTTGGCTATTCCCTCCTCAGCCGACTTCTGGCGGCGCAGACCCTCGAAGCGGAACGGCTTGGTGACCACACCGATGGTCAACGCCCCCGACTCGCGAGCGATCTCCGCGATGATCGGCGCGGCGCCGGTGCCGGTGCCACCGCCCATACCCGCGGTGATGAAGACCATGTCGCTGTCGGCGAGGGCCTTGGTCAGTTCCTCACGCGACTCCTCGGCCGCGTCCTGCCCCTTCTGGGGATCGCCGCCGGCACCGAGCCCGCGGGTGAGCTTGCCGCCGATACGGATCTTGAGGTGCGCCGAGGACGAGCTCAGCGCCTGGTGGTCGGTGTTGATCGCGATGAACTCGACGCCCTTGAGGTTGCTCCGGATCATGCGGTTGACGGCGTTGCTGCCGCCGCCGCCGACCCCCACGACGCGGATGCGGGCGTTGCCGTCAAGTGTCCGATCCAGATCTGCCATGCCTTTCTCCTCGCGTTGGGTTGCCGATTCACGGTTGGGGGTCGAGTGCGGTGACGATCTCCGTCGTGCCAGGGCATCCCCCGGCTGGTCGAGTCCGTGTTCACGCAGATGATCAAAAGAGGTCACGAAACCACCTCGAGAATTTGACTCCGGCGGCCGCGCTGTCCGAGGTCTTTCCGTTGGAGCGAGAGGGCTTGCGGCCGAGGTTGCTCCGGGCTCCCCAGCGCAGCAGACCGACCACCGTGGCGTGGCTCGGCCCGCGGATCTCGTCGTTCATGCCGTGCAATCCCTGCGGCGCAGCGACCCGCGCGGGCAGGTTGGTCTGCTGCTGTACCACCTCGGCGAACCCGCGGAGAAGCGCACCGCCACCGGTGATCACGATGCCGCCCGGGAACATGCCGAGTGGGCCTGCACGCTCCACTTCCGCGGCGATCAACGAGGCCATCTCGCGTGCGCGCGGACCGATGATCTCGGCGAGATATCGTTGCGGCACACCGACTGGTTCGTCGTAGCCCATCGGTGTCAGGGTCACCTCGGCATCGGCCGGCAGTGTGAGCTGCAGGCAGTGTCCGAAGTTGCGCTTGACTGTTTCTGCGGTCTCGAGGTCGCAGCGCAATCCCACCGCGAGATCTGCGGTCACGTGGTTGCCGCCAACGGGAATGACACTCGTGTGCACGATGCTGCCGCGCGCGAACACGGCGATATCGCTGGTGCCGCCACCGACATCGACCACGACAACGCCGCGCTCGATCTCGTCCTCGGTGACCACCGCCTCGGCGGATGCGAGCACCTGCAACACCATGTCGTCGACGTTGAGCCCTGCCTTGTGCACGACCTTGACGACGTTCTGGATTGCGGTATTGGCGCCGGTGATGATGTGCGCGTCGACCTCGAGTCGATTCCCCGCCATGCCGATGGCATCGCGCACGCCCTCCTGTCCGTCGATGGTGAACTGCTGGGGCAGCACATGCACGATGCGCCGCTCGGAGGGAACGCTCACCGCACGCGCCGCGTCGATGGCGCGGTGGACGTCCTGGTCGCGAACCTCGCGATGTCCGGCTTCGACCGCCACGACGCCGCGGCTGTTCTGCGACGTGATGTGGCCTCCGGCAATCCCGACCACGGCGGAGTCGATGGGCACCCCGGACATCTGCTCCGCCATGTCGACCGCCTCCGCCACAGCCTCGGCGGCGCGGTCGATCTCGACGACGGCGCCCTTGCGGACCCCCCGCGACGCGACCATACCGACACCCAAGACTCGGAGACCGGTGCTCTCAAGATCTGCGACGGCGCAGCAGACTTTGGTCGTTCCGAGATCGAGTGCGAAGACGCGGCGAGGACGGGTCACTGTCTAGTCTCCGAGTGTAGCCGTCGCGGGTGCGCCGTTCAAGGGTTTTCGGGCGCAAAACCGCAAGATGCTGGGTTCGCCGGCCCAGTATGCCACAACATGTTGGTTGTCTTGGGAGGCCGACCGGGCCGTCGAGCGCATTCACGAATCCAATCCCGTCTCGTCGGGATTACCGGTCTCCACTGGTCCTGGAGACACGGACAGGGCCTCGCCACTGCACCTTCTGGACGAGGCCCTGTGCGCCGCGGTCTGAGTGGACCGCCGAAGCTGCGCAACCGTAACACCGCTCGACCACGACGTCTACGCTTGCCGGGGCGGAATCGTGGATTTGAGCGTCCTCGCCAGGTTATCGAGCGCCTCGGCAACCGCCACGGGGTCGACGACCATGTGCAGGTGCTCACCGTTGAGGCGGAGCGTTGGCCAACCCAGCTCCGTGGCGGTTGCCGCCTCGGACTCATAGCCCTCGCTGAGACGCAGGTACGCGCAGCGTTGGCGTGCCCATCCGGCCGGCACCTCAATGCTCTCCTCATAGAACGACAGCGGAAGCCGCGGCTCCTGGGCGGCAACGCGCCGTCGCGTCGCAGGATCCGGATACAGCCCGGCGGTCGCGTCGTCGGGCCACCACTCGGTCCAGGGCGGCAGGATGCCATCGAACGCCATCGCGCGAAGCTCTTCAAGGAATACCGGCGGCACGAGCGGCACGTCGCCGCCCTCGACGGGTGGTATCGACGCGTCGGCGAAGAGCAGGGCGCACTCGCGCGGCGCCAACGACCGGGCGATCGCCGGAATGAAGAGGCCGGCATTGCTGTGCGCCACGAGCAGCGCCGTCCCGCCGACCCGCAGTGATGCGAGCGCTCCGGCCGCGCGATTGAGATAGGCACGAGCGTACGGCGGCTCGCCGTCCGCAAAGCCGAGCATGGATGGCACCTCGACCGCGTGGCCCCGGGAACGAAGCTCGTCGGCGACCGCCTCCCACGTGGCCGGACCGACGCTCGAGCTGTGCACCAGGACGAACACCGGCGGCGCGAACCGTTCGCTCACGCCTCGAGGACGATCTTGCCTCGCAGGTCGCCGTCAGCCATCTCGGCGAACGCCGTCGCTGCGTCGCGGAGTGGATGCGTCGACCCGATCAGGGGACGGAGCGCACCGGTGGCAGTCAGGTCGACGAGGCGGCGCAGCTCCCCGCGCGTGCCCATGGTGGTCCCCGCGACAGTCACGCTCCGAAAGAAGATCCGGTTGAGCTGCGCCGGAGGATTGGGGCCGCCGGTCGCTCCGGGTACAACCACCACCCCACCGGGTCTCACGGCTCGAAGGCTCAGGTCCCAGGTTGGCTCGCCGACGGTGTCCACCACCGCGTCCACGCCAAGACCATCGGTGGCGCCGATGACGGCGCGCGCCGTCTCGCGCTCGACGGGGAACGCGGCCTCGGCGCCGATGTCCACCGCGAAGGCCCGTTTCGCCTCGTCGCGAGAAGTGGCATACACGGTGATCCCGGCGAGGCGGCCGAGCAGGATGCAGGCCGTCGCCACGCCCCCAGTGGCGCCCTGCACCAGCACGTTCATGCCAGGCAATAGCCCGGCGCGGACGAACAGCGCTCGGTACGCGGTGAGGTAGGCGGTGGGCAGACAGGCCGCGTCGGCGAAGCTGACCTGGTCCGGCAGCACTATCAGGTTGGCGGCCGGGATCTCGACGTATTCGGCGAGCGTCCCCCCGAGTGGCGACTCACTGAGCATCCGGAAGAACCGGCACCCCAGCGGGTTGTCTGCCAGGCATGCCGCGCAATGGCCACAGGTGATGACCGGATAGACGACCACCCTCGCCCCCACCGGCGGAGCACCGGCGGGCGGATCGCCCCCATAGGCATCGACCTCGCCGGCCGCGTCGCAGCCGAGGATCTGCGGAGGAGTTACCGGCGCCGACGAGACTCCGCGAAGGGTCCAGAGATCGTGGTGGTTGAGCGACGCGGCGCGGACCTTCACCCGCGCCCAGCCCGGCTGCGGATCGGGCGCGGGCAGCTCTCCGACCGTCAGGTTCGCCAGAGGATTGTCGCCGCCAACTGCCGACGCATAGGCCGCAAGCATTTCGCGGACCGTAGCATGGTGCTCACCATGCGCCTCGACACGGTCCTCGAAGGACGCCGGCAGCCCATCTTCTCGTTCGAGTTCTTCCCTCCGAAGACGGACGACGGCGTGCGCCAGCTCTTCGAGGCGATCTCACATCTGCGCGAGCTCGAGCCGACATTCGTGTCGGTCACCTACGGCGCGGGCGGCTCGGTGCGGACGCGCACGGTGGACCTCGTCGCCCGCATCAAGCGCGAGCTCGACATCGAGCCAGTGGCGCACCTGACCTGTGTCGACGCGACGGTCGACGAGTTGCACGGCATTCTCGATGGGCTGCGCGGTGCCGGGATCGACAACGTCCTGGCGCTGCGCGGCGATCCACCGGATGGCACCGGGCCGTTTGTCGCCACCGAGGGCGGTCTCGCCCATGGCAGCGAGCTGATGGAGCTGATCGCCGCCCGGTATGACTTCTGCGTCGGTGGCGCGTGCTATCCGGAGAAGCACCCCGAGTCAGTGGATGCCGACGAGGACGTCCGATCAGCGAAGCGCAAGGAGGATGCCGGCGCCAGCTACCTCATCACCAACCTGTTCTTCGACAACCGGATGTATTTCGACTTCGTACCGCGGGCACGCGCCGCCGGCGTGACGGTCCCGATCATCCCGGGCATCATGCCGGTGACCAACGTCGGGCAGATCACCCGGTTCACCTCGAAGATCGGCGCCACCATTCCGGACGCGCTGCTCGATGCGTTGCGCTCACGGCAGGACGATCCGGACGCGGTGCTCCAACTGGGGGTGGCGTGGTCGACGCTCCAGTGCGCCGAGTTGCTCGGCGGCGGCGCACCAGGCGTGCACTTCTTCACGATGAATCGCTCCCCCGCTACGCGCGCGATCCTCTCCGCGCTCCGCGCCGCGCGGCCCTGGGATCGCGTCCGCTAGCGGCGTCGCACTTCTTCAGGGTGATGGAATCGGAGTGGTGGGAGGAGGGGTGTTGAGCTTGATCTCGGAGCTCGGGGTGGCGCTGACCGACGGTGACGGCGAGGGTGTCGGCGTCGGGACGGGAGTAGGCGGCGCCGTGGGTGGTGCGACCGCGGACGCTGCTGGTGCCGGCTGGACCGCGGGCGCGACTGGCAGGAGCGCGGCGGTCACCTCGGCCGGGAGGCCCGGCACTCCGCCACTGACCGGGTAGGCGGGCGCTTCGACGTCGACGTAGCCGAAGGTCGGCTTGGTGAAGTTGAGACCCTGCTGGCCCTTGAGTGCCGCCAGGGTCTCGATCTCGGCAGGCAGCGCGTCCAACGCGTCCTGGGTGTCGAGATGTCCCAGGATTGCTCGCCAGCCGGTGCTCGTCCAGAGGCTCACGACATCGTCCGCACCCCAGAGGTAGGCGGCCACCGAGCATCCGAACACGGCGGGAAAGCGATGCGCGATCGAGCTGAGCAGCTGGACGAGCACGGGGTTGATCGGTTGCGGCGACCCGGCGCGGTCGTCGATGAGGACCGGGATGCCATTGCGCGCCGCGGGGGTCGCGTCGGCCCCTGGCAGCGTCGCGCCATCGGAGGCCATCAGCGTGTCGGCGCCGTCGCGGCGGACGCGCAGCATCGGCGCGCGCTCCACCACGGAGATCTCCACGGTTGCGGGGAGCTCGGTCGTGACCATCGCGCTCGCCACCCACGGCAGCGCCTGTACCCGAGCCTGGATGGCGGAGCCGTTGATGGTGAAGATGCTCTGCTCGGGCACCTCTGCCGCCACGACCACCGCGCTGGTGGTGATCAGATGGGTGCCCTGCACGGTCACCTGGCGCACCTGGAACCCCGGAAGCGTGAGCGCGAGCACCAGCAGCGCCACCTGCACCGTCAGCGCTCCAGCCGCAATCGCTCGCCGTCGCCAGGAGGTGTGCCGCTTGGCCGCCGGCGGTGGCGGCGGCGTCCCGCCGCGACCGTGACGGCGCTTGCGAGGCGATGAGGTCAGCTTGGCCCCTGGGCTGAGGACCAGACGGCGAACCGATCGGGAGGAATCGGCGATGAGGGCGGCCTGGGCGCGAACGAGGGCGACGTGGCGCGAGCGCTCGTCGAGCACCTCGGTGCTCATAAGACGTGCTCGGTGCGGAGGGGACGTTGCATATACGCAGGCTGAGACGTGTGGTGAGACGTGGAAGCCGCACGGGGCCGCGCAGATTATCTCCCAGGGGGCG
>Ga0182024_10013184_pt1 | contig 16200 bp, 13 predicted proteins | sample P32metaG_FD_120480 | JGI IMG/M metagenome (GOLD analysis project Ga0182024, IMG submission 120480) | Permafrost microbial communities from Stordalen Mire, Sweden - P3-2 metaG (Illumina Assembly) | ecosystem: Environmental > Terrestrial > Soil > Wetlands > Permafrost | place: Sweden: Stordalen... | reverse complement strand
CATGGCGTCTCCGTGGCGCTTGCCCTGGGCCTGGTCGAATTTGGCCTTGCTGTCACGCGCAGTTTCCTGCGTCTTCTGCGCGAGCTGGGTCGCCTGCGCCTTGACCTTGTCCATCAATCCCATTGATGATCCCCAGACGGATTTTCAGGGCCGCTCAAAATCATGATCATGCTCTTTACCTGCGGGTACAGGGTTGCTTGCTAAGTGGCATCTGACCATAGCATGGCTCTTCATGTCGTGGCTCCAGCCCTTGGCCGCGCCATTCAATGATCACCTGGCGCGCTACAGGGCACCGGGGCATCATGGCGCAGTGATGCGCGATCGCGGCAGCGGACGCGTCCCAGCGAGTTGGAAGCCGCTGCACCCGTACTCGCTGCGGTGGCCGAGAACGTCGGCTTCGGCGCGGGCTCCAGCCAATCGGCGCCATCGTCAGCGCCTGGCCCCGTGGCGTTCTCGGCGCGGCTGAGATGGCGCTCGGGATGATCCGGAGGGCACGATCAGTCATTGTGTGCCCGTCACCACTCTCAGGCACGCTTCTGCGCTCAGCGGCAAAACGCCCCGGGAGCGCGCCCGGCACCCGCACCCAAACCGCTCGCGCCCCCGCTCCGGGAGCGCACCCGTGACCGCCCAGGACGCCGGGCGCGAGTTCATGGCTGACCTCGCATCGGGCGCGCTCCCGTCATTGCGCTCGATCCGGGCCCGGATGCACATCGGCTAGGAGCGCGCCCGGGCGTTCCAGGAGCACCTGGAGTCCGGTATCCTCCGCGCAGCGGTCACCCGAGGATGTTCGGAGTCCCCGGGCATCACAGCCCAGCCTGGGCCATTGCGCTGGGGCTCTGCGCCACCGGCAAGAGCACGCCAGCCGCCCATTTTCTCGATTGCGGCCAGCGTCGCGATCGGTCGCCCAATAAGATGCCCGTGTCCTTCTCAGCGGAAGCCTCGACAGGCTGAGCGCACGGCCCACTCGCTGGCTGCGCGCCCTGCGGAGCAGCTTCACGCAAGAGCTGGAAAACTGAAGGGCTGGCGAGCCGGGAGGGCCGGTATGGATCAGTCAATCGACGTCGATCGCATTGACGGCAAGCCCAGGACCGTCCGGGAACTCTTCGTCGGCCGACGCTACAGCGTCGATTACTACCAGCGCGAGTACGCATGGTCAGAAGCCAATGTGCGCGAACTCGTCGAGGACCTGTCGGGCCGGTTCCTCAGCAGCTGGGAGCCCTGGCATGAACGGTTCGCTGCGGCATCCTACCGCCCATACTTCCTCGGCCCAATCGTCACTAACAGCCGGGCTGGGACGCTGTACCTGGTTGACGGACAGCAGCGTCTGACCACCTTGACGCTGCTGCTCATCCATCTCCACCATCTGCAGCAGGAAAGGAGCGAAGATGACCGGGTGGACGTCCGTGAGCTGATCGCGTCGATTCGGTTCGGAAAACACAGTTTCGTTCTCGACGTTGAGGAGCGCCGGTCTTGTATGCGTGCCCTGTTTGATGGCCTTATCCCTGAGCCATCGGGCGATGATGAGTCTCTCGCTAATCTGTGGAACCGTTATATGGACCTTGGTCAGTTCTTTCCGGAGGAACTAAAGGGTCCGGCTCTACCCTTCTTTGTCGACTGGCTCCTTGACCGCGTGATGGTGGTCGAGATCGCTACCGCTGATCAGGAGATGGCGATAGAGATCTTCGAGTCGATGAACGACCGGGGTCTGCGGTTGACAACGACAGACATGCTCAAGAGCTACCTGCTTGCCAACATCCAGGATCGGGCCCTCATCGAAGCAGCGAACCGGCTGTGGCGGGCCCGGGTCTCGGAGCTGTGCGCCGCTGAGGGCAAGACTGAGACTGACTTCATCAAGCACTGGTTGCGCGCTAAGTATGCAGAGACGATCCGGGAACGCCGGAAAGATGCTGTGCCCCTGGATTTTGACGTGATCGGAACCGCGCCTCATAAATGGCTTCGCGACCGACACGACGATATGGGCCTCCGAAAGGCCGGAGACTTTGCGAGCTTGATTAACCGTGATTTTCAGCGGCTGTCGGCCCGATTCCTCCAGCTCCTGAGTGCCGCAACGACCCTTACCGCCGGCTTCGAGCAAGTGTTTTACAACGCATGGAATGGATTCACGCTGCAGTTTCCGCTCATTCTCGCTGCTGTCACCCCAGTCGACGATGACGAGACATTCCAGATTAAGACCTATATGATAGCGGGCTTCATCGATCTGCTCGTGGCCCGGCGCATGGTAAGTTTCCGTAACTTCGGCTACAATACAGTACAATATACTATGTTCAACCTCATTAAGGATATCAGGGACCTCGACCCAGGTGAGCTGGCCGATATACTGGGAAATCGAGTTGCTGATCTTGAGGGTGATTTTTCGGCTGTGGGCAGTTATCGTCTGCACCAGCGGAACAGGATTCATGTCAAATACTTGCTCGCCCGCCTGACTGCGTGGCTCGAACATGAGTGTGGCGGCACGGCGACGTTTGAAGACCTAGTTGATCGCAACAGCAGGGATCCCTTTGAGATCGAGCATATCTGGGCGAACCATCCTGAGCTGCACCCTGAGTTTATGTTGGAGCAGGATTTCACAGAGCAGCGAAATAGATTGGGTGGGCTACTTCTTCTGCCCAGGTCGTTCAATGCTAGTTATGGTGACAAGCCGTATGCTGAGAAGCTGCCGCACTACTTGTCGCAGAACCTTCTTGCCCGGTCGCTGCACCCACGTTGCTACGAGAATAATCCCCGTTTCCTTCAGCTGGTCAGAGAGTCCCGTTTGCCCTTCCGGGCATTTCCTGAAGGTTTCAGTGTCGCGACCATACAGGAGCGTCAGTCCCTATGCCAGGCAATGTGTGAGATGATCTGGGATCCGATCCGGCTGGGTTTGAACGTCCCCGACCTGCCCAGACCAGAGATTTCCTCACAGCGGCACTACGGGGTCTCATTTCGCCAACTCGTCGCGGCTGGTCTCGTCCCTGCGGGGACCAAGCTCACGGGTTCTCGCTCAGGTGAGGAGACGACTGCCACCACGACAGCTGAAGGGCGGATCCGGCTTGGCGACGGACGCGAGTTTGACAGCCCGTCAGCCGCTGCCATCGCCGCGCTGCATGTTAGGTCCTGGAACGGCTGGGCCTTCTGGCGGGTCGTTGTCCCTGGCGGTCCGATCCGTCTATCTCGCGTTCGACAGGACTATCTTCAGCGAGGTGGCACGACCGGAAAGAGTACCTGAGGCGCGGCTGCTGTGCCTTGGGCCCCGATTGGGACTCGCCGCGTCCGCAGGAGCCATCATCGGCAAACAGCAGTTGTGCATCGGTAGCGGCGGCCTTGGCATAGGGCGCTTTGGAGTCGCGACGGCAGGCGTCGCGCAAACCCCTGTGACTGAGAGCGGCGGCTTTCCACCTCAGGCTGCGGGTTCTCGACGTGGCATGCGAGCGGAGAGCTGATCTAGTCTCACCGCCTCTAGCAGCAGCCCTAAGCTGCCGGTAGGCGCGACATGAAGGATGGCATGAGTGCGGAAACTGACCTTGCCCCAGCTGGAGCGGCATTTGTTCGCGGCGGCGGACATCTTGCGCGGGAAGATGGATGCCTCGGAGTTCAAGGAGTACATCTTCGGGATGCTGTTCCTGAAACGGGCCTCGGACGAGTTCGAAGCCGAGCGGCAGAACGTCATCGCGGAGATCGAGGCCAGCGGTCGCGACCGCGCCACGGCCGAGCTGCGGGCCAGCTCCCCGACGTACTACGCGGGCACTTTCTTTGTCCCGCCCGAAGCCCGCTGGGAGCGCTTGCGCGACGAGCTGCATCACAACGTCGGTGACGGCCTGAACAAGGCGCTAGGCGCGCTGGAGGAGCACAATCCGGCGCTGGAGGGCGTGGTCCAGCACATCGACTTCACCCGCACAGTCGGCCAGTCGAGGATTCCGGACCGCAAGCTGCGTGACCTGATCACGCACTTCTCGAAGTACCGGCTGCGCAACGAGGATTTCGAGTTCCCGGACCTGCTGGGCGCGGCGTATGAGTTCCTGATCGGCGAGTTCGCCGACTCGGCGGGCAAGAAGGGCGGCGAGTTCTACACCCCCCGCTCGGTGGTGCGGATGATGGTGGAACTGGTCGATCCGCACGCAGGTATGTCGGTATATGACCCGTGCTCAGGGTCGGGCGGCATGCTGATCCTGTCCAAGGACTATGTGGAGGAGCACGGCGGGAATGCCCGCAACCTGCACTTGGCGGGCCAGGAGTACAACGGCGGTGTCTGGTCGATCTCGAAGATGAACCTGCTGCTGCACGGCATCCCGGACGCGGACATGCAGAACGGCGACACGCTCGCTGAGCCGATGCACGTGCACGGCGGCCAGCTGGAGCGGTTCGACCGGGTGCTGTCCAACCCGCCGTTCTCCCTGAACTACGACCGCGACGGCATGCAGCACCCCGAACGGTTCCAGTGGGGCTGGGCGCCGGATGGCGGCAAGAAGGCCGATCTGATGTTCGTCCAGCACATGGTCTCGGTCCTCAAGGGCGGCCGGGGGATCGCGGCGACCGTGATGCCACACGGGGTACTGTTCCGGGGCGGTGCTGAACGAGATATCCGTACCAGGCTACTGGACGACGACATCATCGAGGCGGTCATCGGACTGGCCCCCAACCTGTTCTACGGCACCGGCATCCCCGCCTGCGTCCTGGTTTTGCATGCCCCGGGAACCAAGCCAGATGAGCGGGCCGGGAAGGTGCTGTTCATCAACGCCGATGCCGAGTTTGCCGCCGGACGGGCACAGAACTACCTGCTTCCCGAGCACGCCGAGAAGATCGTCTCCGCCTACCGGGCGTTCGTCGACATCCCCGGCTACGCCACCGTGGTCACCCGCAAGGAGCTGACGGTCAACGACGACAACCTCAACATCCGCCGTTACGCCGACAACGCATCCCCGCCCGAGCCGCAGGATGTTCGCGCCCACTTGCACGGGGGGGTGCCACAGGCTGAGGTGCGAGCGAAGGCCGCTCTGTTCACGGCGCACGGATTTTCGCCAGAACAGATATTTGCCCCGCGCGACGATGCTTATCTGAATTTCTCTCCCGGGGTGTCCAGAGCAGACCTGAAGACGCTGGTCACCACTGACGAGGGTGTCCGGGCTCGCGAAGCTGAACTCCACGCAGCCCTGGACCGCTGGTGGGAAGAGCACGCCACGCTCGTGGCTAACCTGCCGTCCACGAAGTCGCTGATGCCGGTGCGCAGGACCCTGCTGGAAAGCTTCACCGCCGAGCTGCAGCCGGTCAGGCTGCTCGACCGCTTCCAGCTGGCCGGGGTCATCGTCCGCTGGTGGAACACCAACCAGTACGACCTGCGCACTCTCGTCGCGCACGGCTTCACAGGTGTGGTCGACGGCTGGGTGACGACCATCACCACAGCTATAGAAGACAGCGACGCCAAGGCAGATCCGCTCGATCACAAGCTGGTCCCGGAACTGCTGCCGTCCTACCTGGAGGACTTGGCGGCGATCGAGGACCACCGCGCCGAACTCGACGCTCAGATCAAGGTGGTAGCAGCCATCGGTGACGAGGACGAAGAAGAACCCGCCGATGACGCAGAGGTAGTGTCACCGGCCGAACTCGCTGCCCTGAGGAAGCAATTGACCACGGTCAAGAAGCGGCAAAAGGCAATGTTCCAGGAGTTCATCACAAAGCTCGGCAAGGCTCGGGCCGAACTCACGGCGGTCCAGGAACGCGACCTTGTCCTCCGCCTAGCCAAGAATGATGTCGTTGTCCATCTTGACGGCTACGTCATCGCCCGCCGCCAGCAGATCATCGTCGCCCTAGAGAACTGGTGGGCCAAGTACGCCGTGCCGCTGCATCAAATCCAAGCCGACCGCGTGGCGGCGGCGACTGCGCTCGCTGGCTTCCTAAAGGACCTCGGCTATGAGTGACGTGCCCTATGGTTGGGGCCAGCGGCGGCTAATGGACCTGGTCCGCATTCCCAACGGGCAGGTAGATCCACGCGTAGAGCCATTTCGATCGCAGATCCTCCTAGCACCCGATCACATTGCGCCGAAATCGGGGCGAATTATTTGTTGCGAAACGGCGGCCTCACAAGGAGCGATAAGCCGAAAGTATCAGGTCTTTCCGGGAGATGTGCTATACAGTAAGATTCGGCCAGCGCTGCGCAAAGCGGCACTCGCCGACTTCTCAGGAATCTGCTCAGCCGACATATATCCGCTGCGACCTTCTGCGGAAATCGATTCGAGCTATCTGCTCAACGTGGTGCTCAGCGACAGGTTCTCCCAATTTGCCGACTCAGTGTCCGGACGAAGCGGTATCCCGAAAATAAACCGCACGGAGCTCGAAGAGTTCCACCTTGTCCTTCCCCCGATAGCCGAACAGCGGAGGATCGCGGAGATCCTAGATGTGGCGGATGAGGCGGTTCGGTCAACTGAGCGGCTCGCAGCTAAACTCGAACAGACAAGGAAGGGTCTCCTTCACGAACTCCTTACTCGTGGCGTCAATGAGTTGGGCTGCCTTCGGGAGCCAGGTAGCAACGCTGTCTCGTTTCAAGAGTCGGTACCAGGTCGAATTACTTCGACCTGGCCAGTCATGTCCATAGGTGATGCTTGCAGCATAGTGCAGGATGGGACGCATCTCCCCCCGCCCCGGGTTCCAGATGGGCCACTCCTGCTAAGCGTTCGGAACATTATTGGACAAGAATTGGTCCTTACGGGCGCCGATACTCGCATTCCCCGGTCATTCTTCAATGCTATGCACAGAAATTGGCGAATTGAGCTGGGGGATGTCTGTATAGCTGTAGTTGGGGCCACGATTGGGAAGCTTGCACGCGTGGGCAAGTTGCCCACGTTTACTATTCAACGTAGCCTTGCGGTGCTTCGAGGAAATCCAGAACTGTTGGATAACGAATACCTTTTGGAGGTCCTGTCGACCCCCGAGCTACAGCATCAGATCTGGGATAGGGTAAATCAAACTGCGCAGCCTGGAATATATCTGGCGGAACTTCGTGGTTTGCCTCTGCCCGTTCCACCTCTGGGTGAACAGCGGCGCATCTGCACGCGACTGACGGCCATCCGTGCCCAAGCTGACTCAGCCCTCCGGGAAGTCGCGAAGCTTGTCTCGCTCAAACGGGGGTTGATGGACGACCTGCTGACTGGACGGGTACGGGTAGGTGCCTCGGAGTGAACGGCGGGCCGGAGTATTCGCGGGTTGAGCTTCCGTTGGTCGAGCAACTCATGGGGCTGGGATGGGCGCATTTGGAGGGGTCGAAGTCGGATCCGGGGGTGAGCGGGCGAGGGTCATTCCGGGAGGTGTTCCTGGAGGGGCGACTGCGGGAGGCGTTGCGGAAGATCAACTTGGACCCCGCTGGACACCCGTGGCTTGACCAGGCGCGCGTCTCGCAGGCGGTGGGAGCGTTGCTGCGGCCGAAGGCCATCAAGCTGATCGAGATTAATCAGGAGCTGGCCGAGCGATTGCTGCTGGGCACGACGGTGGACGGCGTCGAGGGGTGGGATCACGGGCGGGACCGGACGGTCCAGTTCATCGACTGGGAGCATCCGGAGTGGAACGACTTCCTGGTGGTGAACCAGTTCCGGGTGGACGAGCCGGGCGGGCAGGGGCACAAGTACATCGCGCCGGATCTGGTGCTGTTCGTAAACGGGATCCCGCTGGTGGTGATCGAGGCGAAGGCGCCGGGCGTAGTGGAGCCGATGGTGAAGGCGATCCGGCAGTTGCGGCGTTATGCCAACCAGCGCGGGTCGGTCCAGCCGGAGGGTAACGAGCGGCTGTTTTACACCAGCCAGTTTGTGGTGGCGACGTGCTTTGAGAAGGCGCTCGTCGGGACGTTCACCGGCGAGGCGGAGCATTTCGCGGAGTGGAAGACCACCGAACCGGTACCCGAAGCCGATGTCTGCGTCTCCCTGGGCGTGACCGCACTGTCGAGCCAGGAGCGGCTGGTGGCCGGGATGTTGGCGCCGGAGCGGCTGCTGGACCTGGCGCGGCATTTCACGTTGTTCATGCAGGCCGGGACGCGAACAGTCAAGGCGGTGGCCAGGTATCAGCAGTACCGTGCGGTGCACCGTGCACTGGAACGGCTGGCCACGGGTGCGACCCGCCAGCAGGATGGTGAGTCGGACCGGCGGGGCGGGATTGTCTGGCATACGCAGGGGTCGGGGAAGAGCCTGACGATGGTGTTCCTGGTCCGGGCGATGCGCACCCGCGCTGATCTGGTGCGGTTCAAGGTGGTGGTGGTGACCGACCGGACCGATCTGCAGCGTCAGCTATCAACGACCGCTGCGCTGACTGGGGAATCGGTGCTGACCGCGACGAGCGTGGCGAAGGTGCGGGACCTGCTGTCGGCGCCCGGTAAGGCGCTGATCTTCGCGATGATCCAGAAGTACCGCAACCCGCAGGCCCGCCGTGATGATGACGCGGCGCTGAAGTCGCTGGGCGTGCTGGATACCTCCGAGGACGTGGTTGTGCTGGTGGATGAGGCGCACCGATCGCAAGGAAGCGCGCTGCACGCGAACCTGCTGAAGGCGCTGCCGAATTGTGCCCGGATCGGGTTCACCGGCACGCCGATCATCATGGGCCGCCGCAAGTACACGTTCTCGATCTTCGGCGAGTACCTGGACCGGTACACGATCTTGCAGTCCGAGGCGGACGGCGCGACGCTGCCGATCCTGTATGAGGGGCGTACCGCCAAGGCCGCTGTCCGGGACGCTGCCGACCTGGATGAGCTGTTCGAGGACATGTTCGCCGAGCACACCCCCGAGGAGCTGGAGGCGATCAGGAAACGGTGGGCCACCCGGGGCAACGTGATGGAAGCCCCGAAGCTGATCGCGGCCAAGGCCCGCAGCATGCTGCGCCACTACGTGGATACCGTCCTGCCCAATCGTTTCAAGGCCCAGGTGGTGGCGACCTCGCGGGTAGCCGCCGTGCGGTACCGGGAGACGTTCCTGGCTGCCCGCGACGAGCTGCTCGCCGAGCTAGACGCCCTGGACCCTGGCCTGCGCTCATCAGTGGCTGCTGACCGGGCGGACCGTTTGCCGGGGAAGACGGCGAGGCTGATCCGGGCGTGGCCATACAGGGACCTGATCGCCGCCCTGGACTTCGTGCCGGTGATCTCTGGCGAACACAACGACGACGCGGACTGGGCGCAGTGGACCGACAAGAACCGACAGGAAGCGGTCATCGCCCAGTTCAAGAAGCCGCTGCCCGTCGATGGTGACGCGGATCCGGAGCACACCAGCACGGTCGCGTTCCTGATCGTCAAGTCGATGCTGCTGACCGGGTTCGACGCCCCTGCCGAGCAGGTGATGTATCTGGACCGGCACATCAAGGAAGCCGAGTTGCTGCAGGCCATCGCCCGGGTGAATCGCACCGCTCACGGCAAGAACGCCGGGTATGTCGTGGATTACTACGGGGTTGCGGAGAATCTGAAGGTCGCCCTCGCTGCCTACGCGGCGGAGGACATCGAGGGGGCGATGACGAGCATCGCCGATCAGGTGCCGTTGCTGGCCGAGCGTCGTCAGCGGGTCCGCAACCTGTTCGAGGCACGCGGCATCGACCGGTTCGACACCCAGGCCGACCAGGACGCCTGCGTGGAGGCACTGGCTGATGAGCGGCTGCGGGCGGCATTCGAGGCGGCGTTCAAGCTGTTCACCATGAGCATGGAGATCGTGCTGCCCCGCCCGGAGGCACTGCCATATGTGGCGGACGCGAAGGCATTCGGGGCGATCGCATTCGCCGCACGTCGCCGTTACCGTGAGGACGGGTTCGACGCCTCGCTGTACGGGGAGAAGGTCCGGCGGCTGATCGACGACCATGTCGAGGCACTCGGCATCGAGCAGAAGATCCCGCCGGTGTCGATCACCGCCGCCGACTTCGACGCCAAGGTCGCTGACCTGCGCTCACCCCGGGCCAAGGCATCGGAGATGGAGCACGCGATCCGCTACCACCTCCGCGAGCACTGGGACGAGGATCCCGAGCACTACAGCAGGCTGTCGGAACGGCTGGAGGAGATCATCGAAGCGCTCGGGGAGCAGTGGGAACAGCTCACCCTGGCCCTGGGTGACCTGCTTCCCGAGATCCGCGCCGGGCGGCAGGCTGATGACAGCGGCCTGGATCCTGTCACCGAGGCGCCGTTCTATGACCTGCTCATGCGTGAGCTTGCCGATGAGGGGAAGACGGTGTCCAGCCCCACCGAGGCGCTGCTGCGGGAGATGACCGTGGACCTGGTTACCCGCATCAAGGCCGAGATCAGCCTGGTCGGGTTCTGGCACAACGCCTACGCCCAGGGCACCCTGCGCGCCTGGATGGCGACCCGCCTGGCCGAGCCCATGATCGACGGCGACGACCTGTTCGACTTCACCCGCACCACCCCGGTAGCTGACCGGCTCGTCGAACTGGCCAAGGCCAACCACGCCCGCCTGGCGGCCAGCTGATGCCCGCCACGCTGAGCCTGCCCGGGCAGATCACGATAGGCGACCTGGACTTCGCCGTCCGCCAGTCCGAGCATCGCCGCACCGTCGGCATCACCGTCGACCGCGACGGGTCCCTGCTGCTGCACGCGCCGGCCGGGATCGGCCGGGATGCGCTCACCGCCTGGGCCTGGTCCAAACGCGGCTGGGTGTTCCGCAAGCTCGCCGACAAAGACCTGCTGCTGTCGCCCAGCCCTGGCAAGGAGTTCGTGACAGGCGAGGGCTTCGACTACCTCGGCCGCCACTACCGGCTCCAGCTCACCGACGACCCGCCCGGGACCTGCGTGAAACTGGAGCGTGGCCGCCTGCGAGTGCCCCGGCCCGCAGCCGAAACCGGTGACGGGAAAAGCGCGATGATCTGCTGGTACCGTCAGCGTGCCCTCGTCTGGCTGCCCCGCCGCATTGCCCCGTGGGCACAGCGGATGAGCCAGCTCCCCGGCGACCTTGACGTCCGCGACCTCGGCTACCGGTGGGGCTCACTCGGCAGAAACGACCATCTAAACATCCACTGGGCCGCCATGCAGCTCCCCGTCTCCCTGCTCGACTACGTCATCGTCCACGAACTCGCCCACATCGGCCAGCCCCGGCATACGCCCGCCTTCTGGGCCACAATCGAACGCGCCCTGCCCGACTACGCGCAGCGCAAGACCAGCCTGACCGCCACAGGCGCCACCCTCTGGCTCGGCTAACAGCTGGCGGCCCAAATAGGCGGCGCTGCGACCATCTCGATGCTGAGCAGGCCTATGTTCGTGCGCGGCCGTTCTTGGCTGCGTGCTTCCCTGCGATGTAAAGGACGAGGCACCGGTCAATGCCACTGCCCTGCCCAATCGCCATCAGGACCGCGCTTCCTCCGGCACGTAGACATGGCGCCATTGCGGATAGTCGTAGCGGATCTCGATCTCGGTGCTGCCCACATCGAGTTCGTTGGCCCAGCGCTTTAGAAGCGCTAGCACATCCTGCGCGAGCCGACCGCCCCGATCCTCATAGAACCGACTTTTTCGTGTAGGTGCGTAATAGTGATAACGAGAGTCTTTTCGCCAGCCGGGTCACCCGTGCCAGCCGTCCCTGACCTGTGTGTTCTCTTAACCTTCAACTCCGCCTTGAATCCGGGCGCCTCTTCCGTCATTACTTCCATCTCTCTCGCGCCCGGCCGCGCGACCTTGCCCTGCCGCCTGCGCAGGCCGGCTGGCGCATCAGACAGGCGAGAGGCGCTGGGGTCTCATGATGTCCTGATGGTCTGGAACCCGAGCTTGGTCAGGACCCTGCGCGCCTCCTGGGTAGTGAAGGCCAGGAGATCCAGGCCAGTCGCTTCCGCAAGGACCTGCTTCAGCGGCCACAAGGTGCCGCCCACCTCTACGGCATGAATCGTTACCCGCCGGGGAGTCTTGCCTTGCAGTGCCCGCTCGACGGTACTGCGGTCCAGGCTCACCTCCTCGCCACCCACGCGAAACACTGGCATATCCCACCTCACTCCTTCTTCTACTTTCACCTTCACTCACACTACTGGCAAACTGCAGCGTGCGGCAAGCTCACTGCAATTTGGCTAGCGCCGGAGCCGACGCAAAGCCAGGCACGCCGCAGCCAGTCGGCTAGATCGCGCCGCACTTCCGCGCTGGTTACTCGGATGCGAGCGTCGAGCTGCCTAGCCGCACACCGAGGTGGCGTCCCGCTGTCTCCACCACCACGGCGACCGGCGTATTGCACGTAACTGCCACGGCGACCTGGGCCGCCCCCCCGGCGCGTTCTAGCACCCGGTAGACGGCCGGCCGGGAGACGGAGAACAGCTCGGCCAGCTCGGCGATGTTATGCTGCCCGGCTTTGTGGGCATTCGTCCTGCGCTGCCAGACCGGGCCTATAAAAGTCCAGCACTGCAGGCCGAGGTTCGCCCGGTTCTCAACATCGTCGGCGCCGGCCAGCGCCTGGTACAGGCGCTTCTCGAAATACTCACGCGTGGGAAGCCGCCCCGGCTCCTCGGGCGTGTCCTCAGGAGCCGGCTTGTCCTGCGGCGTGGCTCGCCTCCAGACATGTGCGCCTCTCCGGACGTCACCGGGATGTACGGGTGCTCATCGGCCATCGACGGCGCTGGTGTGCTGGCGGGCTCAGCGCTGTTGCTCATCGGATCGGCTCGGGCCCGGCGACAAGGCGATTCCGGGGGCACGGGATCTTGGGCCGCCTTGATGAGCTGGCCATGGGCATCCGGACGAGCCGTCAGGCCTGATGCCAGTTGCCCTGTAGATCATGCCGTCACATGCGGCCGTGGATGTCGCTGCGGCCTCCGCAGAGCTGCGGCCCGGCCGGCCTGGCCCTGCTGCCGGAGGGCGTCGATCAGCTCCCTGATGCTGCTGGGCCTGAACGCCGCCTTGCACGCCTGGGAGTGCGGGCTGCCCGGCATCACTGAGTCAGTCAGCCTGGCGTCCTGGCACTCTCGTTCTCGACACTGCTGTTGCCACCGGGTGAGCAGGACGTGATGACTGCCCCATATGGCGAGATCCGCCGCCGGCGGCGTGCCAGATGCTCGATCGTCCAGCCGGCCGCCCTGACGCGCCTGACCAGGTTGCGGCAGGCCTCGGGGATGCGGGCCCGCTCATGACCAGCCCCTGTTGCCACGGAGGGCCGCGCTCCGGGCGAGCAGCCGGTGAGTGGCGGCAGTCTGCTCGTCGACGGCCGGGGACTGCTGAGTTCGCTTCGCCTCTGATGCGTCCCAGGAGGCCTGGAAGGCAGCCTGTGTTGCGTCACTGCGCTGGGACTGCGGGCTGCCGTGCATGACCGACTCGGTCAGCGCGGCGTTCGTGCGCTTGTTGTGCTCGTGCAGCGCGACGGCGGCCACGGCCGTGCCGGCCCAGAGGGCTGCCCGCTCTGCCTTGCGGATCTGCGCGATCTGCTCGGGCGTGTGCTGCGCGAGCCAGGCGGCGTGTGTTGCCTGGGCGTGCTTGGCGATCTCGACGATCATCCAGATGGCCGCGAACAGGATGGTCGCCACGATCATGACCACGCCGAGCCCGATCAGCCCGGCGTCGTGCTGGCCGTAGGGGCCGCTGGTCTGGGCGAGGCCTATCACGATGGCGATGATGCCGAGGATGATGGTGCCGGTGCAGCCGAGGAACCACCTGGCGACGTCCGACTGCCAGCCCGTCCGCTTCGGCGGCGGCGGCGGGGTCACGGCCTGGACGGTGGCCTGGAGGGTGAACCACCTGGCGAAGTTCGACTTCCAGCTCGTTCGCTCCGGCGGAGCTGCGTGCGAGGCCGTGGACTTGCCCTGGATGACGGGCGGCGGCGGGGGCGTGACTGACTGAGGTGCGGGCGGCAGGGCTGTCCTGGCTGCCAGGGCCTCCCGGGCCTCCTGCAGCGGGTCCCGGTAGCTCTCCAGGGGCTCGATCCACGTCTCGCCGGGCCGCAGGCCCAGCCAGTACCGGGCGCACTCGTCGCACGACGGGCACCGCTCCCCCGAGGGAAAGCAGGCCAGGACGGTGGCCTGACGGCCTTCGCGTTGTCCGCTGCAATCCGACTGCATGCATTTCATCAGGGCAGCCGGGACTGCCACGACCCCGCCCTCGATGGCGAGCGGCTCCCGGGGCGCGGTAACCGGGGCTTGGGCGAAAGGATCCGGGCCTGGCGAAACGCGCCGCACCCGCCGGGGGACTGGCTGAACGAGAAGGCTCTCGAAGAACTCTTTCTCCTGCGACATCAAGATCATCTCTCTTGTTCTGCTCAGAGCCAGCCCCAGGCGGTCCTGGGCCGGGCTAGCGGCATGGGGCGGCCAGGGCCTGCACGTCGCTGGCGAGCTGGGCAATGTAGCTGTTCATGAAGCTCCACGTGTACTCGCCGGCGGGGGCGTATTCGATGTTCTGCGCCGCCGCGCCCACGGCGTAGATCGCGCCTGCCTCCTGAGCTACTGCTGCACGCAGCGCGCCGCTCAGCGTCCCGGACGGGGCGTCGGCGGTGGTCGTCAACGACCCGGCTGCTATCTGCGCAGCAGAATCGACCGCCGCTGCGTCGTGGCTGGCCAGGGGCGCGTTCAGGCTCCGGGCGGCGCTCAGCCCGGCCTGGCAGGCTGCCTGCGACGGCGTCGCAGGCCCGGCCGACGTGCTCACGGGGACATTGGACGGCACTCCCGGGGCCTGATGGGGGCTGCCGCAGGCCGTTATCGCCGTCACGGCTGTCAATACGGCGACTGCGAGTCTCATCACGGTTCTCTCTGGTCGGCTGTGCGACGCCCAGGTGCCGTTCCAGGTTGTCGCAGCGCCGCTTCTGGCCAGCCCGCCGCTGCGCCTCCGCTCGGGCAGCGGAAAGGACGGCCGCAAGCGCGGCAACGGGAATGCGGGCAGCCAGCAGGCCGCTAGGCCTTTTCATCATGATCTTCGTCCGTCCGCGATCAGCCCGGTGATGCGGCGGGCCTCGGCCCTCGCCGTGGCAAGGTCGGCGGCGGCAGCGTGATGGCCGATGCGCCCTGCCGGGAAGGGCCATGCCCGGACCGTCGCCCGGTCCGGCTGCCAGACGATCGACCAGATGCGCCCGCCCGGCCCTTCCGCCGTCCAGGTGACCGTCCCGTCCGCCATCGCGTACTCATTCAGCTCTGCTGCCGGGGTGCCCGGGTCCTGGGTCACTGTTCCTCCCTGAATGCCTCGGCGCGCGTGATCTGGTCGGCCAGGTCCTGGGTGTCCTCGCCCTGGACCGGCTGCTCCCGCGTGCCGCGCCGCCGTGCGTACCACAGGCCGCTGACGCCCTTCCACGCTTCCCAGCCGGGGAACTGCCGGGCCAGGGCGGCGAGTTCGCTCTCGCAGCTCACTGCTCTGCCTCGGCTGCGGCGACCTTGGCGGCAAGTTCCTGAATGGTGCGGGCTGCGATGATGCGGCTGGCGGTCGGGGTTGGCCGTGCGACCGCGATGAACACGCCGAGATCGGCACGGCCCTGCAGCTCCCACCGCTCTCCGTAGCGGTCGATGAACTCCGCGACGCCCAGGGCTGCACGCTGCGGCGTGTCGCCATGCTCAGTTTCCGGCCGATTGGCGGGCTGGTCAGTAGGGTTTCCCATAGCCAGGGCTCCGTCCTGGTCAGGCCCGGCCGTTGCGTTCACCCGCGCGGCCGGGCCGCTTCGTGCTTGTCGACAGCACCATACTACGGAGCCCATGGTGTGCTATGGGCTCCGTACGTTAGCCCATGTCACAGCGGGTCACTTATGGTGATCGCGTGGGTGTCGATCATGAGAGCAACGTGCCGCCCTACCGGCAGGTGGCCGGCATCCTGCGCGCCCGGATCGAGTCCGGGGAGCTGGCGCCGCGCCAGCGGCTGCCCTCGATCGCCGGGCTCGTGCAGGAGTACGGGATCGCCCGGACGACGGCCGCCAAGGCGCTGAAGGTGCTCGCTGACGAGGGCCTGGCCGAGGTCGTGCCGGGCTGGGGCACCTACGTGGCGGCTCCGGGCGAGTGAGCGCCGCGCTAGCCGTAGCCGGTGCGACAGCAGTCATCAGCAGCCTCGCCGATCTCATCCTCCCGCTCCGGGCCAGGCCACTGCCGAATTGAGCCGTACTAGATCAAGCCGCGCCGCTATGCGGCGCCAGCGCCGGGCTCAGCCTCTTCGAGGCCCGCCCGGCGCGCGCCGACCGCTGGACGTGGCTTAGTACTCCAACCGGACTTCGTAATCTTCATAGTTGCCTGGCTTGCCGCTGGTAGTGGCAGGTTCTGGCGCGGTGCTGCTGGCGCCGCCGCCAGGCAGACCATCGCAGCCGGTGCCGGGTG
>Ga0182024_10013183_pt1 | contig 16202 bp, 9 predicted proteins | sample P32metaG_FD_120480 | JGI IMG/M metagenome (GOLD analysis project Ga0182024, IMG submission 120480) | Permafrost microbial communities from Stordalen Mire, Sweden - P3-2 metaG (Illumina Assembly) | ecosystem: Environmental > Terrestrial > Soil > Wetlands > Permafrost | place: Sweden: Stordalen... | reverse complement strand
TCGGTGTGAAAGCCGATCGCCGCCTTCCGTCGTCGCGGGCGTTCGTCCTCGATGAGCCGGCGTATCGCGTCAAACACAACAGAAAACTTTTCGTCGTGATCGGTCATGCGAACTTCAAGCTCGCTCAGCTTATGCAATAGCTGGTCGTGTGAGGACAGCAACTTGCGCAGGCGCACGAAGACGCGTACGATCTCGACGCTAACGGCGACCGCGCGAGGTGACTGCAACACCGCCGACAGCATGGCCACGCCCTGTTCCGTGAAGGCGTTAGGGCGATATCGAAAGTGCGGTTGATCCGCGTCTAAGGTCACAAATTGTGACCTTAGGTTTCGCGTCTCCTCCCAAGTCAACTGGAACATAAAATCGTCGGGGAATCGAGAGGCGTTGCGTTTAACCGCCTGATTGAGTTGCTTGACGGGAACCTGGTATAGCCGAGCGAGGTTAGGGCCGAGCATCACCGCTTGTCCACGGAGTTGGAAGATCTGCTGCTCGATCAGTTGTAGTGGCACAAGGGTCATGGACCGATTCACTCCCTGCCGATTTCTATCGGATCCCTTGCGGCCCCCGCCGAGTTAAGTTCCGGTAGATCATTACTTGGCATTGCTTCGATCCCGCGCTGAAACGCGGTCCGCGATTCGGTTGGCGCGCGTGATGGCAATGCGATTCGCACATGCCACCGTCGAGGGAACCGAGAGGAAGTTAACAGAAGTAACGCGCATATAAAATGTCGGGGACTCGTGCGCCCCGCGCTTTTCATCCCCGCCCTGGTTTACCTTCCCGCCCGCCCTGCTATACTCCCTCCAACCAACCGCAGTGGGTTCGTTTTTGACCCAAAAAGTAACCTCCGCCGCCCTCTTGGGCATATTTCTCTCGCTTTTAACGGATCGAGGCTGATCTACCCATGTCTATTCGCGTTGCGCTGAACCACAAGACGAGTCATCGGTACGCCAAGGACGTCTGGCTTTCGCCGCAGGTGGTGCGGCTTCGGCCGGCGCCGCATTGCCGGACGCCGATTGTCAGCTATTCATTTTCCGTGTGGCCGGAAGGGCATTTCGTCAACTGGCAGCAGGACCCTTACAGTAACTACCTGGCGCGGCTGGTGTTCCCGCGCAAGACGCAGGAGTTTGCCGTCGAGGTGGACCTGGTCGCGGAAATGACGGTGGTGAATCCGTTCGATTTCTTCATGGAGAAATACGCCGAGGAGTACCCGTTTACGTATGACCCAATCCTGACGCACGAACTTGCGCCGTACCTGGCGGTCGAGCCGGCGGGGGCGAAGCTGACGGAGTTCCTGTCGGAAATTCGGCGCGACAAGGTCCGGACGGTGCAGTTCCTGGTCGATCTGAACGCGAAACTGCACCAACTCATCAAGTACGTCATCCGCCTGGAGCCGGGGATCCAGACCACCGAGAACACCCTCACCTGCCTGAGCGGCTCATGCCGGGACAGCGCCTGGCTGTTGGTGCAGGTGCTGCGTCACTGCGGCCTCGCAGCCCGGTTTGCTTCCGGTTACCTGATCCAGCTTGTGCCGGACGTGAAGCCGCTGGGGGACGGCCCGGCGGGTGCGTCGCAGGACTTCTGCGACCTGCACGCCTGGGCGGAAGTTTATCTCCCCGGCGCCGGCTGGATTGGGCTGGACGCCACTTCGGGGCTGCTGACCGGCGAAGGGCACATCCCGCTGGCCTGCGCCGCCGACCCCACCAGCGCAGCGGCCGTCACCGGCACCTACTCTTACGACCAGCAGGACGTGATCTGGTCAGGCGCCGACGCCCCGCCGCCTGATGGCAAGGACGAGTTTTCGTTCGCGATGTCGGTGACCCGGATCCGCGAGACGCCGCGGGTCACCAAGCCGTATACCGAAGAGCAATGGACCGAGATCGAAACGCTGGGCCATCGCGTGGACGACGACCTGAAGAAAGGAGACGTCCGCCTGACCATGGGCGGCGAGCCAACTTTCGTCTCCATGGACGACCTGGACGCCCCGGAGTGGAACAGCGAGGCCCTGGGGCCCAAGAAATACGTCCAGGCGGACAAACTCATCCGTCGGCTGCGCGACCGTTTCGCCCCCGGCGGGTTCCTGCATCACGGGCAGGGCAAATGGTATCCCGGCGAATCGCTGCCGCGCTGGTCGCTGGGCCTCTACTGGCGGAAGGACGGCAAGCCGGTCTGGCTCGAGCCCAAGCTGGTGGCCGACGAGACTGCGCCCAACAACCCGACCGAGCAAGACGCCCAAATCTTCATCACGCACCTGGCCGGCCGGCTCGGCGCGGGGCCGAAGTACGTCCAACCCGGCTACGAGGACGTCTGGTATTACCTCTGGAAGGAACGGCGGCTCCCGGTCAACGTCGATCCGTTCGACAGCAAGCTGTCCAACAAGGAAGACCGCGCCCGGCTCGCCAAGGTCTTCGAGCAGGGGCTGGATAAAGTGATTGGCTTCTGCCTGCCGTTGCGGCGGAAGTACAACCGCGACGGGACGGCGGCGTGGGTCAGCGGGCCGTGGTTCTTCCGATCCGAGCGGATGTACCTGGTGCCGGGCGATTCGCCGATGGGGTTCCGCCTGCCGCTGGATTCGATCCCCTGGGTGGCCGCGGAGGACTTCCCGCACGTGTACCAGCGCGACCCGTGGGAAAGGCGCGGCTCGCTGCCGGAGCGCGAAGCCATCTCGGGGCAACTGCACGTGGCCGGTGCGATGGAAGCGCGCAACCCGATCGGGTACGTCGAGCAGGAACTGACTGCCGAGAATGAGGAAGAACACGCCGCCGCGTCACTGGCGGGCGTTGCGGTGGCGGAACTGGCAACCGGGACCGAGCCCGCCGCCCTGCGAACGGCTTTCCGCGGCCGCGGCGATGGGCCCGGCGGCGACGGTGTTGGCGGCGACGGCGCGGGGCTGAGCAGCGATGGGCCTGGCAGCCGACGCGGCGATGGCACCAGCGCCGAACCTGGCGACCTCGACTACGAGAGCCGCCGCCTCCGCTCGGCATTGCCGCCGGCGTTCGGTGAGTCCGCCGCCGACCTGGTGCGGACGGCGCTTTGCACCGAGGTCCGCAACGGCGTGCTGCGGATCTTCGTCCCGCCGGTGCGCTACATCGAGGATTACCTCGATCTGATCGCCGCCATCGAAGAGACCGCCGCGGAGCTCAAACTGCCGGTGTTGGTTGAAGGATACACCCCGCCCTACGACCCGCGGATTAACGATCTCAAAGTGACTCCCGACCCCGGCGTGATCGAGGTCAACACGCAACCGACCGGGACGTGGGAAGAACTCGTCCACAACACCACCGCCCTCTACGAAGAGGCACGGCAGTGCCGGCTCACCACCGAGAAATTCATGCTCGACGGCCGGCACGTCGGCACCGGCGGCGGGAACCACATCGTCTTCGGCGGCGCTGCACCGGCCGACTCTCCGCTGCTGCGCCGGCCCAACCTGCTCAGCAGCATGCTCGCCTATTGGAACAACCACCCGTCGTTGTCCTACGTCTTCAGCGGCATGTTCGTGGGACCCACCAGCCAGGCCCCGCGCGTGGACGAGGCCCGCAACGATCAGGTCCTGGAACTGGAGACAGCGCTCAAGCAGGTGCCGGACACGGGCAGATTCCCCGCCTGGCTGGTCGATCGAATCTTCCGCAACCTGCTCATCGATGCCACTGGCAACACGCACCGGGCCGAATTCTGCATCGACAAGCTCTATGCCCCGGAATCGGCGACCGGCCGGCTTGGCTTGCTGGAGATGCGCGGCTTCGAGATGCCGCCCCATTCCCGCATGAGCCTCACCCAGCACCTGCTGCTTCGCGCCCTGATCGCCAAGTTCTGGCTCAAGCCCTACAAGCACCCGCTGGTGCGCTGGGGCACGGAGACCCACGACCGCTTCATGCTCCCGCACTTCAGCCGGCAGGACCTGGAGGAAGTTGTCTGGGACCTGGAGGAGGCGGGGTTCCCGTTCAAGTTGGAATGGCTGGCGCCGCACCTGGAGTTCCGCTTCCCCCTGCTGGGCAGCATCGAGCAGCGCGGGGTCGTCATGGAACTGCGCCAGGCCATCGAGCCCTGGCACGTTCTGGGCGAAGAGCCGGGTGCCAGCTCCACCGTCCGCTACGTCGATTCCTCGCTGGAGCGCATCGAAGTGCTGGTCAAGGGCATGGTGGACCTGCGGCACCGGGTGCTCTGCAACGGCGTGGCCGTTCCCCTCCATCCCACCGGAACCAACGGGCAGTTCGTGGCCGGCGTCCGCTATCGCGCCTGGCAGCCCGCCTCCTGCCTGCACCCCACGATCGGCGTGCACGCACCGCTGGTCTTCGATGTATACGACACCTGGTCGGGCCGGTCCATCGGCGGGTGCCGATACCACGTCAGCCATCCCGGCGGGCGGAGCTATGATGTGTTCCCGATCAACGCCTACGAAGCCGAAGGGCGGCGCATCGGCCGGTTCTTCAAATTCGGACATACGCCCGGTCCGAGCCGTATAATAGAGTCCAGCGAGTCGAAGGAGTTCCCGTTCACGCTGGACCTTCGGCAATATGTATCTGCACGATGAATACGCAAGTCACGGAACCGGCCGCTGCGCAGACTCCTGCCCGCCCTCGCGGCCTGGCGCAGATCTACGCACCTCAATTCCCCTCGCGCGACGAAATGGTCGAGCCCGATGGCGCGTTGCGCCCCCACTGGCGGCCGTTTGTCAGCATGCTCGACGACCTCGGCCGCGAGGAGGTGCTGTCGCGCTGGGACCGCGCCCGTCGGCTCATCCGCGAAAACGGGATCAACCACAACATCTACGACGACCCCGACGGCCACGCCCGACCCTGGAGCCTGGACCTTCTGCCCATGCTCCTGACCAGCGCCGAGTGGACCGGCGTCGGCCAAGCCCTCTCCCAGCGCGCCCGCCTCATGAACGCGCTGCTGGCGGACCTGTACGGTCCCTCGACGGCGCTGACCAGCGGCATCCTTCCCCCCGAGCTCATCTACGCCAACCCCGGCTTCCTCCGGCCCTGTTATCGCGTCGTGCCGCCGCAGCAGCAATGGATCCATCTGTATGCCGCCGACCTGGTCCGCGCTCCCGGCGGGCAATTCCAGGTGCTCGCCGACCGCACCCAGGCGCCCAGCGGCGCCGGCTACTGCCTGGAAAACCGCATCGTCCTGACGCGCGTTCTGCCTACCGTCTTCGCCCAGTGCAACGTGCTGCGCCTGGCGCCGTTTTTCATCGCCCTGCGCCAGACGCTGTCGGCGCTGGCGCCGGCCAACCGCGAAAACCCGCGCGTCGTCCTGCTCACCCCCGGCCCGTACAACGAGACCTATTTTGAGCACGCCTATCTCGCCCGCTACCTGGGTTATGCCCTGGTCCAGGGAAAGGACCTGACCGTTCGCGACTGCAAGGTCTACCTCAAGACGCTCAGCGGCCTGCAGCGGGTGGACGTTATCCTCCGCCGGGTGGACGACGATTTCTGCGACCCGCTGGAATTGTACCCGCACTCTTTTCTGGGCGTGGCCGGCCTGCTCCAGGCGGTCCGCGAAAAGACCGTCGCGGTGGCCAACGCCCTGGGGAGCGGCGTCGCCCAAGGGACCGCCCTGCTGCCGTTTTTGCCGGCCCTGTGCCGGCAACTGCTCAGCGAGGACCTGCGGCTCCAGTCGGTGCAGACCTGGTGGTGCGGCGAGCCGCCGGCCCTGAAGTACGTCCTGGAAAACCTGGCCCGCCTGGTCATCAAGCCCGCCCTGCCCACCCGCGGCTCCGACCCGCTCTTCGGTGACGAGCTCTCCCGCGCCGAGCTGGATGACCTGGCCGGGAAGATCCGCGCCAAGCCGGTGCACTACGTGGCCCAGGAAAAGGTCGATTCCTACGTCGCCCCGGTCTTCCTCAACGGCGAAGCGCAGTCGCGCCGCTTCGTGGTCCGCGCCTACCTGGCCGCCGCCGGGAACGACTTCACCGTGATGCCCGGCGGGCTCACGCGGGTGACCGGCTCACCCGAGTCGCAGATCGTCTCGCTCCAGAAAGGAGGCGGCAGCAAGGACACCTGGGTCCTGGGCGACGGCCCGGTCAGCGCCGTCAGCCTGCTCCCCTCGGCCACCGCGCCGGTGATGCTGAGCCGGGCCGGCAGCGATCTGCCCAGCCGCGCCGCCGACGACCTCTTCTGGCTCGGCCGCTATGTCCAGCGTGCCGAGTTGCTGGCCCGCCTGTCGCGCTTCGTCTTCAACCGCCTGTCCGACCTGAACTCCGCCCAAGGCCCGCTGGCCATGCAGGTCCTCATGCGCGAGCTGGTCAACCGCCGCGCACCCCAGTCCGGGCCCGAGGCCGGACGCCTGCTCGCCGCCGAAATGTTCGGCGACCCCGACCCCTCCGGCATCCGCGGATCGGTCAAGCGATTCCACTCCCTGGCCCGCGTCCTGCGCGACCGCATCTCCTCCGACGCCTGGCGCATCCTCCAGTCCATCCACCGCGACGTCAGCGAATTCGACGGACGCATCGACGACGACCACGCCACCGTCGTCGTCGAACTCACCAACCGCCTGGTGACCGGCTTCCTGGCCTTCGGCGGAATGGTCGCCGAATCGATGACCCGCGGCCTCTCCTGGCGCTTCCTGGACATGGGCATGCGCATCGAACGCGGCATCGGCGCCGCCCGCCTCGTCCGCTCCACCCTCATCGACGACATCGGCGAGACCGGCGAGCAATCCTTCCTGCTCGAGGGCATCCTCGACGTGGCCGACAGCGTTCTCACCTATCGCCGCCGCTACATGACCCAGCTCGACATCACGGCCGTCGTCGACCTGCTGGTGGCCGATGAGAGCAACCCCCGCGCGGTGGCGTTCCAACTGGCGGCCATCGACGAGCACCTCTCGCGCCTCCCGCGCGAGTCCACTCACCCGCAGCGCAGCCCCGACCACCAGATCGCCATCCGCCTGAAGACCATGCTGCGGCTGGCGGACCTGTCGGTCGCCTGCAGGGTGACCCAGGGCCGCCGCGGCCGGCTCAACGCCCTGGTCACCAGCGTGATCGAGGACTTGACGGCCGTGTCCGACCTGGTGAGCCAGATCTTCTTCAGTCACGCCACGGTTTCCCCGCGGCTGCTGTCGCCCGACCAGGAGCGTTCGTCGTGAGATGCATCAAGTACAAGGTGACGCACACGACGGAGTATTACTACAACGAGCCCGTCCCCCTCTGCCACAACCTCATCCGCCTCTGGCCGCGCGACACCGCTCACCAGAAGTGCCTGCAATGCAACATGACCATCTCGCCGGTCCCCGCCGAGCGGCGTGACCGCGTGGACTTTTTCGGGAACCACGCGACCTGGGTCAGCTTGCAGGAGCCGCACAAAGTGCTCCGCATTGAGGCAATCAGCGATGTCGACGTCCAGGAATCCGCCCCGCCGTCCGACCTGAACGCCCCGCCCTGGGAAAGCGTGGCCCAGTTGCTCTCCTGGCGCGGCGACACGGGCAGGCCGCCCGACCCGGTCCTGCTCGCGGTCCGCGAGTACACCTTCGACTCCCCGCTGCTGAAAGCCGGCCCCGAGCTGGCCGACTACGCCCGCCCGAGCTTCCCTCCGGGCCGGCCCCTGCTGGCGGCGGTCACCGAGCTGACCGAGCGGATCAACAAGGAATTCGCCTTCGATTCCCGCGCCACCACGGTCGGCACGCCCGTCCTGGAGGTCCTGCGCAACCGCCGCGGCGTTTGTCAGGACTTCGCCCATCTTCAGATCGGCTGTCTCCGCTCGCTGGGACTGGCCGCCCGCTACGTCAGCGGCTACGTGCTCACCCGCCCCCCGCCCGGCCAGAAGCGCCTGATCGGCGCCGACGCCTCGCACGCCTGGGTCTCGGTATTCTTCCCCGGCAAAGGTTGGGTCGATTTCGACCCGACCAACAACGTGCTCCCCTCCACCGAGCACGTCACGCTAGGCTGGGCCCGCGACTACGACGACGTCAGCCCCGTCAAAGGCGTCATCATCGGCGGCCACCGCCACTCCATGTACGTAGGCGTCCACGTCGAGCCGGTGCTATCACCCGAGGAGGCCGCCGCGGCCGCCAAGGCCGCCGCCGCCAAAGCGCCCGCCGCGACGTCCGCGTCCGCCCAGGGGGACGGGCAACCGGCCGCCCCCACTGACGGCAAGGCCGCTGCGCCGCTTGCTCCGGCACCTCCGGAGATGCTTCCCAGCACCCAGCCGCCGTTGCCGGAGAGCTGAGGTTATTTGACAAATGACATGACGGGTAATTAATCAATTTCCGGGCTGGCAGATTATCCCCGTCTAAGTTGGTTTGAGGGCGCCCACTCGCACTCGTTCAAGTATTTCGAGGTGGGGTATGGCATCGACCGTCGAATGCTCGGATTGCGGCAAAAAGTACGCGGTCACCGCGCAATCGGCGGGAAAACGCTTTAAGTGCAAGCACTGCGGGAACGTCTTTGCGGTGCCCCCAAGACGCCGCGGCATCGCCCGCTCTCGCCGGCAGCGCGCGGGTGGCGAGTCGAGTGCAAATCCTTGAAATTCCGCCCCGTCATCGAGTAGATTCGTCTTTGAGTCATTTCCAGATCGAATGGTCAGCAACGGGGTCCTTATGTCGAGATTTGCCTTGACGACGGGTGTGGCTGTCTTTGCATCAATTCTGTTGGCGATCGGTGAGGCTCGTGCCGAGATCCTGGTTCGGACGGACGGCGGCATGGCCGAAGGAAAGGTCGTGTCGCGGGACGGGAAGGAACTGGTGTTCCTGCCCGATGGCGCTGACCCGTCGGCGGCACTGCACGTCGACCTTGCAAAGGTGTCCCGCCTGCTGACGACCGACGAGCACGGGGCGCTTCTGGCCGATAAATCGCCGACGACCCGGCCGGCAACGCAGCCGGCTAAGTCGGCCGTTCCACCCGAGCCGGCGGCGCCGCGCATTGTCGCGCGACCTGCGGGGCCCACGTACTACCTCATCCCTCTTCACGGCGAAGTAGGCGTCACCATTCTGGCCAGCGCGTTGGAAAAATCGCTGGCCGACGCCGCGGCGCGCAAGCCTACGGTCGTGGTCCTGGACATCACCTCGCCGGGCGGCTTGGTCGACGAGGCGCAGAAAATCATCAGCGTGCTGCACCGCTATAACAAGCAATTGCGGATCGTGGCCCTGGCCGACCAGGACCTCTCGGCGGCCGCCGTCTTTTCCCTTTCCGTGAAGGAGATCTACCTCAAATCCACCGGCACGATCGGGGCGGCCACGTCGTTCATCCCGGGCAGCCCGGGGCTGTCGGCCAAAGTCGAGGAGAAGATGCAGTCGGCCTGGCGGGCGGTGGCGCGGAACAGCGCTGAAGAAGGCGGGCATGAGCCGCTGCTGGCCGAGGCCATGATCGATAACACCCTGTCGCTGCACGTGGACAAGGTGAACGGCAAGCCGGTGGTGGCGGAGGGACCCGGACCGAAGCAGCTTTGCCGCTCGGGAAAAATCCTGACGCTCACCAGCCACGAGGCGGTCGATTGCGGTCTTGCCGCGGGCGATGCCGACGACGTAACGGAACTGGGCACGGCGTTGAAGCTCCCCAACTGGACCGAGTGCAAAGGCCTGGGCACGGTCCTGGCCGACTACCTGCCCCAGCGTGCCGAAGCGTTTCAACGGGAGATCGAAAAGGTCCAGTCCCGCTTTTTGCATGATGTTGGGGAGGCGGTGGAAAACGACCCGTCGCAAGCCACGGTGACGACCACCCACACGACGATTCTGGCGCAGCCGGGGCGCCCAGCCTACGGTAACCCGCGCGCACCGATGCAACCGGGCCGCTCTGTCACTACGACGGTGAGGCGCTCGCACACGCACTGGAAGGCGGAGTCGCTGGTTTGCGTCGTTGCGTTGCAGCAGGCCGAGGCCGACCTGAAGCAGGGCATCGCAGTATGCCAGGCATTCGCAGAGGCCTCGCAGGTGGAAATGCTTAAGGAGGCGCTGGACCAGATCAGTGCCGCCCGGATTCGGGTGTACGACGACCGCAACAAGTACGGGCTTACCGACGAGGCGCCGCGCAGCGCCGCCGCTCCAGCGCCGACCACTGGCCCCGCCTCGCCCGCGAGGCCGGCGCCGCTGGCCAACCCCGGCCAGGCGCCCGGCGTGCCGCCGGTCACCCCGCGGCAACCCGTCCTGCCGGTGGCCGCCCTCTCGACAATGCCGGACAACGCCGGCAAGACGGAATTGCTGGGCGGCAACGCCGGGCAGGAATACACGGCGATCCAGCCGGCCGCCGGCTCCTTCTTCGGGTTCCGCTACGTCCAGGGGACTGCGCTGGGCAAGTCTTATATGCGGAGGCTGGAGCCTATTTTCCAGGACCCGCCCCCCGATTCGCCGCGCGGCTTGGCTTACACCACCATCATGGCCCGCGACGGCTATGTTGTTGGCGGCATGTTTGTCGAAACCGACAACACAAAGATCGTCGCCTTCAAGGTGATCTTCGTGCACTTCAAGGGCGGTCACGTGGACGCCACCGACACCTATCAGTCCGACTGGGTGGGCACCCACGGCGACCGCCCCACACACCAACTGGCCGGCAACGGAGAAACCGTCATCGGTGTCTTCGGGCGAAAAGGTCTGAGCATCGAGGCCATCGGTCTGGTCACAGAAGCGCCGAAGGGCGCGCCGGCAGCGAAACCGGTCGCGGTGGTCGAACAAAAGGCCGACGCCGCGGCACAAGGCGAAGTCATCGTCGAGGCGCTCATCGACGGCAACTCCGAATTGCACGTCACTTCAACGGGCCTGTACTGGAAGCATCTGGGCCACATGTCCAAGCCGGGCATGCATAGCCGCAACAACCTTCCCACCTACATCAACCACACGGCATGGATGCCGGAATGGGGCCAACCTACAACGACTTCCGCGGCAGATCAGTCCAAGCCTTATCCGCTGGACCTGGGGAAGCTCGGCTTCAGCGTCGAGACGCTGGCCGTCGGCGGCGGCGACGACGATAAGACGCCGGAGAAGATCCAGGGGATCGAGCCGAGAGACCCGGTGACGATCGCTGACAAAGGCGCAGAGCAGGTCATATCCATTCCCGACCGGCAGTTCGGGGCCAAGTGGTACCGAATTCGGATCTATCGAAAATGATGAGGGAATTTGACAGCCACGGACATGGCGGACAGGCATGGACCGGTCAAGGGCGATAATTCGATTCCCCATTAAAGCCCGACGGCGTCAGATACAGTCCCACTTCTATTGCGTGAGCGGAGAATATCGCGAATTACCAGGGTTCTGCTGCACGTCGTTAATGATCTGCGCAGGCGATAGCGATTCGATGTGACCATCGAAGAAACAATAATTGCCTCGCCCCGCGGTCATCCACACGTTGTTTGAAGTCCCTTGTTGGTCAGCCCGTGAGCTGCCGTGGCGGCCGCTGGGTAAGTCGGCGTAGCCGGTCCCGCCCAGGCTCCACTCGTCGTTGGGCGCGTTCTCCTCGTAGATCAGTATCCTGCTTGGAGGTTTTGCGACTGCAGTCAGCTCCATTGAAACCTGGCCTGAAGGGTGTCCGATGTTGGAGTTGAATGAATAACTGAAATTGCGGTTGATGTTCAATGCATTATAGATGGAAGCGTCGGCGGTATCGGCCGGACAGATCACCGCTTGCTGCCGGGCAGTAAGGGTTGGGGGCATGTATGGCCAGAGCGTCCCCGTATTGAAATCGACCGTCCCGCCGTTTGGGTAAGCGGCGTCCATTGCCCAGGCGACGTTAGCCCCGTTGTTTGCCGGCGATTCCCAGACCAGGGCAGGGACCGGAAGGTATCCGTCGTGCTCGGCAGCGAACGAGACCATTGCGGCGTAGATCATTCGCTCGTTATTGGCGCAGGAAACGGCCTTGGTGCTGTTTCGGATGCCGGCGACGGTTGAAGTCACCAGTGCAAAAAGAACGGCGACGATCGCAATGACGACCAGCAATTCCAGGAGGGTCATCCCTGGTCTTCGCGGTATTGGTTTCATTCCACCAAGTCTAATCGAACGCATCGGAAAGCGCGTCATAGGCAGCTACAACTACAACACCAGCTACATCGGCCACGGCCAGTTCGAATCGATCCCCGCGCCGGTGAAGGCGACTTCCGTCCGGCGGCCGTCGGCAACGGCCATTTTCGGGGATGGGCAATGGGCCGGCCGGGCCGACAAGTTCATGCGGGCCCCGTTCCCCAACCCCGGCGATGCCGCCTTCAGCGGCCGCTGGGCGGGCACGCAGGGGTTCCGCCACCGCGGCAGGACCAACGTCGCATTCTGCGATGGTCATGCCGAGGCGCTGTCCGATGTTTTCACCAACAACGCCGACGGCAGCGCGAATGTCGCCCCCGGCACGGGGTTCCTGTCGAGTGATAATCGGCTGTATGATGGGGAGTAAGATGAGGCGATGGGAATGAAATGACACAAGAAAACCCTCAAGATGCGCAAACCAGTCCAACCGATGTGGACCCGCGGCTCTCCAGGCATGGCGGCCTCTCGTACCTTGAGATCCCTTGCCTCGACGCCCGCCGGTCCTCGGCGTTCTACAAGAACGTCTTCGGCTGGGAGTTGCACGGCAGCGATACCGACCACCCCAAATTCTCCGACCAGTCCGGCCACCTCATCGGCCGGTGGGTGACAGGGCGGGAGATATCCCGCGAACCAGGCCTGCTGCCGTTCATCTACGTGGAGCGCATCGATGAGGTCGTGGCCCGAGTCGCAGCCAACGGCGGCGCGATCGTCAAAGCGCCTTACCCCGAAGGAAACCTGCGGGTCTCAACCATTCGCGATCCCGCGGGAAATGTCATTGGTTTGTGGGAGCAAAGTCGCTGACTGCGCAGAGTCTGTACCGCGTACGGTCTCACCGCTGCGCGCAAATCGGCCCGCAGTGAGCGCGGGAATCTTTTAGTAGTGCCGCCGGTGCCCCCGGTGGTTTCGCCGCGCTAAACAGCGTTCCGCCGGTGAGGGCACCGGCGGCACTTGAAAAGTTCCCAGGCTCACTGCGGACCCTGCGCGATTACCCGATTCCCCCTTTTAGCGTCGGCCCGGTGTCGCCCAACCCAGCCGCGTCGCCGAATCCGGGCAGCCGCCCACGCCGGGGGATGCACCCCGAAGAGCCGAGGGCCGGGTTTTTGACCGCGAATATGCTACGACCCCTTCAAATGCTCCGCCGACCATTTCTGCAACTTCTCCAGCGCATCGGCCGCCACCGGCCCGTTGAACCCCGGATCGTCGGCGTTGGGCGGGACCTTCAAGTTATGGCTCGCTTTAGGTATGACCGCCAGCGTATGAACATCGTCCTTCCGCGCGGCCAGAGCCGCGTCCAGCGCCTTGGCGTCGCGCTCCGGCGAGATCTGGATGTCGGCTTCCCCTTGAACCACCAGCACCGGGCCGGCAAATTCGCCGGCGAGCTTGCAGGGGTCCGACGCCAGCTCGCTATGCAGGAACTTCCCCAGATACTGCGGATAGAGCGCCCCCAGCCCCGCCGGCACGTCCAGCGGCACCTGGCCGGTCTGCCGGATTACCTTGGTGACGCGGGTGTTCTCGCTCAGAAAAAAGTCGGTCTGCGCCGGCGTGGCTTGCTGGCGGGCGAGCAACGCCTTCAACTGATCGGCGATCACCGCATCCATCGTGCGGCCCGGCGTGCTGACCAGGATCAGGACGGCCGGGGCATGGCCTTCGGCTTTGAGGACGCGGGCGGCTTCCAGGGCAAGCATCCCGCCTTCGCTGTGGCCGAGGATGCCCACGCGCTTGGGATCGATCCGCGGCTGCTCCCGCAGGAACCGGCACGCAGCCGCGGCATCGCCGACGAAGTTTTCCCAGGAAAAAAAGTCGCCGTACTTCGCGATCTCCTTGGGCAGCTCGGCCTTGTTGGCATACATGCCGCGCTTGTCATACCGCAGCGTCGCGATGCCCTGGTCGGCCAGCCCCCCGGCGATCTGCTTGAGCAGGTCGGTGACCATGGCCGGCGGCTGGTTGCCGTCGCGGTCAGTCGGGCCGCTCCCGGCCACCAGCACAAGGGCGGGCCCGGCCCCGTCGCCAGCGGGAAGCTGCAACGTCCCGGCCAGCGTCGCGCCGTCGGCACCCGGGAAGCTCACCCGCCGTTCGGTTCCTGCCCCGAAGGCCGACAACGGCCAGCAAACCAAGCCGATCAACAACGCGGATATCGTCCTGCCCATCATGTTGGCTCCCAAATGAACTTGCGCGATGAAATGACCGTGCATGATCGCGCACGGCCATTTAGTAGATGCTCTGCCTGAATGCCTTGTGCCGTCCATCTACCCTCCGAACTTTCGAACTTCCAGTCGAACTTCCCGGTTTCGGCGCGATTTGCTGGGAAGTTCGACTCCACCCGCTGGACATGCGGATATTCGGCGCGACTCGTCATCCGGCCACCTCGATTTCTGACTCAAAAGCCGAACTTCTCGAACTTTCCTCGTTTTGTACACGTTTCGTCGTTCCCGCTGGCGATCAGGACGTCGGCCGCCACCCCCGGCGATCCGTCCGGCCACGCCGCCCCGACGGAAACACGGGCCGCCAGGTCGCCGGCCCACTAGGCTGTGTCTGAAAACTCGGCGGCCTGCGGCGGGCCGGAAACGCCCCGCCTGCTTCGTTCTCGCTCCTCAACGACTCTTTCGGTTGAGTCGCTTCGTCGCGGGCGCCATCGCGTTCGGGGCATTTCCGACCCGCCGCGATCCCGACGAGGTTTCAGACACAGCCTAGCATCGACTTGCCGACGCCCACCACACCCGCCACCACGGTGATTTTCTTTCTCGGCCAATACGTTCCTCCAAAGCCAACACACGCCGTCTCCGAGCGCCCGCGTCGCCGGCTGGACCCCGGCAGCGTCACCGCATCCGCAGCGTCCTGAGCTTGCCGAAGGGCGGAGGCGTACCCGCCATAACCAACCGCATCAAGAGATTTCAGCTCGTATTTGGTCATCATGTCGCTCACCCTTGGCTCATCGGGACACTCGTTCGTCGGGAGTCACTCGATGCCAGACACATGTTAGGTAAATGTTCAATAGCGGTCAAGGAAAATCTTGTCTGAATTTTTTTCAGCCGACCGTCCGCGGACGGTCGAATCAGACTTCTTACCTGCAATCCGGCTTTTTCGCCACGCACGCCGCAGAACGCCGGCCAAATATGTCAGGCCGGTGAACCGGCAATGGTGCCTCGAGCCGCAGTCGCAAGGCCGAATTGGATGCCCGTCGCCCGTGGCGCGGGCGCCTCCATGGCGAGGAAGCCTTGGCGGAGATGGGAGGGCGCGGCTGGGGATGGACGACGCGCTGCGCCACCCGGTCGTCCGCGCAAGCCGCCCGCGTCAACGTTATGCGGCGCGGACCAGATCGAGCTGTGTCCTCTTTTCTCGTCTTTCCTCTTTTCTCGTCTTCAAGGTGCGGTATCATTTGGCTGTCCGACAGGATATCGTGACCTGCTTGTACTGCTTCCTAACGTGAATGCTAAGCCGCTGTCATTAAAGCCCTCCGCAACGCAGGTGCCGGAGGCCGTTTGAATCGACCTGACCCGCTTATGAAATACCCGATGCCGACGCTCACCCGTGCACGAAGACTGCTTGCCAAACATGGGGGATCCAGGCGGTACTATGGCGCGGACCCGGCCGTCGGGCTCATCTTTAACGCTTGGCCACGCAACGCCGTCTATGAAGAAATTCTAGTGAAGGTAATCGTACTGAATCGTCTGTACAGCACGAATATCTACAACGTGTATGGCGTTGCCGAACACATTCATCGCCTTGACATCGACGATCGACTCGCATCCGGAGACGAGACGCTGGTTTGGGACGTCACTCACGCGGCGTTCGCGCCGGACCAGAACTTCGCTTTCTACTCGTTCGCGACGAAGTATTGCGCGTGGCATCGTCCCGAGGTCTTTGTCATCTATGACAGCTATGTTGATGATGTTCTGTGGACTCATCAGCACACTCACCAGTTCGGAAAGTTCCGCCGGTACGAACTAAAGAGTTACCCGACGCTCATTAAGATACTCCATGCTTTCGCGGTTCACTTCGGGCTGGTCGATCTCTCGCGTAAGGAACTCGACAAGTACCTGTGGCTCGAGGGTCGCCTCGCATACGATGGCGTTTATGAACCGGACTAAAGCGCGTCCAGCCTGATCGAATTGCGTCCCCTTAATCACACCGCTTCTCACCCCTCGTCTCGCCAGATCGGCGATGTGGCGTAACACTTCAGCCGTGTGCAGCGCCGTCCGGCGATTCGGATGACTAAATACGTTGTTCGGCGCATGTAAGGTATTGCGCCGGCGCGGTGCCTCTGCTAC
>Ga0182024_10013182_pt1 | contig 16203 bp, 9 predicted proteins | sample P32metaG_FD_120480 | JGI IMG/M metagenome (GOLD analysis project Ga0182024, IMG submission 120480) | Permafrost microbial communities from Stordalen Mire, Sweden - P3-2 metaG (Illumina Assembly) | ecosystem: Environmental > Terrestrial > Soil > Wetlands > Permafrost | place: Sweden: Stordalen... | reverse complement strand
TGGTCTGGCGTGGCCAGGATTCCGAAGGCTACTGGCTCTTCATGAGCGACGCCGACGGGCGGCACACGCGGCGGCTCGACCGCTGCCGAAACGGATACGAGCCGGTCTGGTCGCCGGATTCACGGCGCATCCTTTACAGCGCCATGGATTGGCGGCGCTTCGAAAGGAACCTGTCCATCTATTCCATCCGTTCGGGCAAGAACATCGTCCGGGCCTTCAATTCCAAGGAGCGTTTGGGAGCCCTGGCCGTGTGGTCCCCGGACGGAGGCAAGATCGTTTTCAACTACTACGGCAATTTGTGGATCATGAATTCCAACGGCATCGGCTGCGTCCTGCTGGATTTGAGCCGGCTTATCGGGCAGCCGGTCCGGGAGGCGGAGCGCATCGCCTGGAGCCGGGACGGGCGCTTCCTGGCCTACCAAATGCGGGGCGACGGCAAGGTCTACGTCCTGACCCTCGCCATGCGGTCCCCAGGCAAGGGCGCATTTTAAAATGGCCAAAAATGGGGCATTTTTGTATGATACCGGGGCTTCGCGGGAGTAATTCAGTGGCAGAATGGCAGCTTCCCAAGCTGCACACGAGGGTTCGATTCCCTTCTCCCGCTCCAATTTTACGGGCCGCGTCCATGCTCGCCCTGGCGTGCGCCTCGTGCGCCGGGATCCCCCAAGGCGCCCGATGGACGGCGGTGAGCCCGGCCATGACCGACCTGGGCGGCGAGTGGGACCGGACCCACGAAGTCATCGCGGACGGGGTCCGCATCAAGGCCATGAACAGCGGCCAGGACCTGCACCTGCGCTTCGAGACGGACGACCCGGTTTTGCAGGACGAGTTCAGCGGCCAATATGGCCAAAGCCTCACGCTATGGTTCGCGCCCGGGCCGGCCGCCCGCGGATTGCGCATTGATTTCAAACCCAAGGCCGGAGCTTCGCTGTCCACCGATCCCGTCAGCAACATGGACCGCAGCGTGACCCTGCTGGGGCCTCCGACGGAAGGCTATCCCAGGCCTTGGACCGAAGGCACGGAGGGCGTCGAAATGACCGCCCAGATGGACTCGGGCACCCTGGTCTATGAATTAAGGCTGCCCCTGGAACCCAGGTCCCCGGGCTCCTTCGGTTTGGGCCTTAAACCCGGGGCACGGCTTCAGCTCAGCATAGAAAGCTCCAGGCTTTCCTTGGACAGCCAGGACTTTCTTGGCGCCCGGGGGGCCTGGGGAGGGTCCACCCCGATTCCGACCTCGGCGTACGCCGCTATCCTGGACCTCCGATTGGCCACGCCGCCGCACCCATGAAAAATAAATAAGCGCTCGGCCCTAAATTTTGACAAAATAGCGGCAATTCCCTATGCGGACGGCGCCATCCGGCCTTAAACCGCATCCACTCCCAGTGGCCCGCCAAAATAACCATGCGCACTCCCGGTGCTTCAATCCTGATCGTGGACGACGACGCCTCCATTTGCGAGGCGCTGGAGATGATACTCGGTGAGGATCACCAGGTGGTGACCTGTTCCACCGCCGAGGCGGCCCTGGAACGTTTGGACCATAAGCCGTTCAGCGTGGTCCTATGCGACATCAACCTTCCCGGCGCGAACGGCGAGTCGCTGCTGGCGGCCATCAAGGCCACTTGGCCCTCCACGGAAGTGGTGATGATCACCGGCGGCAAGGACGTGCAGACGGCGGTCCGTTGCATGCGCCTGGGGGCCTACGACTACATCGCCAAACCCTGGGACGTCTCGGAAATGCGCACGGTGGTGGACCGCGCGGCCGAAAAGTCCGGCCTCCTGAACGAGAATGCCGTCCTCAAACAGGTGTCCCAGGGCGGCAAACCGGACGTGCTTCTGGGCAGCTCCCCGGCCATGCAGGACCTGCGCGACGTGATCGCGCGGGTGGCGGTGCATGACACGGTGGTGCTGATCCAGGGCGAATCCGGGACCGGCAAGGAGATGGTGGCCCGCGCCATCCACGCCCAAAGCCAGCGCAAACGCGAACGCTTCGTCGCGATCGGCTGCGGCTCGGTGCCCGTCGACCTGGTGGAAAGCGAGCTGTTCGGCCATGAACGCGGGGCCTTTTCGTCGGCCTACGCCGCGCGCATAGGGAAATTCGAATACGCCTCGGGCGGCACGCTGCTCCTGGACGACGTCGCGGCCCTGCCCCTGGCCGTCCAAGCCAAGCTGCTCAGGGTCCTGCAGGAGCGCGAAGTCTGCCGGCTTGGCTCGAACCGCGTGATTCCGGTGGACGTGCGGGTCCTGTCCTCCACCAACATGGACTTGCACGCCCAGATACGGCGGGGCCAGTTCCGCGAGGACCTATATTGGCGCCTAAGCGGGGTCCCCGTGCAGTTGCCGCCCCTGCGTGAACGGGGGGACGACGTCATTGAGCTGCTCCAGGCCTTCCTCGCCGAGGTCGCCCACCGCTACCAGAAGCCCGTCCCTAGGCTGACCGACGGCGTGCTCAAGGCCGTGCGCACCCATCCCTTCCCCGGCAACGTCAGGGAACTCAAGCACCTCGCGGAAACCCTGTTCGTGCTGAGCGACGGCGAAAGCATCGACGTATCCGCCCTGCCGGTGCAGATGATCCTGCCCAGCGAGGGCCGCCCCCTTGAGCGTCTGCCCCTGAAGCAGGCGGTGCGGGAATTCGAACGCCAGGTCATCCGGCGCACCCTGCGGACCACGCGCGGCAACCAGAGCCGCGCGGCCGACCTGCTGGGAATCCATCGCAACACGCTCCTGGTGAAAATGGTGGAGCTCGACCTGCCGGGGCGACACCCCGGGGACAACCCCTACAAGGACGCCAAGAACACCCAGGAAGCCTGAGCGGTTTTGATGTAGCGTACGGCGTTCCAAAATGACGGTTCCATGAAAGCGCCCGGCCTGAAACCGCCCTGCCCAGCCACCCAGGCTGGGCTTTTTTTTGCCTATTCGTCCGCTGCGGCGAAGGATGGTCCTGCCCGCGAATTCGTGCACCTGCCATTTTTCCGGTGCAGTCAGACCCGGTCTTAGGCTTGCAACCCGTCCGTCACTCGATAGTACTATCGAGTGAATACACTTTGTCCGGGCTGGCTTGAAACTTGCTCTATTAATTGAAACACACATTGGAGGCGCTATGACCATGCCCGTAGGGAAGCCAGTGGGACTTAACGTTGCTGAAACAAATTCTGACGCAGACCAACATGATTTCGCGAGACTCGGCATCGGTTCCTGGTTAAGGACGCGGGCCTTGGTCGCTCCTCAAGAGATCGCCTTCCGTTACCTGAAAAAAAACGGCGCCGAAGTGAGCGAACACCGATTCGGCGACCTCGATCTGGAGGCCCGGCGCCTGGCCGCCTGGCTGCGGGAAAACGGCCGCCCTGGGGATCGGGTCCTGCTCACCCATGCGCCGGGCCCGGAATTCGTGGCCGCTTTTTTCGCATGCCAGTACGCGGGCTTCATCGCTGTTCCGGCTTTTCCACCCCGGCGCACACGCCACGGCAACCGCGTCACCGGGATGCTCGAGGACGCCGACTGCCGACTGGCCTTGGCGGACGCGGTCGGTAGGGCGGCCATGGAGGCCGCGCGCAAAGACGAAGGCGCTTGGTCGCGGGTCCAGTGGCCCAGACCCGAAGATCTGGCGCTGCCTCCGCTGGAAGCCTCGGAACTGCACAGCCCGGCCCCGCATGACGTGGCTTTCCTGCAATATACCTCGGGCTCCACGGGGGCGCCGAAGGGCGTGATGGTGACCCACGCGAATTTGGAACACAACCTGGAGCTCCAAAAGGCGGCCTACGGGTTCAAACCGGGGGACATCATGGTCTCCTGGGCGCCGTTTTTCCATGATATGGGCCTGGTTATGGGGATGCTTTTGCCGTTGGAAGCGCAAGGCAGCGGCGTGTATTTTCCAGCCAACGATTTTGTCCAGGCGCCGGGGCTTTGGCTCCGCACATTGAGTCTCTATCATGGCACCCATTCCTCCGGGCCCAACTTCGCCTATGACCTTTGTGTCCGGACGATCGGCGAAGAAGAACGCCGTTCGCTGGACCTTTCGCACTGGGATTATTGCGTCAACGGCTCCGAGCCGGTGAAAGCGTCCAGCATCCGCGCTTTCGAGGAAACCTTTAAGGCGTGCGGCGTGCGGCCTCGTTTGGTGCAGGCGGGTTATGGGTTGGCGGAGAACACCCTTTTTGTCTCCGCCGGCACGCCCTTCGAAGAGCTTCTGGAAATCAAAGAAGAGCGACCCGAATCAGGGACGCGGAGCCTGACCGTCTGCGGCCGCATGCCCGGCCATAGGGTATTGATTGTGGACGTGCACAGCCAAAAAACTTGCGAAGAGGGGAGTGTCGGGGAGATCTGGATCCAAGGCGCGAGCGTAGCCAAGGGCTACTGGCGCAAAGCCGGGGAAACCGGGGAGACATTCGGGGCCCGTTTGGCGGGTTTCAGCGGAACGTTCCTGCGCACGGGAGATTTGGGCTTCAAACAAGGGGATCGCCTGGTGATTTCCGGGCGTCTGAAGGACCTGATCATCATGCGGGGCGTGAACCATTACCCCCAGGACCTTGAGGCGACCGCCCAATCCGTCTCGGCGGACCTCGCCATCTGCGCCGCTTTTTCAGTGGAGGGGAATGAAGGCGAGCGCCTAGTGCTGGTCCAGGAGACGGCCCGGCACCCCAAGAGCCCTCTCGCGCTGCTGGCCCAGGAGGTCGTCCGGGCGGTCACCCGGGAGCACGGCGTCCAGGTCGCGGAGCTCCTGCTGGTCCCGCCCAATGCCGTTCCGCGGACGAGCAGCGGCAAAATCCAACGGCGCGCCTGCCGCGCTGCGTATCTGAACGGCGGCCTGAAGCCGTCCTGGCTCTTGCCCCTGGCTCAGGCCTTGCCGGAGACCGCCGGGCACGAAGATCGCCTGGCCTGGATCCGGACCACGGCCCTGCAGTTGGGCGGTCTGGAGCCGCGCGCCGGCTTTGACGCTCCCTTGGACGCCTGGTCCCTTGATTCCCTCAAAATCGCGGAACTGTCCGCAGGCTACCAACAGAGCTTCGGGCTGGACTTGGGCGCCCTAAGCAAGCCCGACAGCACGCTGCGGGCCTTGCTGGCCGTAAATCCTCTTCCTCTTCCACTTCCCGGGAAAACGGCCACAGACTTAAAGGAGAGCGGCGCCTGCCCGGCCACGGCATCAATGCCCAGGCGCTGGAGGTGCCACGCCGCCCTTGAAAGCATCTGGGCCTTCCAAAAAGCGGCGCCGGAGTCGAACGCCTACCACATGTCGTGGACCATCCACCTGGCCGGGCGCCCTGACCCGGCGCGCATCGAAGCCGGCCTCGTCAGGCTCGCCCAATCCCAGATCGCCATGCGCAGCAGCTTTGATTTGGACCAAAATTCCACGCTTTGGCAGCTTGAAAGCCCGGTGCAGGCGTTGTTGGAACAGCCCTGGCGCTCGGAAGTCGGCTTGAAACAGGCGAATCAATGGGCCGAAAGCTGGAACCAACGTCCCTTTGACCCTGCGCAGGCTCCTCTTTGGCGGGCCGCATACCTGCCATTGGTGGACGGCGGCACGCTTCTGGCTTTCGCCTTCCACCATCTCATCTTTGACCAACGTTCCTGGGAGGCCTTCCACGAGAGCTTGGAGGTGCTGGTGCGCGACCCACAGGCGCAATTGGAACCACAGTCCGGGGCGCCGCCTAAGCGTTGCGACGATCCCGGGATCGAGGACGATGCGCGTCGTTATTGGGCTGGACGGCTGCAGGGTTTGACGAAGGAAACCTGGCTGGACCATTCCAAGCTGTCCATTCCCAGCCCTCCCAGGGTCCTCAAGGCGGAAGTGCCCGCCGAGACCGTGGCCGCGTTGCGCGAACTCGCCTCGGCCGCGCGAAGCACGCCCTTCACCGTGGCGGCCTTGGCCTGGACCGAAGCCCTGGCCGCATTGTCTGGGGCGGATGAGGCCTGCTTTATCGTCCCATTCACGCTGAGGGACCAGCCCTTGAGCGACAGCCAGCTCGGTTATTGGGTGCATCCCCTGCCCTTGCGGCTTCAAGTGGACCGGAACCTGGATTTGCGCGCGCGCCTCGGCGAGGCCTCCAAGGTCCTGCGTGAGGCCATGTCCCGCCGCCAGCTTTCCTTGGCCGACGCCATGCGTTGCGTCGGTCTGCCCGCTCCCGCGACCTTGCTCACCTTCCAGGGGGAGACCCGTCAGCCGACGGCTTGGCTGGGCATGCCGGCGCGCGCGCAAACGCTTCCGTTTTCGGCCTGCAAAGTTGCGATGTTCCTGGAAGTGTCGGGAGAAAAGGCGTGGAGCCTGAACCTGGAGCATCATCCTCTGGCCGTGCCCGAAGCCGCCGCCGACCGATGCTTGAGGGCGTTTTTGGAGGTTTGCCGCCGCTACGCCGGCCAGGCCCCGGTCTCCAAGCTCTCCGCGGTCAAGTGCCCGAGCTTCCTTCCGGGCGAGCATCGCACGGTTCTTGAGGCTTTCCACGCGCGGGTCCTTCTCGACTCCGGGGCCCCGGCTTTGGTCTCGGACAACGGCGGCGTGGACTATGGAACCCTCTCGGCCCAGGTCCGTTCCGTGGCCAGAACACTGGCCGACGCCGGTGTCGGGCCCGGAGACCGTGTCGGTGTCTGCTCCCAGGCCTCCCCGGCCTGGGTCGCGGCCATGCTTGGATGCTTTGAGTTGAGCGCCGTGTACGTGCCCCTGGATCCGGCCTATCCCACGGAACGGCTCAAGATCATCGCCGAAGACGCGGCCTGCCGGGTGGTGCTGTCGGATATCCCGCGGCCCGCCTGGGCCGGCGCCGGTCCGTGGATGGACCTGGCCGAATCGCTGAAGGCATCCCCGCCCTACCTCCGCCAGCCCGGCCGGCCCCGGCCTGAGGATGCGGCTTATGTCATCTTCACGTCGGGTTCCACCGGACGGCCCAAAGGGGTCCAGGTGAACCATGCCGCCTTGATGAACAACGCGCGCGGACTCGGGCTGCGCCTGAAGCTCAACGCCCGGGACAGGGTCATGCAGTTTTGCTCCATCAGCTTTGATCCGTCCCTGCAGGACGTTTTTCCGACCCTGGCGGCGGGCGGCTGCGTGGCCTTGCCCCAGCGCAAAGGCGCATGGGGTCCGACGGAACTGGCTTCATTTGTCGGCAGGCACCAGGTCAGCCTCTTCTTGCTCCCGACCGCCTATTGGCACGCCTTCATGCAGTCCGGCGGCGCGGAACACCTAAGGGGCATACCGAGTCTGCGCTGCATCATGGTGGGCGGGGAAGCCCCGGCGCCCCGTCTGATCCGGGACTGGAACCGGGTCCTGCCCCGGGTCGCCCTATACAACGCCTATGGTCCGACCGAGGCCTGCATCTTCGTGACCCTATTCGAATGCAAGCCCGGCGAAACCACGGATGAACCCGTGCCCCTGGGCGATCCCATACCCGGCGTGGAATTGGCGGTGGTGGATCCGGACGGGAAGCTCTTGCCCGTGGGGGAGAGCGGGGAACTGTGGATCGGGGGGGACTGCCTGGCCGACGGCTACATCAGCCCCACGGGCCTGGAGAGCTCGCGCTTCAGCCCGGCTTCGCCCGACGGGGATGCTCCGCGGGCCTTTTATCGAACCGGCGACCTGGCCAACATGGACAGCCAGGGGCGCATCCTGTACCGGGGGCGCATGGACCGCCAGATCAAGGCAGCCGGCGTCCGCATGGACCTGGAGGAGATCGAGTCCCTCTTGGCGCGCGCCGAAGGGGTCGCGGCGGCGGTGGTGGACGCCGAGGGGAGCGGGGATGCGCTCACCTTGCGCGCCTGGGTGGCGTCGGAGACGGGCCAGAACCCCTGTCCCCTTGACTTGAAGGCTTGGCTTCAGAAAGGCCTGCCCCAAGCGTGCGTGCCTTCCGAAATCATGGTCTTAAAGGCTTTTCCCGTGGGGCCCAGCGGTAAAATCGACCGCAAAGCCCTCAAAAACCTGCCTTTAGGAGGCGCCCAGCGCGACACCGAAATCCTTCCGCTCCCGGCCCAGCCCGCCCGCCACGAGGCCGACCTCGTGCCCGCCCTTTGCACGGCGTTTTCGGAGATCTTAAACCGCGCCGTCAGGCCCGAGGACGATTTCTTCGCATTGGGAGGCACTTCGTTGCGCGCCGTCCGCTTGGCGGGGGAAGCCAGCCGCCGCCTGGAACGCAATGTCTTGGTGGACCAGATCTTCCAAGCCCCCACGCCGCGCGGACTTGCCGCGCTGCTAGGCGGCGGAATCAAGGTCGCATCCCCCAAGCATGGCGTCCTGAGGCCTCTGGCCAAAGGTCCCGGGCCGGATTGGATACTCCTGCCGCCGGTCAGCGGGCGCCTGGGGTGCTACCGCGGTTTGTCCGCCATGCTGGAAGGCCGGGCCCAGGTATGGGGCCTGGATCTGGGCCAATTGCCCGCCCCCGATGAAGGAGGCTGGAAAGCCTGGGTCGATGCCTGTGTCCAGGCGATCGATTCGGCCTTGCCCGGATCTGAACTGGTTCTGGGCGGATGGTCCATGGGCGGTCTGCTCTCCGTGGACATCGCCCGCGCACTGCTCGGGCGGGCTAGAAAGGTGCGCAGGCTCCTCTTGGTGGATACCCAGCTTCCGGACCCCATCCATAGCGCGTTGATTTTGAGCGATAGGTCCGTCCTGGAGGACCTGATGCAGCGCGACCTGGAAGGTGGGGCCGCCCTGGCGCCGGGCGAAGGCGGCAGCAGCGAAGAGGAACGCCGCCGCTACCACAGCCACGTACAGGCCTTGAACGGCTTCACCCTCATGCCCGTGGAGGTTCCGATCAGCTTGGTCCTCAGTGAGCGCAGTTCCAAGGAGGAACCGCGCTCGGCGTGGATGGCTTGGTCCTTAATGGCCCGGGCGGGCATGACCTGCCAACTGGTGCCCGGGGACCACTTCAGCGTGCTCAACGATAAAAACCTGAAAAGGCTGTCCGAGCGCCTGCTGTCGGACGTGGGGTCCGGGCAAACAGGAATCTTGGCACGGGCGTGAGCTCGGCGCTGCGCGGTTCCAGTAATTCGCTTACACTGGACGGGCCCTCAAGCGAAACGGAGTCAATCGTGCCTGTGGACGAGGAAAAACGAAGCAGCGCCTATCTACTGTCCGAGATCGGGGGGCAGGAACTTGAACGCCTTCGCGAACAGGCCGCCATCTGGCTGTCCTTGGAACTCCCGGACATCCTAAAATCCATGCCCAAAACCGGGCGTTTCGTGGACCTCGGCTGCGGTATCGGCCTGATGGCTGATGCGGTGGCGCAGGCGCTCCCGGATGCCCAGGTGTTTGGTTTTGACGCTGATGCCCTGGCCGTGGAACAATCTCGTCGGCGCTTCGGGGGCAGGCCAGGCTTGGAATTCGACCAACGCCGCCTTGAGCAAGGGCCTCCCCCCGGTTTTCAAGCGGCCGATGTCGTCGTGTTGCGCCTCGTGCTCATGCATCTGCCCGACCCCAGGCGCGCTCTGGAAGCGGTCAAAGCCTGGCTGAAGCCCGGAGGGATCGTGCATGTCCTCGAAGGGGACGACCGTTCGATGACTTTTGAGCCGCTTCCTGAGTGGCTTCCCGGGCTCCTGGACCTGATGCAAGAGACCCAGAAGCGGCGGGGTGGCAGTCGGCGTCTGGGCGGGGAATTGCGGGATCTGCTGGCTTCCGCGGGCTGGAGCTTCGTGGGTCAAAGGCGCTTCGCCCTGGACCCGCGGGAGACCGCCGCCGCGGTTCCCAAGGTGTTTCTTCCGGTGGCGGAATTCTATTTGGGAGAAGCGGAGCGCATGGGCCTCGCGCGTCCCGAGACCATCGAAATGCTGAGACGCGGAATCGCGGAGATACGTGGGGGTGCGCTGGCCCGGGTTTCTATCCCGATCTTCCACGTTTGGGCGGAATGTACAGGGGTATCCGAATGAATCTGCAAGGAGCGGTGGCTTTTCTTTGTTCGGCCACGACCTTCGTCATCGCTTTGTTCATTTTGTGGCGCTATTCCAAGCAGCGTCTGCACCGCTTTTTTGCCTTGGAGATCGTCGGTTTTGTCGCCTACGCGGTTTTTTTGTACGGGCTGGCCGAAGCCTCCACCCAAATCGCGGCGTCGCAGTGGATGCGCTACGGCATGGTCCTGCCCTACATCACGGTTTTCACCTTTTATTATTTTTCAATGGTTCTTAGCCGGGGGGAAGAGCTCCGCTGGGCCCGCTGGCTGCCGCGGGTCATGGCCGTCCCCGCCCTGGCCGACGTGATCGGACGCTTGCTCGCGTGGTTCCCCTTGCCGCCGATGCAGCCGCGTCCCGGTCAAGGTTGGTTCCCAGGCCAGGAATGGCCTTATCTTTTCCTGTATGTGCCCACTATGGTCCTCCTCTTGATCAGCGGATTGGGGCTCCTCTTAAGGGGCCTGCGGCGGATCCGCTCCTCACTGGAACGCCAGAATTTGTTGATTGTGCTCACGGCTATGGCAATAGCGTTCTGTTTTTCTTTGACGTGCTTTCTGCCCCGCTTCAGTATTTTGATGCCCCTGGCGCCCTTGGCCTACGTCATCATCATCAGCTATGGCCTGACCAGGCGGCGCCTGCTGAATTTGAGCGTGGTGTTCCGCGAAGGCGCGATGGCGGCGATGGGAAGCCTGCTCCTGACGGCGACCGTGGCCCTGATCATCATGGGTTCCCTGAAAGTGCTCAATGTCGGATTGGGCATCGGCACCCTGTTTTTCGCCGCCCTGCTGTTCGCCCTGCTCTATCCGATGATGCAACGCTTGACCCGCTTCCTGCTCGGCCGCTGGCTGGGCAGGGAAGTGGATATCCGCCAGGGTTTGCTGGAGTACTCCCTCCTCGCCAGCGCCAACCCCTCCCTGGACGGGCTCATACGGGCGACCCTCGAGCGCCTGGTGCGGGAGCATGGGCTGCGGCAAGCCTGCCTGCTCCTTCCGGACCGCGGCGGCGTCCTCACGGTCTTCGCGGCTTTTCCCCGGCAGGGCGGACCCATGGAGACGCTGGAGCCGCTTGGGGAGGTGGCGCTGAGCCTCCTTTCGTCTCCGCAGGGCCTGGACGTGGACAGCCTGGGCTGGACCAGGCTCTACGAGAAGAATCCGGGCAAGGACGGCGGGGAAGATTCGGTGCGCATTTTTCTGGAGCATTCGCAAATGCAGGCCTGCTTCGGGCTGGCGTTGAGGGGCCGGCTTCGCGGCGTCCTGCTGGTGGGCGCTCCGGAATCCGGGCGCGGCCTTCTGGCCCACGAACTGGACTTTTTCGCCGCGTTGGCCGTCCAGTTGGCGGGCATGACGGAAAACGCCTCCCTTGAGGGCCAGGTGCAGCACGCCGACCGCTTGAGCACCTTGGGGCTCCTTGCCGCCAGCGTGGCGCACGAGATCAACAATTCGCTGTCGTCCGTGAACGTTTTCCTTTCCATGTTCGACAAGCGCCGCGGAGACGCCGTCTTCATGGAGAAATTCAACCGCGTGGTGGGCACGGAAATGCAAAAAATGAGCCAGCTCAGCGACGACATGATGAATCTCTCCCGCCCCGCCACCCAAACCAACGGCATCGTCGACTTGGGGCTCTTGTGCGAGCGGGAGCGGATGCTCATCGAGCACCCCTTCCGCAAGGCCCAGGTCAAATTGCTGGTGAATGTCACCCAGGGCGTGATGGTCCTGGGCGAGGAAACCCGCCTGTCGCAGGTGGTCCTCAACCTCCTGCTGAACGCGCTGGAGGTGAGCTCCCCGGAATCGAGCGTCAGCGTGGAACTGCTGAACAGGCAATCCCAGGCCGAGTTGCGCGTCCGCGACCATGGTCCGGGCATCAAGATCGAACAGATGGGCATGCTCTTCGAACCCTTTTTCACCACCAAGAAGGACGGCCACGGCCTGGGGCTGGCGACCAGCCGGCGCATCGTGGAATCCTTCGGCGGAACGCTGGAAGCGGCCAACGCCCCGGGGGGAGGCGCGGAATTCACCCTACGCCTGCCCCTCGCGCAGGAAAACAAAAACCAGGTCGCGGCATGAGGCCGTGCCCCACACAGAGGAGTCACCCATGACAAAAGTGCTGGTAGTGGACGACGAGGCCGGAATCAGGGAAAGCCTGAGCCTGGCCCTGCGGGACGAATTCGAGGTCAGCACCGCTGCCTCGGCCGAAGAGGCCCTGGACCAGATCAAGCGTTCGCCGCCCGAGGTCATGGTCCTGGACCAGAGCATGCCGGGCTTGAGCGGCTTGGGCCTCCTGGAAATGCTGGACGGCCAGGGTGTTCCCGGGACCGTCATGCTCAGCGGACGGATGGACGTGAAATTGGCCAGGCGAGCCATGCACCTTGGCGCCGAGGATATGATGAGCAAGCCCTTTGATTTGGTCCAATTGAAACGCATGCTGCACCAGGCGTCTGACCACGTTCGCTGCGACCATCCGGTGGACCTGCCGTTCGCGCTGAGGGGAGCGCGGGCCGTGGGCCGGGCTTCGACCCAGACCACGCCCTTGCCGGTGCGCTCCCGCTGGCTCAGCCGGACCGTGGTGTCGGAAGCCATCAGCGAATGCCGGGGAGACCGCGCCTTAGCCGCCCAACGGCTGGGCATGAGCGCGGTGGAATTGGACGAGTTCTCCAAAGAACTGCTGGAACTCTGACCTCACCGGATCGCTCCGTATTTTTACGGTGAAGAGGATCGCGCGCCCGGCCGTCCCTATTGGGGACGGCCGGGCGGATTTGCGTCATGGGCGGTTCTTGAGGGCCGAAAAAGCCCGGTTTTGAACCTTTGGATCAGGGAACGGAGCCTGGGACATGGACGGAACGGTCGAACGCATCGGGGTAAAGGAGTCCAGGCCAAGCCAGGTGGAACTTTGGCTTCTGAATCCGGAACAGATCAACGCCCTTGCGCCGTTGGCCGCCGACCTGCTATCCGAGGGGCAACGGCAGGACAGCCTGCGGTTCAGGGACGACCTGGCCAGGCGGCATTGGGCCGGCCGGCAGACGGCTCTGCGCCTGGTGCTCGCCTCCTACCTGGGCTTGGACCCGTGCGCCGTGCGCCTTGGCAGGAATACGCGGGGTAAACCTGAACTGGAAGGAGGAGGCCCGCGTTTCTCAATAAGCTCCTGCGAGGGCTGGTGGCTGGGCGCTTTCAGCGACCAGGAGGTCGGAGTGGATCTCGAAGCGATCCGGCCGGGTGTGGACCTGGATGCCGTATCCCGGCAATATTTCAGCGAGGACGAGCTGGCGTGCCTCCAAGCCGCCCGCGGGGAAGCGGAGCGCCTTCGCCTCTTTTACCGTTGCTGGACCCGCAAAGAGTCCTTGTTGAAGCTGCTGGGCATCGGTTTGGCCGGCTTGCCCGGCTTGCGCGAAAAGGACCGCGACACCATGGTCTGGTTGGAAGATCTCGATTTGCATGAAGGTTTGGCCGCGAGCCTGGCCTTGCTGCGGGCGCCGACCGCCGTCAGGCGGCGGGATTGGACCACCCAGCTTCTTTGATCTACCAAAATTCCTCACCAAAGGGTAGCATCTTTCAACCACGACATTTTCCAGGGACTTCCATGCCCAACACGATCACCGCATACCTTGAGGAGGCGGTCAGGATGCGCGCCTCCGATATCCACATCGGTGCGGCTTCCAGGGTTTATGCCCGTATTTTAGGGTACCTGAAGGTCCTGTCCCCGGAGCTCCTGCCGCCCGAGGACACCGAGGCCATGATCAGCGCCTTCATCGGGCCCGAACAGTGGGCCAAGGTCCAGGAAACCTTGGAGATCGACACCAGCCATTCCTTGCCGTCCGGGGACCGCTTCCGCCTGAACGTGTTCCGCGAACGCAACGGCTGGAACCTGGTGGCGCGCCATTTCAGCAGCGAAATACGCTCGACCAAGGAACTGGGGCTGCCCGACGTCCTCCACCGTTTCGCCGACTCCAGCCAGGGCCTCATCCTGATCACCGGCCCGGGCCGTTCCGGCAAGTCCACCACCGCCGCCGCCCTCGTGGACCACATCAACGCCACCCGCGAAGACCACATCATCACCATCGAGGACCCCATAGAGTTCCTGCACCCGCGCAAAAAGTGCCTGGTCAACCAGCGTTCGGTGGGGCCCCACACCGGCAGCTTCGCCAACGCCTTAAGGGGCGCCCTGCGCGAGGATCCGGACATCATCGTGGTCGGCGAAATGCGCGATACCGAGACCATGAACCTGGCCCTGACCGCGGCGGAAACGGGGCACCTGGTCATAGGCACCCTGCACACCCAGTCCGCGGCCGCGACGATATCGCGGGTGATCAACCTCTTTCCGGCGCCGGAGCGGGCCCAGGCCACCGCCAGCCTGGCCGAGGTCTTGGTCGGCATCATCTCCCAGCGGCTGATCCCCAACGAGTCGGGCAAGGCCCAGATCCCGGTCTACGAAGTCCTGGTCAACTCCATGGCGGTCGCCAACCTGATCCATTCCCATGAATACCATAAGGTGCCGTCGGCGCTCGCCACCGGGCTGAAGGAAGGCATGATCACCCTCGAAAATTGCCTGAAGAAACTGGTGGCGGACAAGGTCATCACCCAGGAAGCGGCGACCGAAGTCATGGCGGAGGCCCAGTAATGGCGCGCATCGACGGCATGTTCCAAAAGATGGTCCACGGCGGCGCCTCGGATCTGCACCTGACCGTGGGCAATCGGCCCCTCATCAGGGATCGGGGATCGCTCAGGCCCCTGGCCGACCTGATCCTGACCAAAGAGATGCTCGAGAGCCTGCTCTACGAGACCATGACCCCGGCCCAATGGACCCAGGCCTTGACCAACCATGATTTCGACTACGCCTATGAAGTGCCCGGCCTGGCCCGCTTCCGCGGCAACATTTTCTTCAACCAACAGGGCATCGGCTCCGTGTTCCGCACCATCCCCACCGTCATCAAAACCGTCCAGGAACTGGGCATGCCCAAAGCGGTGGCCGATTTCGGCGCCGCGACCAAGGGGCTGGTGCTGGTCACCGGCCCCACGGGCAGCGGAAAGAGCACCACCCTGGCGGCCATCATCAACATCATCAACGAGACCCGCGACGCCAACATACTCACGATCGAGGATCCCATCGAGTTCGTGCACCAGTCGAAACGCTGCAAGATCACCCAGCGCGAGGTCCACCGGGACACCCACAGCTTCAAGGCGGCCCTGCGCTCCTCCATGCGCCAGGATCCGGACGTGATCCTGGTGGGTGAAATGCGCGACTACGAAACCATCTCGCTCGCGCTCACCGCGGCGGAGATGGGCATCCTGGTCTTCGGGACCCTGCACACCAACTCGGCCGCCAAGACCGTGGACCGCATCATCAACGTCTACCCCGCCGATGAGCGGGACTCCGCCCGCAGCCTGCTGGCCGGGGCGGTGCGCGGCATCGTGGCCCAGCAGTTGTGCCCCACCAAGGACGGCAAAGGGCGCTGCGCCGCGGTGGAGATACTCAGCTACGCCCCCTCCCTTCCGAACCTGGTCCGCACGGGCAAGGCCGCCTCCGTGCTGTCATTGATGGAGACCTCCGGCCAGCTCGGCATGCAGACCATGGACCAGTGCCTGGAGAAGTACTACCGCGAGGGCAAGATCACCGCGAGAATGGCCTACCTGAAGAGCATGGAAAAAAAGAGGTTCGCCGTATTCGTCGAGCAGGAGGAAGCCGCGGAAGCCAAGGAAGCCCAGAAATCCGCCTGAGGCTTCCTTGGCCGTCGGCCCAGGCGCTAAGTTGTTTTTCGCGGTCCTCCGGCTCGTTTTTTAGTGTCCACCTGCGGGTTGGGATCCACCGTCCTTAATCTTCAACAGCAAACCGGGAGTCCGCCGTGATTTTAAGACGCGCCGTATTCGGAGCGGCCGTATTCCTGGTTTGCCTGTGCCTGGGAGCACCGTGCCACGCCGACGACGCGACGGTAGGAATAGGATCGCCTGCGGTCACCAACACGGCGGGGGCGGAGGACCTTGCAACGCTCAGCGGGCGGGTGCATGCCCTTGGTTCGCCCGATCCAATACCCGACGCGACCATACTTTGTTCGGGTCCGGGGGGGGCCATGCTGACGGGCCAAAATGGCGCGGTCGTCATGAATGGAGCGTTCATCATCCAGGGTCCGGCCGGGCCGTGGACACTGCGTGCCCGCGCCGATGGATACGCCCCCCTGACGAAAACCGTGTTGTTGAAAAAAGGGATGTACCTTGTCCTGAACCTGGCGCTGGATCCCTCAGAGATCCAGGCCTACACCGTGGTGGTCCAAGGGCACCGCCTGCGCGCCCAGGCCATCCAATCCACATTTTCCCGGGCCCAGATCAAGGAGATCCCCGGCACCTTTGGCGCCGC
>Ga0182024_10013181_pt1 | contig 16204 bp, 15 predicted proteins | sample P32metaG_FD_120480 | JGI IMG/M metagenome (GOLD analysis project Ga0182024, IMG submission 120480) | Permafrost microbial communities from Stordalen Mire, Sweden - P3-2 metaG (Illumina Assembly) | ecosystem: Environmental > Terrestrial > Soil > Wetlands > Permafrost | place: Sweden: Stordalen... | reverse complement strand
GACATCTCGCCGCGCAGCACGTTGATAAACTGCGGGATCTCGTCGAGAGACGTTCGCCTCAAGAACGCGCCGAAGCGCGTCACCCGTGGATCGGAGCGGCTCGCCTGACGCACGTCGTCGTCCTCCTCGGTGACGTGCATCGTGCGAAACTTCCAGACTTCGATTTCTTCGCCGTTGCGACCGTAACGGCGCTGCTTGAAAAGAACCGGTCCGCCCGAGGTCCCCCACACCCCAAGCGCGATGCCGGCGGCCAGAGGCCAACCGGCCGCCACGACCCCGCCCGCAAAGAGGATATCGAACAGCCGCTTGAGCGGTCCGTCGATCCCGGACGCCGCGTGGACGACGAGGTCGGCGGCATCTTCCTGCGACAGGGAAAGCGCGAGCACGAGAGCGATGAGAAAGCGCTCTTCCTCCAGCTCGAACGCGTTGTCGGCGTCGCACACGGTCCGAACGAGTTCGGCCACATGACGCCGCTGGGCCGGCGGCAGGGCTCGAAGCCGAACCGCGGCCGTCCCGAGGTCGAACCGCGCAGGATCGAACGCGCTGAGATGCTGCTCCAGCCAGTGCGGCATCGTGCTCGTCCCGAGAAGGGCCAAGAGCAGCCGCGTCAGCGTCCGCATCTCGCGCTCGCTGCGGTCGCCGTCGGCGTGCGCCGCCGCCATCAACACGTCGGCCACGGTAAGGACGATGTCCTCGTCCGGCGGCGGCGGGACGGAGCTCGGGCGAAGCCCGGTCAAACGATACGCGTTGGGCGTGAAGCTCGACGGCGGCGACTCCTCCGAGAAGCTCGACCCGGCGTCGGCGTCTTGGGTTCGCCCCGCAGGAGCCAGCATGGGCCGACAGCCTACACTCGCTCACCGGGAGGCACCAGGCCAACCGGCCGTCTTACCTCAGGTTCGACGCCGCCTTCCAACGTTGGTCCTCGAGATTGAGCGAACCATTTCCGAAGAGGTACCGCATCCACAGACCGGCCTGAATTCCGAAAGGCGCCGTGTACCCCTGCTGCACGGCCGCCAGCATGCTGGCTTCAATCTCCTGACGAGGATCCTTGTAGACCGTGTTCGTCGGCTTCCCCTCGTTGATGGCCTTGTTGATCTGCTGCAAGACGACCCACGGCGAGACCAGAAAGTTGTCGGTCACGCGCCACACCGTGCCTAGGGTGGCGGAAAAGCTCCTGTAGGCGACGTCCTCGAGCACGGACGTCTCTCCGAGACTGCCGTTCACGTCGGCGGGATCGAAGTGCCAGCTCAAGAACACGTCGCAGAACTGACGGCCGACGAGCTGCTGCTGTAGTCCTTCGATGTTCGTCGCGTCGTAACGCTGGAACTCCGGTCCGACCGCGCATCGAAACCCGAAGTTCTTCTGGTCCACCGTCTGCCGGGGCACGAGATCGAACTCGACCCCCACCGATCCGTTCGCGCGGTACGTGTAGTTGGCTTGCGGGTTCTTCTCCGCCGACAAGAGCACGCCCAGGCTCCATCGACTCGCATCCCCGAGCGACCACGAGAGCACGTTGGTCGCGTTGCCGCCCACGAACTGGATGCTCGCGGTCTCGTTCGTTCCGGGGACGGGCTGGCTCTGCCGGCTGTAGTTCGCGCTCAACCCCTGCTGGACCCTCCAGTTTCGCTCGGAGTAGTTGTACGAAACCCCGGCGCTCCCGGACGCGTTGATGCCGACCCCCTCGACGTCGCTGAAGTACGTCGAAAGAATCGGAGCCACGTACCACTTCAAGCTGGTTTGCTCCGGCCGGCCCACGAACGGTAAATTCGACGGATCGGTCAACTGGAGATCGAGCGTGCCTGCCTTCAACTCGGCGACGAGCTTCTGATCCATGAAGTCGTCGAGGCCGCGTTCCAACTTGGTGAGAATGCGCACGGTCGCGGTCGTGGAGTCGACGGTGGACGGGATCTTGTCGAACGTGTGCACCACGCTCGTGTAGCCGTCGACCGGCTTGCCGACGAAGTCGAGCTTGAAGCGGGTTCCGTTCTCGGAGGGCAAGCTCGTCACGGTCGTGAAAACATCGGGGTCGCCGCGGGCCGAGACGATCTTCAGGAAGGGAATCTTGCTCGTGAGGCTGCTTTCCAGCACGGAGCAATCGACGCCCGCGTTCGGGAGGTAGCAGTCCCACGTGATCCGGAGCTCCGCGCGCGCCGCCGGCGCTAGGAGGAAGAGGGAGAGCACGGCTGCGCACGAGAAGCCACGGCGGACCCAGGCGTTCGGCACGCGGGGAAGGATAGTGCGCCGCCGGCGGAGCGGCGAGAAACGGACGGACAGCGCCTTCGCTGGCTCGCGAAAGAGCGAAGCGGGCCCCGCGCCGGGCGAGCGAGGACGGACGCGTCGCTCCCCTCGCTCACCCGAGAGCGAAGCGGGCCCCAAGCCGGGCGAGCGTGGCCCGGCGCACCCCCTCGTTCGCTCGCCCGAGAGCGAAGCTTGCCCTCGGCGGGGCCAACCAAGCACGACTCGGAGCATCGCTTGCTCCCTCGCCGGCGAAGCTCGCCCTCCACGGGGTCAGCCATCCGGGGCGCCCGGCTCCATTCGCCCAAGGTCGTCCTACGCGCGCTCCCCGACGATCCAAAGGCGCCACGCGGCCGGCTTCGCTCGCCCTCGTCCCCCCGAGCCTCGCCCTCGGGCGGGCACGGCACGCGCTCCGTCCTGCTACGCTCTCTCCATGTTGGGCTCCGCCGACGCCCGCGCTCTCCTCGAGCGCTACCCGGCGATCGATCTTCACGCCGACACGCTCATGTGGGTGAGATGGACGGGCTACGACGTGTACGCGCGGCACTCGCCGCCCCTGCCCATGGCCGCGTTCGGAGGCCACATCGACCTGCCGCGCATGCTCGAGGGGGGGATGGGGGCGCAGTTCTTCGGACTGGTGTCGCTCCCGGTCACACGCCGGACGCGGGGTACCGCCCGTGCCATCCACGAGCAGATCGACGCGCTCGACGAGGCGATCGTGCGCCGGCCCCAGAGTCTCTGCCTCGCGAAGAGCGCGAAAGAAATCGAGGCGTGCCGCGCGGACGGGAGGTTCGCGGCGCTCCTGGGCATCGAGGGGGCGCACTCGCTCGAAGGGGACCTCGAGAAGCTGGCCGCCTTCGCCCAGCGCGGCGTGCGCTACCTCGGGTTCCTCCACTTCAGCGCGAACGACGCGGGGTATCCGGCCCACGGACGCGGGCGCAAGGACGACGAAGGGCTCACCTCGTGGGGGCACGCCCTCGTCGAGCGGTGCGAAGAGCTCGGCGTGCTCGTCGATCTGGCGCACATCAACAAGCGCGGTTTCATGGATGCGTGCCTGCGCTCCCGCCGCCCGCTGCTCGTGAGCCATACCGGGGTGTCGGGAGCCTTCGCGCACTGGCGAAACATCGACGACGAGCAGGTTCGCGCCGTCGCCCAGAAGGGCGGGTGCATCGGCGTCATCTTCTGTCCGCGGTACTTGGGTGGCGACGGACTCGAGCCCGTCGTTCGGCAGATCAAGCACATCGTCGATGTCGCGGGCGAAGACACTCCCGCGCTCGGAAGCGATTGGGACTGATTCATCGTTCCGACGCAGCCGCTGCGCGATCCGCTCGGTCTGCCTCTCCTCGTCGACGCGCTGCTTGCGGCCGGCCTCGAAGAGAGCCTGCTGGCGAAGCTCTTGCGAGGCAACGTGCTCCGGGTGCTCGCGGAGGGGTGAGGTTACTCGACGATGACTTCGTCGAGATGCAGCCCGCGTTTCTCGAGTCGCGACGTGATCCGCCCCTTCCACTCGGAGGCATCGGTCCCCGCAGGCGCCTGAAGCTGCACTCGAACGCGCCCGTCGTCGGCATGAACCACGAGCGTGCCGCCCGCGAGAGCGCCCTGACCGAACTCGAGCCGGAGCGATCCTCTTTTCCCATCGCCCGACCACGCGATCCGGCGAACCAGCGCGGGGAGCATCTCTTCGAGCGATGCGCGCGCGCGCGCCTGCACGGGGGCATCCGGAGGAGCGGGCCCTCTCGCGCTCTCGGTCGTGCTGAGGAGCGGCGCGATTTGAGCCGAATGGCGCGTCGCGGGGTCCAATGGGTCCGGGCGGGCAAGCCGACTCGACGGGAGGCCTGGCCGACTCGCCGCGCGTGCCGGGACGAGCGCCGGCGGAACTTGCATAGGAAGGCCCGCGACTCCCGACGCCGGCGCGCCCGGCCCATCGCCCTGCGCCATCCCCTGCCCTTGCGGCTCGATTCCCCCCGAAGGACCGAGCACGGCGGCGAAGCTCTCCCCGGCGGGCGCGCCATTCGTCGCGCCGGACGAGCGGCGCGCCTCGGCCGGCATGGAGGCCCCACGCACCCCGTCGGGTTTCATGCCCCCCTATCGGCGCGCGGGCGAGCAAGTTGCGAGACGTGCGCTCGCGTTGTACCGAGGAGAGAGATGGACTTCGACCTTAGCGAAGAACAGACACTGATTCGCGAGACGGCGCGTGACTTCGCGGCGCGAGAGATCGCACCCAAGGCAGCGGAGCTCGACAAGACCGCACGGTGGCCGGCCGAAATCATCGAGCGACTGGGCGAGCTCGGGTTCCTCGGGATGGCTATCCCGACCGAGCACGGCGGCGCGGGGCTCGATGTCGTGAGCTACGCGCTCGCGATGGAGGAGGTCAGCTTCGCGTGTGCGTCGTGCGGCGTCATCATGAGCGTCAACAATTCCCTCTTTTGCGACCCCCTCTACAAGTTCGGGACGGAAGAGCAGAAGACGACCGCGCTCGCCGAGTGCGCGAGCGGGAAAAAACTCGGTTGCTTCGGGCTCACCGAACCGATGAGCGGGTCGGATGCCCAGACGATGGTGACGTCCGCCGAGAAGACGAGCGGCGGCTGGATCCTGAACGGCGCCAAGAACTGGATCACCAACGGGCCCGAGGCCGACTACATCCTCGTCTTCTGCGTCACCGACCGGAGCGGGCCGAAGCTACGACACACGGCGTTCCTCGTGCCGACGGACACGCCCGGCTTCACGCGAAATCCGCGAGATCACAAGCTCGGCATCCACGCCGCGCACTCGTGCACCGTGTTCTTCGAGAACTGCGAGGTAAAGGATTCCGCCGTCGTCGGGAACGTCGGCGACGGGTTCAAGGTCGCGATGGCCACGCTCGACGGCGGTCGGATCGGCATCGCCTGTCAGGCCATCGGCATCGCGCGCGCCGCGCTCGAGACGTCGGTAGCGTACGCGAAAGAGCGAAAGAGCTTCGGCGTGCCCATCGCGGAGCACCAGGCGATCCAGTTCATGCTCGCCGACATGGCGACCGAAATCGACGCGGCACGCTTGCTCACGTTGCGCGCGGCCGCGATGAAGGACGAAGGGGCCCGTCACTCGACCGAGAGCAGCTGCGCGAAGCTCTACGCGAGCGAGATGTCGACGCGCGTGACACACAGAGCCATACAGATCCACGGCGGCTACGGCTATTCGACCGAGTTCCCCGTCGAGCGCCACTACAGAGACGCGCGCATCACCGAGATCTACGAGGGGACGAGCGAGATCCAGCGGATCGTAATCGCGGCGAGCTTGCTCCGGGGATGACCCCCGTGTTTGATTGAGCGCATATTCATGCGCTGGATCCACGTCTTTCCTCTCGCGACTCTCCTGAACGCCTCGATCCTCGGATGCGGATCCGAGCCGCCGCCGAAAGCCCCCGAGCCGGCTCCGCAAGCTGTGAAGCCGCACAAGCCGCGCATGAGCATGTCGAGCGAGCTGGGGCAGATTGATCCGGCCCAAACGGACGCCGCGTTTCAGAAACTGCAGCCCGCGCTCATGGGTTGCTATCAAGACAATCTGAAGCGCGTCGAGTTTCTCGGGGGCGATGTGAAGTTCTATTTGCGCGTCGCGCAGGACGGAACGGCCAAGTGGGTGTTCCTCGAGGACGCGACGCTCGGCGACCGAACGACCGAACGCTGCATGCTCGACCTCGCGATGAGCGCGCATTGGCCCACGCCCGAGGGGGGCGAGGCCGAAGTGCACAAGTCGTTGGGATTCGATCCGCCTACCAACGTGCGCGCTCCCGCCGACTGGAGCGGCGATCGCGTCGCTGCTGCGATCGGGACACACAGTGCCGACGTGGCCAAGTGCAAGGCGGGGGCGAGCGGCGCCTTTCACGTGACGGCGTACGTCGCGCCCCAGGGCAAGGGGGGCAAAGTGGCCGCCGCAGGCATCGCGCCGCCGAACCAAGACGGAGAAAGCAAGTCCGACTGCCTCGTCGACCTCGTGAAGAAGATGAAAATGCCGAGCCCGGGGAGCTACGCGGCAAAAGTCAGCTTTACGCTCTGAAAGCCCGAGGGGGCCTGATGGACTTCGCCCTCGCCGAGACGCAGGCCCTCGTGCGGAGAACCGCGAGGGACTACGCCGCGCGCGTGCTTCTGCCGCTCGCGGCATCGATCGAGCGGCGCGAAGAAGTGCCGCGCGAAATCCTCCAGGGCCTCGCCGGGCTCGGTCTGATGGCCGTCAACGTCCCCGAAGAGCTTGGCGGCGCCGGGGCAGGCGCCGTCGCGTACGCGCTCGCGATGCAGGAGATCGCGCGCGCGTGCGCATCGACCGCGGTGACCATGGCCGTGACCAACATGGTCGGCGAGGTCATCGCCAAGTTCGGCACCGATGCTCAAAAGGCGGCGTGTTGCCCGCGCCTCGCGAGCGGCGAATGGCTCGCGGGCTCCTTCGCGCTCAGCGAGGCCGAGGCGGGGAGCGATCCCGGCAGCATGCGCACGACGGCGAGGCGCAAGAACGGATCGTGGATCCTTTCAGGCACGAAGCAGTGGATCACGAGCGGCGCGTTCGCGAGCGTGTTCGTCGTGTGGGCGCGAACTTCGCCGCGCGACGCTCGTGCGGGCACGCGGGGGATCTCCTCCTTCCTCGTCCCGGCCGAGACGCCCGGACTCAAGATCGGTCGCGCCGAAGACAAGATGGGCCTTCGCGGTTCGAGTACGGTGGCGCTCGAACTCGACGACTGCTGCCTCCCCGACGACGCCTTGCTTGGCGAGCACGACGGAGGGTTCAAGGTGGCCATGGCGGCGCTCGACGGCGGGCGGATCGGCATCAGCGCTCAGGCCATCGGCATCGCGCGAGCCGCTCTCGAAGAGAGCGTGCGCTTCGCCAAGGAGAGAAAGCAATTCGACAGGCCCATCGCGGAGTTTCAGGCCACGCAGTGGAAGCTCGCCGATATGCATACGGAGCTCGACGCCGCGCATCTCCTTTGCATGCGCGCCGCCTGGTTGAAAGAGAACGGGCGCGCCTTTTCGCGCGAGGCGTCGATGGCCAAAGTGTTCGCGACCGAGTCGGCGAACCGCATCTGCAACAAGGCCGTGCAGATTCACGGGGGCTACGGCTATACGCGCGACTTCGCCGCGGAGCGCCACTTGCGAGACGTGCGAGTGACGACCCTCTACGAAGGCACGAGTGAGATTCAGCGAATGGTCATCGCTCGCGGCCTGCTCGCCTGACGACCGAAACCTTGCCCGCGTCAGCGCTTGCGGGCCTTCTTCTTCGCGGGACGACGGGCGACGACCTTGCGCGCCGCCTTGCGGGACGACCCCGCACTTCTGGGCTTGCCCGCAGGCTTTTTTCTCGGCGGCGGCTTCCTCGCCGGAGGACTACGCACGGCCCGCGCCGCGCTCGCGGGAGTGGCCTTGGTCGCCGCCTTCTTGACGGAAGGCGCCGCCGGAGGCGCTTCTCTCACGATGGCTCGCGGAGGAGGACCGAGGACCAAGCGCGAAAAGTAAGCACGCATGGGCCGGAAGTAGCGCTCAATCCAGGTCTTCTTGTACTTCTCGCCGTGCCCCTCGGGGAGCGCGGAGTGCAAGATGGTGACCCGGGTAGCGCCGTCCGCAGCCTCGAACTGGATCTCGAGCCGCGAGTCCGGGCTGCTGGGCGGAAATTCACGAGTTCTCCACGTTTGGACGATCTTGCGGCCGATGAGCAGGTCGACCGTCCGACCGTGGGCGTACCCGTCGAGCGTGGAGAATTTCCCTCCAATCGCGGGGTCCACCTTGGCGACGGCCTTCGTGAAGGCCGCGTGCGCGGCGGTGTCGAGCCACGCGGAGTACGCCCGTTCAGGGAGGCCGGGAATTGTCGACGTCAGGCGAAATGCGTCGGGCATGGATTCTACCCCCTCGGGGGATGGGGACGCGCTGGGAGTTCTAGGCGAAACTTGCCTCACTCGACCGAGATCTGTCCAGTTTTCGCCTGACCTTTTGGAGGAACCGCGGATCTCGACCGTCTCGGTCCGATCACGGGCGAAGAGCCCAGAACAGGATGCGCTTGAAGGGGTAAAAGTAAGGTCGCTCGTTTCGCAGCACCGAAAAAAGAAGCTTGCGGTATCGCTCGAGAAACCGAGCATAAAGCGCCGGAGGCATTCGCTTTTCGTAGTCCGTGAGCAAGGTCCCCTTCACCCACTCGATCACTTCCTCGCGCGACGCGAGCCGGTGCGCATACACGACGAGGCGCACGTGCTGCTCGACGTAGCCGAGAGTGTTCAAGATCTCGGCATAGCGTTCCGGTGCCAGGACTTCGCGGCGATGCGCATACCCTGCCAATGCGCCGCGGAACTCGGGCTCGACCGCGAGCCCTGCAGCAATCGCGTGCGTCGGGTGGTCGTCGTTGGCTGGGACCTGCACCGCAAGCTGCCCTCGAGGCGCGAGTGCACACGTGATCTGGGCGAGCAATTCAGGGTGGGACGGGAGCCAGTGAAGCGCGGCATTCGAGAGGACGACGTCGAAGCGCGGCTTGGGCGCACGGCTCCACGCGGTGGCGAGCGCCGCGATATCGGCTCGCTCGAAGGTAAGCGCCGGCGGAGACGCAAAGGCTGCCGCTCCTGCGAGCATCGTCTCCGAGCTGTCGACGCCGAGCGTCCGCTCCGCCCCGAGCCCCGCGTGCAAGTGCGCCGTAAGGTCCCCCGTCCCGCAACCGAGATCGATGACGCGTGGCCTCGGGGACGGCCGAACGAGCGCCAGGAGATCGAAGAAGGGCTGGCTGCGCTCCTGACGAAAGCGATCGTACTGCTGTGGGTTCCAAGGGTCTTGCACGGCGCGGGTATACCTGGCCTTCCTAAAACGGAGCCACTAAAGGAGATGGATCGCCACTTCGGGCTCGTGAGCTACCGAGGCTCCGATGCGCTCGAGGTGTGCGCTCGCGGCAAAGAGCGTGGCCTCGTCCAAGGCATCTCCTATCAGTTGAAGGCCTACCGGCAGCCGATTCTCGTCGAGACCCACGGGGCACGAGAGTGCCGGAAGCCCGGTGAGATTGCCGAGAAAGTTGAAGCGACACGCGGCCGAGACCGCATGGGCGTCGACGAAGCCCGACTTCATCTCTTTGTCCGTCACGCGCGGCGGAGTCGCGGCGATCGTCGGCAAGGCGACGAGGTCGACATGCTCGAACGCGCGGGCCATCTCCAGCCGCAGGCCAGTCCGCAGGCGCTGAACGTCCATGTACTCGGCCACGCTCACGCAACTCAACGCCGCGAGACTGATTTGCAGATCCGCCCCCATGTCGCCGGCGTGCTCGCGCCACTCCTTCCGGAGCGCGCCCAGCGCTTCGACGCCGATGGCAACGTACCCGAGAGAAGCCGCATGCCGCGCGATCTCGAGCTCGAGGGGCACGAGGGTCGCGCCTTCGCGCTCGAGCGCGGCGACGGCCTCTTTCCCCGCCGCCGCGACCGCCGGCTCGGCATCCTCCCATTCGCGCGTCGGCAGGCCGACGGTAAGGCCGCGAACCCCGCGCTCGAGGGCGCGCACCCACGACCCGACGGGGGGCTGGTCCGCGGTGTGCGGGTCGCTCGGATCGACCCCCGCAACGACTTCGAGCGCACGCGCAAGATCCAGCGTCGACGCGCCGAGCGGTCCGAGGTGGGTGACGGAGTCGAACGCACTATCCCCGCTGCGACTCACGCGGCCCCACGTCGGCTTGATGCCGAAGACACCGTTCGTCGCGGCGGGAATGCGAATCGACCCTCCTCCGTCGGCGCCGAGGGCACAAGGGACGAGACCGGTCGCGACCGCCACGCCCGAGCCCGTGGACGAACCTCCCGCCGGACGATCCGTCGCATGCGGATTGCGCGGCATGTCGCGATGCGGGTTCGCCCCTGTCGTTGTCATGCCGAACTCGGTCATGGGCGAAGTGCCGAGGACGATCGCACCGGCTGCGCGAAGCCGAGCCACCGGGGTGGCGTCTTCTCTGCACGGCGAGGGATCGACGAAGCCGGTGCCCGAGCGCCGCGGCAATCCGCGTACGCTCGTCTGCTCCTTGACGACCACGGGGATCCCGTCGAGGGGACCCCGCACCTTCCCCTCGCGGTAGCGGGCCGTCGAAAGCTCCGCCTCGCGAAGCGCAGCCTCGTCGCAAAAGTCGAGAATGGGACCCACGCACGGCTTTCTTGCCGCGAGCACCCGCGCTCCGGCGAGAGCGCGCGTCACGATCTCGGACGGCGAGGCTTCGCCGCGGCGGTACGCAAGGCCAAGAGTCTCGCTTGTCACGGGCCACGACCGAGGCGGGGGAAAAGGGAGCGTCTCGCCCGCGCCGACCCTCGGTGGGCGCGCCTGCATCGGTCGGTTGTCGAGCCTCAGCTCCCCACGCCGATCCTCGGGGAGCGACTGCAGCCCGTCGATCCCCAGGTCGGCATGAAGAAGGCGGTAGACCAGGCGTGCCCCGAGCGGCGTGCGGGCGACGCGGGCCAAAGCTCGCAGAGACATTCCCGAGATCCGAGGAGGGCGCGCCACCGCCTCATCCTACACCCCCCTCCCCGGGAGCAGTCCGACGTCGACGCGAGTGGTGCTAGACTTCGGGCGCCATGCCGACCCCGCTTCCGGCGAGAGAGCCCGGCGTCCTCGATCTCGGCGCCCCGCGCCGAGGGTCGGAGCCAGGAGTCCTGCCTTCGGGTACATCGACGAAGTTGGAGGCGTCCGATCCCAATCAGTCGGGCGTCCTCGAGCCCGGCACGATCATCGCCGAGCGTTATCGGATCGATGCGCTCATCGGCGAAGGTGGGATGGGAAAAGTGTACTCGGCGGAGCACGTCCACATGCGCAAGCAAGTGGCCGTGAAAGTACTCCACGCCGAGATGTCGACGACGCCCGAGATCGTCGCCAGGTTCGAGCGGGAGGCGGTTGCGGCCGGGAAGATCACTCACCCCAATGTCGCGGCGGCGACCGACTTTGGCCGCCTCCCCAACGACTCGTTCTTCCTCGTGCTCGAATACGTGGCGGGTGTCGATCTGCGGAGCGTCATTCGACGGGGTCCGGTCGCTCCTTCGCGCGCGCTTCACCTCGTTCGGCAGATCACCGCGGCGGTGGGCGCGGCACACGCGGCCGGCGTCGTCCATCGGGATCTGAAGCCCGAGAACATCATGCTCGTCGACCGCGACGGCGAGCCGGACTTCGTAAAGGTTCTCGACTTCGGCATCGCCAAAATCGACGCGATCGGCATGACCGAGTCGAGCGGGAGCACGGCGTCCGGCCCCTCCGCCGCTCAGCCTCTTACGAAAATGGGCGCCGTCTTCGGGACCCCCGATTACATGTCCCCCGAGCAGGCCCTTGGGCAGCCGATCGATGCCCGCTCCGACCTCTATTCAATCGGTGTCATGCTCTACGAACTCTTGACGGGCGAGCGACCGTTCAAGGGGGGCGCCGTGACGCTCATGCGCAAACACGTGCTGGAGGACGCGCCCTCGCTCCCGGCGGCGGTGCTCGAAGCGGTCGATCCGCGCCTCGACGTCATCATTCAGAAGCTCCTCCAAAAGTCGGCCCAAGACCGCTACGCGAGCGCAACGGAGCTCGGTCAAACGCTTGGCGAGCTCCTCGCGCCGTCCGGCGCGATCGGCCTGGAAGCGACGCCGGCGACCGTACGCTCCGGATCGCGCGCATCGAGCGACACGTTGCAAGCGGGGCTGGCGAGCCCCGCCGAAGAGCCCTCGGTCCTCGCGCGTATCCCAAAGAAGCGCGGATCTTTCGGGCTCGCCTTTCTCACGGTCATCCTCGTCGGAGCGTTCGCCCTCTATGGGCTCGGCATCCTCTCCCCCCGCCAGGTCGCCGCCAGCTTGTGGGCCCGCCTCGCACCTGCGCTTGGACGTTCCGTAACCGCGCCCGTCTCTTCGGTCGTGGCATCGCCGTCTGCGTCCGCGTCCGGATTGCCGTCCACCTCCGCGGAGCCCGCGTCCGCCGGTTCTGCGGGCCTTCTCCCTCCGTCGGACAGCGCTTCCCCCGCTGCGGCCGATTCGAACGCCGCGAACGACACGGATGACCTCTCCCCGGACGATCTCACGGGGCCCACCGGCGGGCCGGGGGCGGGCGCGGGTGCAGGTGGAATCACGCCACACCACATCGGTGCGCACGTACAAGGTCGACCGGGGACGAAACCGATCCACAAGACGAACAAACCCACGCCCCAAAAGCACTCCACCCCCTTCATTCCCCCGCCGAGTCAATGGTTCAAGAACTGAGCTCGGAAAGCATCTCTTCTTGAAGGAGGGCGACGCGCGTGGCAATGGCTCGGTCGTGTCCACCGCCCTTACCGACGGAATCCAGGTCGACGTCGAAGCCGTCTACGTCGCCGACCAGTCGGCTCCGCGCTCCCATCGCTACGTCTTCGCCTATACGGTTCACATCTCGAACCATGGCACCCGCCCCGCTCAGCTCCGAAGCCGCCACTGGATCATCACCGACGGAGACGGCAAGATCGAAGAGGTAAAGGGGCCGGGCGTCGTCGGACATCAGCCGTCTCTCCAGCCCGGAGAGCGTTTCGAGTACACGAGCGGGTGCATCCTTCGTACGCCGCGGGGCGAGATGCGGGGCACCTACCAAATGCATCGACCGGACGGATCGATCTTCGACGCGACCATCGCGCCGTTCGCGCTCGCCCTCCCCCACTCGCTCAATTAGCGCTCCTAAGGATAAGAGAATGGACGAATCGGCCTATCTGTCGCTGGCCGACCGCGCCTTCTGCGCGATCGAGGACGGTCTCCAGGACGCCGACGCCGACACGGTCGACTGTGAACGCGCGGGCGATGTGCTGACGCTGACGTTCAAGGGCAACCGGCGCTGCGTTCTGAATACCCAGCGCCCCACGCGGCAGCTCTGGCTCGCCGCAAACGCCCGCGCATGGCATTTCTCTTATGATATCGCCAAGAAGCAGTGGCTCGACGACAAAGGACACGAAGAAGAGCTCCTCTCGACGCTCGCCGGAATCGTACAGGAGCTTGGGGGGATCAAAGTCGATTTCGGCTAACGGGCTAACGAGCTGGCTCCTTTATGTGCTCGATCTTGTTTGAGAAGCTTCGGTTCTTGACAAGCGGGAGGGCGGGACCTACAAAGTAATCGATCCCTTACGTATGGGATTGAATCCATGAGCGCCAATCTCCGACTCCCCATTGCGGCTAGCGTAACGACGCCAGACGCTTCTCCTTCGCGATCGGATGCGATGGTCGAAGAGGCGGCCGGCGGAGCAAGCGGTGAGAATCTCATGCAGGTCGGTGATCTCGCCCGTGAATCAGGCAAGACGATACGAGCGATCCACCTTTACGAAGAGATTGGCCTCCTCCGCCCCGCGGGACGATCCAAGGGGAGGTTCCGGCTCTATGGGTCCGATGCGTTGGTCCGCATTCGATGGATCGGCAAGCTGCAAGACATGGGCTTCAGCTTGACCGACATTCAGGCCGTCGTTCGCGAGTGGGAACAGCTCGCCTCCGCGCCTCAGGCCATGGTGCGCATGCGCGCGGTGTACCGAAAGAAGCTCGACGAGACGCGCGAGCAGATCCGGCGTCTCGAAGCGCTCGAACACGAGATGGAAGCGAGCCTTCACTACCTCGACACGTGCGAAGTCTGCGATCCCGATCGCTTGCTGAGCGCGTGCAGTCGATGCGACCGCCACGAATGCGGAGAACAAGCCCCCGAGCTCGTGGCGGGCTTCCGCGCACAGCCTTCCTGAAAGGACAGTCTTCGCATGGCTCTCAAGTTGCCCATCTTCATGGATTATCACTCGACGACGCCGGTCGATCCCCGCGTTCTGGCCGAGATGCTTCCCTACTTCACGCAAGACTTCGGGAACGCGGCCAGCCGCTCTCATGTCTTCGGTTGGAAGGCGGAGGAGGCGGTGGAGCACGCGCGCGAGCGGATCGCCAAGCTCATTGGCGCCCAGAGCGAGAAGGAGATCGTCCTCACGTCCGGCGCGACAGAAAGCGACAACCTCGCCATCAAGGGTGTCGCCGAGTTCTACAAAGAGAAGGGAAACCACATCGTTACGACCGTAATCGAGCACAAGGCCGTACTCGACACGTGCAAGCGCCTCGAGAAAGAGGGCTTTGTCGTCACGTACCTCGGCGTGGGCAAAGACGGACTCGTCGATCCCGACGACGTGAAGAAGGCGATCGGCGACAAGACGATCCTCGTCTCCGTCATGCTCGCGAACAACGAGGTGGGGACCATCCAGCCTCTCGAGGCGATCGGAAAGATCACGCGAGAGAGGGGCGTCCTCCTCCATTCGGACGCGGTGCAGGGGATCGGCAAGACCGAATTCGACGTTCAGAAGATGAACGTCGACCTCGCGTCGATCACTGCCCACAAGATGTATGGACCGAAGGGGATCGGCGCTCTCTATGTCCGTCGCAGCAAGCCGCGCGTACGAGTGGTCGCCCAGATGGATGGGGGGGGGCACGAGCGCGGGATGCGCTCCGGGACGCTCAACGTGCCGAGCATCGTTGGCTTCGGCAAGGCCGCCGACATCATGCGCACCGAGGGAAAAGAAGAGGCGGAGCGCCTCCTCGGCCTGCGCGAGAAGCTCCGCCACTACATCGAGAAAAACCTCGACGAGGTGTACGTCAACGGATCGCTCGAGCACCGGCTCGCGGGCAACCTCAACATCTCCTTCAATTTCGTCGAGGGAGAGGGGCTCATGATGGCCATCAAGGACGTGGCCGTGAGCTCGGGATCCGCATGCACCTCGTCCAGTCTCGAGCCGAGCTACGTGCTACGCGCGATGGGCCTCGGCGATGAGCTCGCGCACTCGAGCATCCGATTCGGACTCGGGCGCTTCAACACGGAGGAGGAAGTCGACTACGTCGGCGATCTGATGGTGCGAAAAGTGAAAAAGCTCCGCGACTTGTCGCCTCTCTACGAGATGCACAGGGAGGGGATCGACCTCAACAGCGTCCAGTGGGCGGCGCACTAGGTTACGTGCGGTTTGGGTCGCTTGGTTGAGTGTGGTTTGGGTCCCGGCCCAAACCGGAAGTCGAGTGTGGTTTGGGTCCCGGCCCAAAGCGAGAAATCGAGTGCGGTTTGGGTCCCGGCCCAAACCAGGAGTCGAGTGCGGTTTGGGTCCCGGCCCAAACCAAGAAGCGAACGAAACGAAGTGTGAACGCGTAAGGAACTAGCCATGGCGTACAGCGAAAAAGTCATCGACCACGCGGAGAACCCGCGCAACGTCGGCACGCTCGACAAGAGCGACGCCAACGTCGGCACCGGTCTCGTCGGCGCTCCGGCGTGCGGGGACGTGATGCGCCTTCAGATCAAGGTCTCGGACGGTGGCATCATCGAAGACGCCAAGTTCAAGACGTTCGGCTGCGGTTCGGCCATCGCCTCGTCCTCCCTCGCCACCGAGTGGCTCAAGGGCAAGACGATCGAGCAGGCGGAGACGATCAAGAACGTCGACATCGTCAACGAGCTGAATCTTCCGCCCGTGAAAATCCACTGCTCCGTCCTGGCAGAAGATGCCATCAAGAGCGCCATCGACGACTATCGGAAGAAGCAGGCGGCACGGCGGGAATCGCAGCAGGCTGCTTCGACGCAAACCAAAGTCCTGGAGCAACCGAGCGCGGAATAGCGACCATGATGGGCCCTGAGATCAGTACAGAGATCAGCGCGGTCAAGACGACGCCGGAAAACCTTCCGTCCGAGTCGAAGAAGCTCAGCATCGACGTCTCCCCGAAGGCCGTTCAAGCGATCCAGAAGCAGCTCAGGAAGCGCGGGACCGAGGATGCCTCGTTGCGCGTGGGACTGCGCGGCGGCGGATGCTCGGGGTTCACGTATGTCATCGAATTTCACGACGGGCCGCCTCGAGCGCGCGACCATATTTTCGACTTCAAAGCGGAGGACGGAGCCACGGTTCGAGTCGTCGTCGATCCGAAGAGTCTTCTCTACCTGAGCGGTACCGTCCTCGAATGGGAGCAGACCCTCTTGAAGCAGGGATTCAAGTTCATCAATCCGCACGAGAAGGCGGGCTGCGGCTGCGG
>Ga0182024_10013180_pt1 | contig 16205 bp, 12 predicted proteins | sample P32metaG_FD_120480 | JGI IMG/M metagenome (GOLD analysis project Ga0182024, IMG submission 120480) | Permafrost microbial communities from Stordalen Mire, Sweden - P3-2 metaG (Illumina Assembly) | ecosystem: Environmental > Terrestrial > Soil > Wetlands > Permafrost | place: Sweden: Stordalen... | reverse complement strand
CGATCAATTCCGAGCGCGTTTTTCAGCGCAAGCGGAGGCCGATCTGCGTCTATGGGACCAATTCGAGACCGAACATCCCGACACATTTAAAGGCATGTATGAGTTTTGGGTACAGAAGAAGCGTCCGTGACCGTCTAATTCCTTACTGTGGCCATGCTTTGCCAAACCCGGCTCCGTGGTCGCGGAACGGACTAGACGGCTCTTGGCGAAAAACCTAGTAACGGCGGAGTTTTGGAGTGTGACGGTAGCGTCCGGCACCGCTGGCGGAGACTCGGCCCGCCATTATGCGTCAGGATGCGTCGGGTGGACGCGCTTTGCAGGACGATCGCCGGGCGCCAGCGCCGCGTTGCGTACGCGAAGGACTTTGGCTGATGGATCGCGCCGATGAAATGACGTTGACGTTTCGCTGCCCGGCCGGGCTCGAAGCAATTCTGCCGCGGCCGATCCCGGCGGTGCAGGGCCTGCCCGCCTGGTTCAAGACGATGCCGCAGCGGACCTATAATCCGACCATGGGCAAGGACGTCGAGACCGTCAAAAAATGTCCGCCTTTCATCGACGCCATGACCTACGGGTTTCTCATCCCTCTGCCGATCGATCTCAAAGTGCAGGATGGCGAGTTCACTTGGGACTTCGAGGTGCCGGAAGGGCTGGTCAGCGAGTATTCGCATTCGCCTATCGGGTTTCACGATCCCAGCCAGATCGCCGGCGCGCCGTTTTTCGAGAAAGATCGTTTCGTCATCAAGTTCAACAATTTTTGGACCATCGAATCGCCGCCGGGCTACTCGCTTCTCTTCACCCATCCGGTCAATCGCACCGACCTGCCGTTCACGACGCTGACCGGTTTGGTCGATTGCGACACGTTTTACCACACCCCGCTTAACTTTCCGGCGCTGTGGCATGACACCGGCTTCAACGGCGTGCTGCCGAAGGGCACGCCGGTGGCGCAATGCTTGCCGGTGAAGCGCGAAGGCTGGGCCGGCTGCTTTGACGTGCTGTCAGCCGAGGACGCCGCGCGCATCATCGCAACGCGAGACGCGCTCGCGCACGATACCGACGTCTACCGCCGACAATTCCGCGCGCCCAAGCGTTAGCTCTTTGGACCACGTAGAAATTGCGCCGCGACGCTCGGCCGGAGCCAAAACCGGCCGCGACCCGCCGATGCTAGGGACGTGAGCGCGTTGCCATAGCGCTTTGGATCGCCGCGAGCGGCGGTGCGGAAGCACTCATAGCCGGCATGGCGCTGGCCAAGCTCCAAAAGACAGTGCCCGAGATTAAGCCAGGCTTCCGCATTGTCGGGCTTGCCGCTGAGGAAGCGCCGAAAATAATCGGCGGCCGGCGCATTCTCGCCGATCTCCTGATGCGCCCTCGCCATGCCGTACAGCGCATCGGGGGAGGTGGGAGAAATTTCGAGCGCGCGCGCGAAAGCAAGCTTGGCGTCGGCGCAATTTCTGCGCTGGAGGGACACGTAGCCGAGCTGGATGGACAGTTCCGGCATCATCGGCGCGATTTCGAGGCCGCGGCCGAGCGCATCAACCGCCTCATCGTATCGCCCCAGCGAAGACAGCAGATAGCCGAGCTCGTGGAATGCCGCCGCGTATGGCGGCCGCCGCTTGGTGGCGCGCTTGAGCCGCGATAGCGCGTCCTCGCTTCGCCCGGCCCGGCGCAGCGCGATGGCGAACAGCGTATCGGTTTCCGCATCGCGCAGTTCACGCGCAGCGGTTTCGAACGGCGCGACGGCGTCTGCGGCGCGACCCTGCATGAGCAAAGCGCAACCGAGAACGTGCAGGGCGCGGGCGTGCCGCGGGTCCGTCTTTAGAAACTCCTCGGCGATCCGCTGCGCCTCTTGCGGGCGGTCGCCGTCCAACGCCGATTGCGCCCGCTGCAGAGCGCTGCCGCGGTCCGCACTGCCGCCAAGTGTCGTCGGACGCCGAGTTTCAGCCACCATGACTGCCCTGCGCTATGCCTGCGCGCCGCCGAAAGATTATCATAAGCGTGCAGCACATTTGGGCGTGCAGCACGTTTGCGTTCGGCATTATTATAGCCTGACGCCGAGGGACATTACGATGAGACAACGCTGGCTCGCCGCGGCTTTATTTCTCTGCCTGTCGGCGCCGCATGCGCTCGCGCAAGCAACCCTGGTCGAACGCAGCGTCAATGCCGCGGCGGGGCGTGACATGCGCGTCGGCATCTACACTAGCATTCGGCCGGATTGCACGTCCGGTCCGCTGCCGGCAATCAGGCTTGCTAGCCCGCCGGCGCACGGCACGGTCAGCGTCAAGCGCGCTACGCTTAAGGCGACCAACGTCAAACAATGTCTGGCGATCGACGTGCCGGCCTATGTCGCATTTTATCGCGCCGCCGCCGACTTCAACGGCGCCGACGACTTCCAGCTGGAAGTCACTTTTATCGGTGGGCGCAAAGAGCTCCAACACTTCACCGTCAGCGTCAGCAATCTTCCGAACGGCGGCCAAGGAATCTAGCGCAACAGTTTTTTGGTTTTTTGTTTTTTGCTGCGGGTTTTGTTTTCGCATTTTTTATTGGCATGTTGCCGCGCCGCTGCGGATCGAAAATCGAAATTTCACCGCCGCCAAACGCCCCAAAAGGTCGCCGCGACGACGAAGAATCGACCTGTCAAGCAGCCGCAATAGACGGCACGCCCATTGCGCGAGTGGTTCACGATGTTTCGTGCGTTTTCGCTCAAAGACGCTCACGCAGCGCCGCAGCTGACGCGCGCCGCGCACGCCATAGCCAGACATAAAGCTTTGACTCAACAGTTAAAATTTCGCTCGTTTCCGGCCTCCGGCGCCGCCCAGGAACGCATCAACGGCTGCGTGTTTTTTACGCAACACCTCGCCGAAATCGGTCGGAAGGGGCTGTGACTTGGGCAGTTCTTCATTGCACCGGGGAAGCCGTCGGCTAAGGTATGCCTACGACGGAGGGGGGAACCCTAAGTCGATCCGTACGGTGTTTCGGGAAGTGAGAGACCGGACGGTTGGGGACGCAAGGGGACCTTCAAGGGTGCAGTTCACCCGGCAGAGACGGAACCCTCCCACGGCAAACAATTGGAGGTTCAAAATGAAGATGGTGAAAAGCCTCCTCCTCGGAAGCGCAGCCGGTCTGGTTGCGGTTACGGCGGGGCAAGCAGCTGATCTTCCCGTTAAGGCCAAGCCGGTCGAATACGTGAAGATCTGCAGCCTCTATGGGGCGGGATTCTATTATATGCCGGGCACCGATATGTGCATCAAGATCGGTGGCTATGTGCGTGCCGAAATTACCGACTATAGCGGCGGCAACATGACTCAAGGCCCGGTCCAGGGCGACGCCAACAACCGCGCGACCAGCAACTTCGCGATGCGGGCACGCGGTTACATCACCGCTGACGCGCGCGAGCAGACGGCTTACGGCACGGCCCGCGCCTATATCGCGGTCGGCGTCGCTTCGACCGATATCGGCAATGCCTGGATTCCGAGCTCCCAGGGTTTCAACCGCGCCTTCGTCCAGTGGGCGGGAATAACGGCCGGCATCACGCAATCGTTCTATGATTTCTATAGCGCACCGGCCATGGGCTATCGCGGCTATAACCCGTCGTCGGATTCCGGCGATCCGGGCTGGTGGCTGTGGGCCTATACCGCGCAGCTTGGCAACGGCCTGACCGCGACGATCTCTGCCGAACAGCGCCGGGCGACGCAGATGGTGGATATCACCTCCATAGCTGGTGCCGCAGCCATTCAAACAGGCGACGCTGCTGGCGGTGCCGGCAGCCTGGTCGCCGACATAGCCGGCACGACCGGAACAGGTGTCGGTACGCTCGCCGGCTACGGCGGCGAAGTTGCGCCTGACATTGTCGGCAATATCCGCGTCGACCAGACTTGGGGCAGTGCCCAGGTCATGGCCGTCGCCCACGACGACCATTCGCCCTACTACGGTACGGTACCGGGTAGCGGCGGTCCGAGCGATCAGTGGGGTTGGGTCGCCGGTGCCGGTCTGCGGCTGAACTTCCCGATGATCGCCCAGGGCGACTACTTCCAGTCCCAGGTCAACTATACCCAGGGCGCTCTGAGATATGTCGACTTCAGCGGCAGTAATCCGACGCTCGGTAACCAGCAAGGCAACGGTCTCGCTTATGGTCTGGAGGCCGACTGCGTCTATGGCGCGACAGAGGCGGTGGCCGGTGGTCCTTCGACCGGAGGCACGGGTTGCCAGCTGACCACGGCCTGGGGCGTCAATGCTGGTTATGAGCATTACTGGACGCCTCAATTCCATGAGTCGTTCTACGGCAGTTACATGGCAGTCCGCTACAACTCGTCAGCCAACGCTATGCTCTGCCAGTTCGAGAACAATGGCGCTGCTGCCACTGTTGGAACTGCCGCTGTGGCTGTGGCTGGTTGTAATAATAACTGGGACATGGTGTCAGGAGGTACTCGCTTCCAGTACAACGTGACGAACAGCTTGTATCTCGGTGTCGAGTTCCTGTACCAGCATTTCGAAACCGCTACGCTCAATTCGGGCGGGACTATTGGTCCGACGATCGCTACCGCGTTCACTCAGGGCGTGAGTGCGCTTACTCCGACCAAGGACGAGAACAATCTGGCGGTTACGGCTCGTATCCACAAAGACTTCCTGCCCTGATCGTCTGATCGAGGCATGAAATCGGAAACCCCGGCGGCTCGTCCGCCGGGGTTTTTGTTTGTTTGGGAGGTGGCGCGGAAAATGTCCGGAACGCGCGCATCCGCCCCCGCGCTTTGGCGCATTAAGAATCGAGCAGGTAAGGGCCGATCGGATGCTGTTAGCGAAATGCCGGCCGACCGGGAAGTCGGGCGCGCAGTCGGCTCCATAGGCGCACTTCCGGTACTGATAGCTTGCGGCGGAGACGCTGGGCGTTGCTGATGGCTTTCGTTGGCGCTCTCATTAGCGGCGACTCAGAGGCCCCCCACCGCGCGCCGTAGCCGGCGCTTTGCGTCGGCGTTCTTAGGTAAAAGCACGGCGGCCAGATGCCGCCTGTGCTTCGCGGGGGCGGATCAAGCGCTCACACTCGGCGACGAAGGCAATGACGCGGGCGGTGACGTCGGCATCGAACAATGGAACATGCCCCTGGTCCGCTACTTCGACGGTCTCCAGGCCGGGGTGACGCGCGCGCATGGCAGCCACCGTCTCCGCCGAAAGGATGTCCGAGTTGGCGCCACGGATGACCAGGATCGGCACCCGCGCCAGCGCGTCGAATTCGTTCCATAGCGGCGCGAGTGGGCGCTCAATGTCGAATTCGGCAAACGTGCGCGCCAATCGCACGTCATAGGTCGGCACCAGCTCGCCATCGTCCATCTTCCAGGTGTGCTGCGCGGCGGCGAGCCATTGCTCACCGGTGATTTTGGGGAATTGCGCGTCGAACAGGCGGCGCAGGATTTCCCCGCCCTCGGCAAAGCTGCGCGGCTGCGGCAGCTTGCCGACATAACTCTTGAGCCGGGCGAGACCTTTCGGTTCGACCACCGGTCCGATGTCGTGCAGCACCACGCCGGCGATCGCGGTCGGATGCGCCACGCCGAGCAGCATGGTGAGAATGCCGCCGCGCGAGCTGCCGACAAAAACCGCCCGACCGATTTCGAGCGCGGTCAGTACCGTGACCACGTCGCCGAGCTCGACCGCCACATTGTAATTGTCGGCGTTGCTGTCGTAGTCGGATTGGCCGCGGCCGCGCGAATCGATCGCAATCACGCGGCGCGGCGGCGCGCCGCTCGCCAACGCCGGCGCCAGCGTTTCAAAGTCGGCGACGGTTCGCGTCAGGCCCGGCAAGCAGACGACCGGCAGAGCCGGCGTGGTGCGCACTCCGTATTCGCGCACGTGCAACCGCAGCCCGTCCTGCGCGGTCACAAAAATGCTTTGTCCAAAATGGCCGCCCGCCGGGCTTGCCGGCTCCAGCGGAGGGGACGGTTTGTTCATGGCACTCCCGATGGTTGACGGACCAAGGTACCGGTTCGCCGGTCATGAATGCAACGACCAGACCAAACGGGTAGACATTATAAATCTCCTTTAACACCATGGATTTACGCGGGAGCGCGATTTTATTTGACTTAAAGATCGGCATCGGCTGCCGTTGCTTGGAACGGCCCTGCAAACGCAGACAATTCGACCAGATCGGGGAAATAATTGCCGGCAAATGTTTCCGACACCGACGAATTTCGGCGCGGATTGTCGGCGCTGCAGGCCGGCCGGCTCGAGGACGCCGAGCGCGCTTTCAAAGCGGATCTTCGCGGCCAACCCAAACACGCGGCCGCGCTCAACTTGCTTGGCGTAGTGCTGACACAACGCGGCAAATTTGCCGAGGCGGAAACCTATTTCCGCCGGGCTCTGGCGCAGCAACCGCAATCCGAGGTGACGCTCTACAATTACGGCCTGGCGCTTAAAGCTCTCAAGCGGCCCGCCGAGGCATTGCAGTGTTTCACGCAAGCTTTGGCTGTCAACTCGGCCGTTGCCGAAACCTGGAACAACCGCGGCACCGTATTCGGCGACCTCAAGCGCCACGACGAGGCGATCGCGGATTTCGATCGCGCCATCGCGCTCAATCCCCGCTACGCGGATGCGCTCTGCAACAAAGGCAATTCGTTGACGGCTCTCAAGCGCTATGACGAGGGATTCTCCGCCTTCGCTGCAGCCCTGGCGCTCAAGCCCGATCTCGCCGAGGCCTGGATCGGCTGCGGCAATGTTCGCTTCGAGCTCAAGCGGCACGACGATGCCTTGGCCGCCTACGACAAGGCCTCGGCCTTGCGCGCCGACCTCGCCGAAGCGTGGCATGGACGCGGCAAGGCGCTCGGCGCGATGAGCCGGTTCGAGGAGGCCGCCGCCGCCTTTGACCGCGCGCTCGCGCTCAAGCCGGATTTCGCCGAAGCGTGGCTCGGCCGCGGCCACGCGTTTTTCGAATGCCATCAGTATGACAATGCCTTGTTCGCCTATGACAAAGCGATAGAGCTAAAGCCGGGTCTCGCCGACGCTTGGCTTGGTCGCGGCATTATCCTTTTCGACCGCAAGCGCCATCAGGATGCGCTAACCGCTCTCGAACAAGCCCTCACGTTGAACCCCGAGGTCGATTATGCAGCGGGGCATCGCCTGCTGGCCCGTATGCAGATCTGCGAGTGGACAAATTTGGAGGCGCAGACTGCGCAGCTTTTGGCGGCGGTAAGACAAGGCAAGCCCTCGAGTGTCCCGTTCGTGCTGGTGACATTGCCGTCGTCAGCCGCCGATCAGTTGCAATGCGCCCGGCGGTTCGTGCGAAACAATGCGGCTTTGCCGCCGCTTTGCCACGGTGCCGTCTACTCTCATGAACGGATACGCGTTGCCTATGTGTCGGCAGACTTCCACGAGCATGCGACGGGGCATTTGGCGGCGGGACTGTTCGAGCAGCACGACAAAACGCGCTTCGACGTCACTGCAATATCTTTCGGCCCAGACGACGGATCCGGGATGCGCCGTAGAATAAGTCAGGCATTCGAACGGTTCGTGGACGTCCGGGACCAGAGCGACCAGGAAGTCGCGGAGCTTATTCGACGGCTTGAAATCGATATTTCGGTCGATCTTAAGGGGCACACCCAAAATGCCCGGCTTGGGATATTGGCGCGCCGCGCCGCGCCCATCCAGGTCAACTATCTTGGTTACCCTGGCACAATGGGTGCCGACTATATCGATTACATCCTGGCCGATTCAACGATCATACCAAAGGAGCATTTCGCGCATTTTAGTGAAAACGTGGTTTGGCTGCCCGATAGTTATCAGGTCAATGACGATAAGCGGAGCATCTCGCAACGAGCCCCGAGCCGTCATGAATGTGAGTTGCCGAATGACGCTTTCGTGTTTTGCAGCTTCAACGATACCTACAAGGTATTTCCTGAAATATTCGACATCTGGATGAGGTTGCTCGCGGCGAAGCAGAATAGCGTTTTGTGGCTGATCGACGGGAATTCAACGGCGCGACAAAATTTGCGCACCGAGGCTAAAAACCGGGGCATCTCGCCGGAGCGATTGATCTTCGCTCCGAGAATGCCACTGCCGGATCATCTCGCGCGCCATCGCCATGCCGACTTATTTCTTGATACGTTACCCTGTAACGCGCACACCACGGCCAGCGATGCGCTGTGGGCGGGCGTGCCGGTGCTCACTTGTCTCGGCGCGACTTTCGCCGGCCGCGTTGCCGCGAGCCTTTTGCGCGCGATCGGTCTCGATGAGCTGATCACGCACTCCTTGCAGGATTACGAAGTCCTGGCGCGCAAGCTCGCAGGTGACACGGCGCAACTGCGGGCGCTCAAGGACCGGCTTGCGGGAAATCGCACAATTTGTCCTTTGTTCGATACTGAGCGATCCACCCGGCATATTGAGGCTGCCTATGTGGCGATGTGGGAACGCTGTCAACGAGGAGAGAGACCGCAAGCTTTCTCGGTCAATCGCATCGAGTAAGCCAGGATATCAATTCTAGCCGTCGCGGCGCGACGAGGAGGTTTTCTTAATTGTTTCAGTGCCTTGGGCGCGACGGCCTGCTTGACAGCAACAAATCATCAGAGCTTAGGATGGCGCCGCGAAGCTGACTGTAATCGGCGCGAGGGACCTGGCGAGCGCGGCATGTCTCACCTCGGGGATCAAGAGAAGCTGCGGACCGCTTTGTCTCTTCATCAAGCGGGCAAGCTTGATCAGGCCGCCGCGTTGTACCGCCAGCTCATAAGCGGGGATCCAAAGAATATTTACGCATTGCATTATCTCGGCGTAGTTGAAGCAAGTCGCGGAAATTTTGCGCAAGCCGAATCTTTTATGGGCCGCTCGGTCGCGCAGGCGCCGCCAAATGTCCAATTCGTGGAGAATTATGCGACAGTTCTGTTTGAGATGGGAAAGTACCGGCCGGCGCTTGAAGTTTCGCAGCGCGGGTTGCAACTCGATCGCGCGAATGTTGCGCTTTTATACATTTGTGCCATTTCACTATACAAGCTGAAAGAGTTTGAAGAAGCCCTGCTACTGTTCGACAAGCTTCTCTTGCTCACACCCGATCATGTCGCCGCACTCAACGAGCGAGGATCCGTCCTTGCGGCCATCAAGAAATATGACGCCGCGCTTGCCGGATTCGACAAGGCACTCGCTTTGCAGCCGCGTTATGCCGAGGCCCATCTCAATAAAGGCAACGTCTTCGGCGCCCTCAAGCGCTATGACGAAGCCTTCGCCGCCTATGACGCGGCGCTTGCGCTCAACCCCAACTTAGCGACGGCTTGGGCGGGCCGCGGCAATGTGCTGCGCGCGCTCAAGCGCTACAATGAAGCATCGCTCGCTTATGACAAGGCGCTGTCCCTCAATCCCGATCTTGTCGAGGCATGGCTCGGCCGCGCCAATAACATGGCGGGGCGCGGAAGTTACGACGAGGCATTGCTGACTTACGACAAGGCGCTGGCGCTCGACCCCGACCTCGCCGAGGCATGGCTTGGCCGCGGCACGATGCTGACCGAATTCAGGCGCTACGACGAGGCCTTGGCGGCTTGCAATAGGGCGGTGGAGCTTAAGCACGATTTGAACTATGCGGCCGGCGCCCGGCTCATGGCCAAGCTTTATCTGTGCGACTGGACAAACCTTGAGACGGACACGGCGCGGCTCTTGTCGGCGATACGAGCGCAAGTACCGGCGAGCAGTCCGTTCAGCCTGCTGGCAATCCCGTCATCGGCGCACGATCAACTGCAATGCGCGAGTCTCTACGTGCAAGATCAGCCGGCTTTTTCGGCGCTGTGGCGCGGCGAAGTCTATCCGCACGACCGGATTCGTTTGGCCTATCTGTCGTACGATTTCCATGAGCATGCGGTTGCGTATCTGACCGCCGGCCTGTTCGAACATCATGACAAATCGCGCTTTGAAACGACCGCGATATCGTTTGGGCCGGATCTGGATTCGCCGATGCGGCGCCGATTAAGGGCCGCGTTCGAACATTTCATCGATGTCGGACACCAGAGCGATGAAGAGATCGCAGACCTTGTTCGCCGGTATGAAATCGATGTCGCCGTCGATCTCATGGGCCTCACCGGGCAGAACAGGCTCGCGGTGCTGGCGCGGCGCGCCGCGCCGATCCAAGTGAATTATCTCGGTTATTCGGGAACCACGGCCGCGAGTTATATGGATTACATTATCGCCGATCCGACGATCATCCCGGAAGATCAATGCGAGTTTTACGCCGAGCAAGTGGTCTGGCTGCCCGAAAGTTTTATGGTCAACGACAACCTGCGCCCAATCTCCGAACGGACTCCGACGCGTGCTGAATGCGGATTACCCGAGAGCGCTTTCGTGTTCTGTTGCTTCAATAATGTCTACAAGCTTATGCCCGACACGTTCCAAATCTGGATGCGGCTGCTAAAGGCGACGTCCGGCAGCGTTCTTTGGTTGAGCGAACTCAATGCGACCGCCCAGGCCAATCTGCGCCGCGAGGCCGAGCGCTGCGGTGTGGCGGCACAGCGGCTGGTATTTGCTCCAAGAATGGCGAAAACCCCCGATCATCTGGCGCGCCAGCGTCAGGCCGATCTGTTCCTCGACACTTTGCCGTATAACGCCCACACCACAGCGAGCGACGCGCTGTGGGCAGGCGTCCCAGTTGTGACTTGTCTCGGGACGACATTTGCGGGCCGTGTCGCGGCAAGCCTATTGAAAGCGATCGGCCTTGATGAACTGATCGCGCATTCGCCGCACGACTATGAAGCCCTGGCGCTGAAACTTGCCGGCGACTCGTCCTATCTTGCCTCCGTCAAGGAGCGGCTGGCGCGCAACCGGAATAGATTCCCGCTGTTCGACACCGAGCGCTCGACGAGAAAAATCGAGGCCGCCTACATGATGATGTGGGAACGTTATCGAAGAGGCGAAACGCCAGGAATCCGATCGGGCGAAGCAAAACCGATCCGCATCGCATAAGATCAATGCACCGCGGCACCCGATCCTCTGCGGCCACCGCTCAGCCGCCGCGGCGCAGGTCGGCCTCGATCGAAAGCTTGGGATTGTTTTCGATCAGCGCGCGATAGACCTGCATGTTCTCGACGACGCGCTGGACGTAATTGCGCGTCTCCGCAATCGGAATGCGTTCGATCCAGTCGACCGGATCGGCATTGGACGCGCGCGGATCGCCGTATTGCTCGATCCACTCGCGGGCGCGGCGCGGTCCGGCATTGTAGGCGACAAAGGCCAGAATATAGGAGCCGCGCCAGCTCGCGATGTCGTTGCCGAGTTCGGCCGTGCCGAGCTGGGCATTGTAGACGATATCGTTGGCCAGCCGGCGCCGATCGAACGTCACGCCGAATCTCTTGGCGGTGTCGCGGCCAGCGTCCGGGGTAACCTGCATCAGGCCGATCGCATTGGCGCTGGAGACAACCTGCGGATTGAAAGCGCTTTCCTGGCGGGCAATCGAATAAACGATGCACGGTTCGACCTCCGGCCCGATCTGCTGATAATTCGGCACGCCGAAATCGGGAAATGCATAGTGCTCGAACGGCAGGCCGCGGCTCAGCGCGGCCTTACCGATCAACAGCGTCGCACGCGCGTCGTTATGGTGGGTCGCGATGTCGGCGAGCGTTGCCAGCGCGGCGGTATCGGTCGCCTTGTCGCCAAGGTCGGCGGCCATGACGGCGATGAGGTCGCGGTCGTCGATGGCGTAGAGAATGTCGAAGGCGCGCGCGATCTCGAGCGGGGCGGGCCCGGCGGCCGGTTCCGGCGGAGCACGCAAAGTGACCTCGTCGAGGCCGAGATGCGCCCGCGCAAGCTGGCCGTAATAAGCGGTCGGATAATGCGCCGCCACTTCGTAGAGCCCCCGCGCATCTTGATCGCGCCCGAGCGCTTCGGTGGCGCGGCCCTGCCAATAGAACGAGCGCGCGAGCGTGATCGGATTGACGACGCCGTCGGCGATGCGGGCGAAATGCGCAAGCGCGATCGCCGACTGGTGCAGGAAGCGCAGCGCAATCCAGCCGGCGGTGAAATGCTGCTCGGCGCGGTGGTTCTCGCTCGCCGGCGCGGCGGCGCCATTGGCGACCTCATAGGCCATCCTGGCGTCGCCGAGATCGAGAAGCTTGCGGGCGATCAACCGCCGCTCGACCCACCATTGATCGACATCGACGAGTTTTGCCGGATCGTGCGGCGCCGCGATCATCCACTGCGCGGCCTCAGGGATTTTGTCCTCGCGCCGCAGCCACTGAATGCGGCTGAACATGTAGCCGGGATCGTGGCGCGCGGCTTCCGGCACGGTTTCAAGAAGCGCCTTGGCGTTGCTGGCGTCGTTGATGACGGCGGCGCGCGCTTTGGCGACGGCAAGCGCGGTCGCGTCGAGGTGGTGCGCGGCGCGCAAACCCGCATCGTCATCTTCGGCGTAGAGACGCGCGTCCATGCGCGCCTGGTCGTCGGCCGGCGTGATCAGGCCGGCGAAAATTTGGCGCGCTTGGTCCTCGAGATCGGCCGAAAAGCCGTCATTGCGCCAGGTCTCGCGCAGCGCCGCCGCGGCACCGGCGATGTCGCCGCGCGTCAGCAGCGCGCGCGTCAGCGCGAAGTGGCCTTTCGCGGTGTGCGGCTGCTCACTGGCGAAGAAGGTGATGACGGCTTGCGGGTCGACCTGCTGCTGCCACATCACCCCTTCGGCACGCCGCCGCAAGGTTCCGATGCTCGGCCAGCTCGGATTGGCGGTGATGAACGCCGCGTAACGGGAGAAATCGCTGGAGCCATCCTCGCTGCGCAGGATTGCCCATTCCACGAGCTTGCGCGCCAGCGGATCGGTGATCGTGCCCTCGACATTGGTTGCCTCGTCCTGCCGGTTCTTGCCGACCAGATCGACGGCCTGTTTGACGGCGGAGAGGTCCATCGGCGTCGTCGTTGCAGTCGGCGCTATGGCGAACGGCTGGGCAGGCCGCAGCGGCGGCGCGGCTGGCGGCAAGAACGGCTGCTGCACTGCATTGGCCGGCTCGGCCGCGACGGGGGTCACGGCGCCCAGCGCCGCAGGCGCAATCGAAAGCGGCGCCGATTTCGTCGCTGGATGCGCCGTGACGGTCTTATTCGCCGGGCGTTGCCGCGGCAGCGGGATGGTGCCGGCCGCCGCCTGGGGATCGCCCGCCAGCGCGTTGCCATCGGCGAGGAGCGCGGCGCCGATCAGCGTGGCGGCAAGCAGGAGAGTGGGTCGAAATAGCAGCACGTTTCCTCCCGCGGCGGCCTTTCGCCGTCATGCCCCGCCGATGTCTTCGGTCGGGTAGATTGAGAAAACCCTAACCCGCGAAAACCACCGCGACAATTTACAGTTTTGCGGCGAAAGCGGGGCCGGGACGTCGAGCGGACGCCGGAGCGTGAGATGGCGTCGGCAGTGCCAAACCTGCGAAGGGGCTTTCAAGGCCCGCCGTGACCCGATATCTATGCGCCATGGCCGGTCCATTGCCGCAGGCTCTGTGCTTGCGCGCGGCGCCGCGCCAGAATGGATCGTGTCATGGCCGCCAAGACCCGCTTTCGAGGCTCATTCACTGCGCTCGTCACCCCGTTCAAGAACGGTTCCGTCGACGAGAAAGCGTTCCGGGACCTCGTCGACTGGCAGATTGCGGAGGGCACCAACGGCCTCGTGCCGGTCGGCACGACAGGCGAGAGCCCGACGCTGTCGCATGACGAGCACAAGGATGTCGTGGAATGGTGCGTCGAACAGGCGCGCGGCCGGGTGCCGGTCGTCGCCGGCGCGGGCTCGAACTCGACCAAGGAGGCGATCGATCTGGCGCAGCATGCCGAAAAGTCCGGCGCCGATGCCGTGCTGGTGGTCACGCCTTATTACAACAAGCCGACCCAGGATGGCCTCTACGCGCACTACAAGGCGATCAACGACGCCATCGGCATCCCGATTCTCATCTACAACATTCCGGGCCGGTCGGTGATCGACATGTCGGTCGACACCATGAAGCGGCTGTATGAGCTAAAGAACATCGCTGGCGTCAAGGACGCGACCGCGAACATGGCGCGCCTGTCGCAGCAGCGCGCCGCGATGGGCGAGGATTTCAATCAGCTCTCGGGCGAGGACATCACCGCGCTCGGCTTCATGGCCCATGGCGGCCACGGCTGCATCTCGGTGACGTCCAATGTGGCGCCGCGGTTGTGTGCCGAATTCCAGGCGGCCTGCCTGAAGGGCGATTTCGCCGCGGCGCTGAAACTTCAGGACAAGCTGGCGCCGCTGCACATCAATCTATTCGTCGAGACGAGCCCGGCGCCGGTCAAGTATGCGCTGTCGCTGCTTGGCAAATGCGCCAACGTGCTGCGCCTGCCGATGGTGCCGGCGACGGAAAAGGCCCAGATCGCGGTTCGCCAGGCGATGGTCCACGCCGGTCTGATCAACTGAATTGCTATCCTCCCCCGCGCATGGTTCCCCTCCCGCGCCTTCGCGGGGGAGGGTAGCGACGGAGCCTTCGATGCTCGAAGAATTCGAAAAATTCGCGATGCGCGGCAATGTCGTCGATCTCGCGGTTGGCGTGATCATCGGCGCGGCGTTTGGTGCGATCGTCAACTCGCTGGTGAGCGATGTTGTCATGCCGCTCATCGGCGCGATCACCGGCGGCCTGGATTTTTCCAACTATTTCATTCCGCTGTCTTCCAAGGTTACGGCAACGTCTCTTGTCGAGGCGAGAAAACAAGGAGCGGTCCTTGCTTGGGGCAACTTTCTCACCCTTGTGATCAATTTCCTCATTATCGCCTGGGTGCTGTTTCTGGCCATCAAGGCTATCAATCGGCTGAAGGAGGCGCCGCCTCCGCCGGCGCCGGCCGCGCTGGCCCCGGAAGTGCAGTTGCTGACCGAGATCCGCGACCTGCTCAAGAGCCGTTGAAATGGCGGCGAAGGCGGCAAAGGCGGAACGGAAGCTGCGCGTCGTTGCCGACAATCGCAAGGCGCGCTTCAATTATTTCATCGACGAGACCTTCGAGGCCGGCGTCGCGCTGACCGGCACCGAAGTCAAATCGCTGCGCCTGGGCAAGGCGACGATTGCGGAATCCTATGCCGACGCGCGCGGCGGCGAGATCTGGCTGATCAATTCGAACATCCCGGAATATCTTCAAGCCAACCGTTTCAATCATACGCCGAAGCGTCCGCGCAAGCTCCTGTTGCACAAACGCCAGATCACTAGGCTGGTCGGCGCGGTCGAACGCGACGGCATGACGCTGGTGCCGCTAAAGCTTTATTTCAACGAAAAGGGCCGCGCCAAGGTCGAGCTCGCATTAGCGCGCGGCAAGAAGCTCTATGACAAGCGCGAGACCGAGAAGAAACGCTCATGGGAGCGCGAGCGCGGCAGGTTGATGCGGCAGAAGGGATAAAGATGCTACCGACCAGGCTCGACCATTGCGTGATCCACGTCACCGATTGGCAGCGCTCCAACGCATTCTACACGACGGTGCTCGGAGCCGAGCTGGTGGAGCGGCCGGCCGGTTTCGCCTACCGCTTCGGTGACAAGCAGCTCAACGTGCACGGGCCGGGCGTAAAGCCCGCCGAAGTGGCCCGGCTGCCGGTCGCGCCCGGCAACAGCGATCTGTGTTTTGAATGGATGGGGCCGATCGCCGATGCGGTCGCCCATCTCGGCCGCTGCAATGTTCGCATCGAGGCCGGCCCGATGCAGCGCTTCGGCGCCAAAGGCCCGGGCACCAGCGTTTACTTTCGCGACCCCGACGGGTCATTGATGGAATTCATGTCATATACCGGAGGGCAGACATGAGAGAGGCACCGGGTACGCACGATCCGACTTTCCTGCCGCCCGATATCCCGGTGCCGCAGGATGATGGCGCGGCAAAACATCTTCCCGGCACGACGCTGCCCGATCTGGCGCTGCCGGCCACTAGCGGGCCGGCGGTGAACCTGTCGAAGCTCAAGGGCCGTACTGTCCTCTACATCTATCCGCGTACCGGCGTGCCAGGTGTCGATGCTTTGCCGGGGTGGGATGACATTCCGGGGGCGCGCGGCTGCACGCCGCAATCGTGCGGCTTCCGCGATCATTTTGCCGACCTCAAGGCGCACGGCGTTGCCCATGTCTACGGCCTTTCCACCCAAGACACCGCTTATCAGCGTGAGGCGGCCGAGCGGCTGCACCTGCCGTTTGCGCTGTTGTCCGATGCCAATCTGAAATTTGCCAAAGCGCTCAACCTGCCGACGTTTTCCACCTCCGGCATGACCTTGCTCAAGCGCATGGCGCTCGTCATCGACGACGGCGCGATCGTCAAGG
>Ga0182024_10013179_pt1 | contig 16205 bp, 13 predicted proteins | sample P32metaG_FD_120480 | JGI IMG/M metagenome (GOLD analysis project Ga0182024, IMG submission 120480) | Permafrost microbial communities from Stordalen Mire, Sweden - P3-2 metaG (Illumina Assembly) | ecosystem: Environmental > Terrestrial > Soil > Wetlands > Permafrost | place: Sweden: Stordalen... | reverse complement strand
TCGGAGGCGCGCCCGACTTTCCGGCCGTCGACGGCCGGGGTCTCGTCTACGTCAACATCAACAGCAAGAATGAGATCGCGGTGGTCGACGTGGCGGCACGCGCCATATTGAGGCGTATGGCGTTGCCGGGATGCGAAGGACCCACCGGTCTCGCCTACGATGCGGCCGATCGCCTGCTGCTGTCCGCGTGCGAAAACGGCGCCGTTCTGTTCCTGGACGCTGAGACGGGGCGGGTTTGGCGATCGTTTCACGTCGGCGCCGCCCCCGACGCCGTGCTGTTCGACGCGGCTCGCCGTCGTGCGTTCGTGCCGAGCGGCGCCGATGGCGTGCTGACGATCTTCTCCGTGCGTAGCCGAGAGCGCATCACGATCCGCCAACGGCTGGTCACCCAGGTCGGAGTCCGGCTCGGCGCGCTGGACCCGCTCACGGGACGCCTCTATCTGCCGGCCGCGCAGATCATCCCGCCGAAGGCGCCAGGCCAAATGAAGTCGCTCGTCCCGAACACGTTCAGAATTCTGGTGGTGGCGCCTGACTGAAGGTCCTGCTCAGACGGCGCCGGCGTTCACGTGCCGTGCGATGAAGGCCTTGGCCATCTCCCGCGGCCCTGTAGCTCTCGACGAACCGGGTCTGCAAGGCGGGTCGGGCTTCATGTATCATGCAGCGGACCGTTGAGAGCGGGAGGCGTCAATGACCAGTGCGTTTGACACGGAGTGGACCTGCTTTGCCGCGACGCTCGAGGGCCAGGTCGCGCACATCAAGCTGAACCGGCCGGAAGCGTTCAATTCCATGAACCGCGCCTTCTGGAGCGAACTGCCCGCCATAGTCCGCGACATCGACGACAACGCGAGGGCGCGGGCGATCGTGATCTCCTCCACCGGGAAGCACTTTTCGGCCGGCATGGACCTCCAGAACTTCGCTGGAGTCGGCGGGGATGGAGGCGCGCGCGGCGGCGACCAGGCTGCGTCCGGGGAGGCGTCACGCCGCCGCCTGCGCTCGCTGCAGGCCGCCTTCTCCTGTCTCGACGAAGCGCGGATGCCGGTGATCGCGGCCATCCAGGGCGGATGCGTGGGCGGCGGCGTGGACATGACCAGCGCTTGCGACATCCGCTACGCCAGCACCGACGCCTTCTTCTGCATCCAGGAGATCAACATCGGCATGACCGCGGACGTCGGCACCTTCCCGCGCCTGTGCCGTCTTATTCCGCAAGGGTGGGTCAGGGAACTCGCCTACACGGGTCGGCGCTTGCCCGCCGAGAAGGCGCGCGAGATCGGCCTCGTCAACGAAGTGCTGACGGACCACGACGCCGTCGTGGCCCATGCGCTGGCGACCGCCAACCAGATTGCGTCGAAATCGCCGCTGGCTGTCGCCGGCTCGAAGGTGATGATCAACTACGCCCGCGAGCACGACACCGCTGCTGCGCTCGACTACATCGGCGTCTGGCAGGCCGGCATGCACGCCGGCTCGAACGTGGCCGAGAGCTTCAAGGCCAAGCAGGAGGGCAGGGATCCCCGTTTCGCGGACCTCTTGCCCATCCGACGAGGAATATAGTCGCCCGCCCGGCGGCCTCCGCTACCGCGACAACTCCATCAACCGCGGGCGGCCCTTTAGGTCTCGACGAACCGGGTCTGCAAGGCTGGGCGCGCGTCGTCGTCGAGAGGCCTCTACGGAGGTGGCGCTCAGCGTCCTGCCGCGGCGGGACGCGCGGCCCGCGGTTGACCCAACGCCGCCATCAGTCTGCTGTAGGCCTCCTTGTTCCCCGCGTGCGCGCGCGCTTCCTCCTCCGTCGCATAGTTGGGGAATAGGGAGCTGCGCTTCTCGAAGATCATGACCTGCTTGCACCCGTCCGGCCCGACCACCAAGGGGCCGTAGAAGAGGCCCGCTTCCTGGAACCGCATCTCGCCGGCTTTGTACCACTTCGTGCCGACCTTGAAGCTGCCCTCCACGAAGATCCGGATCGTGTCCGACGAATAGGAATGGGTCGGGGCGTTTTCCTTTCCGTCCGGATTCGGCGGATAGGTGGTGGTGGCGACGCACGGGCCGTCGGGATCGTCGCCCATGAACCACATAGTGCGGCGACGGTCTGGTTCGCCCGGAGCGGGCAGCCAGCGCTCGTCGTCGAAGGACGAATCGATGTGGCCCTGGATAGCCTTGATCATCGTCAGGTTCATGCCCATTGCGCACCTCCTTGCCGTATGTCGGCGACCGCGATCAGGGGCTCGCCTGTGAACTGGTCGATCCAGCCCTCGAACCCGTCCTTGGTCGGGAGCAGCCGGGAGTTGCGCCGACGCGCATGTCGAAGATCAGGCGTCGGCGATCGCTGGTCGTGGCCTGAAGGCCCCTGCGGACGTGGCGCTCAGGAGCTTACCGCGGCAGGACGTGCGGCCCGCGGTTGACGGAACGGCGCCATCTGTTTGTTGAAGGCCTCTTTGCCCGCTGCGCGCGCGCGCGTGTCCGAATCCTTCACATAGTCGGGGAACATGGAGCTGCGCTTCTCGAAGATGATGATCTGTTTGCACCCGTCGGGCCCGACCACCTCGGGGCCGTAGACGCGGCCCGCATCCTGGATCCGCATCTCGCCGGTTTCGTACCACTTCGTGCCGACCTTGAAGCGGCCCTCCACGATGATCCGGATCGTATCCGAGGAATGGGAATGGGCCGGGGCGTTTTCCTTGCCGTCCGGATTGGGCGGATAGATGCTGCAGGTGACGACCGGGCCGTCGGGATCGTCGCCCATGAACCAGTAGTTCCGGGGACGGTCCGACTCGCCCGGCGCGGGCATCCAGCGCTCGTCGTCGAACGACGAATCGATGTGGCCCTGGATAGCCTTGATCATCTTCAGGTTCATTCCCATTGCGCACCTCCTCGCATTCACTGTGTCGGCAAGCCCGACCGGCGGCTCGCCTGTCGGCGACCTTAGGAGCGCCGGCGAACCAAATCTAGCGAGAAATGTGTAATATGCCTTGTAAGCGAGGCGATTCAGACGCCGCCCGCTATTCCGCCGACGAGAAGACCTCTCTATTTAGCGATGCTGCAAGCAACTTCTATCGCCTGAAGCTTTCTTAACCCCCCACGAAATTCCCCGACCGGCGCTCGTTCACCGCACGGACGCCCTCGGCGAAGTCGGCGGTGGGGCGAAGCCAGGTCTGTTCCTTCAACTCGCGGTCGGTCTGGGACTTCGCCGCCGCCGCCAGGCCCGCGCGCAGCGTCGCTCGTGTCGCTTGCACCGCCAAGGGGGCGTTCTCCGCGATCTCGCCTGCGAGCCGCAGGGCCGCACTCTGCAGCTCTTCCAGCGGGACCATCTCATCGACGAGGCCCCAGGCCAGGGCTTCCTCGGCCTTGACGCGCCGGCCGGTGAGACACATCAGCGCCGCTTTCTGCTCGCCGACAAGGCGCGGGAGCGTGTGGGTGACGCCGAAGCCCGGATGGAAGCCCAGCTTGACGAAGTTGGACGTGAAGCGGGCGTCCGGCGAGGCGACGCGAAAGTCGGCGACCAGCGTGAGGCCCAGTCCCGCGCCCACCGCCGCGCCCTGAACCGCCGCCACGATCGGCTTGTTCGCCGAGAACAGCCGCACCGCCTCGACGTAGAGTTCCCTGCCGGAGCCGCCGGCGCCGGTCGGCGAGATGAGGTCCGCCCCGGCGCAGAAGTTCTTGCCTGTGGCCGCGAGCACGGTGGCGCGCAGACCCTTGTCGGCGTCGATGTCGTCGAGGGCGTCCGCGAGGTCGTGCATTAGCTCGACCGAGACGTGATTGTTCGGCGGCCGATCGATAGTCAGCAGCGCCACATGGTTGGCGGTCCGCACCGAGACGTCGCCGTATTGGGATTTCATGCGCAGGCTCCTTCGTTTCCTTCTCCAAGATCTAATGGACGCCCACGAGCAAGCACCCAGCAGGCAGCTCCCTGCGGCTCTCACCGTAGGCGGGGCCGAGATTGCCGAGATTCTTGTGCATTTGGGGGCCTGCCTTGGTCGCCGATTCCGGGCTTTGAGCGATCAATCCGACTCTACATGTGTTGATCGAATACCAACGATGTTGACGGCCTGCATGCGGGATAGTATGTGTATAATGCCTTATAATTAAGAAGCGCGCAAGGATGCGAATCCGGAAAATCCACCAGTGGAATCCGCCGAGAACGTTCGGCGTGACGGCGTCGTTCCACCAGCGCTAGCTGACGGAGGCCTCTTAGTGTTGATCATCGACTCGCAGATCCATCTTTGGAAAAGGGGCGAACCGCCGGCGCGTCACCGTCAGGCGCCCTATCTCGCGGAGGACGCCATTGCGGACATGGATGCGGCGGGAGTGGACGCCGCGATCAACGCCGCGGGGGTCCTATTGGATGTGGGCTGCAGCTATGCGATTGAATCAGCCGCCCGCTTTCCCGACCGTTTCGCGACGATCGCCTGGCTCGACCTGAACCTCCCGGAGGCGCCCGACCTGGTGCGGCGCTGGCGCTCGCAACCCGGCATGCTCGGTTTCAGGTTCCACTGCGTCGCCGAGGACGAGCGAAGCTGGCCGACGGACGGGACGATGGACTGGTTCCTGCCGCTGGCCGCGGAGTTGGGTCTACCGGTCGCGCTTGGCGGCCCGGTCGTGCTGCCTCACCTCGAGCGCTGGGCGGCTCAGTATCCGACCCTCAAGATTGTCTTGGAACACTACGGTATTGTCGATGTCACGTCGACCGGCGGCCTGATCCAGCACCCGGATGTACTGCCATGGAGCCGCTTCCCCAATGTATCCGTCAAGCTGTCGGCCGGACCATACTATGCGCCTGATGATGAATACCCATTCAGGAGCCTGCACGATAGGATCCACCGCCTCTACGACGCCTACGGTCCGGAGCGGCTGTTCTGGGGAACCGACATCACCCGCCTGAGGAATTGCACTTGGCGCCAGGCCGTCACCATGTTTACCGAGGAGCTGCCGTGGCTGTCGCAGAACGACAAGACCCTCATCATGGGCGAGGCGCTGTGCCGCTGGTTCAATTGGTGGCCGTCGACCGCGGAGCCCGCGTCAGCCGCCCCAAGGTAGGGTGCCGGCAGCGACCCGCACGCTGTTCATGCCTTCGAGCCCGGCGATGCCCTCCGCCCCAACAGAGCGTTCTTAGCCTCAGGGCGCCTTCGCGCGTCAGGCGTTCACATGCCGTGCGATGAAGGCCTTGGCGATTTCGTACGCCCGATCGGTCTGCGGACCGGGCGTCGCGCCCCACTCGTGCAGGCAGTCTTCGAAGATGGCGTAGTCGCACGAGCCGCCCGCGGCCCTGTAGCTCTCGACGAAACGGGTCTGCAAGGCTGGGCGGACGTTTTCGTCGAGGGCCCCCTGCATGATCAGGAGGGGCGTCAGGGCGATCGCCTCGCCCCGATCCAGGATCTCTTGCGGATTGGCCTCGTGGATCGTTTCCCAAGGAACGAAGTAGGTCTCGTGGAACTTGGCCAAGGCGGCCTGCTCCATCGCCTGGGCGTTCTGGTAGCGTTCGAACGTATTGCTGATCGGCGAGCGCGCGAAGACGTAGTCGACCGTCGCATCGACAGCCGGATTAGCCTGCAACGGCAGGGCGCTGTAGCGAGGGTCGTGCGGCCGCATCGCCAGAAGTTCAGCCAGGTGACCGCCGGTGGAGCTGCCGAAGACTCCGATCCGGGACGCATCGCCACTCCATGCGTCCGCCTTCGCCTTCAGCCATCGCACGGCGTAGTTGGCGTCCTGCACGCTCGCCGGATAGGGGGCCTCGCGCGCAAGTGTCAGGTCCACCGCCACGACAAGGGCGCCGGCCGCGGCGAGGGCGCGGTCGAAGGGCTCTTCGGCGTGCCGGTCCTTGAAGTTCCAGGCCCCACCATGCAGGTCCAGCACCACGGGGAAAGGTCCCGCCCCCGCGGGCTGGTAGATGCGCGCCATCAGCGATCGCCCCTGCGCCGTGCGGCGGTATTCGGCCTCGCTCACTTCGATCTCGAACTTGGCGCCCGGGTCGTAGGTCGCCCTTGACGCCGCGTCCGTCCGCAACGCGTCCCTTTGCCCTGAAGTATCCAGATTCATGAGGCATCCTCCTGCGTGTCGACTCGGGATTTGGCCGGGACCTCCAGGAGTTCGACCAGCACTCCGCCCATGTCCTTCGGATGCAAGAAGATTAGCGGCACGCCGTGGGCGCCAATGTACGGCTCGCCGGTCCCCAGCACCGTCGCGCCTTTGGCCCGCATCTCGTCGCGGGCGGCCAGGATGTCCGGCACCTCGAAACAGACGTGGTGCTGGCCGCCGCGCGGGTTCTCGTCCAGGAAGCTTTGAAAGACGGAGTTGTCGCCATACGGCTCGATCAGCTCGATCTGCGCGTTGGGCAGGTCGACGAAGCAGATGCGGACCCCCCGTTCGGGAAAGGCGCGCTTTTCGGTGATGTCGGCGACGCCGAAGACGTCACGGTAGAGTTTGCACGACTCCTCGATGGAGGGAGTGACGACGCCGATATGGTTGAGATTGCCGATCACGGAATGACTCCTGACTTCCTGAAGGAGTTGGCGCAGGTGGGGTGCCGCCCGGGATTACGTGTATAACACCTTATAATAGCAAGGGCGCGCGAAAACGCTGGGGGGCGACCAAGCCCCGCCGCAGCATGGGCGGACCCCTATTGGATGATGGCCGATAGCCGCTCGTTTACAATGCATATTACACATTTCTCGCTAGATTTCGTTCGCTTGCGCACCTAACGTCGCGGACAGGCGAGCCCTGATCGGGGTTGCCGACACACATTGACCGCAGGGAGGCGCGCCGTGGGCATGAACCTGACGATGATCAAGGCTATCCAGGGCCACATCGATTCGTCGTTCGACGATGATCGCTGGATGCTCGCGCCGGGCGATTCAGGCTATCGCTGGAACTTCTGGTTCCTAGGCGACGATCCCGACGGCCCAGTCGTCGTCTGCACCATCGCTCCGCCGAATCCAGACGGCAACGAAACCGCCCCATCCCATTCCCATTCCTCGGACGCGATCCGTATCATCCTGGAGGGCAGCTTCAAGGTCGGCGAGAAGTGGTACGAAGCCGGGGAGATGCGGTTCCAGGAAGCGGGCGTCATCTACGGCCCCGAGGTGGTCGGGCCCAACGGGTGCAAACAGATCAACATCTACGAGAAGCGCGGCGCCATGAACGCCGATTACGCGAAGGAAGAGGACGCGCGCGCGCGCGCAGCGGGCAATGAGGCCTTCATCAAACTGATGGCGCCGTTCCGTCAACCGCGGGCCGCACGTCCTGCCGCGGTAAACCCCTAAGCGCGATATCCGTCGCCCTCAGGCCACGACCGGCAATCGCCGACGCCTGATCGTCGCGGAGCCGCGTCGCAGTCTGCGGATGTAACCGCCGCGATGCCGTGGCGGCGTGCCAACGACATTGACAGCACAAACCTACTATGTGTATTATGCCTCATAATTAACAGCATTGGATTGCCGTCGAACAAAAGCGAACGAAGGGATTCCGCATCACCTGGCGCGGCCGGTGCGGGTCGATCGCCCAAGGCGGGGCCAAGGAGCCTTGTTGCGCTGGCGGTGGGGAGCTTCCTTGATCGGAAATACACAAGAAACTTTAGAGACTAGGGGGAACATAGAATGGCCGTACTCAGAATACGCGGTCGCGCGTTCGGGTTGCTGATCGGCGCGGCGCCTATTGCTCTTTTCGCCGCTGGCGGTGCGCGGGCGGCGGATGTCTCGCCCGGTACGACGACCAGGTCCGAGGCCACGACCGTCGAGGTGATCACGGTCACCGCGAACAAGCGCGCCGAATCCATCCAGAAAGTCGCGGCGGACATTTCGGCCGTCAGCGGTGGGACGATCGAGAACAACAGACTCCAGACTTACTACGATATCCAAAACGTCGTCCCCGGTGTCGTCTCGGTAGGTGGTGAAATGGGTAGGTTATACATCAATATGCGGGGCACGTTTACGCAATTCAACGATTCTCCCAGCGTGGAAGAGCCGACGAGCGTGTACATTGATGACGTGGCCACGCTCGGCGACACGGATCTTGCTCAGACACTGTATGATGTCGATCGCGTGGAAATCCTTAAAGGGCCGCAGGGCACGTCGTTCGGCAAGAACACCATTGGCGGCGTCGTTTCAATTCACACTAGACCACCGAGCTTTACGCGGGATGTTCAACTGTCGGTAACCGGCGGGAATTACGGTCTTGCGGAGTTCCAGGGCCTGGTAACCGGTCCGCTTAGTGATCAAGTCGCGGTGAAATTCACCGGCTTCGTCCACCACCAGGACGGCTACATCGATGATACTGTGACGGGCGGGACTGTCGGCGCCCAAAGGAGCTTTGGCGTCCGCGGACAGGTGCTGGCCAATGTCACCGACAAATTCAAGGTGCTGGCCAGCGTCGACTACCTCCAGGACGACTCCGATGAGTTGCCGACCCGGATCGTCAGCAACGGCTCCTTCGTGGCGAGCACGTCGCCGTTCGCCAACCCGCGCGTCGCGGCGGCCCGCGGCCTGCCGCCGCTTTCCTACCCGACGTTCGCCGTCACCAACGATCCCAACATGTCCGAGACGCCGTTCAATGCAAGGGTTCCGCGCAGATCGTTCAGTGCTTCCGTGAGGGCCGATTGGGACCTGGATTTCGCGACGCTCACGTCGATCACCGGATACAGGTTCAGCAAGGCCAGTTCGTTGAAAAGCGAGCTGGGCGATCCCTTAGGGATCCTCAACTTCGGGCTTGATACGCGGGGCTGGCAGACGACGGAAGAGTTGCGCCTGGTCTCACCCGGAGACCGCAGGTTCACGTGGCTCACGGGCCTCTACGGCGCCTTCCCTCACGAGGAAGAAACGGCGTTTGAGCCGACTAGCCCCTTTTCAGGGTATTTATTTGCGGGAGGAGGCCCACAGGTGGGGGCGGCAAGCGTCGACGCCCGGAGTTTGTCAGCGTATGCCGAGGCCAGCTATAAGATCATCAATCCACTGAAGCTTGTCCTGGGCGGTCGAGTCACCAACGACCACAAGACAGGAGAAGCCACCGATGTGGGCTCCGGGCAGGGAGCCTTCGCTTTCACGACGATAACTGCCCCGCAGGAGCATAGCTGGACCGCCTTCACGCCCAAGGCAACTCTCGAATTCACGCCGACAACGGACACCCTGTTCTATGCAACCGTCTCTCGCGGTTATGTCGGCGGGGGTTTTTCGAGGGCGGGCCCCGGCGTCGCGGTCGGACCCACCGTCACCCTTGCCCAAGCGATAGCGGCGGACATTGCAGGGCTTGAGCATCCCTATCAGCCGGAGTACGCCACCAACTATGAGGTTGGAGCGAAGACCAGCTGGTTTGACAACCGGCTCATAGCGAATATCACCCTCTACCGTGAAGACATCAAAGACTTGCAGGTTGCGCTCGGGACCCTGGTGAATGGGGTGGCCATCAGGGAGCCCGGCAATGCCGGACGGACCCGGTCACAAGGGGTGGATTTGGAAGTTGACGCCGTTCCGGCGCCGTGGCTGCGCTTGGGGGCCATCTACTCCTATTCCGACGACAAACTTCTTACAAATGTTGCCAATTTTGGCAATGCGGGAAACACTCTGCCGGACGCGCCGCAGAACTTTTTCAATCTGTCGGTGGAAGGACACTGGGGTTTGCCAGGCAATTGGGGGACGGTCTCGGCCGGCAGCGACATAACGTTCCGGAGCAAGGTCTATAGCGGTGGAGATTTCAACGCCGACGCGCCGCAGGTTCTGCACTACACGCGCATAAGAGGCCTGGTGAACGGGTCAATCGATTTCAAGACGGCTGACGGACATTGGGATTTTCGCCTTTGGGGGAAAAACTTGACTGACACCCGCTACGGCACCCCGGTCAGTATTCTTATTCAACTCGCGAAACCATTCGGCTACACCGGCAGCTATTACGCCGAGTTGCTGTGGAATGCGCCGAGGACGTTCGGCGTCACGGCGACGTACCACATGCGTTAGCCGGAGGCCTGTTGTGTTGATTGTCGACTCGCAGATCCCTCATGGCGAATATCTTTGCTGCACAACGAATTGGACGACGTGGGACGGCTGATGGAATTCTGAGCCGCGGCGCCGGAATTCGAAACTGGGCGCCGGCGCCAAAGGCGCGCAGGTCACGCGCACGGTTGGGCGTTCCGAAACCTCTTCCGCGCAACCGCCGCGAGAGGTGAGGGCCGACTCCGAAGTGCGCATCCTGTGATGGTGTCCGCGGAGGGGTCACCCCGAAAGTCGCTTGCGTGGCCAGGTGGGCGCCGTGATCGGTGAGCGGAAACCAAGGGGAGTTCGGAGATGTCAAAGACGGTGGAGGCGAGCGCGGCCAGGACGGGGCCTCTGGCAGGGGTTCGGGTTATCGATCACACCTCGATCCTCTTTGGGCCCTACGCCACACAGATTCTGGGCGACCTGGGCGCCGACGTCGTGAAGGTGGAGGCAACGGGCCGCGAGACCCGCAATGCGGGGGATGCCTGGCGCTGGTTGGCCCCGACGCAGTCCAGGGTCGACGGCCTGGGCCCACTCTTCATGATGGCCAATCGAAACAAGCGATCTGTGGAACTCGATCTGAGGTCGCCCGAAGGCGCATCCGCAATGCGCGATCTGTTGCGGACCGGTGACGTCTTCGTCTCGAACGTGAGGGCGCCGGCGCTGGAGCGGCTAGGCCTATCCTACGAAGCAGTGAGACAGATCAATCCGGACATCATCTACGTCCATGGCGCGGGCTACGGCTCGGACGGCCCCTACGCCGAACGCCCGGCCTTCGACGATGTGATCCAGGCTGCGTCCGGCGTGAGCGGCCTCCTGGCTCGGAGCGGCGAGCGGGCCGACCCCGGGTATTTTCCGTCGGTCCTGGCGGACAAGATCTCGGGGCTTTTCCTCGCGCAGGCCATCAGCGCGGCCCTCTATTGCCGGCTTGCCCAGGGCATAGCCCAGTTCGTGGAGGTGCCGATGTTCGAGTGCCTGGCCAGCTTCAATATGCTCGAGCACATGTTCGGCGAAGTCTGGCAGCCGCCCACGGGCGCCCTGGGCTACCCGCGGATGTTCGCCCCCGAGCGTCGCCCCATGCGCACCGCTGACGGGTCAATCGCGGTTCTGCTGTACGATATGCCGCAGTGGCGGCGTTTCCTGCAGCTCCTGGGCGTTCCCGAAGCCACGCTTTCAAACGCGCAATACTTCACAAAGCAGGGGCCGAACCTCGCAGCCCTTCTGCCGATCCTGGAGGAGGCGCTTCAGTCCGCCACGGCGGAGGAATGGTTCGTACGCATGGTGGCGGCCGATCTGCCAGTTTCCAAAGTGAACGAGCTAGAGGATGTGCTGGCTGATCCCCACCTGAAGGCAGTCAACCTCTTCGAGACGTTCCATCATCCACAGGGCGGCGACTACACCTCGATCCGGCATCCAGTCCGCTACTCGGTCACCCCGGCCAACGTGCACCGTAATCCGCCCCGGCTCGGCGAACATACGGCGGAAGTCCTGGCCGAACTCGAAGCCGGCGTGAAGGCGCGGTCGTGACCGATCGCGCTTCTCGGCGCTGACGTGTCGAGGCCCAGCGCGCCATTTACAAGGCATATTACACATTTCCCGATAGATTCCGGTCGCCGGCGCGCCTAACGTCGCGGACAGGCGAGCCCGTGATCGGCTTGCTGACACAAGAGACCGCGAGGAGGTGCGCAATGGGCATGAACCTGACGAGGATCAAGGCTATGCAGGGCCACATCGATTCGTCGTTCGACGACGATCGCTGGATGAGCGCTCCGAACGGCTCAGGCGGGCGCTTCACCTTCTGGTTCATGGGCGACGATCCCGACCGCCCGGTCGTCACCTGCAGCGTCGCTCCGCCGAATCCGGACGGCCTAGAAACCGCCCCGGCCCATTCCCATTCCTCGGACACGATCCGGATCGTTGTGAAGGGCCGCTTCAAGGTCGGCACTAAGTGGTACGAGGCCGGCGAGATGCGGATCCAGGAAGCGGGCCGCATCTACGGCCCCGAGGTGGTCGGGCCCGACGGCTGCAAACAGATCGTCATCTTCGAGAAGCGCAGCTCCGTGACCCCCAAGTACGCGAACGATAAGGCTGAGGGCGTGCGCGAGCACGCGGCAGTCGCGGACCACATCCGCGAAATGATGGCGCCGTTCAGTCAACCGCGGGCCGCACGTCCTGCTGTGGTAAGCCGCTGAGTGAGCGACAACTCAGGATCCAGCTTTTTCGACTATGTCATCGTCGGCGGCGGATCGGCCGGCTGCGTGTTGGCGAACAGGCTTTCGGCCCGCGGGAGCAGTCAGGTCCTGTTGATCGAGGCGGGAAGCGATACGCCGCCCGGCGACGAACCGGCCGACATTCTGAGCGCATTTCCAATCTCCTATTCGAATCCCGAATACCGATGGCCGGGCCTGCGGGGTCACATGCTGACGGCGGACGATTCGGAGCTCCGCGGGCTAGCCCAAGCCCGGATTCTGGGCGGCGGCTCCGCGATCATGGGCATGATGTCGTTTCGCGGCATGCCGGCGGACTACGAGGCCTGGGCGGAAATGGGGGCCGCCGGCTGGGACTGGAATGGCGTGCTGCCCTATTTCCGGAAATTGGAGTCCGACCTCGACTTCGACGGGCCGTTGCATGGCAAAGACGGCCCGACCGAGATCCGCCGCATCCCCCGACGAGACTGGCCCCCGCTGAGCAACGCGGCCGCCGCGTTCGCCGCGAGCCGCCAGCTTCCTGAGATTGGGGATTTCAACGCCGATTTTCGCGAAGGCCATGGCGCCATTCCCATCGCCGCGTCGATGACCCGGCGCGCCGCTGCGTCGGTCTGCTACCTCACCGCCGATGTACGATCGCGCCGGAACCTGACGATGCTGACCGGAGCGCGCGCGACCGAGATGCTCTTTGAAGGGTCGAGAGTGACGGGCGTCGTGGTCTCCGCCGACGGACGTGAACGAACCGTCCATGCGTCGGAAGTCATTCTGGCGATGGGCGGCCTGCTGTCGCCTCAGTTTCTCCTGCGGCAGGGATTGGGCCCGGCGGCGGCAATGCGAAGCCTGGATATGGCGCCTCGGGCGGACCTGCCGGGCGTTGGGGCCAATCTGCAAAACCACGCGGGTATCGGCGCCGCGGCGTACCTGAGGCCCTTTGCGAGGCAGTCCCGCGATCTGCCGACCATGAGGACGATCTGCTTCCGCTATTCCTCCGGGGCCGAAGGCTGCGGTGAGGTCGACATGATGCTCGCCTTCGGCAGCAGGTCAAGCTGGCATGCCATTTCCGACCGGGTGGCCCATTTCGGAACCTCGATCCTGGCTCCGAAGTCGCGCGGTAAGATCAGCCTGCAGAGTCCAAGGCCATCGGATCCGGTGCGCGTCGAATATAATCTACTGGGCGATGAGCGGGATCTGACACGATTGATGTCAGGCCTTGCGCGCATCGCTGAGTTGGTCGCCTCAGAACCCGTTTCTCCGCTTCTTGGACGGTCCTTCCCGGTCCGCCAGATGGGCGTGGCGGAAAGGTTCGATCGCCGAAGCCTGTCGAGTCGGGCGGCCACGCCGATCGTCGCCGCGGCCATGGACCTTTTACCCGGGGTCGCCGACAGGATTGTGGGCGTTGTCGGCGGGCGAGGGCCTGACCTCCAAGACCTGGTGCAGGACCCATCGGCCCTTCGCAGCCACGTCAGAGCCTGTGTTTTGGGGGCGGCCCATCACGCGGGCGCCTGCCGTATGGGCGCGAAAGACGACGAAATGGCTGTCGTCGACCGTTATGGCAAGGTTCGCAAGGTAGGCGGTCTGAGGGTGATCGATGCTTCGATCATACCGACGATCCCGCGCGCGAATACAAATATCCCGGTGTTGATGCTGGCTGAAAAGCTATCAGACGAGATGCTTCAAGGGAATTGAAGTTCATAATCGCCCTTCTGGGCACGCCCTGCGCCGGGTGGGTCGCGCATCAACGAGACCACCTCGAGCTCGATAGTCCGATAGTCTGAAAGGGACTTGGTCAGCGGACTCCATCAGGGCCAGCGGCAATCTATGCCGCGCCAACACGCCGACAGATGACCCCGCAGATCGTCAGCTAATCTAACCTCACCCTTGCGGAGCAGGGGCCATCCACAGATGACAGCACCTACCGGTTCAATCCCCTCGCCGGAACGGTCAAGGCCGCGGTTTCGACCTTGCCAGCCGGCAAGTCGGACGAGACCTTGCCCTTGAGCAGGCCCGACGCCAGCAGGCTGACTGCGCTGACCGCCGAGAGGCCAGACGCCAGCACGAGAGTGAGCTCGTAGTTGTGCATCAAGTCGAACAGCAAGCCACCAGCCGCGCCGCCAATGGCCGCCGAAACACCTACCGCCGTGCTGAGCACGCCGAGGACCGCGCCGAACGATCTCAGGCCGAAGTAGCGAGCGGTGAAAAAGCCCAGCATGTTGGCTTCCGCGCCGAACGAGAAACCGACCAGCAGAATGCCGACGGCCAGGAGCCAGACGGGCGGTGCGCCGCCAAGGAAGAAAAGCAAGCCGATCACCGGTGCGCACAGGCAGACGAAGCCGACGCCGGGTGCCCAGATCCGATCGAGCAGACTGCCGGCGATCAGCCTCCCGATCACGACCGAGGCTGCGTACCAGACGCCAAGCAGGGCGGCCTTGGGCCCAGGAACGCCAAGGTCCGACAGCAGCGCCTGGAACTGGCTGCCAAAGGCTCCGGCCGCCACGCTCAGGCACACCATGCAGAGCCCCAACAGCCAGAAGCGCGCGTCGCGCAGGGCCTCGGGAAGTGTATGGCCGAGTTGGACTTCGGCCAGGGCGTGGCCGAGGCCGACCTCAGCGAGCCTCGGTGTGGCCTTCACGCGCCTGGCGCCGCCAAGTAGGGCGAAGGAGATCAGGCCGCACACCAGGCCGATCGGCGCCATGATCCCGTAGCCCGCGCGCCAGCCGAAGTTGGAGATCACGTGCTGTAGTAAAGGTTGAACGACAGAAGAGACTATTACCGTGCCGCTGAACGCGAGGCCCAAGGCCACGGCGCGCGACTTTGCGAAGGCGTCCACCAGGGGTCTCATGAAAACCATCGGTGATGTCGCCGGGCCGGCTGTGAGGCCGATCATGATAATGATGGCCACGAAGACGATGAATTGGCCCGGCATGGCGGACAGGGCGAGATATGACAGAGCGAACAGAATAGAACCGGCCAGGATGAACGCGCGGGGGCCGTATCGGTCGACGAGGACGCCGACAAGCGGCGCGGACAGGGCGGTGAGGAGCACGCTGATCGAGGTGGTGAGCGACATCTGGCCGCGGCTCCAGCCGAACGCCGCCTGCAGGGGCTTGATGAAGTAGCTGGCCGCCGTAAAGAACACGCTGATGCCGGCGCCCAGGCCAATCATCGAACCGACCAAAGTCGGCCAGCCGCGGCGCAATTCCTGGATCGATATCAACAGCGCTCTCTCCCCGAAGCCGAGCCTAGTCGGCGCTTGGGGCGACTGACGCGGGCTCCGCGGTCGACGGCCACCAGTTGAACAAGCGGCAGAAAGCCTCGCCCATGATGAGGGTCTTGTCGGTCTCCGACAGCCACGGCAACTCCTCGGTAAACATTGTGACGGCCTGGCGCCAGGTGCAATTGTCCAGGCGGGTGATGTCGGTTCCCCAGAACAGCCGCTCGGGACCATAAGCATCGTAGAGGCGGTGGATCCTGTCGTGCATGCCCTTGAAGGGGTATCCATCCTCACGCGCATAGTCTGGCGCCCCCGACAACTTGACGGACACATTGGGAAAGCGGCTCCATGACAGCACGTCCGGGTGCTGTATCAGTCCGCGGGTTGTGGGGTCCTGAGTGGCAATACCGAAGTGGTCCAAGACAATCTTGAGGTTCGGATATTGAGCCGCCCAGCGCTCGACGTGCGGCAGCACGAACGAGCCGCCAAGCGCGACCGGTATATCCAACTCGGCGGCCAGCGGCAGGAACCAGTCCATGGTCCCGTCTGTCGGCCAACTCCGCTCGTCCTGGAGGCCGCAGAGGATCCTGAAACCGATCATGCCCGGCTGCGAGCGCCAGCGTCGCACCAGGTCCGGCGCCCCCGGGCGGTCCAGCTTGAGCCAGCCGGTCGTCGCGAACCGGTCGGGAAAGCGGGCGGCGGATTCAATCGCATAACGATTGGAGTCCAGATCCCACATCGGCGGGGCGTTGATCGCGGCGTCCACCCCTGCCGCATCCATGTCCGCGACGGCTTGCTCCGCGGTATAGGGTTTCTGCCCATGGTGCGGCGGCCCCGGGT
>Ga0182024_10013177_pt1 | contig 16208 bp, 13 predicted proteins | sample P32metaG_FD_120480 | JGI IMG/M metagenome (GOLD analysis project Ga0182024, IMG submission 120480) | Permafrost microbial communities from Stordalen Mire, Sweden - P3-2 metaG (Illumina Assembly) | ecosystem: Environmental > Terrestrial > Soil > Wetlands > Permafrost | place: Sweden: Stordalen... | reverse complement strand
TTACATCGTGCCTCTCTCCAGGGGCGAACCTAAGGACCTGACGCCCGGCTGGAGGGGAACCTTCACCTCGCTTACCTGGCGGAGAAAAGCGCCCGTCGCCACCACCCTGGTGGGCGGCCGCACGACCCTGGCCTCCGTCGATCCGGCTACCGGCGTCGTCCAGACCCTGTGGTCGGCCCCGGTGCGTCTCGGCGCCACGACGTTCAACGGCGAGGTCGCCCTGAACGCGCGCGGCGACGCCGGAGCGAGCGTTAGGGAGGATTTCGAGCACGCGCCGGCGATCGTGGCCGGCCCCCTCGCCGCCATGGCCCCGATCACCCACGACAACGACACCCTGGAAGCCCAGGTCACCGCGCGCGAGGTGACGTGGAAGAACGAGGGCTTCGACCTGCAGGGCTGGCTGCTCGGACCCCGCGACCTGGGGCCGGGCGCGCCGCGCGAGCGGACCTATCCGATGATCGTCGAAATCCACGGCGGTCCCAGCTCGGCGGCGGGCCCCGCCTTCGTATCGCACGGCACGGTGCGCGACCTCGTCGCGCGCGGCTACTTCGTCTTCCAGCCCAACCCGCGCGGCAGCTACGGCCAGGGCGAGGCCTTCACGAGAGCCAATGTGCGCGACTTCGGCGGCGGCGACCTGCGCGACATCCTGGCCGGGGTCGATGCGGTGGAAAAGGTCGCCCCCGTGGACGACAAACGCCTCGGCGTCTTCGGCCACAGCTACGGTGGCTTCATGACCATGTGGGCTGTGACCCACACCCAGCGCTTCCACGCCGCGGTGGCCGGCGCCGGCATCGCCAACTGGATCAGCTACTACGGCCAAAACGGGATCGATCAGTGGATGCTGCCCTTCTTCGGCGGCTCGGCCTATGACGATCCGGCGATCTACAACGCCGCCTCGCCGATCAACTTCATCAAGAAAGCGCGGACGCCGACCTTCATCTATGTCGGCGAGCGCGACCTGGAATGCCCCGCGCCCCAGTCCCTGGAATACTGGCGGGGCCTTGAGGCCATGAACGTTCCCACCTCCCTGGTCATCTACCCCGGAGAAGGCCACCGCCTGCGCCAACCCGACCACATCCACGACTTGCGCGACCGCATCATCGGCTGGTTCGATCGATATCTGGGCGCGTAGAATTCACCGCACCACCATCGCCACGCCCCGCATCCTCGGGTCGGCCGCCGGGATCGGGGCGCGCGCCACCACCTCGATGGCCTCAATGTCGCCGTTGAAATCCTGGTTTTCGATGCGATAGCCGCGCGCGGTCAGGGCCTGAGCCAGGGCCGGCGGGAACGGCGCGTAGGGTTCGGCGAAAAGGGTGTTTTCCGGCAGGAGCTGATGGTGGAAGCGCGTGGCGGCCAGAGCGGCCTTCAGGTTGAGGTGGAAATCGTAGACATCGGCCAGCACCTGGAAAACCGAGGTGAAGATGCGCGAGCCGCCGGGCGTGCCGATCACCATGGCCACGCGCCCGTCCTTGGTAAGGATGGTCGGGGTCATCGACGACAGCGGGCGCTTGAAGGGGGCGATGGCGTTGGCCGCCCCGCCGACCACGCCGAACTGATTGGGAGCGCCCGGCTTGGCGGAAAAATCGTCCATCTCGTCGTTGAGCAGGAAGCCCGCCCCCTCCACCACCACGCCCGAGCCGAACCAGCCGTTCAGGGTATAGGTGTTGGAGACGGCGTTCCCCCAGCGGTCGACGATGGAAAAGTGGGTGGTCGCCGGCTTTTCCAGACCGGGCTTCACACCGGCGAGCGGCGACGGCCGGACCGGATCGATCTCCGCGGCCCGGCGCGCGAGATAGGCGGGATCGATCAGAGCCGCGGTGGGGTCGCGGACGAAGTCCGGATCGCCCAGGTACTCCGCGCGGTCGGCGAAGACGCGCTTTTCGATCTCGCTGACCAGGTGGATGTATTGCGGCGAGTTCAACCGAACGCCGGCGAAGAGGCGCGCCGCATCGGCCTTCATGGCCAGCATCTGCAGAAGGGCGACGCCGCCAGAACTGGGCGGCGGGGCGGTAATTACCTCGTAGCCGTCCCACCGCTCGACGATGGGCTCGCGCCACACCGCCTTGTAGGCGGCCAGATCGGCGCGGGTGATCAGGCCCTTGATTGGCCCGCGCGCCATCTGGGCGACGATGAGCTCGGCGGTGCGCCCTTCATAGAAGGCGCGCGGCCCCGCCGCGGCGATGACCTCGAGGGTGGCGGCGAGCGCCGGCTGCTTGAAGCGCGCACCCGCTTTCATGGCCCCGAAGAAACGGGTGATGTTGGCGACGCCGGGCGGCGCGGTGAAGCCGAGGTCGGTGAGATCCTCTCCTGGTCCGACGATAAAGCCCTGGCGAGCCAGGGCGATGGCCGGAGCGAGGTCGCGCCGCCAGGGGAGCTTGGCGAACCGCCGATGGGCCTCGGCGAGACCTCGCACCGTGCCTGGAACGCCCACCGAGAGATTGCCCGCCAGGCTGAGGTTGGGGTCGGGCTCGCCCTTGGGGTTGAGATACATCCCGGCGCTGGCGGCGGCCGGCGCGGTCTCGCGATAGTCGAGAAAGTAGGGCTTGCCGCCCACGAAGAGGGTCATGAACCCGCCGCCGCCCAGATTGCCGGCCTCCGGATAGGTGACCGCCAGGGCGAACCCCGTCGCCACCGCCGCGTCCACGGCGTTGCCCCCTTCGCGCAGCACCTGGGTGGCCGCCATGGCTCCGTAGCGGTCGGGCGAAGCCACCGCCCCGGCGCTGAGGTCGCGGGGCGCGGCGCTCGCCGCGCCGGCTAAGAGAATCAAAACGAGCAGGGCGCGCAACATGCCCCGACTTTGAAGCCCCCCCTCCCCGCCGGCAAGCCGCGTCGTGTAGCGCGGGCATCCTGCCCGCTCTTTGGCGGTGGTAGTCAAGAGCGGGCTGGAAGCCCGCGCTACGAGCGGACTATACTCGCACCAAATGAGCTGGGCGGCCTTCGTGGGCCAGATAGGATAGAATCTATGAGGCTACTCCACGTTTTCCGCCTTTCCGCCGCGGCGGGCGCAATCGCGCTGGCGGCGAGCCCGGGGGTGGCCCTGGCGCTCGACGTCGCGGCCGACAAGGCGGCGGTCGATCAGGTGCTCGATGGTGAATATGCGCACCTCGACGCGCTCTACAGGGACATCCACAGCCATCCGGAACTCGGCTTTCAGGAGCTGAGAACCTCCGCCAAGCTCGCCGCGGAGATGCGAAACCTCGGGTTCGATGTCACCGAGCATGTGGGCAAGACCGGCGTCGTGGCCATCTATCACAATGGACCCGGACCCATGGTGCTGGTGCGCACGGAACTCGACGCGCTTCCCATGGAGGAGAAGACCGGCCTTCCCTACGCCAGCCGGGCCAAGCAGACCTGGAACGGGACAGAGACCTTCGTCGATCACAGCTGCGGCCACGACATCCACATGGCCTCCTGGGTCGGGACGGCCAAGGCGCTGGTCACCTTGAAAGACAAGTGGCATGGGACCTTGATGTTCATCGCCCAGCCGGCCGAGGAAACGGCCGGCGGGGCCAAGGGGATGCTGGACGACGGCCTCTTCACCCGTTTCGGCGGCAAGCCGGACATGGGCTTTGCGCTGCACGACGCGCCCTTTGCGTTTGGCCAGGTGCGCTGGATCTCCGGCGTCGAGTCCTCCAACGCCGACGGGCTGGAGATCACCTTCAAGGGCCGCGGCGGCCACGGGGCGATGCCCAACGCCACCATCGATCCGATCCTCATCGCCGCCCACTTTATCGTCGACGTGCAGAGCGTCATCAGCCGCGAGAAGGATCCCGCCGCCTTCGGGGTGGTGACCATCGGGGCTATTTCGGCCGGCAGCGCCGGCAACATCATCCCCGACCACGCCGACCTGCGCGGCACCATCCGAACCTTCGACAATGCCGCGCGGGCGAAGATCCTGGAGGGCGTACGGCGGACCGCGCAGGCCGCCGCGGCCATGGCCGGGGCGCCGCCCCCGGTGGTGACCCTGACCGCCAACGGCAAGTCGGTCTACAACGATCCGGCTCTCACCGCCCGCACCGCGGCGGTATTCCAGGCGGCCTTCGGCGACAAGGCCTCGGTCAACCCGGCGCCGACGCCCACCAGCGAGGACTTTTCCGAGTTCGTCGACGCCGGCGTGCCGTGCGTGTTCTTCAACATCGGCGTCTACGATCCGGCCAGGGTCGCCGCGGCTCAGGCCGGCGGCCCGCCGCTGCCGGTCAACCACTCTCCCTATTTCGCCCCGGCGCCCGAGCCCACCATCCGCACCGGCGTCGAGGCGATGAGTCTGGCGGTGATGAACGTCATGCAGGGCGCCTGAAATGACCCGCCCCAACAGCAAGGATCGCGAACTGCGCGAGCGGGCCGAGGCGGTGATTCCGGGCGGGATGTACGGCCACCAGTCGGTGAGGCTCCTCCCCGAGGACTACCCGCAGTTCTTCTCGCGCGGCAAGGGCGCGCGGCTGTGGGACGCCGACGGCAACGAGATGCTGGATTTCATGTGCGCCTATGGTCCCAACCTCTTCGGCTACGGCGACGCGGCCATCGACGCGGCCTTCACCGCGCAACTCGCGCAAGGCGACGCCATGACCGGCCCCACCGGCCTGATGGTCGAGCTCGCCGAGGCGATGACGGCCGTGATCTCCCACGCCGACTGGGCGATGTTCTGCAAGAACGGTTCGGACGCCACCTTGATGGCCCTGATGACCGCCAGGGCCCACACGCGCAAGAGGACGGTGATCCTGGCCAAGGGCGCCTATCATGGCGCGGCGCCGTGGTGCGTCCAGCAGCCGGCCGGCACGATCGCCGAGGACAAGGCCGGCCAGGTGATGTGCGACTACAACGACGTCGCCAGCCTGGAAGCGGCGGCGGGGGTCGCCGGAGACGACCTGGCGGCGATCTTCGCCGCGCCCCTCAAGCACGACGCCTTCGTCGACCAGGCCCAGCCGAGCCTCGCCTACGCCCGCAAGGCGCGCGAGATCTGCGACGCCACCGGCGCCCTTCTGGTGGTGGACGACGTGCGCGCCGGCCTGCGCATCGCCCGTGACTGCAGCTGGTCGAAGATCGGCGTGGCGCCCGATCTTTCCACCTGGGGCAAGTGCATCGCCAACGGCCACCCGATCTCGGCCCTCCTCGGCGCCGACGTGGCGCGTCGCGCGGCCAGGCGCCTCTACGCCACCGGTTCCTACTGGTTCGCCGCCGCGCCCATGGCGGCGGCCTTGGCGACGCTCGAGCGCGTACGCGAGACCAACTATCTCGAGCACATTGAAGCTCTGGGCGAGCGGCTACGCGCCGGCCTCAATGAACGGGCCGCGGGCCATGGCGTCGGCCTGCGCCAGAGCGGCCCGGTGACCATGCCCCTCTTCCTCTTCGAGGACGATCCCGACCTGCGCCAGGGCTTCTGCTTTGGGAGCGAAATGCTGAAGCGCGGCGTCTACGTCCACCCGTGGCACAACATGTTCCTCTGCGCGGCCATGACCCACGCGGACATCGACCAGGCCCTCGACGCCGCCGACGCCGCCTTCGCCGCTCTCAAAGCCCAGCAAGGGACTCTGGCCCCCGTAGCCAAGATGAGCTTCCTGACCGCGTGAGCTGGGGGCTCGCGCGGCGGGGTTAGTCCGCGATGAGGCCCTCCAGGCGTTCCACCGCCTCCAGGAACTCCGCCTTGAAGTCCTGGACCACCGCGCCGGCCGAACGGACGCAATCGATCAGCCCCACGCCCTGACCGACGAAGTAGGTGACCATGTCGCGCGCCTTGGCGTTGCCGGCGGCGGCGGCGCGGTCGACCGAGCGCAGGGCGTTTTCGCTGATCACGCTCTGCAGAGGCATGGGCAGGGGACCAGGGCTGGTGGGATCGCGCTCCCAAGCCTCGGTCCAGGCGGAGCGGAGCTGGCGGGCCGGCTTGCCGGTGCGGCTCCGGGAGCGCACGGCGTCGCGCGAGGTGGCCTCGATCATCTTCTCGCGGAATATCTCGGTGGTTTCGGATTCGGTCGTCGCCAGCCACACCGAACCGGTCCAGACGCCGGCCGCGCCCATGGCCATGCAGGCGGCCATCTGGGCGCCGTTCATGATCCCGCCGGCCGCCAGCACCGGCACCTCGCGGATCGGCCTCACCGCCGCTATCACCTCGGGGACCAGCACCAGGGTGGTGACCTCGCCGCAATGGCCGCCGGCCTCGGTGCCCTGGACGACCAGGATGTCGACCCCCGCGGCGACCTGGCGCAGGGCGTGCTCCCTGGCCCCGACCAGGGCGGCGACCGGCACGCCGCGGCTGTGGCCCATCTCGATCATGGCGGCCGGCGGCACGCCCAGGGCGTTGGCGATGAGCCTGATCGGATGGGCGAAGGCCGCCTCCAGCACCGCCATGGCCTGGTCGGGATCGAAGGGCTGGGGCCGATCGTCGGAAACGGTCTGGGCGTCGGCCTGAACGCCGATATTCTCGAGCAGGTGGTGGGCGAAGGCGCCGTGGGCCGGCGGGACGCGCGCTTTCAGGCTGTTGTAGGTGACGCCGATTTCGCCGGCCGTGGCCATGTTCTCGGGGATCAGCACATCCAGGCCATAGGGCTTGCCGCCCACGTGCTCGTCGATCCAGGCGAGTTCGCGATGGATCGACGCCGGCGAATGGGCGGTGGCGCCCAGCACGCCAAAGCCCCCCGCCCGGCTGACGGCGGCGACCACGTCGCGGCAATGGCTGAAGGCCAGCAGGGGAAAGTCGATCCCCAGCATCTCGCAGATGGGCGACTTCATGGCTGGGCTCTCCGCTCGCGGTTTTTAGGGGTCGATGTAGCGCACCGAGCCGAGCTTAGACGCGGCGGGGTTCATCTTCCATCGGCAATGGCTATGGTGCGCGTCGGACGCTTCACCTTTCTGGGGGAATTTAAGCCGATGAAAGACTTGGTTCGCGTGGCCCTGGGGCCGCTTGCCGCTCTGGCCCTCGCAACGCCCGGCGCCGCGGCGGCGGCGGGAGGAGCGTTCACGCTCCGGCAGGTGCTCGACTACCCCTTCGAGAGCAATCTTGTCGCCGCCGATCGGGGCGGCGCCGTCGCCTGGGTGCGCAACTTCGAGGGCGTGCGCAATGTGTGGGTGGCGCGCGGACCGGACTTCACGCCGCGCCAGGTCACCCGTTACAGCCAGGACGACGGTCAGGAACTGACCCAGCTCGCCTTTTCGCCGGACGGCGCGCGGCTGATCTACGTGCGGGGCGGCGACCATGACGCCAACTGGCCGGCCGAGGGCGGCCTGCCGCCCGATCCCGCCGCCTCTCCAGAGACACCCGCGGTGACCATCTGGACCATCGCCCTGCCTGGCGGCGCGCCGGTGAAGGCGGCCGAGGGTGACGCCCCGGCACTCTCGGCGCGCGGCGTGCTCGCCTTCGTCAAGGACAAGCAGGTGTGGACCGCGCCCCTGGACGGCAAGGGCAAGGCCGAGCGCCTGTTCTTCGATCGCGGCGCCGACGAGGCCCTCGCCTGGTCGCCGGACGGCCGGGCGCTCGCCTTTGTCTCGAACCGGGGCGACCACGCCTTCATTGGCGTCTTTTCCGGCAAGGACCAGCCGATCGCCTACCTGGCGCCCTCCACCTCGAAGGACTCCTCGCCGCGCTGGTCGCCGGACGGAACCAGGATCGCCTTCATCCGCCGGCCGGGCGACGGCGGGCCGCCCGAACCCCTGCTCAAGGAGGTTCCCGAGCCGTGGTCGGTCTGGACCGCCGACGTGAAGACCGGGGCCGGCGCGGCGGTTTGGCGGGGTCCCAAGACCCTGCAAGCCTCGTATCCGGACGACCTCGAGGACGGTGTGGATCTCTTCTGGGCGGCGGGCGACCGGTTGGTGTTCCGGGCCGAGTTCGACGGCTGGCCGCACCTCTACAGCGCCGCCACGGCCGGTGGCGCGCCCCAACTCATGACCCCCGGCGCCTTCATGGTCGAGCACGCCCGCTTGAGCCCCGACCGGCGCTTCGTGGTCTATGACGCCAACACCGGGACGACGCGCGACGACGGCGACCGCCGGCACATCTTCCGCGTGGCCGTCGATGGCGGCGCGCCGGCCGCCCTGACCGGCGGCGAGGGGATCGAGGACCAGCCCGCCGCCGCGTCGTCGGGCGCCGTCGCCTTCATCGCCGCCGGGCCCCGCGACCCCCCGTCGGTTGACCTGGTGCGCAACGATGCCACCGCCCGGCGCACCCTCGACGACGGCGGGACACCCCGTGGCTACCCCGCCGGCGCTCTGACGACGCCCCGGTCGGTGACCTTCGCCGCCGCCGATGGGACCCCCGTCCACGGCCAGCTCTTCCAGCAACCGGATGGCAAACCCCAGCCGGCGGTAATATTCGTCCACGGTGGGCCGCCCCGCCAGATGCTCCTTGGCTGGCACTACATGGACTATTACAGCAACGCTTATGCGGTGAATCAGTATCTAGCGGCGCACGGGTTCGCCGTCCTTTCGGTGAACTACCGCCTCGGCATTGGCTACGGCCGGGCCTTCCAGCACCCGGAAAAGGCCGGCCCGGCCGGCGCCTCGGAATACCAGGACGTGTTGGCCGGCGCGCGCTTCCTGCAATCCGCGCCAGGCGTGGACGGCGCCCGCATCGGAATCTGGGGCGGCTCCTACGGCGGCTATCTCACCGCCCTCGCCCTGGCGCGCAACTCCGATGTCTTCAAGGCGGGGGTCGACATGCACGGCGTCCACGACTGGTGGCGCGCGGCCGCCCGCGAGTTGGGACCGCCGCCTGACCGCTTCGAGAAGGGCGACCGCGATCAGGCGAGGATCGTCGCCTGGACCTCCTCGCCCGATGCCGATATCGCCCACTGGCGCTCGCCGGTGCTGTTGATCCAGGGCGACGACGACCGCAACGTCGACTTTCAGCAGACCGTCGATCTCGCCCGCCGCCTGGAGGACCAGAACGTCCCCTTCGAGGAACTGGTGCTCCCCAACGAGATCCACGGCTTTCTGCGCCACGAGAGCTGGCTGCGGGCCGATACGGCGAGCGTGCGCTTCCTCGAGGAAAAATTGGGCGCCGGGAAATAGCGGTTCGATGCGAAAAAACCCTCTCCCCGCAAAGGCTTGCGGGGAGAGGGCCTCAACGGCGGGTGATCGGGCCGCCGTCACGCCGCCCGGGGGACCTTGTCGAGGAAACCGATAACGCAGGCGATCTTGCCGCCATAGGTCATCACCACGTCGCTGCCTTCGATGGGCGGTTCGACGCCGGCGGGGCCGAGACTCCAGGAGAAGCGGACATGATCGCCGTGGCCATCGGGTCGGCCGGACAAGGCGAACCTAAAGCCCGGGAAGCGCGTCTGGACGCCGGCGATCAGGGCGCCGATCTCCCCGCGGCCGGCCACCTTGGCCAAGGGATCGACATAGGCCGCGTCGTCGGTCCAGTCCTCGCTCAAGAGGGCCATGCGGCGGTCGGCGTCGGTTTCGTTCCAGGCGGCGATGTAGCGGTCGGCGATGTGTTGAGCTTGGGACATTTCTAACTCCATTCCAGTGAGGTTGGCGCCGTTTGGGCGTGTCTTATCCTGACCTCGTCGCGCCGCCTGTCGATTACCCGGCAGGTAATGGCGCCCGCGATGGGCTCACCGTAAAAGCTCCCCCATGCAAACGACCGTGACTCCGTTTGGCGAACTCATCCGCGACTGGCGTCAGCGGCGCCGGATGAGCCAGCTCGATCTCGCCTGCGAAGCCGAGATCTCGACCAGGCACCTGAGTTTCCTGGAAACCGGACGCAGCGCGCCCAGCCGCGAGATGGTGCTGCACCTTTGCGAACACCTCGAGACGCCGCTGAGGGAACGCAACCGCCTCCTGTTGGCGGCCGGCTACGCCCCGGCCCTTCCCCTGCGGTCCATGGACGATCCCGACCTCGGAGCGGCGCGCGCGGCCGTGGAGCGGCTGCTCAAGGCGCACGAGCCCTATCCCGCCCTTGCCATCGATCGGGAATGGAACCTGATCTCGGCCAACGGCGCGGTCGCGCCGCTGATCGCCGACGCGGCGCCCGCCCTGTTGGCGGCGCCCGTTAATGTGCTGCGCCTGAGCCTGCACCCAGAGGGCCTAGCGCGGCGGATCGAGAATCTGGGCCAGTGGCGCGCGCATCTCCTGCACCGACTGCGCCGCCAGATCGGCGAGACCGGCGACCGCGGTCTCGCCGAGCTCTACGCGGAGCTCGCCGCCTATCCGACCCTACCGCACGACGATACCGTCCACAGGGCCGAGGACCTGCTGGCCGTTCCACTGGTGTTGCGCTCTACCTATGGGCTGCTGTCGTTCTGGAGCACCACGCTGGTGTTCGGCGCGCCGCTGGACGTCACCCTCTCCGAGCTCGCCCTGGAGACCTTTTTGCCGGCCGACGAGGCGACGGCGGCGGTCCTGACCGGAACCATTTGAGGCGATCGGAATTTATCGCCGCTTTGAATGCGCGAAGGGATCGCCTTGGGCTTCGCGCGAATCGAACCCGAAGCGGGCGAAGCCGGCCTGCATCTCGGGGCTCAGGGGCGCCTCGATGTCGATCACGCCGCGGGAGGGATGCGGCAGGGTGAGGCGCCGGGCGTGGAGCTGCAGCTTCAACGGGCCCGAGGCCTCCAGGGAGGCGGGTGTGTTGTACTTGGGATCGCCCAGGATGGGGTGGCCCAAGGCCAACATATGGACGCGCAGTTGATGGGTGCGGCCGGTCAGGGGGCGCAGGGCGAGCCAAGCGGCGCGGGGGCCGGCGCGCGAGACGGTGACGAACTCCGTAACCGCCGGCTTGGCCCTCGGATCCTTGGCGTCGACCGGGGTCACGCGTTCGAGGTCGAGGGCGCCGGTCTTGGCCAATGGCAGGTCGATCACGCCGTCCACGGGTCGCGGGTTTCCCTCGACAATCGCCCAATAGGTCTTCTGGGCTCGACGTTTGGCGAAAGCGCCGGCCAGACGCGCCGCGGCCGCGGCGGACTTACCAAGCACCATGACCCCCGAGGTGTCCCGATCGAGGCGGTGGGTCAGACGTGGACGCTCCATCCCCTCCCCCCAGGCGCTCAACAGGCGATCGATATGATGGCTGGTCTTGGTTCCCCCCTGGACGGCGAGGCCGACGGGCTTGTTGAGGACCAGCACCTCGTCATCCTCATAGAGCACCAGACCACGCGCAAAGGCGGCGTCGCGGGGCGAAAGTCCAACGCGCGCCTCGCGCGGCGGCGCCTCGGGGAGCGGTGGCACGCGGACCTGGGCGCCGGCGGCAAGGCGCGTCTCCGCCTTGACGCGGCCGCCGTCGACGCGGATCTGGCCACTGCGGGCGAGCTTGTGGATCTGGATCTGGCCCAGGTGCGGCCAGCGACGGCGCAGCCAGCGATCCAGCCGCACGCCGTCCTCGCCCTCCCCGACGCTCAAGGTCTTGACCTCACCCATCAGGCGGAAGGCGCGGCGCCGTAGTGGACCACCTCGACCTTCTCCAGGGTCACCAGGCCAATACCGCGCATGTCGTCCATCGCGGCAAGGAGGGTTCGGATCTTCTCGTCGGTGTCGACGATCTCGACGACCAGCGGGAGCTTGCTGGAAAACTCCATGATCTTGGCTGTGTGGATGACACTGGACTGACCGTAGCCCATGGGCCCGCGCAGCACGGTCGCGCCGGCCAGACCCAGCTTGCGGGCTTTGAGTACGATCTGCTCATAGAGCGGCCGGTGACCGCTTTGCCTGCCCTCCTCGGTATAGATGCGAAGGAGGACTGCGAGTTGCGGCGCCTGCATGGATCAGCTCCCCCTCACCGCGTTCATGGCCATGGCGGCGGCATAACCAAGCCAGACCGACATGAGGCATAACACGACGGAGCCGCCGATGTTCAGTCCGGCGCGCACGATCTCGCCGTCTTGAACGAGATTGAGGGTCTGGAGGCTGAACGAGGAGAACGTGGTGTACCCGCCACACAACCCCACCATGAAGAAGAGGCGCGTGTTGTTGCTAACCAGAACGCGCCCATCGGGCCCGGTAAGAGTGGCGAAGAAGCCGATGACGAACGACCCCGCTACATTCACAAGCAGCGTTCCCCACGGAAAGGATGGTCCGAACCAGTTGGTGAAAAGGCTCTGGCACGCATAGCGGGCCATGCCGCCCAGCGCGCTCCCCACCGCGATCCAGAGATAGGTCATCATGTGTTCGACGCTCCTTAGGCGACGACGGTGCTTGGGCGGAAAGCAGTCGCCGACGCAAGGCGCAACACAAGGTTCTTGCCCGGCTGTGTCCGGTTGGCTACCGTCCGCACAAGATCGAACGCTCGGGGATGGAGTCCCCCGCGACCGCCGCAAGGCTAATGACTCCTACCTTCGGTGCGGCGGGCGCGTGTCTCCGCCGCGGGGGTAGGAGCAAGCCTCGTTCCTTCTCTCATCTGACACGGCCTACGCCGACCCGGCTCGATTCGGGCGGCCTGCGACGGGAAGGCGGAAAATGACCCACGTCTGGGCTTTGGCGGCGCTGTGGCTCGGCCTGGCTCTCGCCGCAACTCTGTTGTCGATCTGGCTGCGCGTGGCCACCGCGCTCTCGGAGATCGTCGTTGGGACCATCGCGCAACTCATCATCGGCGCGGCGGTCGGCGGCGCGGTGCTGGGGACCGGCGAATCGTGGATCACCTTTCTCTCGGGCGCCGGCGCCATCGTGCTGACATTCCTGGCCGGGGCGGAACTCGATCCGGCGGTGCTCAAGACCAAGCGCACCGAAGTGAGCGCCGTCGGCGTGGTGGGATTCGTCGCGCCGTTCCTCGGCTGCGCCGCGGTCGCCCACTTCCTGCTTCACTGGGAAGCGCGGCCGAGCCTGCTGGCCGGCGTGGCCTTGTCCACCACCTCGGTGGCCGTGGTCTACGCGGTGATGCTGGAGTTTGGCCTCAACCGCACCGACTACGGCAAGACCATATTGGCGGCCTGTTTCATCAACGACCTGCTGACCGTGCTGGCGCTCGGGCTGATCTTCGCCCCGTTCACGGTTAAGACCTTGGTCTTCGGCGGCGGATCGCTGATAGCGTTGGCCATCCTCCCATGGCTGGCGCCGCGCTTTTTCCGCCGGTACGGCGGCCGGCCCTCCGAGCTGGAGGCGAAGTTTCTGCTTCTCGTCCTGTTCGGCCTGGGCGCTTTGGCCGCCTGGGCCGACAGCGAGGCGGTGCTGCCGGCCTATCTGGTGGGCATGGTGCTGGCCGGCACGGTGGGCAAGGACCGCCTGCTTGTCCGGCGGCTCAGGACCCTGACCTTCGGGCTGCTGACGCCGTTCTACTTCATCCGGGCCGGCTCTTTCGTGGCCGTGCCAGCGCTGGTGGCCGCGCCAATGGCGTTCGCGGTCCTGCTCGGCGCGAAGATGGCGGCCAAGTTCGCCGGCGTCTTCCCCATTACCCGGCTCTTCAAGGGACCGCGCCGCGAGTCGATGTACACGACCCTCCTGATGTCCACCGGACTGACCTTCGGGACCATCTCGTCGCTGTTCGGCCTTTCGCACCACGTAATCACCCGGGCGCAGTATTCGCTTCTGGTGGCGGCGGTGATCGGCAGCGCCGTCGTGCCCACCCTGATCGCCAACGCCTTCTTCCTGCCCCATCACCTTTTGCCGGCCGTTGACACCGAAGGCGACCTGGAGCCGACGGTCATCGACCAAATCGCGGCCGAGGCGGGCGACACAGGGGCCGACTTTCCCTAGGCAGCCTAAGCCCCCGCCTCGGTCTCGATGCGCGCGCCGGCGGCGAGGGTGCGGTGGACGGGGCAGCGATCGGCGATCTGCATCAGTCGCTCGCTCTGGGCGCTGTCGAGGGATCCGGCCAGCGCAATTCGGCGACGAAAGAGGTCCTGTGGCGCGGCGTCCGGCTCGCGATGGTGGTCGACGGCGACATGGATGCGCTCCAGCGGCCAGGCCTTGCGGTCGGCGTAGAGGCGAAGGGTCATCGTGGTGCAGGCGGCGAGAGCGGCGGCCAGCAGGTCGTGGGGGCTGGGTCCGGCGCTGCCGCCACCCGCCGTCGCCGGTTCGTCGGCGAAGAAGCTCTGGCCGCCGGTGGAAACCTGAGCCTGGATGCGGCCGGGGCCCTTGTCGTGGACGACCGCGGGGCCGGCGAGCGGGCTGGCGAGCGGCTCATCGCCGACCACGGCGGCAGCGATGCCCTCCAGCGCATCGCCGAGCCTTGCGATCACCGGGAGTTCGCCGGATGCCCGCCCGCGGCCGGTGGCGATCGATACAGGGTCGGCATAGGTCAGGTGGACGGCCCCAGCGTCATCCTCCCACACCAGAAGTTTCAACGGCAGGTCGAGTCCCGCCGTGGGCAGCGCCTGCATCAGGGGCGTGCCGGCCTTAGCGTCGCCGAAAATCAGCAGCAGGGTGGGACGAAGCTCAAGGCCCGCCGCCCTCGCGCCGGCGGCGTGGTCGATGCGGGCGAACACGGTGAGGCCGGCGCCGTCCAGCGCCGCTTCGAGCCGCGCGGCGGTATCGGCAAAGGCGTGGGGCGAAGCAAGTGTGACAAGTCCGGCGTCGGTCATGTGAGTCGTCCTGGTAGCGAGCCCCGAGCTTATGCGCCGCCCGGAAAGGCGGGACCAACCGCGATCGCCTCCAGACCGAGACGGGCCAGGAGGTGGCGAAAGTCCTCCGGGGTGGGCGCGGCGATGCGCTTTTCGCCGCCGGCGGGATGGGGAAACACCAGGGCGGCGGCGTGCAGCATCACCCTTTGGACCGCGCCGCCGGCGAGGACGAGGGCGCCGCCGTAGCGCGCGTCTCCCATGATAGGCCGGCCGATGGAGGCCAGATGGACGCGAATTTGATGCATGCGGCCGCTTCGCGGCGACAGCTCTACAAGGGCGGCGCAATCGACCCACGCCAGGGTGCGATAGCGGGTCGAAGCCGCCTGGGCGTCGGGGTGGTCAGCAGGGGAGACGCGCACATAGGCCTCTCGCCCTTCTTCATGGCGACGCAGCGCCGTTTCGATGAGGCCCGACGGGGGGTCGGGGGCGCCGGGCGCGACGATGGCGAGATAGGTCTTCTTGATCCGCCGGGCCATCATCGCCTTGCCCAGGAACGCCGCCGCCGGCTGGGTCTTAGCGGCCAGGATGACCCCGGAGGTGTCGCGGTCCAGCCGGTGGATGAGGCGCGGCCGTTTGCCATTGGATCTGGCGAAGGCCTCCAATAGATCGTCTAGGGTGTGCGTCGCGATCCGCCCGCCCTGGCTGGAGAGGCCGGCGGGCTTGTTCAGGGCGAGGACAAAATCATCCTCGAATATCACCATCGCACGGACGAAGGCTTTGTCGGCTGAGGTAAGCGCGGACCGCGCAACGTCCGCGAGGTTGGCGTTCCTATCCAACTTTCTTCGCCCTTAGCGCCGCCCAGCGATCGAGCCGCTCCTTGACGCGGGCCTCGGCGCCCTCGCCTTTGGGCGCATAGAAGACCGGGCGTTCGACGCCATCGGGGAAATAGTCCTGGCCCGAGAACCCTTCCTCCGTGTTGGGATCGTATTGGTAGCCGGCCCCGTAGCCGAGATTCTTCATCAGGCGCGTCGGGGCGTTGCGGATGTGGGCTGGAGGCATGAGGGAGCCGGTCTCGCCGGCCAGGCGGCGCGCGGCGGAGAAGGCGGTGTAGACGGCGTTCGACTTGGGCGCGGCGGCCATGTGGACGCAGGCCTGCGCCAGGGCGAGTTCGCCTTCAGGACTGCCTAGAAAGTCGTAGGCGTCCTTGGCCGCAGTGGCGAGGAGCAGGCAAAGCGGATCGGCGGCGCCGATATCCTCCGACGCCATGCGCACCAGGCGCCGGGCGATGAACAGCGGATCCTCGCCGCCCTCGAGCATGCGCGCCAGCCAGTAGAGCGCCGCGTCGGGATCGGAGCCGCGCACCGACTTGTGCAGGGCGGAGATCAGATTGTAGTGCTCCTCACGGTCCTTGTCGTAGGCCGGGCTGCGCTTTTGCAGCGCCTGACCCATGGCGGCGGGGTTCAGGAGCGCGCTGGAGGCGATGTTGAACAGGGTCTCGGCCAGCGACAGCAGATATCGCCCATCGCCATCGGCCATGGCCATCATTGCCTCTCGGGCCGGTCCATCGAGCGGCAGAGCGCGTCCCTCGAACGCTTCGGCCTTGGCGAGCAGGCTCGAGAGCGCCGCATCGTCCAGGCGGCGCAATACGAAGACCTGGCAGCGCGAAAGGAGCGCGCCGTTGAGTTCGAAGGACGGGTTCTCGGTAGTGGCGCCCACCAGAGTGACGACGCCCTGCTCCACAAAGGGCAAAAAGCCGTCCTGCTGGGCGCGGTTGAAGCGGTGGAT
>Ga0182024_10013176_pt1 | contig 16209 bp, 14 predicted proteins | sample P32metaG_FD_120480 | JGI IMG/M metagenome (GOLD analysis project Ga0182024, IMG submission 120480) | Permafrost microbial communities from Stordalen Mire, Sweden - P3-2 metaG (Illumina Assembly) | ecosystem: Environmental > Terrestrial > Soil > Wetlands > Permafrost | place: Sweden: Stordalen... | reverse complement strand
CTTTATCAGCCCCGCGCAACATTGGATCACCTATCTATGGGTGGCCGAAACCTTCGCGCCTCTGTCAGAGTGCATCCTCTTCTGGCTTGCCTTTGGCGAAAAGGCTCAGTTTGGGCGCCGCTCGTTCTACCAAGATATGGGCGCGGTCATACTGGCCAACCTCTGCTCATTTCTGGTCGGTCTGCTGCTACATGCCTTGAGGCTCTTGTAATCATTTTAATTTTGTGACGAACTGAATGTTGTCAGGCACACATCTATCATCGAGTTAAGTATATTAGCCATCACCACCACAGGAGCGCACATGAATACTCAATCTTTTGCAGAAGAACTCGACCTCCGAATCGCTAAATATGATTTGTTGTGCCATCCCTTCTACAAATCGTGGAGCATGGGCTCGCTGACAAGAAGCGAAATTAGCGACTATGCATGTGACTACTACCATCACGTGGCGGAATTTCCCAACTATTTGCAAACGCTTCAGAACCGACTCCCTGGTGGCGAACTGCGCAACATGATTTTGGAAAATAAAGCGGATGAAGAAGGTGCAAAATCAACCGACGGACGCACTCACGCAGAGATCTGGGTGGATTTCGCAACCGGCATGGGCGCTGCATTGAGGGACGTAACAGACCATGAGCCGATTGTTGAGATCAAGGAGTTGATCGCTCACTTCAAACAGGTTATGGAACAAGGCACCACCCCTGAAGCTTTAGCTGCACTTTACGCTTATGAATCGCAGGTGCCGGGCGTGGCGACTGAGAAAGAGCGCGGACTGAAGCAGTTCTACGGGGCCGATGATCGCACCAGCTATTACTTCGCATTGCACAAGTCTTTCGATCTGCTGCACTCGAAAGTTTGGTTGGATCAACTCTCTAAAGAAGTTGGAAGCGATCTTCAACAGCGAGAAGCAGCTCTGAACGCAGCAGAGAATGCAGCAAAGTTTCTCTGGCACGCCTTAGATGGAATTGAATCCAGAAGGTTAGCGAGTGCCTGCCACTAAATTTGGTGCCTTGGATTCAGCAAGCAGTCTGCATCATGCCGCTGCCGGGGGTTGCTGGACTCGTGCTATCGCCTCGTTGAGCGTACGAGCAGTAATACTGTTAGTCTCAATCCAAGCTGCTCTGGGCGATCCGGATGTTTCCCTTGCTATGAGACGGCACGAAGAGCACGTACGCCAGCAAGATAATTTTTGGAATGCAGCACTCTTAATTGTTGTGGTCGTCATCGCTGCTGCTTCGATCTGTATTAGGATATGCTTCAAGAAGTGGCGTATAGAAGTGGCCGCACTGAAGAAGCTTGAAACTACTCTGCAAGAAAAATCCACCAACGCCTGAATTTTGGCGGCACTATCCATAGATTTGGGGATCATATTTGAACGAGCCGTCAATGTCGAGCGTCAAGACAATGGCGTGTTGAGTCGGATATCCAAATTCCACTGCGGTCAATGAAGGGTTGATGAAAGAGACCGGTGAGATGCTAAGAGCTAATTTAGCACTCCCTTAGTACTTGTCCGCCGTTGAGCTGAAATAAAGTCCCGCACCCCACCTTGCTGGAAAAATCATGCCGCCTGTCAGCAGCGATAAAACTGAAACTACTAGACCTGACTCCAAAAAGGCGCCGCCGGGCTCTGACCATTCTATCGGCACCTCGGCCACAACCCACGACGGTACAACGGCTGCGCTGTACCAAGACAGCTGGGGTAGTAGTCTATTGCATAAAGCTTCCAGCCTCTGGCACAAGGCCTTTGGTGGCGACACAAAACAAGCAATCAGCATTGACGACGTCAACAGTCTGGGCTCAGGGTCGCTCACTTTTGACAATATTTTCGCTGCCGCCAAGCCGTCACAAGCGGGGGCCGATGCCACCGCCCCCAACACCGACGCCAAAAACACCAACTCCGATCTCAATGCGGGCAAAACCGGCGGCGTACTGAGCGACATCGGCGGCTGGTTCTCGGAAGCAGGCAAAAGGGTCGGTGACACAGTCGGCAGCGTCTTCGATTGGTTTAAGTCTTCATCTTTCAGCGATGGAAGCCAGCGAACAATTGCGGCCAGGGACGGCACGGTCAAATATGACGGCACCACAAGCAGTGGCGAGCGTGTGCAAGTCAGTGATAATCAACAGGGAATCCACGCTGATGTCAACGGCGTCAAGATCGACCAAAATAAGGATGGTGCAAAAGACACGCACTATCAAGGGCAGAACCTGAGCGGCGGAAACAAAGATGGGGTGCAATCGGTTAAGAACAAAGATGGCACCGAGGTGGACTGGGATGCGAAGAAAAACCAAGGCGAATATAAAGATGCATCGGGTAAGGTGATTTTTGAGTTCGGTTCCCTGCAAGAAGGCCAAGAAAAGCTCGACCACTACGTCAAATACCATCTGAAAGAGGGAGAATCGCTTACTCAGCTTGACCAGGGATCGGCTGCCGGAGCCGCTGATCAGGAATTGCACAACATGCAGCGCAATGGAGGAGCGAATCCACCCGAGACAAAGATGTATGTGGATAAGGACGGCGACTATGCTGTCGTCAGAAAAGACGGAATGATCATCAAGACCTTCAAAAACGGCACTGTTGAATTTGATAAATTTGACAAAGACAGCAAAGAGACCCACAGCCTGCAGATCCGGATGGGAGAGGATGGTCGTCGCCATGCCTATACTGAAGACCCAAACACACATCAATTTACCCAAGAGGTTGATCTTCACAGTCAGCATTTAAGACTGCCGAAAGGTTTGACTCTGGGCCCAGACGCAACTGTGCAAATCAATGGACAGCAAGTCGTTAGCGCCGACGGAGTTGTTCACAATGGACAGACGCAAATCCAGGTGACTGCCGGCACAATGACTACCCCGGCAGACAAAGGCACCGTCACCGTAAACGCAGGCAACGGTCAAAGCACTGTCGACAATCCGGCATCCGGAAAGATAACAGCGAATGCTGACGGCAAATTCACCAACTCTGACCCACATGCCGGCTTCAACAGCTGGGATCCAGACCAAGGAACCATCCGTGCATTTCAGCAACCCGACGGCAGCGGTGCAGTGCTTGGTCCACAGGGCATTCAATTCCGGGAGCCGGATGGTCAGATTACAGATATTGGTAACGACGGTGCTGTCAAATCGTGCGACCGTGACGGGCTGAATCTTTTCAACATCGACTACCAGGGGGATGTAAGCCTGTTTGATGGCGCGAACATCGATTTCGATGGTCATGTCTATGACGATAGCGGAGACGACTATGGTTACGGCTGGAGCGATGCTGCGCAGGCTGCGGACGCGGTTGAGGATGCAGTTCAGGAAAGCACTACAGACAGTGCGATTTCAGAATCATCAAGTGCCATGAGTGCGGTTGGATCGGAGTTTGCCGGCGGCTCGGCCGTCTCCTCCTCTGACGTAAGTGACCTAATGAGCGCAGACGGTGCGCTATCTCAGGCGCAAGGAAGCCTCGACTGGGATGATGTGGAACTCAAGAATGCCATCAGCAACCAGAGAGCATCACTTGCAGGCATGCTCACTCAGGCTCAAACAATGGCGGCACTGGATGCTGAACTGAAATCTCGTGGCCTAAGCGACCTTGAGATTGCCCAGGCACAAAAGGATTTCCATAACAAGACTATGGATTTTGCCGGGGAGGAGGCCGAAGATCGTCACCATGGGGGCGACGGCAAGCATGGCGGCGACAAGCATGGCGGCGACAAGCATGGCGGCGACAAGCATGGCGGCGACAAGCATGGCGGCGACGGCAAGAACACATTCGCATTCCATCCATCCTCAGAAGCAGAGCCAACTGCCAGAGACAGCCAGATTGACGACGATGCGCTGCTGCGGCGTACGGCTTGATAAAAACGGCGGTAATCTCAACACACCATTTCTAAACTAGGCTAATTTCAGTTCAGCAAATTGGACGGAAGGGACCGATTCAGATCTCAACGTGTGATGAGTTTTCGTCTCGGATTTTCTAATCTGAATAACTTATGCGATTTTCTATATCTTTAACGTGCTAACAACCCCTGAAAGCCAAGCAATTTAATCTGCATATCATTTTAAAGATATAGCTTTTGCGATTTTCTATCTAGGAAGAATCGAACAACAATGCAACTGATAATTGGACAATCGAGCGCCGGCTACATCAGGGCTTCAACCGGCTCAGGGCGTTGAACCTGACTGAAAAGACGCAGCCCTTGCCCGCGGTGCCCTCGGAAATTGCAATCACCGCCCCGTGTCGATCCGCTATCTCTCTAACGATAGATAAACCCAAGCCGCTTCCAGTTCGATTGCTGACGTTATCAATTCTGTAGAAGCGCTCAAAAACCTTTTCTCGCTCCTTGGCTGGAATTCCAGGTCCGGTATCTTCGACTACCAGTTCCACACCGCCATTGGTGCGCACCGAAACCGAAACCTCGCCACCTTCTGGTGTATAGATAATGGCGTTGTGGACAAGATTCTCCACTAACTCTCGCAAACTGTCTTCCGAGCCGTTTATGACGGCGGAATCTTCGCTTGGATGAAAGAGTAATTTGGTTGTTGATTTGTCTTTCCAGGGCTCCCAGACTGCTTCGACTACTTCTGCAGTCAGTCCATTCAACTCCACTAGTTGATCCGCTTCAAACCGACCGGAGCTCGCTTCGGCACGGGCCAGTGAGAGCAATCGACTGACCATCTGTGTCATTCTCGCGACGCCGAAGTTTAGCTGTTGGAAGACCTTCGTTGACCGCTCGTCGTCTGCTTGCATGGCACCAAGATCGACATATGTCTTTATGCCGGCTAAAGGAGTTCGCAGTTGGTGAGCGGCATCCGAAACAAAACGAGATTGAGCGGCAATATAGATCCTCAACTCAGCCAAAAGCGCGTTGATTGCTTCAAGCATCGGCGCCACCTCCTGTGGTGCATGCTCGATTTCCACTGGTGCAAGATCCGTCGGGCTGCGCGTGCTCATTGCCAGCCGGATCTTGTGCAACGGTACGAGCCCCGCGTTGATTCCCATCAAGAGTGAGGCTGTTCCACCAAGAATTATCATGACTTGAAGCAAGACGATCGTCAGCAGTATCTTGTCAGCCATCGCCATGCGAGCATTGCAAGTTTCGGCGACGGTTATGACCAGCGGCTTCTCAATCTGGTTTGGAACCTGACTGAACACAGATACCATGCGCACGCGTTCCCCTTTTATTTTGCCATCACCAAAGTCAGGGGCCGTAGCCGATACGCGAAGACGCGGTACAAAAGCATCTCCGTAAACGAACTCCCCATTCTGAGTGGAAATGCTGTAGTAAAACTGGTCTTTATCGTGGTGCCTGAACATGCCTTGCGCACTCTGCGGAAAGTCAATTATGCGTTTTCCGCCCACATAATCGATCCGCGCCACCACCGAGTCGGCTGTATCGACCAGCAGTTCATCATATATTTCATTCGAGAGTTGCAAGGCCAGGCAATAACTGAATCCCGAGCTGAAGATGGAAAGAAAGAGCAAAGGTCCAATCAACCACAGCAGCAGTTGCCCTCTAATGGACAGCCCCTGAACCTTTTTCCAAAACATATCCAAGGCCTCTGAGCGTGCGAATAGAGCTGGTGAAGTTTTCAAGTTTTTTTCGCAGACGGTGAATGACGATTTCCAGCGCGTTAGCGGAAAGCTCCAGGTCGTGACTCGCCAGCTCATCTAGCAATTGATCTTTATTCACTACCCGACCTGCCCGCTTCAGCAGTAACTCCAATATTACAAGCTCGCGCAATGACAGATCGACTTTTTGATCATTGACGAAAACGCATCGATCGACAGTATCAAAACGCAAGTTAGCTTGCACTATTTCGTTGAGATTGCCCCAGTGATTTTTTCTGATAAGGGCTCTCACTCTTGCCACCAGCTCCGACAGCTCGAACGGTTTGGTAAGATAATCATTGGCCCCCAGATCAAGCCCGGTAACCCTGCTTTGCACAGTGTCACGCGCGCTTAGGATCAATACCGGCGTCGAATTGCCTGCTTTGCGAAATCGTTTTAGCACTTCCAATCCGTCAAGGCTTGGTAAGTTCAGGTCCAGCACGACCAGATCATATTGAGAGGTGGTGAGAAACAGATCAGCCTCTATACCGTCGTTCGAAACCTGAACGGCGTAGCCGGTTTCTTGAAAGGCCATGCTTAATCCTTTGGAAAGCATGTCGTCGTCTTCAACAAGAAGTATCTTCATCTGTCCTGGGTCGCCTCATTCAACTGTTCGCATCACGCATCATAGAGTGTCTATCCTAACAAATGCTGCTTTTGACTTAGTAAGTAATCATCCTTTTGCAGGAAGTGAATCATCATCCGCCTGTCCGATCCGCGTGTCCGTCACACTGCGTAGATTCCCGTCACATCTTGAAGCGACCGGCGGGAACAGCTGGTTCTTCCACATTTGTCTCTTCAGTTTGTCCATGAATGCTAAAAGGTTCTGGTTTGCAAAATTCGTCACCACCCCAGGCATTGGGTAAAAGAGAAGCCTTCCCGTCCGTTAAACCTTGCGCTCTCACGCCGGTAATGCCCGCCTCTATGCGGTGTTCCTGCGTAAACTCGTTAAAAGGCGGCGCAGAAAAACCGCCCTCATCTCCATATATTAGCTCGGCATGCCCCGCAGCTTCATGCACAAAGCTGTCAGTGTTGACTGGAGGCAAACCGTTGCGCACTTGAATCCCTGGTGTTGAACCTGGTGCGGGTCGGCTGGCAGCGTTATTAGTATTTGTCTGGCCAGAGGCAACTGCCGCAGTCTCGTCAGACGCAACTGCCGATGTGCTGCCGGAAGCAACTGGCTGTGCGCCGCACGGCAAAGGCAAATTTAGAAGCAAAATGGATACAGCAAAAAGCGAGAATCTGGCAATCATTCTTTCTACCCACAGTTAGTTAGTAAAAGAGCGAACACGTGCCCAATTGGGTGGTTTCTTTAGAATCTCTCATCTTTCTTTCAACAAGCTTGCGTTTGCCAACATTGCCTGAGAGTTATCTTTTAAACTGACGGATAAATTTGCCCCTCATTATGGAAGCTCTGGTCAGCATTCCTTCTCCAGACAGGAACTGGCAGAAAGTTGCGCTGTGCATCTCTCCAACAATCGTTTCAGTGCAGCCACGTATTCATTCGGAGCCGTATTGGAAATGTCGTTATGACCGGTTAAAGGAAGAGTAAGAAGTTCCTTCGGTTCGCATGCCGCGTTATACAGCGCCTTGCCATGCTCGTATGGAACGACAGGATCGAGCACGCCATGAACGATCAACAGTGGCGGATGGGTCAGCTGCACAATGCTAAGCGAATCCAGCGGCTGGGGCGGAAACATCCGCACCGGAAAGATGTGCAAAAGAGGAAATATATCCAGAGCGATCTTGCGCAGCGATTCAAAACCCGACTGAATGATGATGCCACCACATTCTCTTTGAGAGGAAACGTATGCGGCAACGGCGCCTCCAAGAGACTCTCCGTAAGCTATTACATTGCTCGGATGATAGCCAAGTTTACTGACGACATGGTCATAAGCAGCAAGCCCATCGTCGCAAATTCCTTCAATCGTCGGCAATCCTTCGCTCTTGCCAAAGCCGCAGTAGTCGTAAACAAAAACAGACGCACCTGCGCGAAATTGCAGCTCGACCAGATAATTACGGCTGCTCAAATTGCCTGCATTTCCGTGGCTGAAAAGAATAATTTGATCGCAGTCGGCAGACTCAAAAAACCATCCGCACAATTTTTCGCCTGATGGTTTGGAAAAGAAAATCTCCTGAGACTGACAATTGTCAAAATGCGGCGGTTGATCAGTGCCCGGTTCAAAGGGATAGGGATGAAACATCAAAGGGCGGTACAAAGCATAATTGAATCGCGGCGACAGCACCAGATATAGTGCCGCCAGACCCGCCAGTGCCATAATTGTTATTGGCATGTCAGCCCACCTCGAGGGTGCGCTGCAAAATGCTGACGTCAAGCCAGCGATCAAACTTGCGGCCGACTTGTTTCAGTAGTCCAACCGGCTCAAATCCAGCTTTACCAAACAAGGCGATGCTGGCTTCGTTTTCACTGCAGACCAGACTGAGCAGGGCATGACACTTTCGCTGTCGCGCCTCACGAATCAACTGATCCAGAATCTTTCGCCCAATCCCTCTTCCCGTGAATTCATGATGGATATAGATGGATAGCTCCAACGTGGTTTTGTAAGCGCAACGCTGGCTGTATGGGGAAAGACTGCCCCAGGCGATGGTTTGTCCGTCGATTAGACAAACAAGAATGACCAGATCGTTTGCCCGGTGCGCATCAAACCACCTACTTCTGTCGTCAAGACTGTCTTCGCGCAGCGCGAACGTAGCAGTGGAGCGGGACACATAGTAGTTGTAGATTTCATTGATGGCGGCAAGATCACTGCGGGTCGCCGCGCGAATTTGAAAGTCTATGTCAGTGGATGTATCGGTGGACATCCTCCAAGGATACTACGCCTTGGTGCAGGAAAATTTCAGAGGTAAATTTCAGGCGACACGCTGCTTGAGCTGTTTGATCAAATCATCTTGCCCGAGGATATATCCACGTTGGGCCTGATCGTCTGCATAAATAGCGATTGCGTTGACCATCTCAGTTATTAGCGACACTGGCGCAAATTCGCAAAGCTGCATAATCAGCTGTTCTGCCCGTTTCCATTCTTCGGTTTCGAGAGGCAGCGACTCGTCCAGGCGCTGGATCACGTGATATTGATGGGATTTGGCGCGATCAGTGTGCGGTCTGGTCGTATTCTTCTCGGCTGTTTGACGCTTCATTTAATGTATCTCCGTGATATAGCCTTTTGCAGCTCACGATTAAATTGACGACGGCAAAAAGGTCAAGTTCCGTCTTGACTTCTTACAAGTTGAAACAAATTTTGCATTTCTAATCTGTCACCATGCTGCTCAATCGGTGGGGTTCACAAGTGGTTTTGCATGCCCGGAAGAGAAAAGTTTGGCAGCCAGGTAATCTTCTCAGCCGACCCTACGCGATTTAAACGAATTTGTTTAAAATCGGTAGATAGAGCGAAAGCAAGAAAATACTGTAACGCCTTGCCAGGCAACCATTTTGGCAATTACGAGCGATAACATTGGCTTTAAACAGATCTGTTTAAACGACGTAGGTACTCTCCAGAGAGGCGCGGGTTGATGGCAGGGTTGATGGTCAGGCTCACCAGGCACGGATGGGCTCGCGTGCAAACGGGCAAATAAATTACCGTCGATTGCCAAGGAGCGCCAAATAAGGCTGTCCACAGTTGTTATAATCTGAGGCGCCCAAAGTGGAGTCCCTTGGTCACTTTCACAACTTGGCAGCTGATGCGCAGTTGAGAACTTCCGGGACGACGCTGAGAGATAGTTGTTCCAAACCAAGGTTGATTGAAATGACCGAGACCACGACTACCACCACTACCACGGAAACGGCGGCGCAAACTTCGCATTCAAGCGCCCAGGTGACGACAACAACACGCAAAGACAACTGGTGGGTTGAGCCTGCGCTCGTATTCATCGGCTTTACGGGCTTTATTATTTATGCGACCTGGAGAGCTTTTGAGAATCAATTCTATGAAGTGGGCAACTATCTCTCTCCTTTCTATTCACCCAAACTGATCTTCAGTTGGTGGCACTTTTCACCTGCGCTCTTAATTTTGTGGGTGCCGGCGGGCTTTCGAGCCACCTGCTACTACTATCGCAAAGCTTATTACCGGGCTTACTTTTTGGATCCGCCTGGTTGCTCGGTCAGCCATTCAGGCGTGTTAGCGCGGCTGCTAGGTGTTTGCGGAAGCAAATACTTCGGCGAGACGAGCTTTCCTTTCATCTTTCAAAACGCCCATCGCTATTTCTTCTATCTAGCAACGGTGGTGCTGGCCTTCCTCTGGTATGACGCATACAAAGCATTCTTTGACACAAGCGGCAACTTCAGCGTCACCGGTCTCAATCTGTTCATGCTGCTCAATGTCGTCTTGCTCTCAGGGTACTCGAGCGGCTGCCACGCTTGCAGGCATTTAGTGGGTGGAAATCTCGACTGCTTCTCTTCCTGCCCTTCAGCAAAAAGACGCCACGGGATCTGGCATTTTGTCACCAAGTTAAACGAGCACCACCAGCTCTGGGCATGGATGAGCCTCTTCTCAGTCGGATTGACCGATCTGTTTGTTCGCCAGGTTTCCAGCGGCGTTTTCCCTGATTTTAAGGTCTTTTAGAAATGGCAAATCACGAAACTCACGAATTTGATGTCGTCGTTATAGGCGCCGGCGGTGCCGGTCTGCGAGCTGCTATTGAAGCGTCGGCACAGGGTGTGACGGTCGGCTTGGTTTGCAAGTCGCTGCTTGGGAAAGCACACACAGTAATGGCGGAAGGAGGCGTTGCTGCGGCTCTGGCCAATGTTGACGCCAAAGACGGTTGGCAAACGCATTTTTGTGACACCATGAAAGGTGGCAAAATGCTCAACAACTGGCGCATGGCTCAACTGCACGCGCAGGAAGCGCCCGACCGAGTGCGGGAGCTGGAGCACTGGGGCGCGGTTTTCGATCGCACTAAAGAAGGAAAGATTCTGCAGCGCGCATTTGGCGGGCACACATACAAGAGATTGTGTCACGTTGGCGATCGCACCGGCTTGGAGATGATCCGCACCTTGCAAGACAAAGGTGTGCACCAGGGCATCAAAGTCTTTATGGAGTGCGCCGTCACACGTTTGCTCAAAGATGGAGATCGTATCGCCGGTGCCTTCGGTTATTTCCGTGAAGATGGTCGCTATGTGCTTTTCAAAGCAAAAGCGGTGGTGCTTGCCACGGGCGGTGTGGGTAAGTCTTTCCCTATCACTTCTAACTCATGGGAATACACAGGCGACGGACATGCGCTTGCCTACGATGCCGGCGCCGATCTGATTGACATGGAGTTTGTGCAATTTCACCCGACAGGCATGGTGCACCCTCCTGGCGTTCGCGGGCTTCTGGTTACCGAGGGAGTTCGTGGTGAAGGCGGCATCCTGCGCAATAGCAAACAAGAACGCTTCATGTGGAAGTATTTGCCGGAAGCATCCAGGAAAGATTTCGCTGAGAGCGAAGAAGAAGCAACAAAATGGGTGGATGCCGCATTAGCCGGCGAACCAACAGATGCGCGCCGACCACCGGAACTTTCAACTCGCGATAATGTAGCTCGAGCAATTTATACCGAAGTGAAGGAGGGGCGGGGCTCACCGCACGGTGGTGTCTTCCTGGACATCAGCTATCAAGATCCAGAGCGGGTGAAGAAAAAACTTCCTTCCATGTATCACCAGTTCAAAGATCTGGCAGACGTTGATATCACAGCCGGGCCGATGGAAGTTGGCCCAACAATGCACTACATCATGGGTGGCATCCGCGTTGAGGCGGAAACAGAAGAAAGCCGTGTGCCGGGGTTGTTTGCTGCCGGAGAGTGCAGTGGTGGCATGCACGGTGCCAACCGGTTGGGCGGAAACTCCCTGTCTGACTTAATTGTATTCGGTCGACGCGCCGGACTTGGGGCTGCTGAATATGCAAAAAATCTAGGCACCGCACCGCAAGTTTCGGAAGAAGAAGTAAAGGAAGCGGAAGCTGAGATGGAAGAGCCGTTCAGCCGTCCTGAAGGGAAGAATCCGTACGACATCGCCAAGAGACTGAATGAGATCATGAGCGACTACGTTGGCATTTTCCGGACTGAAGCTGACATGCAAACCGGTATCAACAAACTGCAGGAACTAAAGAAGCAACTGCCAAATGTAGGTATCAAAGGCACCCATGCTTATAATCCTGGTTGGCATCTTTGCCGTGATTTGAAAAACATGTTCATTTGCTCTGAAGCCATCGCCCGCAGTGCGTTGTCGAGAACGGAGAGCCGCGGCGCTCACAGTCGCCTCGACTATCCAAATACCGAAGAAGAAAAATGGGGAAAACTGAACACATCGGTATTTAAGAAAGACGGTGAAATGACACTAGAGCACACGCCCACTCTCACCATGCCGGATGATTTGAAAGAGTTTTTTTTAGTTAAGAAGGAGCCCGCCCATGCCTGAAGCGACGCTGAAAGTTTTTCGCGGTTTGAAGGACCAGGGCGAATTCGTCACCTACAAAGTGCCGGTTGAAACCGGCATGGTGGTGCTTGATGCCATTCACTACATTCAAGCTAATTTTTCACCTGAGCTGGCTGTGCGCTGGAACTGCAAAGCAGCGAAGTGCGGCTCTTGCTCAGCCGAGGTAAACGGCAGACCCAGCTTGATGTGCAAGTCACGCATGGACGTTTTCAAAGAAGGCGAGGAAATTACAGTTCAACCGATCAAAACGTTCCCTCATATCAAAGACCTGGTCACTGATGTTTCCTGGAACTACGAAGTCAACAAACGCATTACTCCCTTTACTCCGGCTCCTGATGCCGATTGGACCTTTTATCAAGAAGACATCGACCGGGTTCAGGAATTCCGTAAATGCATCGAATGTTTTCTTTGCCAGAACGTTTGCCATGTTCTTAGAGATCACGATCGCAAGGACGCTTTTATGGGTCCGCGCTTCCTGGTGCGCACAGCCGGTCTGGAGATGCATCCTCTAGACACCGTCGACCGCACGGGCTATCTAAAAGATGAGGGTGGTATCGGCTTTTGCAACATCACAAAATGCTGCACTGAAGTTTGCCCGGAAGACATTCACATCACAGACAACGCCATCATTCCGCTTAAAGAGCGCGTGGTAGACAATTATTACGATCCAATCGGCAAATTTATCCGTGGCATTTTTGGCGGCAACAAGAAGAAAACTGTCGCCCCGGCCACCTCAACCGCCCCAGCGGCGCCAGCCAAAGCGGATTAGAGCCTACCCGGGAGCGCAGGCGTCCCGCCTGCATCTAGTCCCTAAGCCAAATGGGACAAACTGCAGTGAATGAAAAAGAGCCGGTACCAATCGAGATAAAAGAGCCGGTGGCGATGTGGTCGCCTCTGGCGGAGCCCATCTTCAGATCGATTTGGCTGGCCGGATTATTCTCGAACATCGGCACCTGGATGCAAGATGTCGGTGCTGCCTGGTTGATGACTTCCATGACGTCGTCGCCGGATATGGTGGCATCGATGCAAACTGCCACCTACCTGCCGTTTTTCCTGCTCTCTTTGCCCGCAGGTGCAGTAGCCGACGTCTTCGATCGGCGTAAGTTACTGGCCATCGGCCAGGGCTGGATGCTTGTCGCCGCCTCAATTTTGGGCGTTTTGACCCTGACCGGCATGGTATCACCCTGGGCGCTTTTGATTCTCACCTTCATGCTTGGGATCGGCAACGCCATCAGCGCTCCCGCCTGGAACGCTTTGACACCGGAGCTGGTGGCGGCAAGCAAATTGGAGCCTGCCATTGCCCTTAATGGCGTCAGCTTCAACGCCTCCCGCGGCATCGGAGCGGCGCTGGGCGGATTGGTTGTGGCTGCCTGGGGCACTGCCTCAGTATTTTTGATTAACGCTGCCTCTTTTCTCACCATTATTTTTGTTCTGCTGCGCTGGAAGCGAGTGCAAGAACCAAATTCCAACTATCAGCGGGAGAGCATTTTTGGCGCCATCCGGGCAGGCATCCGCTATGTTCAACACTCTCCCGGATTGATCTCGGTGCTGGCCCGCTGCTGTCTATTTGCCACGTGCGCCAGTGCTATGTGGGCATTGCTGCCTCTGGTGGGGCGACAACAACTGCGCCTCGACTCAATTGGCTACGGACTGCTGCTCAGTGTATTCGGCGTCGGAACGCTGATGGGAGCTTTCTTGATGCCTGTCTTCAGAAGGCACATGAGCATCGACCATCTCAATTCAGCCGGAAATTTGCTCTTCGCGGTATCAATGGTGGTGCTGGCTCTATCATCGAATTTTGGCATCGCCTCAATTGCTATGCTCGGTTGTGGTGTGTCCTGGATTCTGGTCAACTCCACCCTTAATGTCGGCGCTCAAATGGCCGTCACTGCCTGGGTTAGAGCAAGAGCCATGGCTGTCTATATTCTTCTCTTTCAAGGCTCAGTTGCTCTGGGCAGTTTCATCTGGGGGCAAGTGGCGCTGCGATACGGCTTGAGCGTGCCTTTGATCGCTGCTGGATCAATCATGTGCTTGAATTTGATTTGCGCCTTGAAATATAAAATCGGTACCACGGAAGGTTTTGACACCACATCATCCTCCCATTGGTCAGATCCAAAAATTGTCCACCAACCCGAACCTGACGACGGGCCGGTTCTTATCTCAGTCGAGTATGTGATCGACTCGACCAAGGCCAAAGAGTTTGCCGATGCCTGCGTTCTGCTGGGCAGCCAACGACGACGCGACGGCGCTTATCAGTGGCACCTGTTTTGCGATTTGGCTGAACCCACTCGCTACCTGGAAACATTTATGGTCGAGTCATGGGCAGAACACGTGCGCCAGCACGAACGGGTAATTGTCTCCGATCGAATCGCGGAGCAAAAGGTCGATTCATATCACATCGGCGAGCGACCAAGAAAGGTGCGTCATATGCTCTCTGCTTATGCCAGCGAGCAACCGCCGGGCATTCCAGCTATCGTTGAGAGCACCAGCGAAGCGTAGGTGCAAGCCAGCTACCCAAGCTAGTGCGGTGGGTTGGTCATTGTATGCTCGATAGCATCAAGAGCCGGACCTGCCATCACTCTCTTGGTGGGATCAGGATCGGTGGCCATCGAGCGAATAAGCATGACTGAAAGCTTAAGTTGGGTCACATCCCTGCCTTGTCTTTCCCAGCCCTCGAATTTTGCCCGCATAGCATCGCATCTGTTATAAAAGTCTTTTAAATCCACCGAGGCAACTGGGGTTGAACCAGATGCAGTGCCTTTGGCAATGTTAGACGGTTGGCGGGACTGCTTGACCAGACTCTCTTGCTCCGTCAGGTGCTCATCCAGATAAGCGATATCTTTGGAGATTTTCTCTTCCATGGCGTGCTGGCTGGTTTCATTTTCGATGTTGTCAAACAAGTCACGAAACGGTTTTACAGAAGTACCTTTAGCTTTTAAGCCCTCGATGCGACCAAGAAGAGCCAACCGCTTATCCAGCAAAGGACCGTTAACAACCGTCATTGCCTGACCAGTTCCGCCTCTGTAATCGACCTGTTGCATTTCCAGCGACCCTAAAAGAGCGTCTGGTTTCATGGCGCCCATAGCGTAAGCTTTGACATCACCAGCGGTGACATCCACCTGGCTGGCTTGGCTGTCACCGGGCTTTTGGAATGTAATCCGCACTCTGTTTATTTGATCAGGAAAGGAGTTGATAATCTCCTTCGCGATCAATACAGCGTCAATTTTGCAGTCGTCGTCGGTTTCTTTGTCTTTGCGTTCAGTCAATATATCGGCCTGTCTTTGATTGATCACAGCCGTTAAGGTCTGTTCACGCTTGATCACTTTCGATTGGCGAAGCACGAAAATGATCCTGGAGGGGTCCAATTGCTCTTCTGAAGCAGCAAAGGCTGTGCTACAAAAGTAGAGGGACAACCCCCAAACAAAGAGCCTGTTCACATCTTTGCAATTCACAAAATATCCTTGAGGAAAGACTATACCTGTCAATAGAATCCTATCATTGAATAATTAGTTCTCGCCAACGGGCAAATGTAAGGACATGCATAACGGATCTCAATCGCCATCAGATCAACAGCAACCAGAACAGGTTGCCATAGAACCAGAACGGGTTGCCCGGGAGCGGGAACTGGCTGCCTTGGAGCAGGAACTGGCTGCGCTGGAGCGGGAACAGCCGGAACAGATTGCTGCGGAGCCAGAATCCCCTGAGTGGGAACAGGTTGCCCTGGAGCTGGAACACGCTGCCCAGGAGTGGGAACACGTTCCCCTGGAGTGGGACAAGAACGCATTGGAGCCGGACCAGGCTGCCGTTGAGCAAGAATCGCATTTTAACTTTGGTTTGATTGGGCAAAGATTGGCCGGACGATACCTTATTGAAGAACCGCTCGGCTCAGGCGGGATGAGCGTTGTTTATAAGGGTAAGCACGAGGCAATTGACCGTACGGTCGCCATAAAAACCCTGAAAATGGATTTGTGCTCGGAACCCATAATACTGCAGCGCTTTGAGCGCGAGGTCAAAGGCTTAAGCAGGCTCAGTCATCCAAATATTGTCACCGTCTACGACTGCGTTATCTCTCCTCAGGGGCAGCCGTTCATCATCATGGATTTCATCGATGGCGAAAGTCTCGACCACACAATTGAGCGGGAAACGGTTATCGATCCCACCCGGGCTGTAAAAATGTTCATGCAGGTTT
>Ga0182024_10013175_pt1 | contig 16214 bp, 13 predicted proteins | sample P32metaG_FD_120480 | JGI IMG/M metagenome (GOLD analysis project Ga0182024, IMG submission 120480) | Permafrost microbial communities from Stordalen Mire, Sweden - P3-2 metaG (Illumina Assembly) | ecosystem: Environmental > Terrestrial > Soil > Wetlands > Permafrost | place: Sweden: Stordalen... | reverse complement strand
GTGTGGCAGCCTGTCCCAACCGTGGTCACGCCGGCGGAGATCCCGAACGCGCCGCCGTCCGACGCAATCGTGCTCTTCGACGGAAAGAATGAAGACCAGTGGATCTCGGCGCAGGATCACACGCCGGCCAAGTGGATTGTGGCCAACAGCCTGCTTACGGTGGCCAAGAGCACGGGGAACATCGAGACCCGGCGGCACTTCCACAATTACCAGTTGCACGTGGAGTGGAGGATTCCGGCGGACATTAGCGGAACCGGCCAGGGGCGCGGGAATAGCGGTGTCTTTCTCGCTTCCATGGGGCCGGGCGACGCTGGCTACGAGCTGCAGGTGCTGGACGGGTACAACAACTCGACCTATGTGAACGGCATGGTCGGGAGCATCTACAAGCAGTCGATTCCTTTGGTGAACGCGGCCCGAAAGCCGGGCGAGTGGCAGAGCTACGACGTGGTGTGGACGGCGCCGGTGTTCGATGCCGACGGGTCGCTGAAGACGCCCGCGTATGTGACGGTGCTTTATAACGGCGTACTGGTCCAGAACCACTTTGAGCTGAAGGGCCAGACGCTCTACGTTGGCAAGCCGTTCTACAAGGCCTTTGACGGCGCAGCCATCAAGCTGCAGGCGCACGGCGACAAGAGCGAGCCCATGAGCTTCCGCAACATCTGGGTGCGCGAGCTGCCGTAGGCACCAAAGAACTGGCTACATAAATAACTTGGGGCAGTGAAGAAGCTCACATTTCCGGGGTGTGTCCGGCACGGGACATTTTCTTGAATGACCATGGTGCGGCGGGCGCACTGAATGCCCGCTGGAAACGGCCCGATAGGGATAACAGAGGCCCAGGAAAAGGCCGGCTGTGAACATGAGGATTCTCTTATGCGGACTCACCTCGACGAGGAGTCGCTGGTGCGCGCCAATGCGCAATTCTGGGAGCAGATGCTGGGCATGCAGATGGATACAGTTCCGTTCACCGAGGATTTTTGCGTCGGAATCGGGCATGTGTTGGTCAGTGTCGACCTCTTGGGGATGTGGAAGGGGCGCATTGAAGTGCGAATGGCGAGGAATTTGGCCGATACGGCCACGGCGGCGATGCTGATGCAGTCGCTGGAGGCGGTGGTTGAGGCGGATACGCTGGACGCGACCCGGGAGATTGTGAACATGATCGCGGGCCTCCTGAAATCGTCGCTGCCCCAGCCGTGCTCCATGACGGTTCCTGAGTCGGCGATTGCAACGGAGAAGCTCTGCTCTCTCTTGCAAGGAGAAAACACGCTCACCGTAGCTTTTCAACACGAGACGGGCGGATTGCTGGTTCGGGTGCGAGAAGAGCAGGCCCCGAGTTGAAGGCGTACGGCTGCGGCACGCGAGGGTTTTATTTACAAGAGCCAGCTGGCCCCGATATAAATTGATTGCCTCGAAGTTCGAAGATTCCTTCCTTGGCTATTGGAGATCCTTGCAATGGGTGCAGCGGGACTGGACCGGCGCGCGTTTTGCGCGCGATTGGGAGCGGCTGCGTGGATACTGAGCGCGCCGGCGATGATGCGCGCGGCGGGCACTCGTGCGGGCAAGCCGAATGTGGTGTACATTCTGGCCGATGATCTGGGGTGGGGCGATATCGATGAATACAACGCGCACTCCGCGATCCCCACGCCGCACTGCAATACGTTTGCGCGCCAGGGCATGCGGTTTACCGACATGCATGCATCGAGCGCGGTATGCACGCCGAGCCGCTACAGCATTTTGACGGGGCGCTACAGCTGGCGCGGCCGGCTGAAGAAGGGTGTGCTCAACGGCGAGTCGCCGGACCTGATCGAGCCGGGACGGATGACGGTGCCATCGATGCTGAAGGAGCAGGGATATTACACGGCAGGCGTAGGCAAGTGGCACCTGGGCCTGGGCAACGCCGAAAAGACCGACTACACGCAGCCGCTGCGGCCGGGACCGAACGCGCATGGATTTGATTATTACTTCGGCATTCCCGCGTCGCTCGATATGCAGCCGTACCTCTATTTTGAGAACGAGCATGCAGTGGAGTTGCCGACCGTTCCCGAAGCCGGCGCGAATACGCCGCACGGCTACTACTGGCGAGCGGGATTGCGCGCGCCGCACTTCGAGATCCCGCAGGTGTTGCCCACGCTGACCGACAAGGCAGTCGAGATTCTGCATGAGCGCGCCCAGAACAAGGAGCAGCCGTTCTTTCTCTACTTCGCCATGCCCTCACCGCACACGCCGTGGGTTCCGCTGCCGGAGTACAAGGGCAAATCGGGCGCGGGGTTATATGGGGACTATGTGGCCGAAGTGGACGCAATGATCGGCCGCGTGCTCGATACCGTGCACACGCTGGGCATGGACCAGAACACATTGGTGGTTGTGACCAGCGACAACGGCGCCTGGTGGAACGACCAGGACATTGCGACCTATCCGCATCGCGCCAATGCGGGCTGGCGCGGCGAGAAAGCCGACATCTGGGAGGCCGGACACCGCATTCCGTTCATGGCACGCTGGCCGGGACACATTCCGGCTGGTACGATGTGCGACGAGACGGCGTCATTAACAGATTTAATGGGAACGCTGGCCGCGATTCTTCGCCGGTCCCTGCCACCTGATGCGGGCGAAGACAGCTTCAATCTGCTGCCAGCGCTCGAGCGCCAGCCGCATGCGCCGATTCGCAAAGACATCATCGAGCTCTCGAATGGCGGCATGTTCTCGATCCGCGAAGGCAACTGGAAACTGGAACTTGGACTGGGCAGCGGAGGATTCACGCCGCCGGCGGAAGTGGAACCGGCTCCGGACGGAGTGAAAGGACAACTCTACAATCTGGCCGATGATCCACATGAGCTCTACAACCTGTGGGCGCAGCGGCCCGAAATCGTGGAGCGACTGACCAAGCTACTGGATCAGTACAAAGATAGTGGGCACACACGCTACTGATCGCGATGTGGGCCAGCGTTGTGCGGCGCATGACGGGCCGGCGAAGAGTTGCGCGGGCACGGGCTTGGCTGCGATGATCGCTGCGCAGATCAGCGCGGGAGGTCCCGAACATGGACAGAAAACTGCTACTGGTTGCCTCGGCTGCACTGTTGACCGCGGATGCGTGGGCGCAGGTCCCGGCCCCCGCTGCTGGATGGACGCCGCCAGCCGGGCTCGTGACAATGCCGATCTGGCCGGGCACGCCGCCTGGCGGGAAAGCCGGCATGCCGCCGGAAGTAAATGTGAATGCGGCGGGAACGAAAATGATGGCGGGACGGCCGTACATTCGCCTGGGCGATGTGTCCACGCCGACCATCACGGTGTTTCCGGCAAAGGGTAAGAACACGGGCGCGGCGATCGTGGTGTTTCCCGGCGGCGGCTATCAGATTCTTTCGATGGATCTGGAGGGCACCGAGGTTTGCGACTGGCTGAACGAGATCGGCGTCAATTGCGTGCTGCTGAAATATCGCGTGCCGGATAGCGGGCCGTATCCCAAGTCGGCGGCGGCCTTGCAGGACGCGCAACGAGCCGTTGGCCTGGTGCGGCTGCATGCTGCGGAGTGGGGCTTCGATCCGCACCGCGTGGGCGTGATGGGATTTTCGGCCGGCGCGCACCTGTCGGTAGCCGTCAGCAACCATTACGACAAGCGGGTTTACGATCCTGTTGACGCGGCCGATGCGTTGAGCTGCCGCCCCGATTTTGCCGTCGTGATTTATCCGGGCTATCTGGCGATGGCGAACCAGAACTTCGCGTCCAATCCCGATATCCAACCCACGGCGAATACGCCGCCCACATTCCTTCTGCAAGCCGAGGACGACTACACGGCACATGTGGAGAGTTCAGTGGTGTATTTCATGCAGCTGAAAAACGTGAAAGTGCCGGCGGAACTGCACATCTACGCGGAAGGCGGCCACGGATTTGGGTTGCGGCCGAGGGATTTCCCCATCATGAGTTGGCCCAAACTTGTGGAGACATGGCTGCACACCATCAAGATGCTGCCGGCGCAATGAGGAAATAGAATCAAGGCATGCTGCTTGCAGTGCTCACCATCTCGGACCGTTGCTCGGCCGGACAGATGACCGACACGGCAGGTCCGGCAGTGGTCGCGCTGCTGCGCGATGCGTGGCCGCAGGCAGAAATCGATACTGCGCTGCTGCCCGACGATGAAGGCGCGATTGCCGCGGCGCTTGAAGGATTCGAGCGTAACGGGGCGGCCCTGGTGCTGACCGTGGGCGGCACGGGGCTGGGGCCGCGCGACCGCACACCAGAGGCGACGCGGCGCGTGATCGACCGCGAAGCCCCGGGACTGGCAGAGGCGATGCGGGCAAGAGGCGCGGAGCGCCGAGCTTTCGCGTGGCTCTCGCGCGGGGTGGCGGGACTGCGCGGCAAAACACTTATCGTGAATCTTCCCGGCAGCGAGCGCGGCGCAGAAGAGAGCCTGAAACTAATTCTGCCGCTACTGCGGCACGGGCTTGAGGTCGTGGCGGGCGGGCAAAACCATTCGTAAATTTTGTCGATGGGTGGTGAGATCCTGAAGGGCAAGCGATTCGAGCAGCGTGGCCCTTTTCCCGGAAGGAGTGCGTTCGAGCCGCGCGTTCCAGTTCGCAATCGTCGTGGAAAGCCAGCTGCGTAGTACCTATGCCTGTATACTGGCTCGCGGAATCTGGGAGGACTGATGAACCGCCGTTATTTTCTGGCCGGAAGCGTTGCCCTCGCGGGGCAGCAGAAGTTTTTGCATTCTCTGGGCAATCTGGCGCTGGCCGCGCAGGAGAGCGCTCCGGCCCAGGAGAAGTCGCTTCTGATCGCGCCTCACGATTTGCTCAGCAAAACCTACTCGGAAGCGTTTCTTCAAAGCCATCTGGTGGCGCCAGGCGCATGGCACCCATATGCCAAGTGGAGCGAGCGCGCGGCGTGGGAGGCGGTTCCCGCTGACATTCGCGCGGCCGTTGTGGCGCGCGCGGAAGCCGACCAGAAGGCGGGCTGGAAAGCGTTGCTGGCCTCGACGTTTCTCGACTACAAACGCAATGGCAATCGCAGCCGGTTTGAGGCCGACAGTTTTGGCCGCCGCGCCATGCTGCAGCGGCTGATCCTGGCCGAGTGCCTGGAGGGCAAAGGACGTTTTGCCGACGACATCGCGAACGGCGTGTGGCTGATTTGCGAGGAGACCTACTGGGGAGCGCCGGCGCATCTGGGCGCGCAAAAAGCGGGCGTGGGACTGCCGGACGTAAGCGATCCCATCATCGAATTGTTTTCAGCGGAGACGGCGCAACTGCTTGCGTGGACGAACTATCTGCTCGGTCCGCAACTCGACCAGGTGTCGCCGCTGGTGAACCAGCGGATCAAGACCGAGGTTGAGCGCAAAATGCTGAAGCTGGCGCGCGAGCGCAGCAACTTTACCTGGATGGGCCTGGGCGGCCCGAAGCAGGAGCACCGGCTGAACAACTGGAATCCGTGGATCAACTCGAACCTGCTGGTGACCAACCTGATCCTCGAGGACGATGCCAAACTGCGCATTGCCGAGACGGTGCGCATTGCGCGCAGCGTGGATGCCTACTGGAACGACTACTGGCCGGACGCGGCTGAGGAGGAGGGCCCAGGCTACTATAGCCGCTCCGTGCTGAGCTTGTTTGACGTGATCTGGACGCTGGAATCGGCCACCGGCAACGCGACGAAGATTTTCGCCAATCCGTTTCTCGATGCCATGGGACGGTTCATTCTGAGCGCGCACATTGCCGGCGACGATTATGTGGCCTACGGCGACGCGCATCGCAGGGCCGCGCCCTCGGGCGACGTGCTCTATCGCTTCGGCAAGGCGGTGCACGACGAAGAGTTGGAAGCTTTCGGCGCATTTTATGCAGAGAAGAACGGATGGAACGCGCAGGGGGAACGCCTGCAACGCGCGTTGAATGAGAACATGACGAGCCTGTTTCGCTCGCTGCCCGCGGTGCTCGATGCCGAGGAGGTGCGCGCAGCGAAAAAGCAGGATGTGCTGGTGCGCGACGCGTGGTATCCCGACTTTGGCTTAATGACGGCGCGCGAAAAGGCCGGATCGACCGATGGTATGTACGTGGCAGTGCTGGCCGCGAACAACGGGCGCAGCCACAGCCACAACGACACGGGGAATTTCGTGATTTATCTCGACGGGCAGCCCGTGGCGATCGACGTGGGCGTTGAGCAGTATACGGCCAAGACCTTCGGACGCGACCGCTATTCGATCTGGACCATGCAATCGGCGTATCACAATCTGCCCACGGTGGGCGGCGTGATGCAGCAGAACGGCGTGGAGTTTGAGGCGACAGATCGCAGGTACGAAACCGACGATCAGCATTCTGTGGTCTCGTTCGACGTCGCCAAGGCGTATCCGAAGGAAGCCGGCATTAAAAAGTGGGTGCGCACGGTGACTCTGGATCGGAAGCGCGACATTGTGGCCGTCAGTGAGGAGTTCGATCTGGAGCGAGCTTTGCCGGTGAGCTTTTCGGTGATGACGCCGAGAATCGCGACCACCGACGGCCGCAGTGTGACGATGAAGCTGGCTGAGGGAGACGGCAGGCCCTGCGGGCTCATGTTCGACGCCTCGCAACTCGCGCCGAAGATCGAGCCGATCCCATTGACCGATGCAGGGTTGCGCGAAAGTTGGGGAAGCGAGATTTACCGGATTCTGCTCAACACACGCAACCCGGTCCAATCCGGCACGCTGTCGTACACATTTGAACCGGCAAAGTAACCAATGCGGCCTACTGCGGCGTGACCAGGTGATGCGCGATGGCAAATAAGGCCAGCTCCAGACGCGTGGAGACGCCGGTCTTGTCGAAGATATTCGAGAGGTGGCGCTTGACAGTTTCTTCGCTCAAACCGAACTGCTTGGCGATGTCGCGGTTGGAGCAGCCTTCGACGATGCAGCCGACGACTTCGAGTTCACGCGGAGTGAGGCCGTAAGTTTTGCGCTGCGGGACGGCCGCCTGCTGCATCAGGTCGTGCAGGGCGGATACAAGATTCACCACGCGCTTGCCGCCGATCCAATAGTCGCCGGCGTGCACGGTGCGGATGGCAGTTTGCAAATGGCTGGCGAGCGCGTCTTTGAGCACGATGCCGCGCGCCCCGATGTGCAGCGCCTCAATGATCTGCTGCGTGGTGATGGTTGAGGTGAGCAGCAGAATCTTGGCCGTGGAAGGCCCGTTCACAATGGCGCGCATGGCCTCAAGACCCGGCAGGCGCGGCATGGAAACGTCGAGAAGAAGAATATCGGGTTGCTTTTCCAGGGTTTCGGTGATGGCCTCGTCGCCATCGGTGGCGTCGCCTACGACTTCAAAGCCCTCGGATTCCGTGAGCATGTTGCGCACGCCAATGCGGACGACCGGGTGGTCATCCGCCAGAACAATTCGAATAGATCGATCCATCTTGGCTCCGTGCCTCCGCGCAAACCGGCTCGCGCATGATCAGACGCGACAGGTCAGGCAGGCATCTCAGCATCCAGCATATTCTGTAACCGTCGGGTGGCGGCGCGCAAATCGCGAAGTAAGGCCGCGCCGTTATCCAACTGGTTATCCCCGGACTGGTAATTCCCGGACTGGTTACGCCCTGACTCGAGCAGCGCGCCCAGCCGGGCGGCCTGCAGCGCCCCAGCCATGCCGCAACCGCCCTTAATGGCGTGGCCGATGCGCCGGACCTCTGCGCCGTCGCCCCTGGCCATGGCGCCGGAAAGCGCCTCGATACGCCGGCCAAGATCGGTAACGAGCGTCTGGTACACCTGGCGCACCGCGGTCTCGGGCATGAGCTTGCGGAACTGGGCGAGAATTTCCGCATTGATTACGGGCTCATTGGCCACGAGGTCATCAGTATTGACCGGCGAAGCCCCACGCTCCGGGTTGCCGCCTTCGAGGAGCTTGCGGAAGGCATTGGCGCTGAAGGGCTTGAGCAGAAAGCCTTCCGCGGCAGCCGTCAATTCAGGCGGCGGGTCGCTGCCGCTGACGACATAGATCCGCGCCGAGCTGCGCGCCCGCAACTCGGCGATCAACTGAGTTCCGTTCAGACCGGGCATCTGCGAATCCATCAGGATGACATCGGGCCGAAGTGGTTCGTGCCTGAGCGGCTCGGGTCTGTTCGCCTGCGGCCGGTCTTCGGCGGCGGTCAGCATCACAAGGGCAGCGACGCCATCCTCCGCGGTGTGCACGGTGTAGCCACTCATGGTTAGAACCGTGGCTGTGACTTCACGGCTCACCAGGTCATCGTCGATGAGCAGGACCAGGGGGAGCGCGTCCTGAGAGGTGCGCTCGAACATACATCTAGTGTGCATCGTGTGCGCGGCAGTGCGGTGAAAAATCTCGCCCGTGGTAATCGAGTTGGTTCCGATCCGCGGGCGTACTATCCCACCTTTTTCCGCCAAAAATCGCGGAAAAGGATGGGGCGCGGATGCAGTATTTTGTCGCCGGATCAATTGTGCGAGCCTTCAGCCGGCGCGGGCAGGGCGAGCGGCGAGGTTGCGGGCAAGCCAAGCGATGGGGCCGCGGGCAGATCCTGGCCGCCATGCCAGGCGCGAACCGCCGTCTCAAACTGGTTGCCGCGGCGCTGCCAACGCTCGATCTCCAAGTCGTAGCGGACCGTGACGTTGTTGAGCCAGTAGGGTCGATTTTCGTCGAGCCAAACCTGGCTGTACTCGGCCTTGAGCGCCGAATAGCCGTCGCGCAGATCCTGGCAGCGGCCATTGTCGCTGCTGATCTCCTCGAGCATTCGGTTCGCAGCCGCGCGCTGTGTCTTGTCGTGCTGCTGCGCAGCGGCCTGCACATAGGCTGAGGCGATCTCCTGGGCAAGCTGGAACTTGAGGCCGATAAAATCGAGGCGGCGCGCTCCGAGGTCCATGGCGGTGAGCGCCTCGGGTTCGGCGAGTTTGGGATTGCCGGCGCGCACCTCGGCCAGCAGGACAATGGCGCGCTCGGCATGAAGGCGCAGATCGTGCGCCTGCGGCAGGAGCTTCGTAGAAACCTCTTGCCCCTGCGCGCTCCAGGGATCGAGCCAGAAAAGTTCATCGCTGTTCATGTGCGTCTCGGCGCTGCTGAGAGCCTCCGTGGAGGCCATCAATTCCTTTTCGGCCTCGTTAATTTTTCCTGTGGGGTCGAAATGGAAGATGGCACCGTAGGCGTCCTGGTAATTTGCAATGGAGCTTTCTCCGGGCTGCCACGCGGCCACGGCACCGAAGAGCACGCCGTACCAATCCATATTGAAGAGGCCTTCGCCGTCGTCGTTCCACACGGTGGTGAGCGCACCAGTCGATCCCAGCCGCTGCCCGTCGCGAATGAATCCCTGAATGTTCCAGAGCGCGGTTTTGGCCACAGGATAGACCTGGTTCCAATTCGCATCGCCGGGCGCAACCCAGGTTTCGATTCCGTTTTTTGCGAAGGGCTCGATCATTTTGTCGAAGCCGCTGGTGCTCCAGTAATTCCAGGGCACGGCGATCATGTCTTTGGGCAGCGCGGAAACGGCGTCGGGATTGGCGTCGCCGATGTCGCCCCAGAAAAGCAGGCGGCGGTTGAGAGGGGCGAGTTCGTCGTGAATCTGCTTGAGGAAGTTCACATACACCGGTCCATAACCATTCTGCTCGACGGCTTCGCGGGTGCGGCCAGCGCCGAGATCGAAGGTTTCATCGGCGCCGACGTGGATGAATGGCGAGGGAAACTCCTGCGCGATCTGGGTGAACCAATTCTTGATGAGCGCGAGCGTGCCGTCCTGGCCCGGGGCGAGCACATGGCCGTGCGGAGTTTCTGCCAGATCCTGATAGAGCTCGTATTTGAGCACGTGATGCAGATGGCCGAAGGCCTCCTGCTCAGGCACAACGGTGACGTGATACTGGCGGGCGTAGGCTACAAGTTCCGCGGCCTCGGCGGGCGTAAGCGAACTGGCTGGCGGCGCGGCCAGCGGCTGGTCAGGATAAAGCAGCGTGTGCTCGAAATAGGGCGAGTAGATATTGATCTTGAATGCGGCGAAGACGCGAATCTGGTGCTTCTGGAATTCGAGCGTGGGAAACGGGCCGCGCGAGAGATCGTCATCAATGCCCCTGTATTTCATCGCCGGCCAGTCGCGAGCCGTGCCCGTTGGCAGCACGCGGGCTGCGCCCGGCAATGGCAGCAATTGCTTGAAGGTTTGCACGCCGTAAAAGACACCTGCGCCGGTAGAGCCGACAATCGTGGCGTCGCGCGCTCCGACGATGAGAACGTAGCCCTCCGATTCCATGACCGCATCGAAGGCAAGATGATTGCGCGACAGGATGGTCTTTGCTTCCGCGGAGTCCGTGCGCAGGAGTGTGATGCGATAGGGCTGCTGTGCGGCGGCGTGAGGCTCATCGGCAGACGGAGTAATGCGCCTGATCGCGTCCTCCAGATCGCGCGCGGCGAACTCGCATTCTGCATCGTGGCCGGGCACGGCGACCAGAATTCTAGCGGGAAGATCGGCGGTTTGGCCAAAGTTTGCTTCGCGCGGCGCGGGCAGAAGCTTGACCTGCATCTGTGCGGAGCAAAGTGCAGACGCCGCCACAACGGCGACAAGCACTGCGCCGATGAGGAGTTGAGTCACCGAGGAGAGTTTGAGACTTGCCAATTGCGACCGCCTTGAGTTGAGGAGTTTTGAAAAGGTAGATCTGATGCGACCATTGTAGACTGAGGAATCGCCAGGTTTTACTCTTCGGCAAGTGGCGCTGCCCGGACCGCACACCGAGTTGTGAAAGGGGTGGATGAAGAAGATGAGCGCCACCGGCTCCCCGCACGCATTCGCGCCGTCCGATGCTGCCGCGATACGCCGTTACAGCGCATTTCTGCTTCTGGTTTCGGGCCTGGGCGGGCTGCTTTACGGCATCGACGTCGGCATCATTGGCGGAGCGTATCCCTATCTGGCGGCGACGTCTGGGCTAACCGCCTCGCAGCTCTCAGTGATTGTGGCGGCGGTGCTGCTGGGCAGCGTGCTGTCGACGCTCTTTGCCGGAATGCTGGCCGACTGGTTGGGCCGCAGGCCGCTGATGATCCTGAGCGGCTGCACGTTTGCGGTCAGCATTCCGGTGATTGCGCTCTCGCAGGGCTACGCGCCGCTGTTCTTCGGGCGCCTGCTGCAGGGCATGAGCGGCGGATTAGTCGGCGTGGTGGTTCCGCTGTATCTTGCCGAATGCCTGTCGGCCTCGAATCGCGGGAAGGGCACGGCCATTTTTCAGTGGATGTTGACGTTGGGGATTGTGGCCGCGGCGCTGGTGGGCATGTTCTTCAGTTATCGCGTGGCCGCGGTCCAGAAGCTGGGCGACGCAGCGGCGCTTTTTCATTTTGAAGATCACGCATGGCGCAGCATCTTCTGGGTTTCGCTGCCGCCGGGACTGCTGTTTGTGCTCGGTGGATTCTTTGTGACCGAGTCGCCGCGCTGGCTGTTCCGGCGCAATCGCAAGGAACGCGCCCACGCGGCGTTGCTGAAATCGCGGAGCCCGGAGCAGGCGGCTCTGGAACTCAAAGAGATGGAAACTATGGCGCACGCGGCGGCAACCTCGACCGGCGAGCGGGTTCGCGATTCGCTGCTGCGGCGCAAATACGTGATTCCCTTTCTGCTGGCGTGCGTCATTCTGGCATGCAACACGGCCACGGGCATCAACTCGGTCATCCAGTACAACACGGGAATCCTGCTGCAGAGCGGAATGAGCGATCTGCTGGCGCACTGGGGCTACGTGATTTTTACTGCGGTGAATTTTCTGGCTACTACGATCGGCATGGTGCTGGTGGACCGCAAGGGCCGCAAATTCCTGCTGGTGATGGGCACATGCGGCGTGATCGTGGCCATGGCGGGCGTGGGGCTATTGTTTAGAACCACGGAAAAACTCAGCGTTGATTGCCGCGACCAGGTGCAGGCGCTCGTCGGGCCGAGCCAGGAACTGACGATGCGCTTCGATGCGGCGGAAGGGAACAAACTGCTGAGCGGCGTAGGCGATGCGGGCCGAGCCATCGACAGCAGTCGCGCTTCGCTGGCGATTATCTATTCTTACGGCGACTTTACCGCCGCCACCAGCTTTGTGCGCTCTGACGACGCGGCGGCCGCGCCCATCGAAATCACGCGCGCCAGTTGCGTGCCGGCGAACAAGATTGAGGCGACCTTCAAGAACCCCTTCGCCAACCTCGAGGCCGCGCAGACCGCGCCACTGAAGATCGAGAAGGCGCTGGTAGGCAGCGTGCCTGAATCCGGGCACGGCTGGCTGGTGGCACTGGGGCTTTATCTGTTCATCGCGTTTTACGCGATGGGGCCGGGCGTGGTGGTGTGGCTGGCGTTGAGCGAGCTTATGCCTACGCGCATCCGTTCGAATGGCATGAGCATTGCGCTGGTTCTCAACCAGATGGTGTCGACGACGCTCGCCGCCATCTTTCTGCCCTTCGTGAGCAAGCACGGTTACTCGTCGATGTTCTTCCTGTTCGCGAGCTTCACGGTGGTGTATCTGATCACTGCAGCGTTCTTCCTGCCGGAGACGAGGGGCAAGACGCTGGAGGAAATTGAGGCGCACTTTGAAGGAAAGACAGCTAGTAGCTTGTAGCAGGTAGCTTGTGGCGTCAAGCTTTGGAATCTTGCTTAACGCGCAGCGGTCTAATATGCTGAGACCCATCATGAAGCCCAATCGCTCCATTCCCCAAGCGGCAGTGATTCCGGTTCTGATTTATCCCGATGTGCGCGAAGCGGTGGCATGGCTGAGTGCAGCGTTCGGATTCGAAGAGCGCGTGAAGATCGGCGAGAACCACCGGTCACAGTTGAAAATTGGCGACGGCGCCGTGATTCTCGGCGACGTCCGAAACGACCGGCGCCCTCCGCGTGACGGCGAGGTGACGCACTCTGTCATGGTGCGCGTGGAAGACGCGCGCGCCCACTGCGAGCGAGCCCGGGCACATGGCGCCAAGGTCATCGACGAGTTGAGGGATTTCGAGTACGGCGAGAGGCAATACTCCGCTGAAGATTTCGCGGGGCATCGGTGGACGTTCAGCGAGACGATTGCCGACGTGGCTCCGGAGACTTGGGGCGGCGTGACCGTAAACGTCGGCTGAAACCGATCCGGTCTTACTTTTCGACGACAGCTTTGGAGAGATTGCGCGGGCGGTCGACGTCGACGCCATGCTCTAGCGCCATGAAATAAGCGAAAAGCTGCAGGGGCACAACTTCAAGGATGGGCAGCAGGTATTCGCTGGCTTGCGGAATAAAAATACAATCAGCCGCGAGCGCGGAAACCTTGGTGTCGCCGACGTTGGCGAGGGCGATGACGCGCGCACCTTGCGTTTTCATGTCGGCGAGGAGCTGCAGTGTTTTTTCGTAGCGCAACACTGAGGCTTCGAGCGTGCGATCGACCGTGGCGAGCACGACCAGCGGCACGCGATCGCTGACCAGCGCGTTGGGGCCGTGCTTGAGCTCGCCTACCGGGTAGCCCTCGGCGTGCACGTACGATGATTCCTTCATTTTGAGGGCGCCCTCGCGGGCGATGGCGTAGTGGATGCCGCGGCCGAGGTAGAGAAAGGTTATGGCCGATGCGTATTTCTTCGCCAGTGCGGCCGCTTGCTCGCGCCATGCGTCGAGTTGCGCGGCGAGCGCGCCGGGCAACGCGGTGAGTTCGGCGATGTGGGCGGAGACGGCGGCAGAATCCATGCGGCCCAGGCGGACACCTTCGTAAAGCGCCAGCAGATAGAGCACGGCCAACTGGCAGGTAAAGCTCTTGGTGGCGGGAATGGCTTTTTCAACGCCCGCGGCCAGCGGCATGGAGACATCGGCCTCGGTGGCCATGGTGGACTCGGCGTGATTGGTGATGGCGAGAGTCTTGTGGCCCTGGCGATGCGCTTCTTCCAGCGCGGCGAGGGTGTCGCTGGTTTCGCCGGACTGCGACAAAACGAGCACGCTTGGATGGCGCAGGTCGACATAGCCTGGGCCGCCGCGGCAACTGTACTCGCTCGCATATTCGACGTCGACGGCGAGGCCGCAAAGATCTTCGAGGAGAATTTCGCCGTAAAGGCCGCTGTGGCGGCTGGATCCGCTGGCTGCGATGAGGACTTCGCCCGCCGCGCTCGGCCAGTTCGCGAGGCACGCGGCAACTTCCGGCTTCAACGACTTGCCGGATAGATAAAGAGCAAGAGTGCGCTCGAGCGCTAGGGGCTGCTCGTAGATTTCGCGCAGCATTGCGTGAGGGAAGGGGGCATGAGGGAAGATGGGCATGGCTTTCGATCCGGCGGCGGAAGACCTGCATGAAGAGCAGACTCCTCTCACATGATAGATGCTGCGGCTGGCGCAGAACTTCCGTCCCCGGTCCCCGAAAGCGAGGGACCGGGGGCACCCTCGTTGTGGTTCGGGAAAAGGAACGAGGGGTCAGGGCCACTCGCCTGCTGCGATTCAGAAGTCAGCCGCCGAGGCGAAGCAGGCGCGCAACAGGCCGCATATCCCCCGTCTCCAGGGCGCGGTTGACCGATTGAAGTTGGTTGAGGGTCGCGATGAGCTGTTCTGTGGATTCGTTTTCGTCTTCTACGTCATCGACATCTTCGGAGTTGTTTTCGTCATCGGAATCGCCGGCGCCTTCATGGTCGGAGTTGGAGGCGGCATCTGACGGCGCTTCTTCCTCTTCCTCCTCCTCTGCTTCTTCGTTTTCCTCTTCCTCTTCCTCTATTTCGTCCTCGTCGTCCTCAAGATCCTCGTCGGGATCGAAGGCGATTACGTCGCCGTCGGGAGTCTGGGAAAGGCCTTCGACGGTGTCGATACCGATGGCCCAATCGCTGCGATCGACGCTTTGCAAAGCGAGCTGCAGACCGTAGAGAAGGGTGGATGCGCTCTGGCGGTCGATGGTTTTCTTGACGAAAGCGCGCAGGACGCGGGTGATGGTGAGCTGGACGGCGCAGCGGTCTTCAAGGAGGGGAATGTCAAAGGAATCAATCAGGCTGACGCGTTCTTTGGCGGCCCGGTGCAGCCGCGCGTGGAAATAGCAGAAGTGTTCGTCTCTGAGGGCGTAGGCGCGGCATTGCTTGCCGGACGGCATGATGTGCCGACATTTGGGTTTCATTCTCTGCTCCTTTGCGCACCGACTACCCCCACCCCTATATGGCGTACCTCCATATTTGAAAACAAAGGGGTTATGGGTGGGGTATATACCACGGGCTACGGGACTGCAGAGCTCGAGGATTTCCGGTCCGTTCCCGAGCTCTCCTGGGTGCTTAAGTCAAGCTTAGGGAATTTGCGGAATTAATCTGCAAAGTTGGCGGAAGGAATAATTGCGATGTAATGAGGCGGACGGGGCTGATGGGGGCCTTGGCAGGGAGCGAAGGGGAGATGCAGGGCGATTGCCGGGGACTGTTTGCTCGAGTCTCCGGATCGGCGGCGATCCTACCGGAACCGCTTCCGCGTCCAGCCTACGAGTCGCCTTATCGTTGATGAAGCGTTATTTCGACCCCTCCGAACCGGACCACCTGCAAGTCAGGGTTGAGGTAGCCGCTGTAGTCAATCTCCAGATGATTCAAAGTTAGCCACCGCATCTCGAGGTTTACGCCGCCGCCCGCATTCTCTTGGCTCAACGTATAGGCCTTGCGCACTGGTCCGCCTTCCGGGTATTCGAGGATGTCAAATGGTTTGCCTCGATTGATGGTGCCGTCGAGCCTCTTTAGAGTCACTACAGTATCGATGTAAGCCGAACCGAATCCACCATATTGATCTGTATGAGCCGTAGCAAGCCATGCCCCGTCGGGGGATCGCAGGTCAGTCCTCCAAACCACGGGGTCGTAAGGGTGGTTTCGGCACCCGGTTAAAAGCATGAATGCAACTGATATCGCAAACAACACCACCCACTTGTGATTCAATGCGGCCTCCAAAGTGCCGGTGTGAACACGAAAAGTGTACATTCAGTCGCGTTCTGGATGTGTCGCCGCCCATCCCGAAACTGCGATTCCTGGAGTGCGAAAAGCGCCAAAAGCAACCGCAGATCCCTCGCTGCGCTCGGGATGACAAGCGCTGGAGCGGTTGTTTTCAAGAAACAAAGGCATCGGGGTCCGTGCTGTCCCACGTCCCAAAATCGGGACATGGGGCACCCACGTTCGTGGGGATTGAGAAGGGATGGTTGGGGTTTGTGCGATCCCACCCTTTCGCAAGAGGCCGCGAAAGGATGGGGCAACCTCCCTTGCGGAGACTACGTTTCCCGGAGATGCGAACGGCGCGAAAGGCAACCGCGGGTCCCTCGACTGCGCTCGGGATGACAACCGCTTTCGCGCGGTCGGGATGACAACCGCTTT
>Ga0182024_10013174_pt1 | contig 16215 bp, 17 predicted proteins | sample P32metaG_FD_120480 | JGI IMG/M metagenome (GOLD analysis project Ga0182024, IMG submission 120480) | Permafrost microbial communities from Stordalen Mire, Sweden - P3-2 metaG (Illumina Assembly) | ecosystem: Environmental > Terrestrial > Soil > Wetlands > Permafrost | place: Sweden: Stordalen... | reverse complement strand
CTCCCCAGACCCCTCCCGGCTACTCGCCTCTGACAGAGGCTGGGGCTACTTGAAGTGTGCGGAAATGTACGGCCAGAGCCGAGCGCAATAAATGGTGGTTACACCCAGAAATGCAACCTAACATCCCTCGGGCGTGGCAGAACCGAGTACCGCGGATGAGCTCATCACGCGCCGACTTAAGGATGCTCTGGCACTCGTCGACATCCGCGTGCTTGATCACTTCATCGTCGGCGACGGGATCTGTATGTCCTTCGCAGAAAGGGGGCTTATCTGATATGTGGAGTGATCTTGCTGCTGCAGCATTGCAGCAAGATTTTTGAGGATTTGACTCCACATATTATCGGAGAAGCTGGTCCCGTCTTTGCCCCGCGACCGAACATTGCGCTGCGGGTGGTTAACAGATCCTGCCAGAGTTCGGCCAAGTGACTGAGCAGCACCTCCTTGCGCGCGAACAGCCGGTCGTGACAGCCATCAGCACATGCTAACCAGCGGGTGCGGCATCGGCACCGAGTAAATCCGCAGAGCGGCCTGCGACCGAACCACTTACGGTGCCCCCGCCCATGACGGACGTCCGCAGCAATGGCGATCGCGACCAGCGCATCTTCGGCAATCCGGGGCCATGCGCCGGGAGACTTGAGCCCAATCGATCCTAGGCGATGACGGATCTGGCGCCGTCCGTCACCAATATCCTTCGTTCCCGAAGCGCCGCCTGTCGCGTGAGGTTGCGGCCCACTCGCAAGGCTGGTATAAAACCGCCCTCTCGCAAAGTTCGTTTGCTTTGAGCTCAGCGTAGACAATTGATTATCAAAGGTTTTTATGTCCCGAGTCTGCGAAGTCACTGGCAAGCACCCTGCGGTCGGGAATCGCGTTTCTCACGCCAACAACAGAAAGCGACGACGTTTCCTGCCAAACCTGCATACGCAGCGCTTCTGGATCGAGACCGAAAAGCGCTGGGTCTCGCTGCGCGTGTCGACGCAGGCCATGCGCACGATCGAGAAGCGCGGCATCGACGTGGTGCTGGCCGAGCTGCGCGCCGACGGCCTGAAGGTCTAGCCTTAAAGGCTTCATCATGCGTGAAAAGGTCAAACTCCTTTCCTCGGCCGGCACCGGCCACTTCTACGTGACGACGAAAAACAAGCGCCTCCATCCGGACAAGATGGAAGTGCGCAAATTCGATCCGGTCGCGCGCAAGCACGTCTCCTACAAGGAAACGAAGATCAAATAGGCGGCCTTGCCCGAGCTTCCGGAAGTCGAGACCACCCGCCGCGGCATTGAACCTTATGCGGTCGGCCGCAAGATCGTGCGGCTCGCGGTGCATGAGCCGCGATTGCGGTGGCCGGTTGCGAAAGAGATGCCGCGGCAGGTCGAGGGCCAGCGTATCCTCGCAACCGCGCGGCGCGCCAAATACCTTCTATTCGTGCTCGACTCCGGAACACTGCTTCTGCACCTGGGCATGTCCGGCAGCCTGCGGGTATTGCCCGCTACGACTGCTCGCACGCCCCACGACCATGTTGATCTCGTGCTCGATTCGGGCCAATCCTTGCGATTCAATGATCCGCGGCGCTTTGGCAGCCTCCACTACACGAGCGGCCCCGCGCATGAGCACCCGTTGCTCATGCGGCTTGCGCCTGAGCCTTTCGACCGCCGCTTCAACCCGCACTATCTTTGGTCCATCACGCGCCGCCGCCGCATCGCCATCAAGCAGCTGCTGATGAACAGCCGCCTCGTCGTCGGCGTCGGAAACATCTACGCAAACGAAGCACTGTTTCGCGCGCGCATCCGTCCGCAGCGCCAGGCGCGCAGCCTGTCACGTGTCGAAGCGGCGCGCTTAGTGCGCGCCGTGCGCACGGTGCTGCGCGCGGCGATTCGCCTCGGTGGTACGACCCTGCGAGACTACGTCGGCGCCGATGGCGCGGCGGGTTATTTTCGCCAGAAGCTCTTTGTCTACGAGCGTGCAACCCAAGCTTGCCGGATTTGCCGCGCGAAGGTGCGCCACCTCAATCAAGGGCAGCGTTCGAGCTACTATTGCCCAACCTGCCAGAAGTAGCGCCAGCATGTCCAAGCGCATCACGACGCACCTCTCGCGCACCGACGCAGTGATGGCCGGGGTCGTTGCAGCGGCCGGTCCTTATTGCCTGGAGCCGGAACTGGAATGCACCCTGTTTCGCGCCCTCGCGCGCGCCATCTCGCATCAGCAATTGCACGCCAACGCCGCGAACGCCATTCTGAAGCGCTTCGTCAGCTCCTGCGGTAAGGAGGATTTCCCGACACCCGAGGAAGTCCTCGCCGCGCCTAAGCGCAAGATGCGCGCCGCCGGCTTCTCGCTCGCGAAAATCGCAGCTCTCAAGGATCTTGCCAAAAAGACTCTCGAGGGCGTCGTACCGGAACGCGCAAGCTTAGGGAAGATCGATGATGACGGTATCATCGAGCGCATCACTCAGGTGCGTGGCATCGGCCGGTGGACCGTGGAGATGATGCTCATGTTTCAACTCGGCCGGCCCGATGTTCTGCCGGCCGATGATTTCGGCGTGCGCAACGGTTTTCGCTTGGCGTACGGCCTGCGCAAGATGCCGCCGCCGCGTTCGCTTACGGCATTTGGTGAGCGATGGCGACCGCATCGCACCGCGGCAGCATGGTACCTATGGCGCGCGGTGGAACTATCGCGCGCGGGCAAACTGCCGCCGCCGGCCGAGCGCATCCGCCTGCCCAGAGTCAAGCGCCGCAAGGCGCGGCGCAAGCGCGCCCACTAGCCTCACACGCGGCTGTGCTTTTTGAGCTCTGCGGCGACGATCGGATGCACAAACTCGCTGACGTCACCCCCCAGGACCGCGATCTCACGCACGAGAGTCGAGGATATGAACGTGTATTGCTCCTGCGGCGTCAAAAATACAGTCTCAATCTCGCGTGAGAGGTGGCGGCTCATATTCGCAAGCTGGAACTCAAATTCAAAATCCGACACCGCACGCAGCCCGCGGATGACTACTGTCAGGTCGTGCGCGCGGGCAAACTCGACCGTGAGGCCAGAATAGCCCAGGACTTGAACATTGGGCTCATCAACGAGCACCCGCGCCGCAAGCTCGACGCGCTTCTCAAGAGAGAACATCGGTGTCTTGTTCGGATTCGCGGCGATCGCCACCACCACCCGGTCGAAGATGCTTGCCGCACGCCGCACGAGATCCTGGTGCCCGGTCGTGATGGGATCGAAAGTGCCGGGGTACACGGCATTGCGCTTCATTCGGTGATGCCTCCCGGAGTGCTTTTCTTGAACAGATGATACCTGACCTCTCCGGCGCGCTTCGCCTTGGCGAGGCGCCAGGTTTCCGGCAGCTCCGGAAGCTCGACGCGTGCCGCACTCTCGACGTAGATCAGCGCCGTGGGGGCGAGCCACTCGCGATCCTCCAGCAGGTGCGCGGCGGCACGCAGCAGGCCCGCGGCAAACGGCGGATCCAAGAACACGATGTCGAAGGCCTCCGGCTTGGTGCGCAGATAACGCAGCGCATCCATGCGCTCGACGGTGCCGCCGTCGGCGCCCCACTCTACGAGCCGTGCGCGCAGCTCCTGCACGGCCGTCGCGTCGCTTTCGACGAAGTGCACGCGCGCGGCTCCCCGGGACAGCGCCTCGAGGCCCAAAGCTCCGCTGCCTGCGCACAGATCGAGACACCGCGCCGCCGTCACCCGTTCGCGAAGCCAATTGAATAGCGTTTCACGCACTCGATCGGGCGTCGGCCGGATGTCGGCTTCGGCAGTGAAGCGGAACCGCCGGCCGCGCCAGGTACCGGCAATGATGCGCAGCACGCGCGAGCTTGCGCCACGACCGGGCGCGGCAGCACGCCCGGCACTTGCTTTGGGCGCACGCTGCAAGGCTACTTCCTGCGTGCCTGATGCGTTTGCGCTCTTGGCATACCCAGCATGTTCGTATCCCTATTTGAAGCCGGCCTTGGCTATCGGCGCGAGCGCGCAACAGACCTCATGCACCTTGCGCATGCCATGCAAGCCACACGTAGGCGGCGAGCGTCGGCAGCGCCGTCAGTACCATCCCGAACGCGCGCGCGCGCGGATTCGAAAGATAGCCGATCCAGAAAGCGATGCATCCGAATGCGAACAAGGACGCCATGACCGCAATGAGCACCAGCTCGTCGCGGGCAAGTACCGGCGCCATGGCCCCCCATGTGATCGCCGCAAGCACCGTCTGCTCCAGAGTGATTTTATTGTAGCGCAGATTGATTTCGAGGCTGTGGCTTGCGGGCATGCGCGTGCCGTCGATCGCGTCTGCGATAAAGCTGCGCCGCCCGGCGCCGACGATTCCGGCCGACAATGTCAGGCCCGGCAGGATGAGCCAATGCGCTGCGTAGGCAAGGCGGCTCGCCGTATCGTCAGCCGGAAGAGTCACGCGCGCGAAAAGCTGCGCCGCATGCTGCCACACCAGAGCGACCGCCAGAAATCCTGCCACGGCGCCGGCGAGGACAATAGGTGTTTGCGGATCACGTTTCGCCCTCAACTGTCCCCCGCGAGGGGTTTGCCGGGCCACGGACCGATCAGCTCCAGACGGTTCGCCGCTACAATACGCGCTGATAACGAGGTCATCCATGTTCGGATCTGAGTCGAAAAGCGACCGCGCGGACGCCCCGGGCGGCTTCCTCAAGCGTTTGCGCGCGCGGCTCAATCGGGGCAATTCCTGGCTCACGCTGGATATTGCCGAGCTCGTGCGTGGGCGCGCCATCGATGCCGATATCCTCGATGAACTTGAGACGCGGCTGCTCGCGGCCGACGTCGGCGTCGAAGCGACCCAACATATCCTTGACTCACTGCGGCAGCGCGTCGCGCGCCGGGAATTGGCTGACGTCGATGCGCTCATCGCCGCGTTGCGCGCGACGCTGACAGAAATCCTCGCGCCCTGCGCACGGCCGCTAGTGATTGATCCGGCACATCGCCCGTTTGTCATTCTGGTGGTCGGCGTCAACGGCTCAGGCAAAACGACCTCCATCGGCAAGCTCGCAAAGCGCCTCACCGAGGAGGGTAAGAGCGTGATGCTGGCGGCCGCGGATACCTTTCGATCCGCAGCGGTCGAGCAGCTTGAAGCGTGGGCTAAGGCTTCCGGAGCGGCATTTGCCGCGCAGCAGGCGGGCGCCGATCCCGGTGCCGTCGTGTTCGATGCGTTCCAATCTGCACGCGCACGCGGCATTGACGTGCTGATGGCGGACACCGCTGGTAGATTGCACAATCAATCTCATCTGATGGCGGAGCTGAAGAAAGTGCGGCGCGTCCTGCAACGTGTCGACGCGAGCGCGCCGCACGAAGTGCTGCTGGTACTTGACGCCAACCAAGGCCAGAACGCGCTTGCCCAGGCCGTGCAGTTTCACGAGGCGATCGGTGTCACGGGGCTCGTGCTCACTAAGCTCGACGGCACCGCCAAGGGCGGCATCGTGATCGCGATCGCTCGCAAGCTTGCGCTGCCCATCCGTTTCATTGGCATTGGCGAGCAAGCCGAGGACTTTGGGCGCTTCGATGCGCAAGCCTTTGTGGCCGCGCTCATTGAGAGCGGCCCGAAAGCGGGAGCTGCCTCATGATCGTCTTCGATCGCGTCAGCAAACGTTATCCCAACGGGCGTGAAGGTTTAAGCAACGCAAGCCTGCGCATCGAAGAGGGTGAGATGGTCTTTCTCACCGGTCGGTCCGGCGCCGGCAAGAGCACGGTGTTGAAGCTCATCTCGCTCCTGGAGCGTCCGACACGCGGAACCGTCGTGGTCGGCGGCAAGAACACCGGGTCACTTGCGTCGCGGCATATCCCCGCGTTCCGGCGCCGCATCGGCATCGTTTTCCAGGACCACAAGCTCCTGACGGAGCGGCCGGTTTTCGACAATGTCGCGCTGCCGCTCGTCGTGGCGGGCACGCCGCTCAAGGAGATCGACAAGCGCGTGCGCGCAGCGCTTGATCAAGTGGGTCTTCTGGGCAAAGAGCGTGCACTGCCCCTTGAGCTCTCGGTCGGAGAACAGCAGCGTGTGGGCATCGCGCGCGCCGTCGTCAGCAAGCCACCACTGCTCATTGCCGATGAGCCCACCGGCAACCTTGATCCGGATTTGGCTGTGGAGGTCATGCGGCTCTTCAAACGCTTTCAGGAAGTCGGCGTCACCATCGTCGTTGCGACCCACGACGTGCACTTGGTGCGCGAGCTCGGCCTGCGCGAGATCGTGCTCGACCATGGCCACGTCCAGGGCACCGAAAATGATCCGCTTGCCGGCATGGTCGCGACGCGATGAGCCTCGGCCTTACATCGTACGGCGCGCGCCATGTGCAAGCCTTCTTGGGTTCGCTGGGGCGACTTGCGCGGAACCCATTCAGTACGTTTTTGACATTGATCGTCATCGCGCTTGCGCTCGCCCTGCCGCTGGGACTTGAGCTCTTCGTCACCAACGCGCGCATCGCGACTGGCGGTTTTGCCAATGCGATCGACCTGTCGGTCTATTTTAAGGCGGACGTGCCGCTTGCCAAGGCCGAACAGCTGGCAAAAAGCGCGCGCGCGCGCCCGGGGATTGCGCAGATCGATGTGATCTCAGCGGACGCGGCGCTCGCGGAGTTTCGCGCCTATTCGGGTTTCGGCGCGGCGCTTGGGGTGCTGAGTGCCAATCCGCTCCCGCATGTCTTGCACGTGCATCCGGCGAGCGACGCCGAATCGGCTGCATCCCTCGAAGCGCTACGGCGTTATTTCGCCGCGTGGCCGGAGGTCGATCTGGTGCAGATCGATGCGCAATGGGTCTCGCGCTTCAATGCAATCCTCGAGGTGTTACGGCGTCTGCTCATTATTGCCGCCGCGATTCTCGGCGCGGGCGTGATCGCCGTGATCGGTAATACCATTCGACTTGAGATCCTCAATCGGCGCGGCGAGATCGAGGTGACCAAGATCGTCGGCGGCTCGAACGGTTTCGTGCGCCGGCCGTTTCTCTACGCGGGAATTCTCTACGGTCTGGGAGGCGCATTGCTCGCGTGGGGGATCGCCGCGAGCGCCATCGGCATGCTCGCAGCTCCGGTGGCGGCGCTAGCGCGCACCTACGGCAGTCGCTATGCGCTCATCGGTCCGACTGCGCAGGAACTCGGAATATTGATCGCCGGCGGCGTCATCTTAGGATGGCTCGGCGCATGGCTTTCGGCGACGCGGCATCTGCGCAGCATCGAGCCGCGCGCTTGAGGGCTTTCAGTGATAGCCCTCGTCCGCTCGCACTTTGCCGCGGAACGTGTAATACACGAATACCGTATAGCCAAGAATGACGGGCACGAGGATCGCCATGCCGATCAGCACGAAGCGCTGCGAAGACGGCGCAGCTGCGGCATCCCACACGGTGATCGAGGGCGGCACGAGATAGGGCATCATCGAGATCACGAGCCCTATATAGGCGAGAACGAAAAGCGCCACCGCACTGAAGAACGGCGAGAACATGAGGCGCGTACTCGCAAGGCCGCGCCAGCAGGCCACCGCGAAGAGCGCCGTCGCGAGCGGCACGGGCGACAGATACAGCATGTTCGGCCACGAGAACCAGCGCGCGCCGATGCGCGCGAATTCGAGCGGGGTCCACACGCTCACGAGAACGATGAAACCGAGCACACCGACAAGGAGCACATGCGCACTGCGGCGCGCGCGCCCCTCGAGAGTCCCGGTCGTCTTCATGACGAGCCAGGTCGCGCCCAGGAGTGCATAGCCCACGACGAGTCCTAGCCCGCACAAGAGCGCGAACGGTGTCAGCCAATCAAAGGGGCCACCTGCAAAGTGTCCCTGTTCGATCCGCGTCCCGCCGAGCAGGCCGCCAAGCATGAATCCCTGGCAAAGAGCGGCCACGATGGAGCCGGCTGAAAAGGCGATATCCCACTTTCCGTGATGAGGCTTTGCAACCCAGCGGAACTCGAACGCAACACCGCGAAAGACGAGCGCCAGAAGCATTGTAATGAGAGGCACGTAAAGCGCCGGCATAACCACTGCGTAGGCGTGCGGAAATGTCACGAAGAGACCCGTGCCGCCCAGAATCAGCCACGTCTCATTGCCATCCCAAAAGGGCGCGACCGAATTCATCATCTGGTCGCGATCAATTTCGCGCGGGAAAAATGGAAACAGGATCCCAATGCCGAGATCAAAGCCGTCGAGAACAATGTACATCGCGACGGCAAATCCAACCACCGCCGCGCAGATGAGCGGCAACCAGTAGGCGGCGCCCGTGAGCGCAGTCATATGACCGGCGGCTGCGCGCGTGACTCGCGCGTCGATTCACGGGCACTGGCGAGCGGCTGGTTGGGCAGGGCATGCGGCAGGGGGGAAGTTGCGACCGCCGCCCCCTGCGGGCCATGGCGGATCATCTTGCGAATGTAGTAGATGCCAATCGAAAACACCACGCCGTAGACCAGCACGAAGGCAGCAAGTGACGCGGCGACGGCGCCGGGTGCGATCGGCGAGGTGGCATCCTGCGTGCGCAGGATCCCGTAGATGACATAGGGCTGGCGGCCGTTCTCGGTCGTAAGCCAGCCCGACAGAATCGCGATGAATCCGAGCGGCCACGCCCAGCCGGCCGGTCGCAAGTACCACCGCGACGTGAACAAACGGCCGCGCCACCATAGCACCGCCCCGGTCAATCCGAGAGCAATCAGGAAGAGGCCGATGCCGACCATGATGCGAAACGCAAAGAAGATGATCGTCACCCGCGGCTGCGCGTTCGGGGCGAAGTCCGCGAGCGCCGGCACACGGCCATTCCAATCGTGCGTGAGGATGAGACTGCCCAGGTGCGGGATGGCGATCGCCGCGCGATTCACCTTGGCATGCTCATCGGGCAGCGCAAAGAGCACGAGGTCCATAGGGCCGGTGTCGCGCCAATGCGCTTCCATGGCGGCAATCTTTGCCGGCTGATGCTCAAGCGTGTTCAAGCCGTGCTGATCGCCGAGCAGGAGCTGCACGGGCCCAAGCACGGCGAGCATGCCGACGCCCATGCGCATCATGGTGCGCGCCTCCTCCTTGAACGCGCCCACGAGCAGATAGCGCGCACCGACCGCCAGCACCACGAGCGAGGTCGTAAGGTAAGCCGCAGTGAGCATGTGCGCCAGGCGGTAAGGGAAGCTCGGATTGAAGATGATCGCGAACCAGTCGACGGGATAGGCGATGCCGTCGCGCATGACGTGGCCTGCCGGAGTCTGCATCCAGCTGTTGGCCGAGAGGATCCAAAAAGCCGACATCGCCGTGCCGACGGCTATCAAGACCGCGGCGGTTGCCTGCAGCCACGGCGGCGTGCGCGTCCAGCCGAAGAGCAGCACGCCTAAGAACGTCGCTTCGAGAAAGAACGCGGTGAGAACTTCATAGCCGATCATGGGTCCAACTACATTGCCCGCGACCTCAGAGAATCGGCTCCAATTCGAGCCGAACTCGTACGACATCGGAATTCCGGACACCACGCCCATCGCAAACGAGACGGCGAAGACCTTCGTCCAGAATCGCGCCAGCCGATGGAAGTGTTCGCGCCCGGTCCGCTGCCACAAGATGAGCAATGTCGCGATGAAGGCCGAGAGCCCGATGGTAAAAGCCGGGAAAATGATGTGAACGCTGATGGTGAACGCGAACTGCAGGCGGGCGAGCAACACGGCGTTCATGGAGGCGTTCCCCTGGGCCACGCGAGCTGGGCCGTTCTATTCTCGCCCCGATGGGGCGCGCTAGGAACGCCTTTGGCCAGCCGCGCGTTTATTTAACCTTGATATTCCTTTTCGTGCCGCGACGAGTCGGCCTAATCCATTGAATTACAACGATGTTATGGTCGAAAGACGATGAAACTCTGCTCGGATTTAGCACTCTAACTCTTCGAGTGCTAAAATCCTCACCTCACCTGTGGAGACTCCTGTACCGATGACCACTGCACTGGTTGCTCGCAACGACTTCGCCCTGACCGGCCCGCTTGGAAGCCTGGATGCTTATCTTGAGCGCGTCAGCCACATTGCTGTGCTGACCCGCGAACAAGAGCGCGCGCTCGCCGAACGCTTTCGCAATGAGAACGATCTTGCGGCGGCACGCGAGCTGGTGCTCGCTCATCTGCGCTTCGTGGTGCATATCGCGCGGGGTTACGGCGGCTATGGCCTGCCCATGGGCGACCTCATTCAGGAAGGCAACATCGGCCTCATGAAGGCCGTGAAGCGCTTCAACCCGACGTTGAACGTGCGCCTCGTCTCTTTTGCCGTGCATTGGATTCGCGCCGAGATCCACGAATATGTGCTGCGCAACTGGCGGCTGGTGAAAGTTGCAACCACCAAAGCGCAGCGCAAGCTGTTCTTCAATCTGCGCCGCATGAAAAAGAACCTGGCTTGGCTGACCGCGGAGGAGACGGCCGCCGTCGCGCGCGATCTGGGTGTCACCGCCGCGGAAGTGACGGAGATGGAGCAGCGCCTGAGCGCGCGCGACATGTCCTTCGATCCCACGCCCGAGTCGGATGAGGACGAGATCTTCTCTCCTTCGACGTTCCTGACGGCAGCGGATGCGAATCCGGCGGAAAAGATCGAGGCGGAGGAATGGGACAACGACTCTTCGGATCGCCTGCAAAGCGCACTTGGTAGGCTCGATGAGCGCAGCCGCAAGATACTGCAGCGCCGTTTTTTGACTGACGACAAGGCGACACTGCACGAACTCGCGGATGAATACCGGGTCTCAGCCGAACGCATCCGCCAGATCGAAGCCAACGCACTGACAAAACTGCGCGGGATGATGGCGAGCGCGTAACTCGCGCGCAGCGGCAACGCAAGGCCCGGCGTTCTTAGGAACGCCGGGCCTTTTTCATTATGATGTCCGATTCGTTTGAGGAGTTCGCCCCGTGCCAGCATCTGCATCCACGCTCAATCCGCTCGATTTGTATGGCGTGCGCGCGCTGCTGACCGAGGATGAGCAAATGGTGCAGGACTCGGTTGCGCGCCTGGTGGACGCCGAGGTGCTGCCGATCATCCGCCGATGCTTCGAAGAGCATCGTTTCCCCAAGGAGCTCGTGCCGCAATTGGCTGCGCTCGGCCTCTTGGGCTCGTCGCTCCAAGGCTATGGCTGCGCCGGACTCAATGCCGTGAGCTACGGTCTCATCTGCCAGGAACTCGAGCGCGGGGATTCCGGGATCAGGAGCTTCGTCTCAGTGCAGTCTTCGCTGTGCATGTATCCGATCTACGCCTTCGGTAGTGACGCGCAGAAGGAAAAATATCTGCCGCGCATGGCGCGCGCGGAGCTGATCGGTTGCTTCGGACTCACCGAGCCTCATGGCGGCTCGGACCCGTCCAACATGAAAACCCATGCGAAGCAGGTGGGGACCGACTGGGTCATCAACGGCGCAAAGATGTGGATTACCAATGGCGCGATTGCCGACCTCGCCATCGTATGGGCGCAAACCGAGGACGGCATCCGCGGCTTCATCGTCCAAAAGGGGACGAAAGGCTTCTCCGCACCGGAAATCGAGAACAAATTTTCGCTGCGCGCTTCGGTCACTTCCGCTCTCTTCTTTGACCACGTCACTGTGCCGCAAGAGAACATGCTGCCGGGAGTCGTCGGAATTAAAGGTCCGCTCGCCTGCCTCACCCAGGCCCGGTACGGCATTACCTGGGGAGTCATCGGCGCGGCACAAGCCTGTCTTGCCGAGCTTCTGGACTACACGAAGACGCGAGTGCTGTTCGGCCGGCCGCTTGCGCAGACGCAAGCCGTGCAGCTGCGTCTTGCCGACATGGCTCGCCGCATTACCACTGCGCAGCTGCTGTCGCTGCAATTGGGCCGGCTCAAAGACCAGGACGCGATGACCCCGGCACACGTGTCGCTTGCGAAATGGAACAACTGCCGCATGGCCCTCGACATCGCGCGCGACTGCCGCGACCTCTTGGGCGGCGCCGGGATCAGTGCGGAATACTCGCCCATCCGCCACATGCTGAATCTCGAAAGCGTCATCACCTACGAGGGCACCGAGACCATCCACCAGCTCACGATCGGTCGCGAGTTGACGGGACTGAGCGCATTCTAGCCAATGCCACGCGTGTCAAGCGTACGTGCACCGTTGCAATGGCCACTGACGTAGCCGCGCAGGAAACCCTGCGCTCATAAATTACGGTTCGATCACGACTTCGATGATCCCGCCGACAACCCGCAAGGCGTGCACAGCGAGCGCTCGCTCGGCCGGTGCTCCAAGGACGCGACCATCGCGAACATCGAAGGAGGCGCCGTGCAACGGACAAATAACGCGCGTGCCACGCAGCCGACCCTCGCTCAAGCGTGCGTATGCGTGCGTGCACACATTGTCGACCGCAAAGAGCCCCGCAAGGGTATGGCAGATCACGATCTCACGCCCGCCCAGCACGCAGGACTGCATCCTGCCTGCCCGCAGGTCGGCGAGCGGGATGACAGCTTCGAAACGTTGTACGCTCATGTTAATTCACATGACTCAGCGTGCGAGATGCTTACTCATTCAAAGAAGATTAAGGCGAAATCGGCTTGCCGTCTCGGTCCGTCTCGCGGGTGACGTCGCTGCGGTCTTGCAGGGCGTGGGATCCGCTGACCGCCAGCACTGCGCTATTTCTTGCGCGATACAAAGATCTCGATAGGCGGTGTGACGTCATGGACCTTGGCGAAGCTCCCTTGATTGATTGCCAGGCCCACGAGGCCACTCGAGTCGATGTACAGCAAAGGCTGACCTATCGGCACGTCGCCGAAAGTCGTCACATAGGGGGCAGTTAGTTTCAGTCTGCCTATGTTGATGAGTACCGGGTCACCCAAGCGATAACCCCGCTTCTGGAATAGCTCGGCTTTGACATTGGTAATGAGGTTGCCGAAAGGACCGTCGAGCGCGACGACGCGACCGTTGATCCCGTCTGCCGCGATCACTGCGGGCTTCAGTGCCAAGCGTACGAGGTGAGGGACCTCTGGCCCGACGCCGGTCCAGTCATCTCCACGAGCGAGATGCGCGCCCGCCGGAGCGAAAATGTCGCGCCCATGAAATGTCCCCGACACTGGACCGGGCCACCGCCACACGGGGTTCGTGATCTCCCGCGCGCTTGCGATGCCGTCCCGGTCTTCGATGAAGGTCAGAAGTCCATTGTCGGGAACGACGAAATACTGCCCGCGCTTGGATTTTGCGATGACGGCGCGCCGCTGGGTGCCGACTCCCGGATCGACGACACCGACAAAGATCGTGCCGGTCGGAAAATACAGCGCCGCGCGGGAGAGGAAGCGCGCGCCATCCGCGATTGAGTACGGCGCGACGTGATGGGTGAGATCCACAATGCGCGCATCCGGCGCGATGCTGAGCATGACCCCCTTGCAAATGGCAACCGCGTCATCAAACGTGCCGTAGTCGGTCATAAAGACGATGATTGGCGCATGCTGGGCGCGGCCAGGTTCGCCAGCGCGATCGAGCCGTGGCATGGCGACCAGGTTCAGTACGAACAGCGCGACTATCCCGTATTTGAGCGCCGACGTCGGGCGATTAGCGCAACACGCTGCCGTAATGCAGGCAAACACGATAGACACCCTCGTTTGTCAATGCGAACGGTGCAAGCCACGCGAACATACCAGAAGAGTTTCGCCTGCCTCGCAGAATGAGCGAGCTTGCGCGATCCGCGCCGTGCAATCCGATCGCGGCGAGGGTGCGAATGACTGGTGCAGCCTCTCTCGACACGCTTCGGCGCGGCACTTCGATCAGTGCGTGCGGCGGTTCATCAGTACAAACGCAATGCACGGGTCGCTTGGTCCGGACAGTCCCGACGTATCCTCCTACGAGGGGCCGAGCTGCGGCGCACGTGTCGAGAAATCTGCACGCAGCGTCGGTGCAGTTGCACGCTTTGTCACGATAAGTTCAATGCGTCGCTGCTTTGCGACGATTTTGTCGTAAAGATAAGACATGATTTCGTCAAGTCGAAGCGGTACAATTTTTCTGTACTCGATCTCTTGCAGTAGTTTGTAAGCGCCGGTTTTTCCTAGAAGTCTCGGCGCCAGCAGCGGATCTGCCCATGCTCGAGCCCAACGTGCCACTCCCGGTCTGATGCTTGGAGGGTACATCGAATCGGAGAATGTAAAACAGAAAATTCGGGCGATCAACGCGAGCACGGGTAAAGCGGTCACTAACTTTCTGAGGCCGCCAGAAACGCTTAGACGCGCGTGAACTGACACGCAGGCCTCGACGGTTCGGCCGGAGCATGAGCTCCAACGTTTCAGCCGAAAGCATTGATGCTCGTGACGACGCAATACGCCGGCTATGAGCTTAATTAAGCTCTGGGTTATCTGCCCGCGCCGGGCCGTTAGCTGACAGCGGTCGACCTGGTCATGAAGTGCTGATGATTGCAAACCCTGCCAATGGCGGGGTTTTTTTTGCCCGCTGCAGACCTCTTAACCACCTGGCCGATGCATGATTTACGAGGAGGCCCGGATATTGAGGTATGCGAGTATGCCCATCGCAGCCTCCCGGCCTTCAAATACCGCCGTAACAACGAGATCCGAGCCGCGCACCATGTCGCCGCCTGCAAATACTTTGGGGTTTGTGGTCTGGAACGGCGTTTCGCGGCCTGCAGAGACGCGCACGCGGCCATTGGCGTGCACCCGGATGTCGTGGCTTGCGAACCAGCGCGGTGGGCTCGGCAGAAAACCAAATGCGATGATCACAGCGTCGGCGGCCACGACTTCTTCTGAGCCGGGAATGGGTTCGGGGATGCGCCGGCCGCGCGGACCGGGCGCTCCCAACCGCGTTGCCACGAGCTTGACGCCCTCGACGCATTCCGAACCCACGATCTCGATCGGCTGGCGGTTGAACAGGAACTCGACGCCCTCCTCTTTACTGTTCTTGTAGTCGCGGCGCGAGCCGGGCATGTTGGCCTCGTCGCGCCGATACGTGCAGCCGACGAGGGCCGCGCCCTGACGCACGGCAGTGCGGTTGCAATCCATACCGGTGTCACCGCCGCCCAACACCATGACACGCTGGCCGCGCAGGCTGATGAGCCTATCTGCGCTGCCGGGCAGCCCGAGCTCATGATTGACGTTGGAGATGAGGTACGGCAGGGCCTCGTAGACCCCGGGAAGATCCTCGCCTGGGAAGCCTCCCTGCACGGACGTGTAGGTGCCCATTCCAAGGAACACTGCATCGTAGTCATCGAGCAGCCGCTCGAATGGAATGTCCGTGCCAACATCCGTACCCAGCCGGAATTCGACGCCCATGCCCTGCATGACCTCGCGGCGTTTTTCCACGACTTCCTTCTCGAGCTTGAAGGGCGGAATACCAAACGTCAGAAGACCTCCGATACGCCGATAACGGTCAAACACCACGGGCTCAACGCCGTTGCGCACGAGAATATCCGCGCAGCCTAATCCCGCAGGTCCCGCACCGACGATGGCCACGCGCCTGCCGGTGGGGCGCACGTGCGACATGTCGGGCGACCAGCCGCGCCTGAAGGCTTCATCCGTGATGTATTTCTCGATGGAGCCTATGGTTACCGCGCCGAAGCCGTCGTTGAGCGTGCACGCACCCTCGCAAAGACGATCCTGCGGGCAGATGCGGCCGCACATTTCCGGAAGCGAATTCGTCTTGTGAGAAAGCTCTGCGGCCTCGAAGAGATTGCCCTCCTCGATCAGCTTCAGCCAGTTTGGGATGTAGTTGTGGACCGGGCATTTCCATTCGCAGAACGGATTGCCGCACGCGATGCAGCGCCGCGCTTGGCTCTCCGCCTGCTCCGGCTGGTAGGGCGCATAAATCTCGCGAAAATGAGTGATGCGCGCCTCCACCGCCGTCTTCGCAGGTTCGGCGCGCGGCACATCGAGGAAGTACAGGTTCTTGTCCGCCATGGAAGCTCTACGCGGCGCGCCGCAGGTTCTCCATGAGGGAATCGATGGACGCGGCCTTGGGCTTCACCACCCAGAATTTGCCGATGTAGGTGCGAAAGTCGTTGAGGATCTCCTCGCCCCATGGGCTGTGCGTCTCGCCGACGTGTATCTCTATCAGGCCCTGCAGGTGCTGCAGATGCGACTGCATCGATTCGGCGTGGATGCGGCTAATGTCGATGAGCTCATGATTGTAGCGATCAACAAAATTGCGCTCGAGGTCGAGCACGTAGGCAAATCCTCCGGTCAATCCCGCCTCCGAGTAGCCGAGGACATTGCTGCCCTCGGCCCTCACTGACCCGCACGAGCGCAATTCACGCATGCGGTTCGTCGCCGTACAGCTTCGCTCACACGACGGCGTATCGATGGACGATCCGT
>Ga0182024_10013173_pt1 | contig 16215 bp, 15 predicted proteins | sample P32metaG_FD_120480 | JGI IMG/M metagenome (GOLD analysis project Ga0182024, IMG submission 120480) | Permafrost microbial communities from Stordalen Mire, Sweden - P3-2 metaG (Illumina Assembly) | ecosystem: Environmental > Terrestrial > Soil > Wetlands > Permafrost | place: Sweden: Stordalen... | reverse complement strand
TTTGATGCTGGAGGAGACACCGGTGAAGACATCGCGCAGCTCGGTGCGGGTGACATCGTTTGCCGCCACGCCGAGGTTGGCGACCACCAGCGCCTGCGCGTGCGCGCGCACGCCGAGCAACAGTAGCGAGGTGAAGAAGAGCATCAGAAGCCGGGTTGTGAGGGTGCGAGCCAGGTGTGTGTTCATCAGAAGCTCACCCCCAGCTTGAGGATGGTCATGCGCGTGGTGGGCTGGAGGTTGGGATTGTCGGAGGCATTGAATCCGATCGCGGTCCCGTCCATGAAGTGCTGCTCGGCCTTGGCGTAGAGATAGGAATTGAAGTCGTAGCGCGCGGAGACGGTCCAGTCTTTCTGGAAGCGGCCGCTGGAGACCGGCGCTCTGCGGTTCATAAAGCTGCTGTAGTAGGCGCCGGCGGTGAGCTTGGAGGAGATCTTGTAGCTGCTCATCACATAGAAGGCGCGGTAGTCGACGGGGGTGGGGATTGCGGGAATGCCCGGGAACAGGATGGCCGAGTTGACGGGAGAGCGGTTGTACTCGGCGCCGAGCATGAATTTGCCGCCTTCATATTGACCGAAGAGGTAGGGAGCGACTATACGCGCGGTTTGCAGCGTGCCCTGCAAAGGGCCCTCGACGATCTCGCCGGACGTGTGCTCGACGTCTTCCGTCGCGCCGAGCATCAGGCCGGGGAGCGGCGTATGCCATTTGAGAGTCGCGCCGTAGATGGTGCCGCGTACTCCGTTGGGCAAGGACAGGCCTTCGTCGCGGAGGGGCTGGAAGACGGAATCGGCGCCGGCGACGATGCGTGTGCCGCCGTAACCGCGATACTCCAGCTTGTTGTGCTCGCCGAGCGGAATGGTGCCGTAGACCACCGCGCCGTAGTGGCTGAGCAGGGAGTCGCGGCTGGCGATGGGATATACCGATTGCGGCAGCAGGGACCAGAGATGCGCGGGGTCGATGTCCTGGGTCTCGTTGAGCAGGCCGGTTGGCGTCTTGACATCGCCGACACGAACGCCGAAGTGCTCGTTGAACCTATAGTCCAGCTGCGCCCAGTCGAGCCTGATGGTGTTCCCGTAATCACCCAGTAGGAAGTAGCGGGCCTGAATGCCGATGCGCAGCTTCGGCTCGGGCTGCGCGGAGAGATTGACCACCACATCCGTCCAGGCAGCGCTGCCATTCGCCGAGTCGGTGCCGTTCCAACTGTTCTGGTTGGTGTAGACGAAGCCCTGGGTGGCGTACCCGTGCACCTGGAGGTTGAGGTCGTCCATGGTCTGCGCGTGGAGACGAGCCGCTCCCAAAATGGGAAAGATGAGGACCAAAGCGCGTGCAATCGAAGATTTATTCACGAATGTTCCTCTGCCGCCGTGTGGTCGGCCCGCTGGCAAACACGACGCCAGACGCGCGGATACAAGCGACAGTTCCTCTATCGGCAGAACTGCCGGCCACATTACCTTTGGTCAGAAAAAAAGTTGCGCGGGGTGGGATTCAGGAGGTCCGGGACGAAGCCAGGAGGGTGCGGAGGGGGAGTTCGAGCGTGGCGGTGAGGGATGCGGGGTCGGGATGAGCGCTGCTAGCCTTGCCGCGATGGGGTGGCTGCGAGTCTTCAGCCTAGGAGTTGGCGGAGTCGCAGCCGAGCGAGAAGCGCAGCGCGGCGCAGATCTGCTCCATGCGGCGGGGGCCGAGATGGGCCATACGCCGCCCCAGCCGGTCCTGCGCCACTGTAACGGCATTATGCAGGTTCACCGCGCAGGGAAGCTTTAGCCCGTCCTCCTCGCTCAACGCGACCTCGGACGGCACGCCGCGAACCGCCGACGTAATCGGCGCCACCGTGACGGCCGAAAGGTAAGCGATGGCGGTGTTGCGGGTGAGCACCACGACCGGCCTGCTCTTGTCCGGAGGCGCAAAACGGTAGAGACGAACATCTCCGCGGGCTACTCTGCCGGCCATGCCGCCTCCGCCTCCCACAGCTCGGACTCCTCCTGCGCGGGCAGGCGTCCGAGATAGCCCTGCCGGTCACGGGCCTCCTGCGTGGCAGTCTCCAGCCTGCGAAGATGGGCGCGCAGCGCCTCCCGCACGAGCGCGGAGCGACTGCGCTTCATGCGCAGCGCCGCACGGTCCGTGGCATGGAGAAGCGTTTTGTCGAGTACAATCTGCACAGTTTCCATTAGCGACTCCAGTCCACAGTGTACTCCACAGCGCGGTAACCCTTCCCTGCAGGAGCGAGAGATACCTCCTGCGACCAATGACCGCATGGGCCTGGCAAGAAATCCACCGCTTGCTCCGGCATATAGTGCGAAGAGATGGCGACGCAATTTAGTCCGGATGCATTGAAGTTTCTGCGCGGGTTGCAGCGGCACAACGACCGCGCGTGGTTCGATCCGCGCAAGGCGACGTACGAGCGGGAGATCAAGCAGCCGATGCTGGCGCTGATCGACGAGGTGAACCACGCGTTCGCCGACTTTGCGCCGGAGCATGTGCGACCGCCGCACAAGGCGATGATGCGCATCTACCGCGACACGCGGTTTGACGCGTCGCGCGGCACGGTGCCGCGGCCGTACAAGACCAACGTCGCGGCGTGGTGGGTGAGGACGGGACTGGAGAAGACGTCGGGCGCGGGGTTCTACTTCCACTTCAGCCCGAAGGAGACCGTCATCGCGGCGGGCGCATATATGCCGTCGCCGGAGCAGTTGTTGGCGATCCGGCGGCACATCGAGCGGAGCTATAAAGAGTTGCGTGCGATTCTGGGCGATCGCAAATTGACGGCGGCGATGGAGGAGTTCGAGGGCAACCGGCTGAAGCGTGCGCCGCGTGGCTTCCCTGCCGACTCGCCAGCGCTGGACCTGCTGGTATGCCGGCAATGGGGCGTTTCCGCCACGCTGCCCGCGGAGCGCGTGATCCAGCCTGGGCTGGTGAAGGAGATTGTGCGGCGCTTTCGGCTGGCTGCGCCGCTGGTGCACTTTCTGAATGCGGGGATTGTTGGAGACGGGCGGGTTAGTGAGAACAAGCTGCCGGCGCGTAGGAACGAGCCTGCTGGCGCGCGGGTTGGCGAAGAGCTGATTGACTGATTGGTTGAGGCAGAATTGGCAAGATTCGGCTGAAAATAGGTAATTTTGTGCCCGTATACGGACAAAACCCGGTAAAAGCCGCAAAAAACCTGTGGAAACCCAATAAAACCCATTGACAAGCCGCGACGAAAGGCTGATTGTGAATTGCGGTACGTTTTTCCGCACCCGCATAAACACCGGCGATTTCGCAATTCGGGAACCGGCTGACCGTGGGCAGGCGCGAACCGGAACCGCAAGGCAGCACACAGTACGAAACACAAAAAGGAGCAACACATGGCAAAGGGAATGACCAAGACCGCGCTGGTACGCACGATGGCGGAGAAGCTCGAGATCACCAACAAGCAGGCGGCCGCGGGCCTGGAACTGCTCGCCGATCTCGCCGTAAAGGAGACGAAGAAGAACGGTGAGTTCACGATCCCCGGCATCGGCAAGCTGGTGAAGGCGGAGCGCAAGGCGCGCATGGGCCGCAACCCGCAGACCGGTGAGCCGATCAAGATCAAGGCGAAGACGGTGGTGAAGTTCCGCGTGGCGAAGGCTGCCAAGGACACGATCGCGCCGCCAAAGAAGTAGTTAGCGGTTGGCGCGGCGGCGAGTGAAGCGTCCTGTGGCTTTTTAGCGTCATAAGGCAACCTTCCCGAAGCCGCGCCAAATCGTTGCGATGGCCCTCCCCGAAAGCGAAAAGGGAGCAACCGGGGCCGACGGCTTGCATCCAACGTAGACAGGAGCAGTCTCGCCGCAGCTGGCGGGTGGCAAAAGATCGGGAACGCGCCTGAGCAGCAGAGAAAGGCAGCTTGCCCGATGAATGCCGCGCCGAACAGCAACGGTGAGACTGCTCTTTGTTTTTGGTGCGAGCGGATCGAGGGTTAGGCGGCGGGTTGCGTTTGCATGGACAATCCGCGCGAGACCAGCACCGCACCCAGCGAAACCAGCACGCATTGGATCAGCAGGTGCGCGTCATAACGCCAGCCGAATGCGGCGTAGGACACAACGACTCCCCAGAGGAAGATCTCAGCCAGCGCGGCCTGCGCCCAGTGGGGGCGCGCACCTGAGGGAGCGATCTGCGGACGCAGTGCGGGCAGGCTGCGTGGCACACGGGCGCAGTACGCGGTGTAGGCGTCGCCGAGCTTTGCGGTGAGGAAGGCCTCTTCCGCCAGGATGAGGCGAAGCTGGAACGCTGCGACCAGCGCGAGGGCGAAGATGGCTCCGCTGGGAGGCATCAGCAGGGCGAGCGCGAGAAGGTTGAGCCATAAGCCCAGGTAGAGCGGGTTGCGCACATAGCGGTAGGGGCCGTCAGCGACGACGCCATCGCCGCGCAGGCTGCGGTCGCGCATCACCTCCGGGCCGAGATACGCCGAGGCCCAGGTTCGCAGCCAGGCCCCGGCCAACGCGACGAGAATGCCCGTGGCCAGCACGAGATTGAAGGCGGCGTCGATATTGAGGCCGGCGCGCGAGAGCAGGATGGCCAGCCGTCCCCAGACGTGCGTGTTGGGGCCGGCACCATCTAAGTGCAAGGCGTAATCCCAGGGTGCGGTAAAGCCCAGCGTGTAGAGGGCGAGCAGAATCCAGAAGCGAATGCGGAATTCGAAGGCAGAGGCTTTCATACGGGCTTTCTAGCCGGCAATGCGGAACCAGCTATTTGTAACGTTTCTAGTTACGTGAATAAGGTAAGAGCCGATGCAGGTTGCTCAGCTTTCGCCCAGGGCGGCCAGGATGGCGTCGAAGTCGTCGACTCCGGCGTACTCGATGATGACGCGGCCTTTGCCCTTCTTGTCTTCGATATGGACCCTGAGGCCGAGCCGGCGCTGCAGGAGGTCCTGCGCCTCGCGGACGTTGGGGTCTTGCGCCGCAGCTGTGGCAGCGGATTTTTTCGGTTTGGACTCCGGGTTGAGCAGGCCCTGGATGTAGGTCTCGGTCTGGCGGACGGACATGGCGAGGGCAACTACCTTGCCGGCAGCCGCCGCAATCCGTTCGGGCGAGTCGAGCGCCAACAGCGCGCGGGCGTGGCCAAAGCTGAGCTCGCCGGACTCGACCAGCGACTGCACGCCGTCTGGTAATTTCAACAAACGAAGGAAGTTGGCAACGCTTGTGCGATCTTTTCCGGTGCGCTGGGCCATTTGCTCCTGGGTCAGCTTGAACTCACGGGCGAGCCGCTCATAGGCTCGGGCCTGCTCCATGGGGTTCAGGTCGGCGCGCTGCAAGTTCTCGACGATGGTCATCTCCATCGCCTGCTCGTCGGAGACGTGGCGGACGATGGCCGGGATGGTGGTCTTGCCGGCGACCTGCGAGGCACGCCAGCGGCGCTCGCCCACGATGAGCTGGTAGCGGCCGCCGGGGGCCTCGCGCACGACAATGGGCTGCACTACGCCGGTGGCGGCGATGGACTGGGCCAGTTCCGCGAGTTTGAGTTCGTCGAAGGTGGTGCGGGTCTGGCTGGGGTTCGGGTCGATGCGGTCGAGGGGAATCTCGAGCGGCTTGCCCGAGGCTTCCGGTGCGGGCGCGGTTTGCTGGCGCGGGCCAAGCAGGGACTCGATACCCTTGCCCAGTGCGGGGCGGCGCTTGGGATCGGCGGTTGCGTGGGGTGTAGTGGTTTCCATGGGGCTCTCTCTTTAGTGCGGTAATTGTATTTAGGATCAATTACTTAGCGTAGGGCCAGAAGCGCGGACCGGGTTTACTCCCAGCATTGTCGTTGGCTGCGGGATCATCTGCTTTGGGCTTGGGTGGCCTGCGGCTGGCAATGCCATTGCGTCGCATTAGTTCGGTGGCCAGCGCGGTGTAGGCTTCGGTCCCTTTAGACCGGGGATCATAGAGCTGCACCGGCTTGCCGTGGCTGGGCGCCTCTGCGAGGCGGATGTTGCGCGGAATAGTGGTCGCGAGCAGCTTGTCCGCGAAGAAGGCGCGCAGGTTCTCCGTGACCTGCTGCGAGAGATTGGTGCGGTCGTCGTACATGGTGAGCAGGACGCCCTCGAGCGCGAGTTGGGGGTTGAAGGCCTGGGCGACGCGGTCAAGGGTCTGCATCAGCTCGGAGATGCCTTCCAGCGCGAAGTATTCGGCCTGCATGGGGACGAGCAGGCCCTCGGCGGCGACCAGCGCGTTGAGGGTGAGGAGGTCGAGCGCGGGTGGGCAATCCAGCAGGATGAAGCGATAGGCCGCGCGGGCCGGGGCGATGGCCTCGCGCAGGCGAAACTCGCGGCGGTCGGCGGAGACGAGCTCGAGGTTGGCGCCGACCATGTTTTTGCTGCCGGGCAGGAGGGAGAGCGATTCGACTGCGGTAGGCAGGACCGCATTGGCGAGATCGGCCGCGCCGGTCAGGACGTCGTAGGTGGTCAGGCGGCCTTCATCCCGGGAGAAGCCGAGGCCGCCGGTGGCATTGGCCTGGGGATCGCAGTCGATGAGCAGAGTGGGCAGGCCTTCGAGTGCGAAGGCTGCGGCGAGGTTGATGGCCGTAGTGGTCTTGCCGACGCCACCCTTTTGGTTGACGACGGCAATGACCTTGGCGGTCTCCGCGGTAGGTGCGGGCGGGTTCGTTTGGGCGGGGACGGTCGACACGGCGTGTAAGAGGAGAGAGTATCGGGGATGGAGCAGGAATGGCAATGCCGCAAAACTGTGCAGAAGAGCACAGCACTGTGGAGAAGTTGTGGACGGTGCGAATTCAAGGCGCACGGCGCGGGGACTGTAGGGAGGGGATGTGGAAATCTTCTACATGCACGGGGCGCGAAAAGGCGGCGGGCTGCCGGGAGGGGCGCAGCTAGTGTTTCACATGGAACAATCTGGGCTTGAAGGCGCGTGCGTCCAGATTGCCGAAGGCAGATTGCCAAGGGGCGGTGTTTCACGTGGAACAGTTGGCTTCGGCGCGGCTTCTATTGGGTTCGATTGAGCAGGAGAAGGATGCCGTCGCTCGATTCTGGGAGGGGGATTAAACTGTCAATCTCGAAGCCGGCTGGCGGATTGATCAACTGGCGGGAGGTGCTCAAGATGAGCAGACGGCGTTCCGCGCGACGGGCGGCCTCGTGGATGGCGGAGTCCATCTCGTCGACGGCGCGCAGGGTGACGGTATCAAAGCGGCGGGAGGGCGGCATGGATTCGACACGGCCGGCCCAGACTTCGGTCGGGAGGCCTAGTGTACGGACTACTTCGCGTAGGAAGGCCGCTTTGCGGCTGCGGGATTCTGCGAGGGTGACGGCGATGTCGGGGTGCAGCAATTGGATGGGAATGCCGGGAAGGCCGGCCCCAGAGCCAAAGTCGAGTAGGGAGGTGCATGGTTCGAGCTGCAGGCTGGCGAAGAGGCTCTCGCCAAAATGCCGGCGCACAATCTCCTCCGGGGTGCGGATGGCCGTGAGGTTGATATGGGCGTTCCATTTGAGGATAAGTTCAAGATATAAAGCTAGTTGATCGTAGATTAGAGGCCAGTTCGGCGCAGGCGCAGAGACTTTAAGCGCGGGGGTTTGCGCTGGGCCAAGGAACGGCTCCAATAGCTCGGCGATGGAGTCGGGGGTGAGAGAGGTCGAGTTCAAAGGTCCGGGGGCTGGCATTGCGAGGATTTTAGACCGCGGAGCTGGAGGCTGGCTTCGGTGCCCAGGCGGCGGCCTCGGCAATGAAGCGGGAGAAGAGGGCGCGGGACGCGGGGCTCTCCTCAAAGGTGCGCTCAGGGTGCCACTGCACGCCAAGGACGAAAGGACCGGCGGCGGTATTCTCGATGGCTTCAACGACACCGTCTTCGGAGCTGCGGGCCGAGATGCGCAGGCCGTCGCCGGGGGCGGCGATGGCTTGGTGATGGCTGGAGTTGACGTGCAGGCGGAACTGGCCGTTTGGCTCAGCTTGGAGGTCAGGTTCGCATGCCATGGTCTGGGCAAGGAGCGAGTCCGATGCGATTGAGGCCTCATGCGCTATGGGCACGCCGCGCTGGCGGTGGTTAACCGTCCCGGGTTTAAGGTGCTGGACGAGCGAGCCGCCGCGCCAGACGTTCAGCATCTGGGTGCCGAAGCAGATGGTGAAGATGGGCTTGCGCAGGTTGTGCGCGTCCTGCAGGAGCAACTCGTCGACATTCTCGCGGGCGGGATCGGGTGGAGCTGAGTTGGGGTCCGCGGGCTGGCCATATTTCTGCGGGTTGATGTCCGCGCCCGAGCCAGGGAGCAGGACGCCCTGGCAGCCCGCGATGAGCTTTGCGGTTGCTGCGGGCGGCTGATCCAGCGGGACGACGACTGGCTCGCCGCCGGACTTCTCGACGGCGGCGGCATACTGCGGCCAGGAGCGCTGGTTGTACTCAGCGTCGAAGCTGGTGGGGGCGGGGATGGCGATGCGGGGCTTGGTCATGATTACACCGATTCACACCGATGATACCGATTTCTTAGAGGAGAAGGCAGCTCCGTTTGGAGCAATAGGTTACATGTAACAATATTCGTTACATTATTTCGACCGGCGCAACTGCAAATCTAACTGCGGTGCAGTCGTTGGGGAACTCGGGGTTAGGCGGTTGTCGTTGGTTGGCTGGAGTGGGCGTAGTACATGTGCTCGATCGCGGCGTAGAGGCGCGCGGTGAGGGCGTCGGCGTCCTTGGTGGTCAGGCTATCGGTGGGGATGGGATCGCCGACGATGATTTTGAGCGGGCGCGGGCGCAGAGCATAGACGTGGATGGGCAGCAGCTCGTAGGTACCGATGAGCGCCAGTGGGATGAGCGGCACGCCGGCGCGGATGGCCATGAACGCGCAGCCGGAGTGCGCGGATTGCAGGCGGCCGTCGGGTGAGCGCGCACCCTCGGGGAAGAGGACCAGCGGCATTCCGGACTTGAGCGCAGCGACGCCGCGGAGCAGGCCGGCGACAGCGGAGCGCGGGCTGGAGGAGTCGATGGGGACCTGGCCGGAGCGGTTGAGATACCAGCCGACGAAGGGGACCTTCCACAGGCCCTGCTTGGCGAGGATGCGGAACTGGAAGGGCAGCCGGGCGAAGAGGACTGGGGTATCCATATAGCTGAGGTGGTTGGAGGCATAGACGGCGACGGGTGAGTGAAGGAGCTTCTCCGCGCCGACGATCTCAACCGGCGAGAGGGCGAGGCGCAACATGGTGCAGGCCCAAGCGCGTGCTACGCGATGCTGCTGGCGGCCGGAGCGGTCCCAGACGCCGCAGACCAGCGAGACGGAGCCGAAGAAGGCGGTCGCGATGGCCATCAGCGGAATCTGGATGAATTTGGTGACGTAACGGAAGCGGGCAGGGATGGGCTGGCGGTGGGGTGGCGCAGCTCCGGCGGTCGAGTCTGGATCTTCGATGGAGGCGCGGCTGGGGCTGTTCGCAGGTTCGGCGGCGTTCATGGTTGCGTCGCCGCCTCAGGCGCGGCGCTGGCGAGGTCGCGGATTGCGCCCACCAGATAGATGGAGCCGGTGGCGACGATAAGGCCGCCGGAGGGAGTGAGGCTGCGCGCGAGGGCGAGGGCTTCGCCGGGATCGTGCGCGGCATGGGCTGGGACATCCAGCGCGCGCGCGGCGGCGAGCAACTGGTCGAGCGAGGCGGCTCGCGGAGAGTCGATAGGCGCGAGGACGATGTGGTCGTGCGGCCGGCCAGAGGTGGAATCGAAGAGGGGGAAGAGGATTTGCGCCATCTCGGTGAGGTCCTTGTCGCGCAGGCAACTGAAGAGGAGGGTGCGGGGCTCGGACTGGGGCAGAGCTGCGATGGCGGCACGCAGCGCCCATGCACCGGCGGGGTTATGGGCAACGTCGAGCAGCAGGTTAGGCGGCAGAAACTCCAGGCGTCCGGGCCAGACGGTGTTGGCAATCCCAGCTTCAATCGCTGAGTTTGCGATGTTGTAACTTAACTTGTTACGTGATGGAGCTTCGGCGTAACATTCGTAACTACTGTGGTTACGTAATTCAACAGCGGCGGCGATAGCGAGTGCGATGTTGCGCTGCTGGTGCCCACCGGCGAGCGGCGAACGGACGTGGAGCGGTTCGCCGTTCAAGGAGAGATCGTAGTGATTGGGGCGCAAAGGTGAAGATGCGGTGTGGCCAGCTGCGCCGGGCTCAAAGTCGCGGTCGGGAAGAAACTCAGCGGCGTTGACACCACGCACGTCGAGGGTGTGGGCGACCTCGCCGATGGCCTGGTTGGCCTCAGGATGCTGAGGCAGGGTGATGAGCGTGCCGCCGGGGCGGAGGATTCCGGCTTTTTCGCGGGCGATAGCGGTGATGGTGTCGCCGAGATAGTCCTGATGGTCGAGGGCAATATCAGTGATGACGGAGAGCGTCGGCTCGACGATGTTGGTAGCGTCCAGGCGGCCGCCCAAGCCGACTTCGAGGACGGCGATGTCGATCTTCTGCTCCGCGAAGTAAAGGAAGGCGAGCGCGGTGAGGGACTCGAAGAAGCTGGGATGGTGGGGGAGACGGCCCTCGCGGACGAGGCGTTGTGCGGCCTCATCGACCTGAAAGTAGAGGCGGGCAAAGGTTTCCTCTGGAATCTCGGCGAGGGTGGTTTGAGGTTCGAGGTCCGGTCCGGAGACGCGGATGCGCTCGGTGACGCGGGAGAGATGTGGCGAGGTGTATAGGCCGGTGCGCAGGCCGGCGGCGGTGAGGATGGCGGCCAGGGTTGCGGCGGTGCTACCTTTGCCGTTGGTTCCGCCGATGAGGATCGACGGGAACCGGGTCTGCGGGTCGCCGAGGGCGGCGGCCAGCGTCCGGATGTGCGCGAGGTCGAATTTGCGGCGCGGAGCATCGGGGGAAAGCTCCAGACCGAGCGCGTGCAGCTGGTCGACCGCGGTGGCAAAGGACATGGGAGTTATTTTAGTGGCTGGCCAGGCTCCATGCGATCCAGCAAAGACGACGAGCCAGAGATGCAATCAGGACAAATCGGGGTCTGCGGGTCAACTCTGCCATGCAGCGCGCATCCTATAAGTCAGTTGGGAGCGCCGGGGGACGGGCGTTGCCAAAGTGGGAGAGGCGGACTTGAGCAATTACCCCATCACCCGAAGGTGTCATTGGTGAGTGTGGTTCCGCGGCCGATAGTAAGAAGGTAGCTGGAATAACAAGTGCGGGTCCACACACCTTGCGGTGTCCGTGGCGTCGGATTTGGCCTGCCCAAAGTAGACCAGGGTCACGACAAAGGAGAACTTTATGCAGATTGCAGTGATCTATGTTGTTGTTGTAGTTGCGGGTGCCCCTCTTATCGGCATCTGGCGCGGACATATGTGGGCCAAGGCCAATGGACTGAAGCTGCGGACGCCGGCGACGTCGACGGAGAGCCAGACTGCATAGATATAGATAGATCGCCTTCAGCGAAACTGAAGGGCTACAGGCTCCCTCTATCTACTTGCCGCGACTGCGTGGGGTGTGGCGTTGCGGGCTGATTTGCGAGGCGCAGTGTGCGTTGCGTTCCTCATCGCCTGCTCGGACGAAGTATCCTGTAGAGCGTGAGCACAGAGCAGATTCGAGTCCAGCTTCCCGATGGGTCGGTTCGCGAGGTGGCGCGCGGGACCACCCCCCTTGATATTGCCAACGACATCTCTCCGCGGCTGGCCGCCGCAGTGGTGGTGGCGCGCGTGCGACCGCTTGCAGCGGCTGCGGCCGGAGCAACGCCGAATGGCACGGGTGATGCGAATAGTGCCGAGGCGGAGACGAACTCCGAGGCGGCCATGTATGGCGTGACGGGGGCGAGCGAGGACGGGACGAAGCTGGTCGACCTGACGGCGCCGCTGAGCGAAGACGTGGAACTGTGGCTGCTGAAAGAGTCCGACGAGGCGGCACTAAAGGTGCTGCGGCACTCGGCCGCGCACGTGATGGCGACGGCGATCCTGGAACTGTTCCCCGAGACCAAACTGGGGCACGGGCCGGCGACGGACAATGGCTTCTTCTACGACGTGTACCGCGAGACGCCATTTACGGAGGCGGACCTGGCGGCGATCGAGGCGCGGATGCAGGAGGTCGTGAATCGCGATGAGCGATTCATGCGAGTAGAAGAGCCGCGCGAGCAAGGCCTGAGCGAGTACAAGGCGCACGGCGACTTTATGAAGGTGCACTTCATTGAGCGTTTCACTAAACCGGGTGAAGAGATCTCACTCTACCGCAACGGCGGGTTTACCGATTTCTGCCGCGGACCGCACATCCCGTCGACCGGGCGGGTGAAGGCATTCAAGATTACCTCGATCGCCGGCGCATACTGGCTGGGCGACGAGAAGAACCAACAGCTGCAGCGCATCTACGGGACGGCATTTTTCAGCGCGAAGGAGTTGGAGGCGCACTTCAAGCGGCTGGAGGAGATCAAGGCGCGCGACCACCGCGTGCTGGGCAAACAGCTCGACCTCTTTTCGATCCAGGAGGTCGCGGGCGCGGGGCTGATCTTCTGGCATCCCAAGGGCGGCCTGATCCGCAAGACGATGGAAGACTGGATGCGCGAAGAATGTATCCGTCGTGGTTACAATATGGTTTTCACGCCGCACATCATGCGCAGGGAGCTGTGGAAGATCAGCGGGCATGAGGGGTACTACGCGCCGAATATGTATCCGCCGATGGAGCTGGACGACGCGGAGTATCGGCTGAAGCCGATGAACTGCCCCGGCCACATCTTGATCTACAAATCGTCGCCGCGCAGCTATCGCGACCTGCCGGTGCGCTACGCGGAGCTGGGCAATGTGTATCGCTACGAGCGGTCTGGAACCATGCACGGACTCTTGCGAGTCCGTGGATTTACCCAGGACGATGCGCACATCTTCTGCACACCGAGTCAGATCAAGAATGAGGTGATTGCGTGCATTGAGTTCGCGGAGAGCGTGCTGCACACGTTCGGGTTCAGCGAGTTCAAGGTGGAGCTTTCGACGTGGGACCCAAACGACCGCAAGAGCTTCGTGGGGTCGGACGAGAACTGGAACATGGCGATTGCGAGCCTGAAGAGCGTGCTGGACGCGAAGGGCATCGCGTACCGGACGATCCCAGGCGAGGCCGCGTTCTACGGGCCGAAGATCGACATCAAGCTGGTAGATGTGCTGGGGCGGCTGTGGCAGCTCTCGACGGTACAGTTCGACTTCAATCTGCCGGCTCGGTTCGAGCTGGAGTACAAGGGCGAGGACGGCGAGCTGCACCAGCCGGTGATGGTGCATCGCGCGCTGTTCGGCTCGGTCGAGCGGTTCTTCGGTGTGCTGATTGAACACTACGCGGGCGCGTTTCCACTTTGGTTGGCACCGGTGCAGGTGGGGCTGGTGCCGATCTCGAGTGAAAAACATCTGGCATACGCGGAGCAGGTGAAGGCGAAGCTGGAAGCGGCAGGGCTGCGCGTTGAGCTGGACGCACGCAACGAGAAGATGAACGCGAAGATCCGCGACTTGGGACTGCAGAAGGTTCCGTTCATCCTGGTGCTGGGTGATAAGGAGGCCGCGTCGAACAGTGTGAGCGTGCGCACGCGCGGCAAGGGCGATGAAGGCAGCGTACCGCTGGAGGAGTTTATTGCGCGCGCGAAGAAGCTGGTGAGCGAGCACGCGATGGGGCTGTAGTATTAGCGCCGCCATTCCTCGTTTCGTATAAATTTTGCCTCTTGTCAGATTTCCTATGTTCGTGGTAGTGTCTCCTACACCAATAGTAGATGCCGTGACGGAGGTAGTAGGAAGCGATGGCCGGACCGAAGCTGACGAAGCTGGAACTCGCAATTATGGAGACGCTGTGGACGCGGGGCGAGTCCTCGATCCGCGAGGTGCAGGAGGCGTTCCCGGCGAAGGGCAGGCCGGCGTACACCACGGTGCAGACGACGGTCTACCGCCTGGAGACAAAAGGCGTGGTGCGCCGAGTGAAGAAGGTGGGCAACTTCCACATCTTCGCGGCGACAGTCACACGCAGCGCGGCGCAGCGAAGGCTGGTGGACGATCTGCTGGCGCTGTTTGGCGGACGCACGCAGCCAGTGATGGCGCACCTGATCGAATCCGGCAAGCTGACGATGGATGATGTGAAGGAGGCGGAGCGGACGCTGCGCCGGCTGGAGAAGGAGGGTGACGCATGACCGCTCATGACCTCAACTCCGCGCTACGAGATCTTGCGCCTGCGCTTGCCAACCATCTGTGGCAGTCGACGGCGTTTGTAGCGGCGGCCGGGCTGCTGACGCTGGCGCTGCGCAGCAATCGGGCGCACACGCGCCACTGGATCTGGATGGCAGCGTCGCTGAAGTTCCTGTTGCCCTTCGCGATGCTGGCGGGGATTGCAGGGCACTTTGCGAGGCCGCGCGTAGTGGCTCCGGCGAATCCTGCTGTCTATTCCGCGGTTGAGGACTTCAGCGAGCCATTCGCCGACTTCGGCGAGCCGGTCGCCGCGCCGGTGATCATGCGCCCACATGTGAGCGCGGGCGAGTGGCTGCCGATTGCGTGCGCGGCTGTGTGGCTTACTGGATTGTTTGCGGCGCTCATCGTGTGGACAGTGGGCTGGCGGCAAGTGGCGGGCACAGTCCGTGCGGGGGAGCCGATGCCCGAAGGCCGCGAGGTTGCGATCCTGCGCAGGCTGGAGCAGGCGGCCAGCGTGCGCAGACCGATGCGCCTGGTGCTCTCCGAGAGCGCGATGGAGCCAGGCGTGTTTGGGATTGTGCGGTCGGTGCTGGCGTGGCCGGCGGGCATCTCCGAGCGGCTGGACGACGCGCACATGGAGACGGTGCTGGCGCATGAGGTGTGCCACGTGCGGCGCTGGGACAACCTGACCGCCATGCTGCATATGTTTGTCGAGGCGGCGTTCTGGTTCCATCCGCTGGTGTGGTGGATGGGCGCGCGACCGGTGGCGGAGCGCGAGCGCGCCTGCGACGAGGAGGTGCTGCAACTGCTCAATCGCCCGCAGGTGTACGCAGAGAGCATTTTGAAAGTCTGCGAGTTCTGCGTGGAGTCGCCGCTGGAGTGCGTGGCGGGCGTGACCGGCGCCGATCTGAAGAAGCGCATCGTCGAGATCATGCGTGCGCGCGCGGTGATGCGGCTGACGTGGGGGAAGAAGTTGCTGATCGGAGCGGCGACGGTGTGCGCGATTGCGGTGCCGGTGGTGCTGGGGCAGGCGAAGGCGGCGCAACGAATGATGTTAGCTGCGATCAAGGACGCGCCGAAGCCGATTCAATTCGTAGCGCACGCAATGATTGCAGACGCGAAGTCATCGAGCAGCGAGATCGCCGATGCATCCCAGGCAGCCACGCCACCAGATAACGCTGCACCCACCGCAGATGACATGTCGCTCGGCCCCGCCTTCGAGGTTGCGACTATTCGGCCGGGGAGTATGAATGACGGCCGCCGCTCGTTCGGATCTACCGTGGATGCCTCCGGCAAGTTCACAGGATCCGATGTGCGCCTGAGCTCACTGGTGTCTTTGGCCTATGCCGGTGATCCGAGCAAGGTGCGCGTTAGTGGAGGCCCGAAGTGGGCAGAGTCCGACCTCTTCGACATCAACGCCAAGATCGATGACGCCTACATGAGCGGGTGGGACAAGCTCTCCTACCGCGAAAGAGTAGATCGTATGCGCCCAATGATTCGCACCTTACTCGCGCAGCGCTTCCAACTGAAGCTGCATGTCGAGATGCAGCCGACGCCGGTGTATGCGCTGGTGCAGGCAAAGGGTGGCTCGAAACTAAAAGAGGTTCCCGCCCCTGAAGCGAGCGACAACGATCCACAGGCAGCAATGCGGTGGATGGATCAGAATCCGGGGAAGCCGAGGCCTGGCAGCATCTTCTGCACCGGAAACACCTGCACAGGTACAGCCATTCGGGTGAGTGAGGCCATCAACCAGATTGCTGGAAGCGCCCACGCGGATCGCAAGGTGATCGATGCGACTGGGCTGAAGGGCTACTACAACTTCACAATGACTCAGCCGCAACATGACGATCAGGATGCCATGGCTGAGGTAGCTGATGACCTTGGTCTGAAGTTCGAGCCGCGCACCGTGCCGGTCAAAACATTCGTGATCGACTCCGCAGAGAAGCCATCGGTGGATGGGGCGGAGGTGACAGCGGCGGCGAGCGTGGTTCCGGTGGCGATGGTGCAGGAAAAGGTGGGTGCAGCATCGGCGACCGATTCGACGCAGCCTTCCGCGTATTTGCCGAAGATGACGTTCGACGTGGCGTCGGTGCGTGAAAGCAAGCAGGATCCGAACCAGCCGCATACGGTTGGTGGGCGTTTCGAGCCGCATTCCACGAACCTCCGGCTTCAAAACGTGCAGATGTATTACATGGTGAC
>Ga0182024_10013172_pt1 | contig 16216 bp, 14 predicted proteins | sample P32metaG_FD_120480 | JGI IMG/M metagenome (GOLD analysis project Ga0182024, IMG submission 120480) | Permafrost microbial communities from Stordalen Mire, Sweden - P3-2 metaG (Illumina Assembly) | ecosystem: Environmental > Terrestrial > Soil > Wetlands > Permafrost | place: Sweden: Stordalen... | reverse complement strand
TCGACGCCGTCGGTGTAGAGCAGCGACCAGCGACCGGTGCTATGCCTGGGGCGACCGTACCTGCCTGAACCTTGCCCGGTGCGGCGTTTGGGATCGATGAGCGCGCGCAAATTGTCAAAACCATCCGCGGTGACAAGCCCGGCTGCTACTAGTTCCCATAGCGCTGTTTCGACTTCCGACTTAATAGCGAAGTGCCTCTGCTGATATCGGTAAAGAAGGACGCACCGCGGCTCTTCAAATATTCACGTACAGCCTGAGCGGAATAGCTGAGAAAGCGGGTTTCATCACTTTCGGTTTCTGGATGCTTGGGCATCATCCAGTCGGCTTCTTCGCGCAAGAAGAAAGTAATCGGCGCCACACTCGTCGGAATGATTCGGCGCGTCTTTTGCTGCGATTCCTCTGTGGCATTGTTCTCTGCCAGAGTGGCTGGATGCGGTGACAAGCGGCCCCAGCCCACCTGCCCGGTCATGCACAATTTATCGAGGTTTTCGCCGTCATAGCGGGCAATCCGGCGTGATAGGACATCACGTTCCCACGCGTTGGCGGGGATCTCGAATCCCTGAAGTTGACGCAATATCTCCAGGGTTCCGCGTTCTCCTGCCATCTGCGTCGAGGGAGCGACGTGCTGCCAGTGCAACAGCCAACGCATGTAGTCCGCCGCGGGCACCGGTTCGATCTGTTTGCGCAGCGTGCCTACTGTCAGCCGGTGTATCCGGGCCAGCAGGCGGCGCTCGCACCATTCGATCTCTTCATCCGTCACAGGAGCATGTTTTTGATTGAACGCGCCGCGCAAGATCGAGCCGTCGGCTTCCAGAGAAAGCAGACCTATATAAGTATCTCGACGAGAGGTGCCCAAGCGGTCGGCCAATATCGAAGCAGAGGTCGGTCCGATCAAGGTCATCCAACCTCTGATCATCGCTTGCAATGCAGCCTCCGGTGAGGCGGGTTCCTTTTCTACCTGCTTCAGTTCATGCTCGAATACCGCATTGGGGAAAATGCTTTTGAAACTACGAGCTCGTTCGGCGGCGACCCAATAAACGGTCGAGCCATCGATTGCAGCAGTGGCGCGATTTTCCTTAACCAGCATCTCGAAATAGCCGGCCCACTCACCACGGGACGCGGCGCCGATGCCGGTCGCATCGCCTGCCACGGGAATTGCCACCAGCGTCTGTAAAAGGTCATGCAGCTCATCGTAGCTGCGCACGTCGGGCCAAGCTTCTTCCACGACCTGCGCGATTGCGGCCGGATCGAGCAGGCCAATCTCTTGCACAACAGATGCCGGCAGCACCCGCCGCATTTGCACCGCTCGAGCTCGCCGCTCTTCCAGCGGTGCATCATCGAGATATGTGTAGGGATTGCTATTAAGAATTTCATGCGCGAACTGCGACGGCGAAGGCGTATCGACAGCTATGCACTGGATGGCACCTGTGCCGATGCCGTGTAAAATTTGGATCAAACCATTCAGATCAAGTGCTTCAGTCAAAACATCTTTCATTACCTCGCGCACCAGCGGGTGATCGGGAATTTCGATGTCTCCCTCGATATTATCCTGGCAAGCAACTGCACTGGGGAACACGGCGGAAAGCAAATCCTCATTTCTCAGGCGCTGCACCACCGGTGGAACTTTCTTGCCGCCAAAAAATCGCAATAGTGCAAGCGCCCGCGTTGCATTCCAGCGGAACCGGGTGGCGAATATGGGTGACGGCAATGTAGCTTGCTCTAGAACTGCCTGAACCTCATCGCCATGGAGATAGCTGAAGACATCAGCTAAAGGGAAGCTGTGGCGATCGGACAGCGCGATGCTGATGCCGTTATCAGTGGCCGCAGCTTGCAGCTCAAAGTCAAACGACCGGCAAAATCTCTTGCGCAGCGCTAAACCCCATGCCTTGTTCACGCGCGCGCCAAAAGGTGCGTGAATGATCAGCTGCATGCCGCCGCCTTCGTCGAAGAAGCGCTCGGCAACAACTGTTTGTTGGGTTGGAATCGTGCCGAGGATGGCGCGAGTTTCAATCACGTACTCAATCGCTTGCTCAGCTCCAGTATCATCCAAACCACACTCCTCTTTCAGCCAGGCAACCGTGCTCGCCACTTCGGGATGCTTCTGATACACGCCGCCGACCGGCACTGTCGGCGTGCGCAGACTGATCTGCTCGCGCAAGTTGGAAACATATTGCGACAGTTCGGCAGAGCGCGTCGGCGCCTCACCCAGCCAGAAGGGCACTGTGGGCGCAGCTCCATGAGCATCTTCGACCAAAACGCGACCGGAACCCTCCACCCGTTTTATCCGCCAGGAGGTGTTGCCCAGAAGTATGATATCGCCTCGATTGCTCTCGACAGCGAAATCTTCGTCCAGAGTGCCAACGGTAACCTGGTCAGGCTCAGCGACAACGTTGTACATAGCACGGTCGACGATGGCACCACCATTGGTGACTGCCACCAACTTGGCCCCTCGGCGTCCTTTCAGCTTGTGGTTGACCTGGTCTCTGAAAATATAGGCGCCGTAACGTCCTCTCCTGGCTGCAATACCTTCCGACAACATCTGAACGAGGTCATCGAAGTCCTTCCTGTCGAGGTGGCGATAAGGATAGGCGCGCCGCACGGTCTCGAACAATTCGTCTTCCGACCATTCTTCGACCGCGCACATAGCGACAATTTGCTGCGCCAGCACGTCGAGCGGTGCTTCTGGTATCACTAGTCGATCGAGATCGCCATGATTAATCGCCTGGACCAAACTGGCGCATTCAATCAAATCATCACGGGTGGTGGCAAAGACTCTGCCTTTAGGAACGGCGCCTCGCCAATGTCCGGCGCGGCCGATGCGCTGCAAGGAGGTGGCGATGGAACGCGGCGAGCTCATCAAGCAAACAAGATCTATGGTACCGATGTCGATTCCCAGCTCAAGCGATGCCGTGGCCACCAGCACTTTGATTTCGCCATTCTTCAGACTCTTTTCGGCCGCCAACCTGATCTTGCGCGATAGGCTCCCATGATGCGCTGCTACGGACCCTTCACCTAATCGTTGAGTCAAATGCATCGCCATTCGCTCAGAGAGTTTGCGCGTGTTGACGAATACCAGGATGGAGCGATGGGTCTGTGAATATTTGGCTACCTTGTCATAAATTTCATCCCACATGCCATTGGTGGCGACAGGTCCCAGCGGCATGGAAGGCACTTCGACCGCTATGTCGAGCTGGCGCCTGTGTCCAATGTTGACGATAAAAGGAGCCTGGCGATCTGCTCCGGTGAGAAAGTCGGCTACAATTTCGATCGGTTTTTGAGTCGCCGATAAACCGATCCGCACGGGCGGCTTCACCGTCAATTTTTGCAACCGCTCCAGCGTCAGCGCCAGGTGTGCGCCCCGTTTATCATCGGCAACTGCGTGGATTTCGTCTACGATCAGCGTGTCGACGTTCTTGAGAAAGTCGCGGCTTTTATCAGCAGTGAGCAGAATGTAGAGAGATTCCGGAGTGGTGACGAGAATATGCGGTGGATGCTTGAGCATCGCGCGCCGCTCTTGCGGCAAGGTATCGCCGGTGCGAACAGCTGTACGAATTTCCGCCATGTTAATACCACGCTGTCGAGCCAGCTCGCAGATGCCCTCGAGCGGCACTGCGAGGTTTTTCTGAATGTCGTTGCTCAGCGCTTTCAACGGCGACACATATAAAACGTAAGTTTGGTCTTTCAACTCACCAGAAATTGCACTGCGCACCAGGCGATCGATGCAAGCCAGAAAGGCGGCCAGCGTTTTGCCGGAGCCGGTTGGTGCGGAGATCAACGTCGTGCGCCCAGCCAAAATATGCGGCCACCCTTGCTCCTGCGGCTCCGTGGGCGTGCCGAACTTGTCGCAAAACCAGTCGCGGACCAATGGATGCGCCCAGTCTAGTTGGGGCACTTCTTGTTTATGTGTCAGCTCGAGCGTCATAGTTGTATTCTACGAACTAACCTGAGGAAATGCGTAAAACAACAATGAAGCTTCGTCTGGGCTTCGAATCGATGGCGAACATCCCCGGTGATGCAATGCTTGCCAACTGGGAGACTATTGGCCATTGTTAACTAATGTCAAGCGGCGCGCGACTCAACTAGTTCCCGAGTCGTAATAGTTTTGATGGTAGATGTGCAATGGCGTCGAATTGCGGATAATTTCGGTGGTGGGTGAATGCCAGCCATACAACCAGAAGGCAAATAAAGCTAACGTTGCCCCGAACATGAACAGAGCAATTTTTTTGTCCAGATCTACATAAGGATGCTGGCGCCGACCCGTCGGTGTCGGTGTCGGTGTCGGCATTTTTTCTCTTGTAGTAAGTCCAGCCGGCATGCGCCTAATCCCCCAGACTCTTCTGACGCTGGTGAGTTGTTTCTGTTCCGCGAACTCCGCCGACTGATTAGTGTATCAGATTTTCCGTACAGCTCTTATGGAACCGACCGAGTAGTTTTGGCGTCAATTCTGCTCGGCTAAACGCCTTTTTGTAGCTGTGGTTGGCTGTCCAAACGAGGAAATTTCCAATGACAGGATTCGATTTGATTGAATATCAACGAGAGGCTCGCAATCGCAAGCAGCCCGGAGAACTGTTTCAATTATGGGAAGAGGTCTGCCGCCATTACGACCGCGGCCTGATTGGACAATACGAACTCGACGAAATGAAAGCAGTGATTTGGCCGAACATGCGCGTGCTCACAGTGCTGAAAAACACAATAGACGATTCCTTCGTCCGCGAAAAAAGCGCAGCTTAAGCGGATACATCTTTTCCTTCCACCGACTTGTGGAAGGTCCTTACTAACTCCTCAATGTTCTAACTGACTTTTTGTTCACGCTCTTTAGCCACTGTCCGTCGGATAGCCGTGAGTTCGCAGCGGCATACGCACTTGGGGTTGCTCGATTGAATGCACAGGACAAGCTAGTGCTTAACTGATATCTGCAGCCTGGCATCGCCGGTAAGGAAGAGATGTTCGCGGAACTGTTTGCCACGCAGCAAGGTGTTGCATGCAATTCCATTGCCGATAATCTTTTGACGGAAAAATTTCGCGAAGCGATGGCTGTGGTCAATGTTACCGTAGGCGCCTCAACCGGAACTTAAGCCCTGCCGCGCGCAGGTACTTTCCGCCGTTCGCTTTGTCTCAGAAACAAATTGGTGGCGTTCTGCTAATCAAGTAATTTGGATCGGATGCAGTGCAGGCGTTACCGGGCACGTTGCCACCACAAAATACTGATCGTAGTACCGCTGCCAATTTCTCTCGAAATCGCGTGTTGCCATCTCTTTTGCGATCGTCGCAGGCAGGTCTATGTCCATCTGACGGCAGGTGCCATCACTTCGATAGAGCAAGCGTTTCGTCTTGCCCAGGATGGACTCGTAAGCAGCGATGGTGACATAACTTCCCAAAAAGGCAGTTTGCAACTTCACGCTGAACTGCGCCGAGAATGGACCACGCGTCGCCACAAACATTCTGCATGCTTGAGAGAGAGCGACAACATAGTTGCCGTCATCTTCTTCCGGCACATCTTTCTGCATCTGTTTGGTTGCATCTGGTCTGATCGCCAAAGCGGCAGGTGCTGAACGTTTAGGCCGGTAACCGACTGCAAAATTCGTTCGATAGACTTTCACCTCCGCAGGAGCAGGCAAATCTAGGATTGTCCCGGGCGCGACGATCACCTGGCCGTCATCGCCAAATGAAATCAGAGCTCGATTAAGGGTTACTATCAAGGCGCCAAACTGCTCATCCCCAAGGCGTTTCTTGGCGATCTGTTCAACGGTTTCCCCATATGCAACGACGTGCTTCGTGCGCCGCTCACTCCAACGGGCGGCCCCACTTTCGTCGGCGCCAAGCCGTTTTTTGACATACGAGATAAACCGAGATGCTCGGTGACTTGAATTAGACGGAGTCATCCCCAACCCGCTCACTTCGTCCGCAGACTGTAACCATACGCATTCAAAGCCTTTTTGCCAAGTACCACTTTGTATGCTAACTAACGGTCCGCCATGGGGTTTCTACGAATGAAGACGAGCAAACGAGGACTGGTGCGGCTCCCGTTTTTCGAAGGTTTTTGGTTAATAGTTCAGATCGTCACGAGGTTTTGCAGCCGCATCGGTTAACCAACCGGTTCAGAGCTTCGAGTGGCCCACACTTTGGAGAGATTCGTTCAACTCTTCCATCCGGCAATGCGGACATGCTTTGTTGAATGCCTCTCTTGCCTCTTCGGAGATTGACTTGCATTCGTTGATTCTCAGCCATCTCAGACTGGGAATTTTCTCCAGAATCTTCATACTTGCATCGGTCACTTTCGTCTCAGAAAGATCGAGGGCTTCCAGCTTTTTCAAATTGATAATGTTGCGAAGTCCCCTGTCGGTGACCAAGGTTTTACGAATACTCAACTTGCGCAACTCCGGCAATTCAACGATATATTTCATTCCCGCATCGGTGAGAAAGTCGCCATTTAAATATAATCTCTCGATTGTTTTCGCCTTGGGGAGATAAGCAAACCCTGCGTCAGTCACGCTTGTTTCGATCGCCGAAAATTCCTTGAGATGCGGGAACTGTCCCAGATAGCGCATGCCTTGATCAGTAAAGTGGCGGTCACTAACTTTTAATTCCTCCAGCGCTGTCAGTCCCTTCAAAGCATCGAGAGTTCTACCTGTAATCGCCGCATCGCCTATGTGCAGTTCGGTCAACGACGACATTGCGCCGATCACAGGCAAATCCCTGTCCGAGATGTTCGTCTGATCGAGATGCAGCGATTGAAGCCTCAGATGTTTTATGTGCTCCAATCCATATCCGTAGATCGGAGTGTAGCTCAGGGATAGATTTTCGAGATCATTCAATTGCTCTAGATTTACCAAACCTTCATTAGTGATCTTAGTGGAGCTAAGATACAGCTCACGAAGTTTCGATAAGCCGCGGATATATTTCAATCCTTGGTTAGTGATCTGGGTCTGTCGCAAATTGAGCACTTCCAGAGCCGTTAGATCGCTGAGATAACTCAAACCTTGATCGCCAATCTTAGTACCTGGGAGCGACAAATCGGTCAAAAGTTTTTGCTGTCCGACTGCGATGAGACCGAAGCTGGTGATCGGCGCATTCGACAAATCTAGTTTGGTTATGCCGATGTCGAAAGGCAAATATTTTCTGAGCAGCACATCAGTGATCTTCTTGTGGTCAGCAACTGCGAGGAACGACTTCGCTTGCTCTCTAGCGGCTGCATATTTATTTGGCGCAGGCGCAGAAGTATCAGTTGAACCACTTTCGCGTTTTACTGCCACTGGAGCAGGGTGTGAGTGAAACATAGCTACAGTCATAGCCGTGGCTGCCGCCATAAGTGTGATAGCACCAGCCGGGAGTAGCGCTTTTCGCAAAAGATGCGATTTGCGAAACATTCTTTTGATCTTGCTGACACCGCCAGCAGTACCATCGGCGATTTGGTCACGAACTTCCAATAATGCCGCCTTCAGTTCCTGGATCGTCTGAAATCGCTTCTCGGGGTTTTTGGCTAGTGCTTTGTCAATCACGTCTTCTAGCGCTTCTGGAACTGGCTTATCCGGCCGCAGTTCGCTGATTCGGAGCGCCTGTTCGTTGATCTGTTTGACGATTGTTCCAACCATATTTTCACCGCGGTGCGGAACGGCGCCTGTGAGACACTCATACATCACGCAGCCTAGAGAATAAATGTCAGAACGGACATCTACGGCTTTGTTTCCTGCGCACTGTTCAGGGCTCATATATAGAGGACTGCCAAACAGATCGCCGGTCTGCGTCAGATTATGCCCCTCGGAATCAGGAGCGTCCATAATCTTCGCAATACCGAAGTCGACGATTTTGACAATACCTGGCGTGCCTTCGGATTCAATGAGCATGATGTTGCTTGGTTTGAGATCGCGATGCAAGATTCCATTCTCATGCGCGTGTTGCACAGCATCGCAAACCTGCGTGAAAATCTTCAAGCAATCATCAACAGACAGATCTCCTTTTATTTTGAGTCGGTGCGCCAGTGTTTCACCTTCGATAAAATCCATCACCATGTACGGCTGGCCGTTCTCCGTCACTCCGAAATCGTGCACTCCAACCGTGTTTGGATGGATCAAACTGCTCGAGGCCTTAGCCTCTTGCTGAAAGCGCAGGATGACGTTATCCGTAAGCATGTGACTGTGCAGCATTTTAATTGCTACGAGTCGGTCCAAAACCCTGTGCCTTGCTTTATAGATGACGCTCATGCCGCCGGCACCCACCGCTTCGATGAATTCGTAGCGGTCGTTGAGTGCGCCACCCAAACCTTGCGGGGTTATCGCCGTTCCATCTTGGGGACAAAAGCGCATTGTGTTCGGAACCCAAAGCCCGCACTTCGAACAGGGAATGGAAGTGTGCGCCTGGTCAAGTTGAGCTTCGACCGGGCGGAAAAGTGTAGCGTCTAATTCGGTTTGCGGTTCGTCGTCCATGTCGCTGAGAGCGGTTTGCGGGTACCTTTGGTCAATCATAGCCCATTACATTATGTTCGACCAAATGTGGCCATTTCCGATTGTGAAAGGCGCTTGGGCGCATGATTGCGGACTGAACACCTTGATTTCGAAACGAACAGGGTCAGCTATGCTTGCTTGTTGTCAATCATGCTACATTCAGATCACACCAATAAATCGAATGCCGACACCGGATTTAGGAGCTGCACTAAGTTGTTGGATAAATTTGAGATTGCCCGTTCGCTCAGAGAAATTGGCATGCTGCTGGAATTGAAGGGCGAGAACACTTTCAAGGTCAAGGCGTACCACAACGGCGCCGAAGCAATCGAAAACCTGGCCGAGGACCTGGGACAACTGGTCGATAAGCGTGAGCTGACCACCCTGCGAGGAATCGGTGACGCACTGGCGGCGAAGATTGCTGAGTTGTACCTGACCGGCAGATGCGACTTTCTGGAACGGCTTAGAGAAGAGCTTCCGCCCGGCGTGATCGAGCTTTCACAGATACCGGGTCTAAGTACAAAAAAGATTCAAGCATTGCACAGCGCGCTGGGAATCAGCAGCGTCGGCGACTTGCAACAGGCGTGCAAAGCCGGGCTTGTAAGCACGGTTCCAGGGTTCGGCAAAAAAACAGAGCAGAACATTCTGGCAGGAATTCAAACATACGAAAATCGCGAAGACAGAATTCTGTTGGTTGATGCACAAGAAATTGCGCAACGCATCAAGTCGTTTCTGAATTCCGACGCACTGGTCGATCTCGAGATTGCAGGCTCGTTGCGGCGTTGGCAGGAGACCGCCGGCAATATCAATATGGTGGCTTCTGCGATCAAAGCGGAACCGATTTTGCAAGCTTTTGAAAACTTTCCTTCGGTAACGAGAATTGAACAGGGAAATGCCGAATGCGCGCAAGTTCGATTGGCTAGTGGACTTAAGGCCAATCTACTCGTTTCATCGCCGCAGGAATGGCCGACAGCTTTGCTGGCGCGCACAGGCTCGCCTGCGCACTTTAAACGAATGTGTGAGCTGGCGGCGGGAAAAGGTTTTGAATTAAGCGAGAAGGGATTGTTTCGCCAAGGCAAACGGGTTGAGGTTAGTTCTGAAGAGGAGATCTACTCGCATCTCGGACTGTCCTATATTCCGCCTGAACTGAGGGAAGACGTCGGAGAGATCGAACAAGCCTCAAGTGGAACCACCTTCGACGACTTGATTGAAATTGGTCACTTGAAAGGAATGGTTCATTGCCATACGACATATTCAGATGGGCGCAACACCGTCGAAGAAATGGCTGTTGCTGCGGAAAAGATGGGCATGAGCTATATCACGATCACCGACCATTCGCCGGCGGCGCATTACGCCGGGGGTCTCGAAATCGATCGATTGAAACGCCAGTGGGATGAGATCGCACGCGTGCAAGAAAATGTAAAAATCAAGATTTTGCGAGGCACCGAGTCTGACATTCTCGAAGACGGTGCGCTGGATTATCCTGATTCGATTCTGGAACAGTTTGATGTGGTCATTGCCAGTATTCACTCGCGAATGAAAATGGATGAGGATCAGATGACCAACAGGCTGATCAGTTGTATGAAGCAGCCGCATTTTAAAATATGGGGGCATGCCCTGGGCAGGCTGGTGCTCAGGCGTGAACCGGTGAAGTGCAGAGTCGAAGAAATTCTCGAAGCCGCGGCTGAATCGCGAGCTGCCATCGAGGTGAACGGCGATCCATACAGGCTCGACATGGAACCGCGATGGCTGCGAGCAGCGCGAGAGCGCGGACTTAAGTTTGTGATTTCGGTAGATGCCCACTCGATTGGGAATCTATATAACTTGCCGTACGGAGTTCATATTGCCAGGCGCGGGTTTCTCCGGCGGTCGGAGGTGCTCAACACCTTGTCTGCCAAGGATTTCGCAGCCTACGTCAATCCATCTGTTGGTTGATTGCCAACGTTTCTCCAATTAAAAAATTGCAGCTGACATAAATCATTGGAACCAGGCTGGGCTGTGAGCGTCCAAGATTACGTTCGCGAGGTCTTCTGATTATGTCTTATTACGAGAGCATTCCTGGCACTGTTTCATACGAACGCCTGTTGAGAATCGTTCAACAGCGCACAACTGTGGACAGATCGTACAACGAGCGCCTATATCTCGTTGAGCTGACCAACAAGCTTTGGGAGCGTGTGCGCCAAGTCCGTTCGATTGAGAACAGCTCTGATAGCCGTTCTGATGACGAACAATAAATCATGCGCGCATTAGATATGCGCCAGCATTCTGCCAGTCAGGGATACTAGGAGTCGATTATGAACAAGGTGCACTCTGCGTCTATCGACGCGCTGAATTCATTGCTCAAGCAGGAAATCTCTGCTGTACAGAGCTATAAACAAGCGATCACCAAGCTGAACGATGGCCAGCCGATCGCAACGTTTGAAGAGCTTCAAGTAGCGCACGCCAGGCGGGCTCAGCGCCTTCGCAAACGTGTCGAGCAGTTGGGTGGAATCCCGAAAGAATCTTCCGGCACGTGGGGAGCCTTTTCGAAGGCTGTGACGGCGGCCGGAGCGTTGCTCGGTCCAAGACCGGCTGTGGCCGCGCTTGAAGAAGGTGAGGACAGGGGACTGGCAGATTACAAAAGCTGCCTCAACAAACTAGATGAGCAGTCACGCACAATCATTTTGACCGAGCTTCTGCCCGGTCAGGAATGGACTCGCAGCGTGATGCGCACCATGAAGAAATTGTTGAACTGCTAATCTGGCCTGCGCCCCTGTTCACATTGGGTTTCCGCCATACGCTTTGAGGATATGTGGCACGAAAAGGCCAGATTTAGGTTTCGTGACGAAGCTTGCGAACGCTCTAGCCGCAGCAGAAAGCAACGATTAACACGACGTGATTCCTCGTCGATTAAGGAAAAATCGGTTCGCGCTGTATATATTTGCGACTGGGCAAATGACAGGATGTCAGAATATTATGCATATTGCGATTCAAACCTTTTTTGTGATTCAAGTAGCACTTGAACGAGCAGCGACTAAAATATTTGACCTCGGTCAAACACTCGTATGCGATTTGGTAAAGGCGCCAATCCAACGCTCGTTCAGGGACTTCATCGGAACCGTAGAAAAGGCAGACGTGCAACACCTTCGCGACGAAATCGATAGCATCCGTTCGGAAGTGCAAGCCCTCCGCCAGGACATCCGCGAACTGCAGAGAACTACCAGCGTTTAATCCGCTTGTCGCCCGTGCCATTCCCGTAGCGTCAGGAGCCACCCGACTCCACTGGCTATGGTGCCAATGGACGCGCAAATATCGCGCCGGTTAGATTCGATGACCAATTCAGTGCACGACTGATCGGTCCGTGTTCGATCGTTACCTTCATCGAACTTTTCATAGAAGACGCGTCCATAAAATGCGCAATTCCTTGATCGCGGAACACCAAACCAGTGTGCGCAATATCAAGACCGCGCTGATTCGTGCACACGCCCACGATGTCGCCAGTTTTCAGCAGCGGTTCTATTGCCGCAATCTTGTCCATAGGAATGAATTTTATCGAGCGTCGGTTAATTTCGATTTCCAGACTCTTGATTTTCGGGATCAGCTCCGGATGTGCAACGAGCTGACGGTACTTGTCGGGATGGCTCGTCATGAAACCAACTTTCTGTGTGAAACTTTCAGCACCAGGCAGTTGAGAGAGTAGTTTCAAAACGTGCTTGTTTTCATTGTCGACAAACCAATCGCTGGTGTAGTGCAGACGCGTGCTGAAATCGCCGGCAACGCCACCCCGATAGCGGATGAAACTGACTTCCGACACAAGATCGGCAGGAGTGCGTCCGCCTTTCTTGAGCATACGAGCGAATGCCAGAGTCGTTTCCACGAACGTCACGCAATCCAATCCTTTGAGATTGACGGAACAAATTTCGCGATCCGACGTGAGTTCAAGGGTATCCCCAACGTATGGAATACCCTCCAGCTCCTCAGCAATTTTGCCCATCAAATCGCCGATGGTAAGCGCACACCAGCCGCCGGTTCCGGCCTTAGCAACAATGCGATCGAACACGTCCTCGCCTTTGAAGTTGTTCAACTGCGCTGCAATTCCAGCAACTCCGGTGATGCTCACGACCCCGAAAGTTGTGAGCATATCTCGAAGGAATGTACGGCGCGATGGCATTGCATTTTGCACGCTATTTTCTGTATCCCTCGGATTCAAGCCGTGACTACGTGTGGCACGCCGAGAATATCGAGCTGTTTGGACAGCAGCCTGACCTGCGTTGTCTTTCCAGCGCCTTCGGGACCTTCTAATGTCCCATATATCCTGCCGCCTCTGGTTAAACCCGGTCCGATGCTCGGTTTAGTCCAACATTCTCGCACATCTTGCGGCTGGTCCGAATGCGCTTATCTTTCGCGATCTGCCATCAATAGATGTGTTTAGTTTCTCATAGGGAACTTCGGCAACACCATGCACCTGCAGCACGCATACTTGTGCGCCCAGGTTAGGACACAAATCACTGGTCTTCGTTGGGCATCATCAAGGGGTGGTGAGTGAGGCTTAACGTGTTACTATTGACGAACTTTAGAATTCCGCCTAGACAAGACAGGCTGGCGCCCTTAAGGCTGTGATTGGGCGCGCAAGCACCGGCTCTGTGACGCGACCCCTGTTCATCGTAAGCGAGGTTCTAATTAAAACAATGGAGTCTTGCTCGTGCTAGAGAAGGTCGGCGATAGCCAGGGAGTGGCCAAACAGCAAAATCTCCTTTTGATAATAGGACTCTGCGCGATTGCGGCTTCGACGATGATGGTCGAGGTAGTGCTCACCAAGTTCATTGCGTTCAAAGTTTTCCACCATCTAATCAGCATCATAATCAGCACTGTTGTTTTGAGCTTCGCCGCATCAGGCACCTACCTTTACATGCGTCCGACTGCGGCCGGGTCGCCCGACGGAGCCAATTGGCAGGCGGCGGCACGCGAGGCAGCTGCCTATTCAACTAGTTTGATCTTGGCCATTCTAGTATTTTGCTGGGTGCCGATCGATCCCTACAATGTTCATTTGTTTGGGGGCTGGCGAATTCTCTCAATGCCCTTCTATTTCATGGTTTTCTCCTGCCCGTTTTTTTTCGCAGGATTGTGCATCAGTCGCGTCCTGGCTGAAAGCAGCATCCCGGCCAGTCGCGTTTACGTTTTTGATTTAATGGCAGCAGCAATCGCGGCCGCAGCCACACCGCCTCTTCTGGAACTGGCAGGCGGATACGGTGTAATTGGTGCAGCCGCTACTTTAGGCATGATCGCTTTCTTTGCTTTCGCAAAAGCCGCAGGAAAGCTTAGTGTTCGCTCAAGCGCGGCCTGGTCCGGTGCGTACCTGATCATGCTGATACTGCTGCTGATCTACCCGTCGTGGGCAATGAAAACATACGGCTTCGACATTCGCTCGTCAAAGTATGATGTTTTGCGTGATCTCGTATTGGGCGACTTTCATGGCGTTGAGCACACCTACTGGAACGCGCTGGCGCGCATCGATATTTCAAGACTGGGCTGGTCGAACCATCAGGATTTTCTCTTTGGTTTAGCGCCAATCTCGCGCGCGCAGAAATTGCAAGGACGAGTGATCACCGTAGACTGCGGAGCCAATACGCGACAGTTTGTCGCCAAAGGAAAGATCAATGACCATCAGTATTTTGGCGACGCCCTCTGGGCCAGCCCCTACATCGTCCGTCCCGACGCACAAAATGCTCTTGTGTTGGGCGGCGGTGGTGGCATCGACATAGTTATCGCCAAGTACTTCAAGATTCCCCACGTAGATGTCGTGGAAATGAATCCGATGACGTACAAACACGTGTTGCGGGGTGAAGATGATCCCGACGCCGCCCTCTATCAACCATGGTTGGTCAGCACCGACACCACTAAGGTAACTCTGTACCACAGCGAGGCCCGTCACTTCTGCGCCACGCATCCGCCCGATTCGTACGATGTCATCCAGGCAAGCGGAGTCGATACTCTGACAGCAGTTGCTTCAGGAGCGCTGGCCTTTTCCGACAATTATCTTTATACCTATGATGCCGTGAAAAGCTATGCACATGTGCTCAGACCCGGCGGAGTGCTTTCCCTGACTAATTGGCGCGACCCTCCTGGTTATCCGCTGCGGCTGTTTGTCACCTATCTTACCTATCTAGAAAATTCAGGCAGCGAAAAGCCCTGGCGCAATGTCGTCGTCCTGGGCTCGGACGGCGCCGGCGTGATGATGAAGACAACGCCATTTACTGAGGACGAGCTCAAAAATCTGCGGCAATGGTGCAAACGCACACAAACCGTGTTGATATTTGATCCGGATCGAAACGATATGAACTCACCGGCTGTTACCAAGGAAGAACGCTTATACATTGAGCTTGCATCAGCCACCCGAGAGCAACGCCAGCTAATCCTCAACAGCTACAAGTACAACATCGGTCCAGCCACTGATGACAAGCCGTATTTCTATCAGCTGGAAAAGAACGAAAACTGGTTACTTTCATCTCCCTTTGCTTACACGCCGATCGCGACCACCGTTATCATCGCTATATTTGCGCTGATTCTGATTATTTTGCCGATCAAGAAGCTCGGCGTCAAGCAGATGTCCACCGGCAAGCTGGCACACGCCGCCTTTTTTGCCATCAGTGGCTTTGCTTTTCTCTTGTTTGAAGTGGCAATTGTTCAGATATTCTCGATCTTTGTTGGCGGGCCGACTTACGCACTGGCGGTGGTATTGGTGGCGGTGCTGGCCGGTTACTCTTTGGGTAGTCTGATTGCCGGTTTGCTTCCCATACGGCCGCGGACTTTTGTGGCACTAGGCATTGCATTATTCATCAGCAACATGGCAGCGTGCCTGTTGCTGCCGTCAGCGATCAACTCTTTGTACGGTCTGCCGCCTGCAGCCCGGATAGCCACTTGTGCCTCGATCACACTGTTGCTCTCGACCCTCACCGGCATCCCCGTGCCCCTGGCCATGGAGTCGGCGAAACGGTCTTATCGCCCCGAGGTCGCATGGTTCTGGGGCATAAGCTCTGCCTTCAACGCCCTTGGCTCAGCCTGCTTTGTTTTGATCACCTTGCGCACAGGCATTGCCGCAACGCTGGCAATAGTAGCTGTGTTGTATCTCTTCGCCAACATACTGTTTGCCGCCCTGTCGACTCAAAAATCGGCAGCCACGGTGCACTGATTGGCGGCAACGTATTCGAGGCGGGCGCTACACCTTTTTTGCACGGGCAGTGTTCAAGGCAGGCTGTCCACCAACAAGCGCCCCTCTCCCGGCGGCTCTGGCTCCGCCACTAGCCCTAGACACGCGAGTGGATGTGAATGATAATCGGATCAGGCAGTTCAGGGAAAGCGAAAGAAATGGAAGATTTAGCTCAAGTGCTTTATTTGGTCATATTTATTTTTGCCGTGTGTGGTGCCTGGTTGCTACTCCGTCGGCGCAACTTCCCGCCTGGCTGGAAGCCGGAAACTTACGAGAAAAACAGAAACTCCCCAATGGAGCCGTTCCCTCCAAGGAAGCCTGATTCGTTTTTCAAAAAGCATTAAGGCATCACAGTTAAGCCGCCGAACTTCGGCCTCGAATTTGATCCGCAGTTGTGAACAACAGCATGAAGCAGTAAATGCTATCGTTTACGACTCATTACTGCCACAGCAGCGATTCCACCTACAACTGCGGCAGTGAGGGCATGCTTGAGATTGGATCGGCGTTTGGGTTTGGTGTTGGAGATGGTAGCAGGTGCCAAGCCGTCTGGAGAAGTGTCTTCAGGTAATTCGGAGCTTCCTGCAATGTCGAG
>Ga0182024_10013171_pt1 | contig 16216 bp, 13 predicted proteins | sample P32metaG_FD_120480 | JGI IMG/M metagenome (GOLD analysis project Ga0182024, IMG submission 120480) | Permafrost microbial communities from Stordalen Mire, Sweden - P3-2 metaG (Illumina Assembly) | ecosystem: Environmental > Terrestrial > Soil > Wetlands > Permafrost | place: Sweden: Stordalen... | reverse complement strand
ATAGACCAGACGGACGTCGTTCACGGTGGAGTTGTTGATGGTTGTGGTCAAGCCGAGATTGATCATCTGCGCACGGCCCTGAACACTGCTATCAAAGCCCGGGAAAGTGATGCCCTGAGCGTAAGGAGTAGTCACTGAAAATTGGTCGAAGAAGTAGTAGCCAAACAGCATGCCGTAGTGCGTATTCGTATCCAGGCGAAGTCCGAATTTATTGTCTGTTAAGTTTTGGTTATAGGACGAAGCTTGGTAATTAGCGCCTGAAGGTAGATTCGCATTGGGCGCCTGGATGTATTGCAGAGTAGCCTGTGCCACCGGAGACCACGCAGTCATGGGAATGACCGCGTTCGGGAATACGCAGGCGGTGTTGCTCGTACATCCCGGCGCATAGTAGGGCTCTCCGTTTGGAAATTGTGTGCTCCCCGCTGTGTAGACCGGATATCCCAATTCACTCGCAAGTGTCCCAGCCCACGCAGTTCCGACCACCGTGCCGGTGAGTGCCCCTGCCTCATCCGCCAAGTTTCCCAGGCGATCCTGTGCGGTCGGTACAGCAAATGATTGTGTCTGCCCCAGTACCTGTCTGTTTCCCTGATAGTCGCCAAAAAAGAACATCTTGTCTTTTTTTATCGGGCCGCCAATGGTTCCGCCAAACTGATTCTGCTTGAAGTCTCCCCGTGTTCCTCCCGCGAAGAAGTTGGCGGCATCGAAATCGGTATTACGGAGAAAGTCAAACAGGACTCCGTGGAATTGATTGGTTCCGGATTTGGTCACGACGTTAATTTGTCCGCCGCTGAAGTTGCCGTATTCTGCATTGAAGTTATTAGTGATGATGCGAAATTCCGAGATGGAATCGAGATTCGGAATGATAGCTGCTCCGTTGTGGACGCCTTCTTGCGCATCCGCTCCATTCACCATGAAACCATTCGAACCGAGCCGGCCACCGTTTACGGACTGAGTTCCATTGGTTTGATCGCCGGATACGGTTGTTGGATCTGAGCCTATTCCCGACGTTGTGTTATCTGTGTTCTTATAAGGCGAAACCCCAGGCTGCAAGGACAATAGATCAATGAACGAGCGGCCGTTCAGAGGCACAGAGGTCATCTTGGTGCCTTCGATAACTTCTCCCATTTGGGTGCTCTGGGTTTCCACTTGCGCCGCTTCCGTACTTACCTCGATCTTTTCGTTGATCGAACCGATGGCCAGGCTGGCATCGACTCGAAGCGCCGAGTTGGCATCGATCACCAGCCCGGTTTGCAGATAAGTCTTGAAACCGAGTTGCTTGATTTCCAAATTGTAGGTACCCACTGCCAGGGTCGGAAGATTGTAAAAACCCTTGGCGTCGGTCTTTTGTGTGGCCTGAACGCCGGTCAGGGTGTCGGTGGCAGTCACTGAAGCCCCGGAAACGACCGCGCCAGATTTATCCGTGACCACGCCGGAGATGCTGCCGGTGATGCTGGCCGACGCAAGCGCCAGCGCAAAAAGCACGAACGCAAGAACTGCGATAACAGCACACCGACGGTTGCTCATAGCTGATCTCCTGCCGAAGAGGCCCTTGCCCGATTTTCAAAGCCGTTCTTAGTGCACTTTCATCTAGTGAAATCTGTCGCTGCGTTGTGAAAAGTCGATTACACGATGGATGACGGTTTATCTCAAGCGCTGTGGCACTGTCAAACTCTTTTTTTATATTCTCGAGATCAGGACCAGCCGAAAGTGCGGAAGCCGGCGGCGGATCTGGGATGCCGGATTCGCCTGCGAACAAGTTACTTCTGTTTTACCGCGATCGCCGAGATCTCAATCCGGGCATTGTTGACCAGGGCCGCAGCCTGGATCGTAGCCCGAACCGGCTTGGGGTCTGGCAAAACGCTCCTATAAACTTTGTTCATGTCAGGGAACTCATGAATATCGGCGAGATAAACGGTCACGCTGACCACATCTTTCAGTTCGAAGCCAGCGGCCTTCAGAACTTTCTGGATGTTTTCGAGAGCCGCGGTTGTCTCGGGGCCGATTCCCCCAGCTACCAACTTGTCGGACTCATCGGTGCCCTCCTGGCCGGCGATGTAGAGCGTGTTGCCCGCTACCACTCCATCGCTAAAAGGAAGTCCCCGAGTGGGAGACAGATTCACGGATTTTCGTTCCTGGCCATAGCTCTGCTGCGCCGAAACGCCAATGGCTAGCGCGATCGCGAACATCCAAAGAAGCAAGCGGGCAATTCTGGTTGGCATTTTCATTTCCCTTCGGGATAAATGGATTGGCTCTTCCACCGAACGGCAAACAGTGTTAGAGTCCGCGCACATATATACAACGAGGAGGAGGAAATGAACAAGTTTCGTAAATTTGTGAAATCTCACAGAATCGCGGCATCGCTATTATCCATCGGCCTTTTGTCTTCTATATCGCTCGGAACCAGATTCCTGCGGGCACAATCAACTGCTGGCGCGACCGCGCCACAGACTGACAATGCCTTGATTGCGGACTTTCGCCGGGTGGAAGTGGCCTCGGTCTCCGATGCGCTGGAGCAGTTGACCGGCAAGCGGATGTACATGAGTCACCGCATGCATCCCATCTTGACCGCAAAGTTTGCCGGCTTTGCGCGCACGGTCCTGCTCAAGAAGGACGAAGGGAACAATGATCCCGCTGCTTTGAATGGAATGCTCGAGGCCATTGATGCAGGCTCCGCCGACTCGGTTTACGTAATGGTGGTCGAATACGGCGAAGATATCGCGGGCATGGGCGGATTGATGGGCACGGCCATGGCCGCGCGCGGCTACGCCGGAGCCGTGATCGATGGAGGAGTGCGCGACGTGGCATATCTGCGCAAGATTGGGTTTCCCGTGTATGCAACCGGCATTGTGCCGTCAACGTCCGTGCATCATTACCGCTTTGGAGGATCCCAGATTCCAGTGAAGTGCGACGGCGTAACGGTAAATGCGGGCGACATTGTCGCCGCCGACAGTGACGGCGTGGTGGTTGTGCCCAGGGCAAGGGCCCAGGAAGTTCTAACTCTGGCCCAGCAAATGGACTTCAAAGAGCATTCGATGTACGCCGTAATTGAACAGATGAAGTCGATTGTGGAAGCCGTAAAGAAGTTTGGCAGGCTGTAGCGGAAAAAAGACCTCTTGCACAAAACCAACTTTCATCAGATAATTCGCACTTTCATTTTGTAATCGTTCGATGATGAGCGGTTTCATGGCGAATACTCCAAAGCGGAGCTACAACATCACTGCGTTGCAGCGCGGGTTGCGTCTTCTCCACATTTTCAGCGAGTCGCCCCACGGGCTCACGGCAAAGCATGTGGCGCAGCGCTCCCGGCTGCCTGTGAGTACGGTCCACCGTTTTCTGGCGAACCTGGAAGGCGCGGGTTTTTTGAACTGCAGCGGAGACGGCGTGTATCACCTGGGAATCGCGTGTTTTGCCATCGGCCAGGCGGCTTTGGGTCAGCTCGATATTCGCCGGGTGAGCCTGCCGTACCTTCAGGAATTAAACCGCCAGACGCGCGAAACCGTTCACCTGACGGTGCGGCATGGGCTATCCGCGGTTTACGTCGAGAAACTGGATTCGCCCGAACAGTTGCGCATTCACTCCCGCATCGGCGCCGCTGTTCCCCTGTATTGCACGGCGGTGGGCAAGATCATGTTGGCCTACCTGCCCGACGATGAGCGCAAACAAGCGCTCCCGCAATTGCAGTTGCAGCGCCTGACACCCAACACTGTGGGAAATTTGCAGGAGCTCGAAGCGGAACTTTACCGCGTCCGAAAGAACGGCTACGCCTGCGATCTGGAAGAGCACGAGCTTCATATACGCTGCGTGGCGACTCCCATCTGGGACCACTCTGGTAGCGTGAACGCCAGCCTCAGCGTTACCGCGCCGGCAGTGCGTATGACGGTCACACGTTTGCGGCAGCTCGCGCCGTTGATTCAGACTGCGGGGCTGCAAATCTCACGGGAGCTGGGATATCAGAGCGCGCGATACAGTTCGCCACCGCAAAAAAATAGTGCCGTGGAGGGAGCGCTTGCGAAATCTCTCTAGACGGCATAACTGCTAAGACTGACGTCTGGACTTCGGGCGGCGGAAAAACTCGTGATCTGGATGGAGCGTCGATCTCGATCGCTAAATTTGAAGGAGAACGTACGATGAATTCGACTTTCACTCGAAGAACGTTTGCGGCGCGGTTCGCTTCCATACTTTCCGCGTTGGGAGTTACTGCCGCGGTTTTGCCAAACCGTGCACTAGCTCAAGGTTCCGCCACTCAAGATGGGAGCATCCGCAAGCTGGATAGCGAAGGCAAACCGGGCAGCGAGAAAGACGTCATCATGCCCGTGGTTGTTCACCGCGGGTTGATTTATGTCGCGGGGCAGGGCGCCCACGATTCTCGTGATTCCAAGGAATGGACGATCGAATCTCATACCAGCATGGTCATGGACAAGATCAAGAAGCACGTGGAAATTGGCGGTGGCACTATGGACAGCATTCTGCAACTGAATGTTTTTCTGGTGAAGATCGAACACTGGGATGGAATGCATAAAGTCTTCTCGACGTATTTCCCCCATGGCGGGCCGGCGCGCACCACTGTCGCCGTGGCTGGGCTGCCGGGAGACTCGCTGGTGGAAATCAATTGCATCGCCGCGGTCACCGGCAAGTGAGCGGCAAGGGAGCTTCGTTCATGCGGATGAACTCAAAGTGGAATCGCCGCAGTTTTCTTGGTGGCGTTGGAGTGATCGCCAGTGCGCTTGTGGCTCCGCGTAAGTTGTTTTCCTCGAATCGCGGGACAGCGGCCGCAACCGCGCCGGTAGGCGGTTTTGGACAAACCGGCAATCCCTATGAAGAACTTGGGGTCGCAACGGTAATTAATGCGAATGGGACCATGACCGTCCTGGGTGGCTCCCTTCCCCACCCCGAACTTGAGGCGGTGATGACCATGGCGGGGCGCCACTTTGTAAGCGTCCCGGAGTTGGAGGTGGCTGCCGGCACGCGCATCGCGGAAATGCTCAAGTTGCCGGAGGGTTACACGGCACTTGTGACCTGCGGCGCGGCGGCCGCGATTCAATCAGGACTGGCGGGCATTTTGACCGGAGGCAAAGAGGAGTTCATCAGACAACTGCCCGATCTAACCGGCATGAAGTCGGAAGTGATTATTCAGAAATCGCACCGCAATCCGTTTGATCACCAGCTGCGATCCACGGGAATCAAGCTGGTCGTGATCGAAACCGTCGATCAATTGCGAGCTGCGGTAAACGAGCGCACTGCGATGATGCACTTCTCCAACTTCGCCAACGCCTCGGGAAAGATCAAGGTAGACGAGTGGGTCAAGCTGGCGAAGCAGTATCACATCCCATGCATGAACGACGCCGCGGCCGATACGCCACCGGTGTCTCATCTCTGGGACTACTCCAACATGGGTTACGACCTCGTGACCTTCAGCGGCGGGAAAGCGATCCGCGGGCCGCAGTGCGCCGGCATGTTGATCGGGCGCAAGGACATGGTGGCGAACGCGCTACTCAACAACAGTCCACATGAGGACACACTGGGCCGCAGCCAGAAGGTGGGCAAAGAAGAAATCGTGGGCATGGTGAAGGCGCTCGAGCTTTTTCTCGCCGAAGACCATGACGCTTTGGCCAAAGAATGGCAGGCCCGGCTGGAACTAATTTCTCGAGAAGTCACGAAGGTTCCGAGCGTCAGCACATCATTTTTTATCCCGGACATTGCCAACCATGTCCCGCACATGAGTATCACCTGGGACGCGGCGCGAATTTCGTTGACGCCGCAGCAGGCGTCAAAGCTACTGCGCAGCTCGAAGCCGTCCATTGTGCTGGAACCGGGCGAGGAACGGCCTGGACTAGCGATGAACTCCTTCATGTTGCAACCGGGCGAAGACAAAATCGTCGCTGAGCAACTTTCGCGTCTTCTCCGCGAGCACGCGGCATAAACAAGGAAAACATTGCGATGAACACTGCGAGAACGAGCCATGTCCGGTGGTTGCTGGTGTTCTGGCTGTTCGTCCTCAGTGCCGTCTCTTATCTTGACCGCGTGAACATTTCGATTGCTGGCGGATCGATCGCCGAGGCCTACCACCTCAGCGATGTACAACTGGGCCAAGTGTTCAGCGCCATGCTGGTCGGGTATGCACTCTTCCAGACCGTCGGCGGAAGGCTGGCTGATCGCTTCGGACCGCGCCGTGTGCTGGCCGCAGGCGTGGCTTGGTGGGGAATATTCACAGCCCTGACCGCCATGGTGCCCGCAAAGATTACAGGCGCGCTGTTCATCTTCGTAGCGGTCCGGTTTCTTCTCGGCGCAGGGGAAGCCGTGATCTATCCCGCTGCTAATCAATTCGTCGCCCGCTGGATTCCAACCACGGAACGGGGCATTGCGAGCGGCTGGATCTTCGCCGGAGTGGGAGCCGGAGCCGGCCTTACGCCCTTGATCGTCACTTACATTATGGTTCATTACGGCTGGCGATCGTCGTTTTGGGTGTGCTCCATTATCGGGTTCGCCGTCGGCGCAGTGTGGTTTGTTATTGCTCGCGACACGCCCACTGAGCATCCGAAGGTTTCTGCCTCGGAGCTGGCGTTGATTCGTTCCGGGCTTACGCAACCAGAGTCAAAGAATGATCCGAAAGCGCTCGTGCCCTGGGCGCGCGTCATGCAAAGCAAGGAAGTGCTGGCCGTCACGCTCAGCTATTTCTGCTATGGCTACGTGGCATGGATCTTCTTCAGCTGGTTCTATCGCTATCTCGCCAAAGTGCGCGGCCTGGACTTGAAGGCAAGCGCTTTCTACACCATGTTGCCGTTTCTCGCCATGTTGGTGTGCTGCCTCTTAGGAGGCACCATCAATGACCGGCTCACCAAGCGGCTCGGACCCCGCGTTGGGCGCTGTGGCCTTGCAGCATTCTCGATTGCGCTAGCGGGAATATTCATCGCTTTCGGATCTCAAGTTCAAAGCGCGCGGCTGGCCAGCGTTGTACTCGCCGGTGGAGCAGGCGCGCTGTATTTGTCGCAGAGTTCTTTCTGGTCGGTGACAGCCGACCTAGCCGGCGCGTCTGCGGGCTCAGTTTCGGGCTTCATGAATATGGGAAACCAGATTGGAGCGGCGCTCACAGCTTCGCTCACTCCCTGGATCGCCGTTCGATTCGGTTGGACAACCTCATTTCTAGTGGCGGCTGGGCTGTGCCTGGTGGGGGCACTGAGTTGGCTGTTCGTGGATCCATCGCGACAACTCGGAGTTTCTCCGGCTGACGCTGGCACAGTGCCGCTTCAAAGTTCTAAATGTTTATCTGATCAGGCTGCCAATGGATCAACGGTGGGCGCGTGAACTCGTGAAATCGTCGTCTCAGCTCATCAATTTTTAGGATCATCATTTTCTAAGATCATATTTTCTAAATCATGGCAAAACTCAACATCAAAGCGAAGAGCGACTGTATGTGGGACGTGATCAGTCTCGGTGAGGTTATGCTGCGGCTTGATCCCGGAGATGATCGCATCTCCACGGCGCGCCATTTTCGCGCATGGGAGGGTGGAGGCGAATACAACGTGGCACGCGGCCTAAGGCGCTGCTTTGGGATGGACACTGCAATCGTCACGGCGCTAGCGGACAATCCCGTTGGACGTCTCATCGAAGACCTGATGCTGCAAGGAGGCGTTAGCCAGAAATATGTGCGCTGGATGCCTTTTGACGGGGTCGGACGGACGGTGCGTAATGGTGTGAATTTCACCGAGAGAGGCTTTGGCCTGCGTCCTCCACTTGGATGTTCGGATCGCGGCCATACCGCGGTCTCACAGTTAAAGCCGGGCGAAATCGATTGGGACCAGATCTTCTGCAAGGACGGCGCACGCTGGTTTCACACGGGTGGAATATTTTGCGCGCTTTCAGAGACCGCTCCACTGGTGGCCGAGGAAGCGATGCACGCGGCGAAGCGGGCAGGCGCCATCGTTTCCTACGACCTGAACTACCGTGCGTCACTGTGGAAGTCGATTGGAGGAAAATCCGAAGCTCAGCGGGTTAACCGGCGGCTGGCGCCACTTGTCGATGTGATGCTGGGAAATGAAGAAGACTTCACCGCCGCCTTGGGATTCGAGGTGAAGGGTCTCGACGAACACCACTCCAAGCTTGACCCGACGGGATTCAAAGGGATGATCGAAAAAGTAGTAGAGGATTTCCCCCAACTTGCCGTCATCGCAACGACTTTGCGGCATGCGAAGACCGCGACCCTGAATGACTGGGGAGCGATCTGCTACCACGACGGCGCCTTCTACCACGCGCGGGTGCGCGAGAATCTGGAGATCTACGACCGCGTCGGCGGAGGCGACTCTTTTGCCTCGGGGTTGATTTACGGATTTCTGTCGGGGAAGGAGCCGCAGTGGTCGGTCGACTGTGGAGCAGCCCATGGCGCACTGGCAATGACCACGCCCGGCGACACGACCATGGCCACGCTGGAAGAGGTGTTGCAAGCGATGAAGGCGCAAACGGCACGCATCGTACGCTGAACGAGCTACAGGGAAATTTTCATATTAGGTAAGGCACGCCAGAGGACAGGAATGATCCTGCAACGAGACAAAACATTATGACGATCGACGAGGTGATTCGCAGGATCGGCGAGATTGGGATTGTACCCGTGGTGCGGGCTGCAACCGTGGAAGACGCAACCCGGGCGGTGGAGGCCATTTGTGCCGGGGGAATTCCGATCGTCGAAATCACCATGACTGTTCCCAACGCAACATCTGTGATCAGCCATGTTGTGCGGGAACACGGGAGCGCAGCGCTGATTGGCGCAGGCACGGTTACGACCTCCGAACAAGGGGAGCAATGTATTCGGGCCGGCGCCGAGTTTCTGGTGAGTCCGGGACTTTCGGTTCATGTGCTTGCGGTGGCGCGCGCCTGCGGCAAGCTGGCAATCCCCGGCGCGCTGACCCCGACAGAGCTCATGCATGCTCAGGACCAGGGTGCGAGGCTGATCAAGATTTTTCCTTGCGGCAACGTTGGCGGTCCCAAGTATTTGCAATCCTTGAAGGGGCCCTTCCCCAACGCCGCTCTGATTCCAACCGGAGGAGTGAACGCTTCAAACGCTGCCGATTACATTTCGGCCGGGGCATTTGCGCTTGGAGTGGGCGGCGATCTGGTTAGTGCGGCTGCTCTGCGCGAAGGAAATCTGGCTAAGATCACGCAAGCAGCTCGCGAACTGGTGCAGGCAGTTCGTGCCGCGCGCGAACTGCAGGAAGGCGGCTGAGCAGTTCTGCCTTCGCAATCACTTTTTCTTTCTCTTTTTTCTGGTCAGTGTAACTACACGACGCGGGTGGCGCGGATTCGTGGACCATAGTTGGACGTGATTTTCGTTGCTCCGGGTCATTCGTGATTCGTGCATAGATTAATTTCGGAAGAGGTGTCACGCCGTAGCTCTCGCTTGGTAGGCTTCTTTTAAGCCCAGAATCATGTGAACGACATGTTCGTCGCCTATTGCGGTGTTCATCATCGAATGGTAAATCCCCCGATCGGGCCACTCGACCTTGAAATACTTCTTGATAAAATCGGCTCGCTCCCGGTCGACGCTATCAACGAGTTCTTCGGCCTCCTTCTCGCTCTTGCCGCGAGCTAATAGCCGGCGCACTTTGTCTTCTCTTGGGGCATAGAGAAACACACGCAGAGTATCTGGTCGGGTCTTAAGAAATTGTTGCGAGCCTCTGCCCACGATGACACAGTTCCCACGTTCGGCGGCGTGTTCAACAACGCGCCGGGTAGTCTTGAGAATAGTCTCGCTATCTACGAGGTTGAGTTTCGGAGCATTGATGCTGCCTTCATAACTTCCGCGCAGGAAGGATTTAAAAAGCCGATAGTACAGAGGATCATTCCGTTCCTCGCGAGCTTCCACCACCCCTTTTGGGCAATTGGCGAGCCTCGCGATCTCCTCAGTCAATCGCTGGTCCCACAGCTTCCAGCCGAGCCGGTTCGCAACGAGCTGAGCGATGTCGCCTCCGCCGCATCCGTACTCACGTTCAATGGTGATGATGTTAATCATGATCTCCAACGTTCACTACTGTACCGATTACGTGTGGACCACCAGCACTGGGCAGGGGCCCAATTGGATCACTCGATAAGTAGTCGAGCCGAAAACAGCGCGGTCCACAGCGTTCCCTCCACGCGCCGTCATAATTATGAGGCTTGGTTGCGTTTCCGTGGCATGTCGAACAATCTCTTCGTAAGGCTTTCCGAACCTTACTGCGAGCCGTACCTTGAGATTCTTGCGTTCCGTCTCGGAAACCAGTCTGTCGAGTTCTTGTGTACGCTCCGCGATGAACGCCTCTGCTCTCGACAGATCGGGGACTCTTTCGGCCACGTGCAACAAGGTCAGCTCTGCGCCATACTCCGCGGCTAACGAAATCGCGTACCCGCGCGCTCGCTCAGAGTTGTTCGAAAAATCCGTGCAGTAAAGGATCCGGCTCAAACGATGGCGCCCATCGGGTCCGGTAGTCAGGTCTCTGTGAGAGGGATCGGATACTACCAGCACCGGACATGCTGCCTTGCGCATGACTCGGTCAGTGGTCGAGCCCAGCACCAGACGGTCAAATCCGCGCCGGCCGTGTGTTCCCATGACGATCAATTCTATGTTCTCTTTTTGAGCAAATGAGAGAATGCAGTTAGGAGCATTCCCCTGGCGAACGACGAGATCCGGCTGAAGCCCGGTGGCTGAATACTCCTTCACGAACCGCTGAAGTTGTACTTCACCGCCTTCGTTCAGCGCTCTGGAGAATTTCGCGTAGTCAGCCTCATGGGCGGCATAATCGGCGAAGGGATACTTCCAAAGCTCGACAATGTGGAGCGCAACAATCCTGGCTTTGTAGTACTCGGCCAGCGACAGCGCGTACTGATACGCCGCAACGGAGAAGTCCGAAAAATCGACCGGACATAAGATGGATTTCACTTGCATAACAGTTATTCGGCTACGTGCGCACCACCGCCTCCGGGGTCGTTCTTCTCGAGAAGAAAGCTCAGACAGAACATGATTGCTGCGGCAACACAAAGAACCATGAACGTGTCAATGTATGCGAGAGACGCGGCCTGCGCTTGCACTGTCTGATAAATCCGGGCATATGCGGTTGCGAGTGCTTCGTGCTTTCCCAATCCGCCACTCATAAAGCGATGGGTTAATCCTTGCACCGAGTGTGCAAAGTTTGGATTGTCGACTCTCGCCTTTTCCACTAGCCTTAGCTGATGAAATTGGGAACGGCGAGCGATCAATGTCGTAACCAGCGATGTTCCCACACTGCTTCCCATGTTGCGCATGAAATTCACGATACCGGCCACAGAATTGTTTTTCTCGGGCGCAACGCCAACGTAGGCAACCAGCGTAATCGGAACAAAAAGGAAGCCCAACCCGATGACCTGTGTGATGCGGAGCCACGTGGCGGCACTAAAGCTCATCTCCAGGTCAATTCGCTTCGTCGAGTAGAACATAGCGATCGACAAGGCCAGCCAGCCGAAGCCGATCAAACGGCGCGCCTGAATCTTTGTTGTCAATTGACCCATGATCGGCATTTCCATCAGCAAAACGAACCCTCCCACTGAAAGAGCGAATCCGGCGAGTTGAGAGGTATAGCCCAAGAGTGTCTGCAGGAATTGCGGCATCAGAACCAGGGCGCTGAAGAGAAGGATGCCGAGCATGAACATCATGAGACTGGCGCTGGCAAAGTTAAAGCTCTTGAACATGCGGACATCGATAATCGGAGTTTTAGCGAACCACTCCCACACCACCAGAGAGATCAGGCAGACGGCCGAAGTGATGATGAGCGTCGTGATGAAGCGCGATCCGAACCAATCGTCTTCCTGGCCCTTGTCGAGCAGAATCTGCAACGCGCCCACTCCGAGGGTCAAAAGAGCGATCCCCACGTAATCCAACTTCATTCCCGCTTTCTTCAGCTTCTGAAGATACGGAGGATCTTCCACGAAACGGCGCACTAAGAGCCAGGTAATGATGCCCACTGGAATGTTGATGAAGAAAATCCATCGCCAGGAGTAGTTGAACGTTATCCATCCCCCCAGAGTCGGACCTATCGTCGGCGCCATGATGGCTGTGATTCCATACAGAGCGAATGCAAGTCCGCGTTTTTCTGGCGGAAACGTGTCCGCCAGAATGGCTTGAGCCATGGGTTGTAACCCGCCGCCACCAGCTCCTTGCAGAACTCGGAAGAGAAGAAGAAGACCCAGGCTCGGCGCCAAGCCGCACAGTAACGAACTTACGGTAAAGACAGCGAGGCAGCTCATGAAAAATCGCTTGCGCCCGAACGCTCCGGCAAGCCAACCCGTCATGGGCAGGATAATTGCATTGGACACCAAATAAGACGTTAGAACCCACGTGCTCTGGTCGTTGCTCGCGCCCAAATTTCCAGCCATGTATGGAAGCGCGACGTTGGCAATGCTCGTATCGAGAACTTCCATGAACGCCGCGAGAGCAACAACAACCGCAATCAGCCACGGGTTATACCGCGGCCGCCAGATCTCCTGGTCGAGTGTGAGAGCAGCGGTGGTCATTTCAGGTATACGTCTGGAACTACATTCATGCCTGGGCGGAGCCTTTTGTCGCGATTTTCGCCAGGCTCGAGCACAATCTTTACCGGCACTCGCTGCACAATCTTTACGTAATTTCCGGTGGCATTTTCGGGCGGAAGCAAGCTGAACAGCGGCCCAGTTGCGCCCGCGATACTGTCAACATGGCCGTGCAAAGTTCTGCCGCTTGAATCCACGTGAATGTCAGCCTTCTGTCCAACCTGCATGTGCCTTAGTTGCGTTTCTTTGAAATTGGCTGTGATCCAGACTTCATCAAGCGGGACCACGGTGAGCAATTGCTGTCCCGGATCGACATTCAGTCCAACGACCACGGTTTTATTCACTACCCCGCTGACTGGGGCAATGATTTTGGTGTATTGCAAGTTCAACTCCGCCTGCTGAAGCAGCGCGCGCTTTTGCTGAACGTCCGCGATCGCAGCCTGCACTCTTGCCTTGGTGGATGACACCTGCTGCGGACCGGTCTGCGCGTAGGCTTGATTTGCGGTTGCTTGCGTTACGCGGCTCTGCGCTTGTTGAACAAATTGTTGAGCCGCAGATTCGCTGGCCTGCGCGGCCGCCACATTGGCGGTGCTGGATTTCGCCGTCGCCAGCGCCTGATCATAGATTTGCTGTGACACCTCTCGCTTATCGACCAGTTGCTTATATCTGCGGAGATCATCTTGGGCTTTCACGTCGTTCGCTTCGGCCGCTTCCACTTGTTCATGAGCAGCGGTCAATTGCTTTTCGGCAGCGCTGACCGCAGCCCGTGCATCCTCTACGCCCGAGGCAGTGAACTGCAGTTGACTGGATGAGTTCACGGATGTGATCGGTACTGTGATATTCAGTGATCGCGCCGTGGCTTCGGCGTTGGCAAGGTTTGCCTGCGCCTGAGTGAGCGCGACCTGATAATCGGTCGGATCAATTTCAACCAGAACGTCGCCCTTGTTGACCCATTGATTGTCATTTACGTTAACTTGAATCACATAGCCGGAAATGCGCGCACTGACTGGCGAAAGATGAACATCGGCCTGGGCGTCATCCGTCGATTCGTAGCTGCTGAAATAACGCCACAAGAGCAGGCCTGCGACAACAGCCACGACTACGGCGATGACAATAATGAGATTTCTGCGGCGCTTCCGGTGCGCTTCAGCCGAATACTTTTTCTCCGGCGGCGGCGCGGAATACACGGAAGCTCCAGTTTCGGGGAGCGAAGGAGGGGCGTTTTCGTCTGCCATCTTATTTTCCTGGAAAATATTCCTTCACGCCCTGAGTACCAGCACCCAGGGCGCGAATGAGTGACATTTTCGCGAAATTATAACTGTACAAACTGGAAATGTATTGCTCATGCGCGCTGGCAACCGCCTCTTGCGATTGCACCACTTCTACCGAGTCGGTGACGCCTGAACTGAAGCGATCGCGGGATAGTGCGAGCGTCTGGTCAGCCAACTCGATGTTGCTGTGCGCAACCTTTACTTGTTCTGCGGAAGACTGCAGGTTCAAGAGCGCGGTACGTACATCCGCCTCGATCTGTGCTCGTAGGTTTTCCAGCCGCTCGCGGCTCTGTTCGAGCCGTGCGTCGGCCTGCTGAATGTCACCATGTACGCTGTTGCCCGTAAAGATCGGAATCGATAGCGTTCCGCGTACGTCGTATACGCGAGTGGAATCTGAGGGATGAGCCCCGCCTGTTCCATAATCGGCGCCGAAAGATAGCGACGGAAAATAGCCGCCGACCGATGCCTTGCGCGATAACTCTGCTGCACGAACTGCGCTTTCAGCGGCACGATAATCGGATCGCGAAGCATAGGCGCGGGTTAACACCTCATCGATCGTCAGACCGTCAAGCGGCTGGTACGGCGACTTGTCGGTGAGATCGAAATCCTGACTCGTGGCCAGACCGATCGCGCGCGCAACCGTGATCTTCTGAATGGCAAAGTCGTTCTTCGCCTGGATCAGTTGCTGTTGGCGAGTCTGCAGTTCGACCTTGGTGCGCAATGCGTCAATATCGGCGGCCGTGCCTGCGTGGACCTGGTCCGTCGCCTGATTAAAGAGCGCCTCTGCCGCCTCAACCTGCGCTTCATCCGTAGCAATGCGCGCCTCATCGGCAACCGCCTGGAAGTAAACGTACCCAATTGTGAGAATGACGAGATCGCGAGCGTCCACGAGTGTGTAGTCAGCCGATTTCACATTTTGGCTGGCGGCGCGCGCCGCATTAATGGATTTCCAGTCAAACAACGTTTGGCTCACTGCCGTGCGAGCATCGAAGTACGAATACGGCCCTATCGATGGAGAGAGGTGGAATAATGTGGCGAGTCCGGAGAATCCGACCTCGTCAATGTTGATCTTGGACGCCGCTAAGTAAGGCCCAGCTGTCACCTGCGGCAGCAGCGCACTCAATTCCTGCCAGCGTTGCCCGCGGGCTGCGCGCGTATCAGCTTGTGAAAGCAGCAATCCGAGGTTGTGCTTCAGCCCGAGATCAATCGCATTTTCCAGCGACAGTGGCATACGTCCCGGAACCAGCTTTGCCGGCACGCTGCCTGAAAAAGAATTCGATCCATTGCCCGCCGGAAGACTTTGACCCGGAGCGCTCGAAACAGAACCTGAGTACGTTTGGGCGCAGGAAATTAGCGCTCCAACAATCAAGATTGTCGCGCACAGAAGACGGATCGCGGCTCCCGAAGAGATCACAAAACCTCCTTGGCTTCACTTGTGCAGGGCCAAAACGCGATAATATACGCTACTTTAGATGATTCGTCTCTAGAACAAGTAGACAGTCTTTGTGATCGCATCGTCTCTGTTGGAGCCCTTGGTGGCCGGTTCCGGCAATGTCCAAATCCAAAATAAGTTCGATAGCACCGGTGGAAGTCTCCGAAAACATAACTCGCAGTAACTGATACATGAGCTACGTACAGACAATGAACACAGAATTCTGCCCCTCGATTTTGATAGGCTTTGGTTGTACCGTTCTTGTACCGCGAGTTTTTGAACGAAAGGGTGTGAAACTTGTGAAGATTTAACATTGAGAGGGGCTCGGCAGATCCCTTCAGATATGCCGACTTGTCAGTTACTGATCCCCTTGTGCCCATGAGGATTACTTCCTGCTTGCCGACAACCCGCTCGGGGGTTTCATGCGAGGTTGCTTTCGAGGAAAAAACGTCTACGACGCCCTCAATAATGCGATGCCGGGCCAGCGCAAGAGGGGGTATAATGTAGTTGAACGTGGAGTGAGCGGAGGTGCGTTTATGGCTTCGCCTCGCGAATCCAAAGGTTCAACGAAAATCGCCATCTCGGCGCCGATTGAGCCGAAATCGCAACGCGCGCGGAATTCTACGCGCCCACCCCCAGCCCCCAAGAACGGCCGCAAGTTCGATGCCCAGGTGTTCCTCGACACCATCGGTGAAGGCAGGAAAGCTTTGCTCTTTCCGAAAAAGCAAGCCATCTTCGCCCAAGGGGATCCCGCAGAAGCAGTTTTCTACCTGCAGACAGGCAAGGTAAGACTCACCGTCGTCTCCACGCATGGCAAGGAAGCCACAATCGGCATATTAAGTGACGGGAGTTTCTTCGGCGAAGGTTCGCTTGCGGGCCAACTTCTTCGCATGGGCTCTGCAACCGCAATGACGGATTGCGCTGTTCTGAGAATCGAGAAAAAGGCCATGGTGGACGCGCTTCACCGGGAACACACCCTTTCCGATCT
>Ga0182024_10013170_pt1 | contig 16216 bp, 9 predicted proteins | sample P32metaG_FD_120480 | JGI IMG/M metagenome (GOLD analysis project Ga0182024, IMG submission 120480) | Permafrost microbial communities from Stordalen Mire, Sweden - P3-2 metaG (Illumina Assembly) | ecosystem: Environmental > Terrestrial > Soil > Wetlands > Permafrost | place: Sweden: Stordalen... | reverse complement strand
TGGTGCGCTTCTATGTCGATCTCGGCGAGGTCACCGACGAGAACCGCGAGCGCGTGCGCGCGACGAGCAGCGCAGACGTGATGGACGTCGCCGCGCGGGTGCTCGCGCCCTACACCATCGAGGTCATGGACGTGGCCTGGTTTTCCATCTACGAGGTCGCGCAGCGCCTCACCGATGTCTTCGACGACGCAAAGGACCGCGAAGGCATGCCGAGGATCTTTATCGCGGGCGACGCCTGCCATACCCACAGCGCCAAGGCCGGACAGGGCATGAACGTCTCGATGCAGGACGCCTTCAACCTCGGCTGGAAGCTCGCCGCGGTCCTTGAGGGCCGCAGCGATCCGGCGTTGCTTGCCACCTATTCCGCCGAGCGCCAGCCGGTCGCACGAGAGCTCATCGACTTCGACCGGGAGTGGTCGGCGATGCTCGCCGCCCCGCCGCGCGACCCCGAGCATCCCGAACGCGGCGGCGTCGATCCGGACGAGCTGCAGGACTACTTTGTGCGCCAGGGCCGGTACACCGCCGGGGTCGCCACCCGGTACGGCCCGTCGGAGCTGATCGGGCACACCCACCACGCCAAGCTCGCGAGCGGCTTCGAGATCGGGGCGCGTTTTCATTCGGCCCCCGTCATCCGGGTCGGCGACGCGCGCTCGATGCAGCTCGGCCACGTCGCCCGCGCGGACGGCCGATGGCGCCTGTACGCCTTCTCCGATCGCCCGGGCGAACGTCTCGCCGGCCTGTGTGCGTGGCTCGGCGAGGACGTGACCTCCCCGCTGCAGCGTTTCACCCCGTCGGATGCTGACATCGACGCGGTGATCGATGTGCGCGCGATCCTGCAGGTCGGACACCGCGACGTGGTGCTGGGCGAGCTCCCGCCTCTCCTGCTCCCGCACAAGGGGACGCTCGGACTGATCGACTACGAGAAGGTGTTCTGCGCAGACCCGCGACCGGGCCGCGACATCTTCGAGACGCGTCGGATCGACCGGGAATTCGGCTGCGTCGTCATCGTGCGGCCAGACCAGTTCATCGCACACCTGCTTCCGCTTGACGCGCGCGCCGCGATCACCGCGTTCTTTGAGCCCATCCTGCTCGCACCCGCCGTCGCATATCCGTGAGCCTCGACGCCGAGCCGCTACGCCACACCGGGCATCTGCTCCGACGCGCCCAGCAGCTGCACGTCGCCGTCTGGCTGCGCGACGTCTGCACTGAAACCACCAGCGTCCAGTTCGCCGCGCTCACCGTCCTTGATCAGCGGCCTGGGGACAGCCAGCGCGACCTCGGACGCGCACTTGACCTCGACCGCTCCACCATCGCTGATCTCGTCGCCCGCATGGTGCGCCGTGGCCTGATCGAACGTGAGCGCGACGAAGACGATCGCCGTCGAAACCTCCTGCAGCTCACCGCCGCGGGACGTGACGAGCTCGCCCGTCTGCGACCGCGCGTCGAGGCGATCGAGCCGACCCTGACCGCCGGGCTCAGCCCGAGCGAGCGCGATCAGCTACGCCGCCTGCTGCACCGGGCGCTCGAGCACGCCGCAGATGCCCGTCGTCAAATCGCAAGTACCCGCACTGGGCCAGAGGACAGGCTTCCTGTTAAGCCTCGTGCTTAGGCAAAGTCGACGCCTCGCTCGACAAGCCAGAGCTCATGCCGAAGCGCGGAGCCGGCGCGGTTGGAGGCTAGGCGGGGTCCGAGAGGAGTTCATATAGCCCCTGTGAGTGCGAAAGGTGAGCGGACACCCTATGTGCGACGCGGGGGGCCGCTAGGTCACGGTAGGTTCGGATCCGTCCGCCAGCTGCGATCAGAGTCCGGTGAGCGATGGGCATCTGCGACACGAGCCTGGCGTCCGTACAAAGAAGTGACTTCCCTGGCTGGCACGACTGCTCGGCGAGCGCAAAGCGAGATTCGGACCTCCCGGATGCGTCAACCACGGTCGTGCACGCTGTCGATGCGTCCCCCGACTCTCGATCTCCTGGCAGCCCCAGGAGGATTGGGGCGCGATGCTTGGCTGGGGAACGGCAAAGCTCCACGAATGCTCCAGTCAAGGTTGTGCTGATCAATGAGGATTACGGTTGCTTAGTCCGTTTGATTTCCAGTGCACAAACTGTGGCTGGCGACCCCGCAGACCGTGCCGTTGAGACATGCTCATCGCGTCTCCACGGGCGTCACGTTGGCTGTTCCTCGTCGCGCTCGCCCTGATCGTCCCCGCGGGTGCGCTCGCGGCAGTAACGCCGCAACCTAGCCGCCAGCGGGTCACCGCGCTCGGCACCCTGTCGCAGCTATCTGGGTCGAGCGGTTGCCTGGTGGACCGCTCCAAGCCTCGCGCCGGCTGCAGTCGCGTGCGGGCGCTAAGCGGGCCGGGTGCATTTCTCGGTTCACAAGCGATCGCGGTCAGTCCGGACGGACGGAGCGTGTACGTCGCGTCATCGAGAAGTAACGCGATCGCCGCTTTCACTCGCAACCGGCGCACCGGCGAGCTGACCCAGCGCCCGGGCGTGGCCGGCTGCATCGCCCTCCGAGGTGGCGACGGCTGCGCCAGGGGGATCGGGCTGGGCGCGCCGAACTCAGTCGCAGTCAGCCCCGACGGGAAGAACGTGTACGCGACGTCGCTGGCCAGCAACGCGGTTGTCGTCCTCCATCGCAACCGATCGACCGGAGTGCTCACCCAGCTCGGCAACGCGACCGGCTGCATCGTGAACTCCGCGAGGCGCGGCTGCACCGCCGGCCGCGCGCTCGACGGTCCCGACGTCGTGGCCGTCAGCCCCGACGGAAAGAACGTCTACGTCGGCGCGTTCGTGGGCAGCGCGCTCGCGGTGTTCTCCCGTAACGCGTCGACCGGCGCCCTGACCCAGTCGGCGAGTACCACTGGCTGCTTCGCCAACGCCCCGCTCGCCGGCTGCAGCACTGGCCTGGCTCTGGTCGCGCCCGAGGGCCTCGCCGTGAGTGCCGACGGCAAGAACGTCTATGTCGCGGCTCCAGGCAGCAACGCCCTTGACACCTTCGCTCGCAACCCATCCGACGGCACCCTGACCCAGGCGACCGACGGCAGCGGCTGCATCTCCTCCAGCGCGCTCGCCGGCTGCACGCTTGGCCTCCAGATCGCCGGCGCGGATGCCGTGGCCGTCAGCCCGAACGGCGCTGACGTCTACGTGACCTCGCTCCTGAGCGACACGGTGACGACGTTCGCCCGCACCTCGACCGGCCAGCCGGTCCAGCTGAGCGGGACCTCCGCCTGCGACATCGACGTGCTGGCCGTCGGCTGCTCGCTCGCTCGACAGCTGAGCGGCCCGGAAGGACTTGCCGTCTCGCCTGACGACGCGACCTTGTATGCGGCCGCCTACACCTCGGGCGCGCTCGACGTCTTCAATCGCAACTCCGACTCTGGGGCGGTGACCCAGAAATCACGCGCGCCCGGATGCCTGGTCGGAAGCGCGACGCCCGGCTGCACGCCCGCCCGGGCGCTGCTTGGGGCGAGCTCGATCGTCGTCAGCCCCGACGGCAGAAACGTGTACTCGACGGCGTTCAAGAGCAACGCCGTCGGCATCTTCAAGCGCGTCACCAGAGCGATGACGCGTTGACGCGGATGGACGAAAGGACCTGATATGGACGGCTCCGAAGCAGACCCCCGAAACCGCGGGATCACCCGCGGCGACCTGCTCAAGACCGCCGCTGGCGCGGGCGTGGCAGTGCTCGGCGGGCGAGCGGGCGCGGCCGGCGCGCGCAGCCGCCCCCGGTCGCGGGCGGCACCGGCGGGCCGCTCGGTGGCGGGCATGAACGTGGTCCTCTTCCTGACCGACCAGCAACGGGCGGTCCAGCACTTCCCGCCCGGTTGGACCAAGCGCAACATGCCCGGACTCAGCCGCCTCCAGCGCCACGGGCTGACCTTCGAGAACGCGTTCACCAACGCGTGCATGTGCTCGCCGGCCCGCTCGACGCTCATGTAGGGCTACTTCCCGGCTCAGCACGGCGTCAAGTACACGCTGGAGACCGACATGCCGTCTCCGCAGTACCCGCAGGTCGAGCTCGCGACCACGATGGCGAACCCTGCCACCGTCGTGGCCGCCGCCGGCTACACGCCCGTCTACAAAGGCAAGTTCCACTGCGTCAAGCCGGCGAACGGGTCGACCTACGTCCCGGCCGATGTCAACCAGTACGGCTTCACTCGCTGGGATCCACCGGACGCGGGCGCCAACCAGGATGTCTCGGAGGCCGGAGGTGGGTCCTCCGACAACGATGGCCGCTTCATGAACTCCGAGGGCACGGCCTCAGCGGGTACCGAGGGCGCGGTCCAGTACCTGGCCACCGTGGCGGCGCAGAGTCAGCCGTTCTTCGTGGTCGTCTCCCTGGTCAACCCGCACGATGTGCTCCTCTACCCGAAGCACTACACGACGAGTGGGTACGACAACACGTGGCTGCAGGGTGAGATCGAGCCGCCCGCGACCGCGCACGAGGACCTGTCGACCAAGCCGAGCGTGCAGGAGGAGTTCCTGCGGATCTTCAACCTCTCCGGACCGATCCCCACGCCGCAGATGAAGCGCAACTACCTCAATTTCTACGGCAACCTGATGGCGTCCTCGGACGCCTACCTGGTCAAGATCCTCAACACGCTGACGAGCTCCGGGCTGCTCGAGAACACGCTCGTAATCGCCACGGCCGATCACGGGGAGATGGGCACCACCCACGGCGGAATGCGCCAGAAGAACTTCAACTTCTACGAGGAGGCGATCCGGGTGCCGCTCGTCTACTCGAACCCCCGCCTGTTCAGGAAGGCGCAGACGAGCACCGCTCTGGTCTCGCACGTCGACTTCCTGCCGACTCTTGCAAGCCTCGTCGGCACGCCCTTCGATGCCCGCGAGGACTGGCAGGGGATCGACTACTCAGATCAGATCCTCAGCCGGACCCCGAAACCGTCGCAGGGCTACACCGTATTCACCTACGACGACTACCAGTCCGGGCAATCGGGCGGACCGTACCCGCGGCCGCCGAACCACGTGGTCAGCATCCGCGAGCAGCGCTACAAGCTCGCCCGGTACTACGACGCCGACGGCAAGGTCCCCGATCAATGGGAGATGTACGACCTCAAGGCCGATCCCCTCGAGCGCACCAACCTCGCCTACAAGCATCACAACCGCACACCCGCGCAGGAGCGCCAGTACAGGCGACTCCGCCGCAAGCTCAGGCGCGTCGAGCAGACCCGGCTCAAGCCGCTGAGCTGAGTGCCGGCGCCGCGCAGGTCTCACAACAGCAGGAGTCTCCGTGTCTGAAGTGATACATGGCCGCGACCGACGCCGGTGCGCGGGATCTCGGTGGCGCGACCACGGCCTCGGGCTGGCAGCTGCCGCCCTCCTGGTCGCTGCGGTGGTCGCCCCCGCGGCGGAGGCATCAAGCCCCGCGCAGCTGACCTTCACGACGGTTCGCGTCGGCTCTCCGGGCAACCCGGCGGTGTCGGTGGTCCCGTTCAGCGACGCTATCTACCTGTCGTGCTCGGTCGCCCCGAAGACGAAGGCTGGCTGCTTGAGCGTCGGCTCGGTCGGATATTCCTATGGCATCGGCGAGCTCGAGGTCACAGTGGGCCAGTGGGTCGCCTTTCTGAACACCGTCGATCCCAGGGGAACCAACCCGCATGACCTCTATGACTCCTCGGAGAGCGCATCCTCCTGGCCTCGATACGGCCAGATCAACTTCTCCTCGAGAGCGCGGCCGGGCTTTCACTACCGCGTCGCCTACCCGGAGTGGGCCGACAAGCCCTACGGCGCTGCCAGCTTTTTGCGGGCAGCGCGGTTTGTCAACTCGCTGACAAACGGCAAGGTGGTCTCCCGGCGGGCCCGCCGAGCCGGGGCCTTCTCGTTTGTCACCTACACGGTCCGCCTCTCCAGGCAAACCGAGCGCGGCATGTACCAGCTGGCTCGCCAAAAGCGCACCGGCGCGACGCGAGACCGCAAGCGAGGCTTCGTCATACCAAGCCAGAACGAATGGATCAAGGCCGCCTACTACGACCCGAAGGGTGGCGGGACGCTGTCCTACTGGAAGTACCCGACCAATCCCGGAGTCTTCGGTGACGGCACCGCCGACGCGCCTGCGGCCGCCACGCTCGATCCACACAACGGAAACGTAACGAACGCCGCCACGCAACCCCTGGCCAACTACAAGCCCTCCACCGGTACCGCCCCCAACTGGTGCCCGTCGCAAGTCTCAGCCACCGCCTGCCAGACCGCCAATCCCTTGGGCCTGAACCCCACCGCCTACGCCAAGGCCTACCAGGGCAGCCTCAGCAGCGTCGGCCAAGCCAGGACGCGCTCGCCGTGGGGCACGCTCGATCAGGGCGGCAACGCAGTCGAGTGGACAGACACAATCACCGCCCCGCCGCTCGGCATCCACGGCGGCCCGCGCGTCTGGCGCCGTCTGCACGGCGGGGTGGCCAACTCAACCGCCTACCAGATGTGGATCTCCGCCGTCGGTCTCCAGCCCCAGGACAACACCTTCTACGTTCACACCTACCCGTGGCTGGGCTTCCGCATCGGATACATCGGCTGAGCCTCCGAGCTGGCACAAAGCCCGGGTTCACCGGCGCGGCGAAACGGTGCCGCGCCGCCGGAACGGTGCCCGGTGATCGCCGAGAGCGGGGCTACGAGCGCGCCGTGCAGAACCGGGGGTTTACCTACGCAACGGCTCGGGCATCGACGTCTGACTCGATGGCTCGTCCCGCCCGCTTCGACGCGTCGGCCTCAGCGATCGACGCTGTCGGATCGCATGGAAAGCATCACTCTCAGCGAGACTCCCGAGTTGGCGACGAACCGGAAGTCTGGCCTGAGCCGCGGAGCGCTGTGCCGAGTGCTGGTGTCGAGGTCGATCTGTACGTTCTCGATCAACTCGCCGGCGGTCAGCGGCCGGGTGTAGCAATCGACCGGGCCGGCGAGACTTCCCAGCCACGAAGCCGCAGCCGGCTTGACCTTCTCACGGTCGTGGAGCGCGCCTGCGCGTTGCCCGCCCCCGCTCGCTGACGGTTAGGTCGGCGATCCTCACCAAGCCAGATTGGGGGGCGGTCCGAGGCTGAGGTGCTCGAGCATGCCCCAAGGCGGGCGGCGGTGGAGCCTGTTGTGGCTGCTGGTCGGGCCGGGGATCCTGGCGATGCTCGGCGAGAACGACGGGCCCAGCATGATCTCCTACGCGACGACGGGCGCCACCTACGGCCTCGGCTTCTTCGTGCCCTTCATCGCGGTGACGTTCATGATGGCGATGGTCTGCCAGGAGATGTGCATGCGCGTGGGAGCGGTCACGCATCGTGGCTACGGCGAGCTCGTCCTGCAGCGCTTCGGCAAGGTCTGGGGCTGGTTCAGCGCCGGAGATCTTGCCTTCACCAACCTCGTCACCTTGATCGCGGAGTTCGTCTCGATCCGGGTCGGGATGGCCTATTTCCACCTCGGCGCCCCGGTGGCCGCGGCGCTTGGGGTGGTGCTGGTGCTGTTCACGATGAGTGGCGGTCGTTACTGGCGCTGGGAGCGCATCGTGCTCGGGATGGCGCTCTTCAACGGCCTGTTCCTGGTCTCGGCGATCCTCACCAAGCCAGATTGGGGGGCGGTCGGGGGAGCGTTCTCGTTCACCCCGCTCCCCGGCGGCAGCTTCAACACCCTGTTGCTGCTGCTGGCCTCGACGATCGGCGCGACCGTGACACCGTGGATGATCTTCTTTCAGCAGGGCGCTTCGGCGGACAAGGGCATGACCTCTGCCGACATCAGGCACGGTCGCGGGGACACGATCGCCGGGGGCGTGCTCGCGGCAATTTTCGGGATCGGGGCGCTGGTCACGGGCGCAGCGCTGCTCCCGCACAACGGCGCCAGCATTCAGGGGCTGGCCGGCGCCGGATTCCCGGCGGCGCTCCGCGCGGTATCGGGAAGTCCAACGGCCACCGTGTTCGCGCTCGGGCTGATCGAGGCCGGAGCCGTCGCCATCCTGACGATCTCGGCCAGCACCGCCTACGCCGCCGGCGAATGCATCGGAGTATCTCGCAGTTTCAACAATTCGCCTCGCCAAGCGCTGATCTTCTACGCCGCCAACGTCGGCGTGGCCCTGATCGCCGCCGCGATCATTCTGATCCCCGGCGCGCCACTACTCTCGATCGCGCTCAACGCCAACGTGCTGGCCACGGTCCTGCTGCCGGTCGCCCTCATCTTTGCGGTGATGCTCGCCAACGACCGCACCCTGATGGGCGCCTGGGTCAACCAGCGCTCCACCAACGCGATCGGGATAGTGATCATCGCGATCGTGGCGGTCTGCGGCGCTGCGTACGGCATCGACGCCTTCCTCACCACCGTTCACGTCATCTGACGCAGCCAGGCATGAAGCCCACCGACACACCCACCACACCGCCCACGACCCCAGAAGCGCAGCCGCTGCCCGATGGGCAGGAGTTCCTCGAGCCCGAGCAGCTCGCCAGTGACCGCTCCATCTCAGTGCCTCCGGCACAGCTCAGTGCCGGCGCCCGAGCTGGCCTCTGGTTTCTTCGCGTCTTCGCCCTGATAGTCAGCTTCATGGTCATCTACACGTTCGTCGCCCAGCTGCATTGAGCGACCCAGGCTTGACCGCCTGAAGAACCGCGAGCGCTGGCGGACCGCCGGCTCGTAGGCGGGAACGGGCAGCCTGATCTCGCCGCGAGCGGCGTGGTACTCGAACAGCTGCGCGTAGCGTCCCCAGTCGATCGCGGTGTCAAGCTGGGCCTGGGTCTCGTCGGCGCTTCCGTCAAAGCCACGGAGGTCTCCGGCGGGCGGGGTACCCCTCCGAACCCTGAGTGCCCCCGGAGTGGCCTAGGTGATGACGGCGACGACCTTCGCGGCGTTTCCGATCGCAGCTCGCGCGGCCGGACCGATGGGGGCGACTTTGGGGGCTTGGGTGGCCAGCAGGCCGGCGAGTCGCGTCGCCTGGGTTCGCGCTCCGGGAACGTAGAAGATCCACAGGCCAGGCGGGCGCGATTCGTTGAGGTTGCCGACGCCGGCGATCCTGACCCCGCGGGCTCGCATCTCCTGGGCCAGGCGACCAGCGGCGCCCGAGGTCGTGGTGGCGTTGAGCACCGCGACCGGCACCGTGGGGTCGGTGTCCGTGGTGGGGGCGGCGGCTTGACGGGGCAGAGCGGCTCCCGGCGAGCTGCCATCGGCCACGCCGGTGATCACCGCCAAGGCACCCCCGGCCGCAGCGATCAACACAACCACCCCAACGATCGTGATCCACCGGCGACCGGGTCGGAAAAAACTGCTAAGCCACGCGCGTGAGGACACGTATTTTGTGTAGGAGGCGGGGGGCGGCGCGACGGAGATTGGAGGCGGGCTGACGGCAGCGAGAGGCAGCGCCCCGCCGCGGGCAGCGGCGGCGCTGAGCTGCGCGGTCATGAGCATGTTCGAGTGCAGCTGGCCGCGGAGGTCGGTGAGCGCGCGGCGGCGGCACACGAGCGCGAAGCAGAGCAGTGGTGCCGCGATCAGCGCCAGCACGCCGCCGATCGACCCCACAGTGTCGGCGAGGCTGACCTTGGCTGCCCCGCCGATCCGGGTGGGCACGACGACCGCCCTCAGGCGAACACGACCTGGGGCAAGACGCCCGCCGATCGGGGTGCCGGGCTTGCCGGGCTTTCCCACAGGCTCGGTCTGCTCGGCGATCGCCAGCAGCTCACCGTTGCCGAGGGCGTCGGTGAGCGAATTGTGCACCCAGTACACCGCACCATGCTTGTGCCAGGCCACGACCTCTAGGTGCTGTCCCGAGTAGTACAGGGAATAGGTCCGCCCGCCCACGCTCACCGTCTGATCGGGGTTTGCGAACATCGGCGCGCCCGTCCAGGACATGCCCTGCACGTCGTAGTACTGGCCGAGCTGCCCGTTGGAGAACACCGCCACGTAGGCTGGGTACCGGCTCCCATCCGGGCCGGCGATCAGGTAGTTGCGCAGATCGGCGGGCATTCCGCTGCCGCCCGCGTCCTGCACGCGTGGGTACTGCAGTGGGAACGGCAGCCGTCGCGCGTTCGCCTCAGCCTGTGCCAGCTCGGTGCTCGAGATCGCCATCAGCGGCAGCTTGGCGACCACGCCGCGTTGATGCACGGCTCGTGCCGCCGCGGCGGTGCTCTGCTTGGGAACCGTGTCGGCGCCGTATAGGAATGAGTGCACGCTGGCGTCGATCTGCTGCTGGGTCGCGGTGTCACACGAGCATGAGTTGGTCCCCACGGGCTGCAGGTTGACCTGGAACTGGACCTGGCGCACCCGGAGGCTCTCCCCGGAGATGAGCGTTCCGAGCAGGTTCTCGACGCCGCTCTCGGTCTGCAGCCCCCGGTCGACCTCGACCGTGTGTCCGAAGATGCGCTCGAACTTGTGGATGTTGCCGAGGCTGGCCAGCGTGGGGCCGTACTCCTGCTTGACGTCCAGGAGGAAGTCCTGGTCACGGGCGTCGCGCACCAGCGAGGTGTCACCGTGGCGGTAGGAGACGAACTGCAGCGCCTGCGTGCCGCACATCTTCTGATAGCCCGGCTGCAGGTTGATCTCCTGATACTGCTGGCTGTCGGGCGTGTTGATGTGGTAATAGCGCCGGTCGACCGTCGCGTAGACGCACCCGATGTCGTCGACGGCGGTCTTGAACTGGTTGAAGTCGATCTCCACCACGTGGTTGATCGACAGGCCGGTGAGCTCCTTAATGGTGGAGAGCAGCAACGGCATGCCGCCGTAGATGAGCGCGGCGTTGAGCCGGGTCGTCACGGGTCCGGCTGGAGTCTGCAGCGTGACCTGGAGCTCGCGCGGGATCGACATCATCGAGATCCACGGCTTGGAGGGATCGATCCGCACCAGCAGCATCTCGTTGGAGTGCGGCAGCACCGGCGTAGTGGTCGTGTGCTTGCGTTGATCGTTGCCGATGAGCAGGATCGTCTCGGGATCGCCGAACCCCACGGGCGCCAGGGAGCGTGGCGCCACCGCGATGGCCTTGTGGTAGCTCAAGTCGGTGGCCAGCCTCCCGATCTCGCTCTTGACGAACACGACGGTCACCGCCGCGCTGAGCGCGACGACCACCAGGCAGCCCGCCAGGATCCGCCACAGGCGCGCCCGGCGCAGGGGGTCGGGCGGAGGCTCGAAGGGCGGCAGCCCGCCGGGCGGCCACTGGCCGGGGGAGGTTGGGGAGATGGGCGGACGCGGAGGCGCCGCGGCGGTCCGGTTCACGACGCCGGCCTCGCGGAGCGCCGGCCTGGGCGCCGCGTCCAGCGCGCCGATACGATCCGGCAGGAAGAGGCGTTCGTAGGCGCGATCACGAGTTTCGAAGGACGCAGCGGCGTTCGCGCGTCAGCAGCGGGCGTCGCAGACGGGTGATGCCGTGCCAACGCATGAAAGCCTGAACCAGCTTACATATGATACGGCTGCTTGGCGAAAATTCCTCCCACCCCGGCCGCCGGACGCGGCCCGCATCGCGCGCCGCGCAGAGCTGAGCCATCGTCCTTGGCCACATCGCCTGATAGCGACCCCCGCCTCCCCGACGCCACGGCCGAACGGATGGCCGACACCATGTTCGCCCTGTCGACCCCCAGCCGGCTACGGATCCTGGTCTGCCTGCGCAACGGCCCCCGCACCGTCTCAGAGATCGTCGAAGCGGTTGGCATGGAGCAGTCGGCCGTCTCCCATCAGCTTCGCGTCCTGCGCGACCACTCGGTCGTCATGGTGCGGCGTATCGGTCGTACCCGTCAGTACACGCTCGCCAACGAGTACGTGGACTCGCTCATCGATGGCGCGCTGGCCCACGTGCAGTCGCTGGAGCGACCGGCATCGCATGCAGCCACCCGACGCCTGCGCCGAGGCGCCGCCTCCTGACCGCCCTCTCAGCTTTCCGCCGCCGCTGCCGCGGCAGCGCATGACGAGCGCCGCCACGTTGCCATGAGCTCGCCCACACCGGTGTTCGCACCCTCGGCCGACCGGCGAAACGCGCTTGACCGAGCGCACATCGGCGACATCGAAGGCGCGCTGGGCACCGTCCAGGCGTTCGACACCGGTCCGCGACTGTCGAAGCGGCGCAAGCTCGGGACGCTGGTGGCGGTGCTCGGGCCGGGGGTCGTCGTCATGGTGGCCGACAACGACGCGGGGACGATCTCGGTCTTCGCCCAGGCTGGGCAGAACCACGGCATGAGCCTGCTCTGGGTACTCCTGGCGCTATGCCCGGCGCTGTACGTGACCCAGGAGATGGTCGCCCGGCTGGGCGCCGTCACCGGCTCGGGTCACGCACGGCTGACGCTGGAGCGGTTCGGGAAGCTCTGGTGCGCGTTCTCACTGGGCGACCTCCTCGTCCTCAACCTGGCCACGCTGGTCACCGAGTTCATCGGGGTCGCTCTCGCGCTCACCTACTTCGGCGTGTCCAAGTACGCATCGGTACCGGCGGCCGCCGCGCTGCTGATAGCAGTCACCGCCTCGGGCAGCTTTCGCCGCTGGGAACGCGCGATGTACGTCATGATCGCGGCCGACCTGGCGCTCATCCCGCTGGCGCTGCTCAGCCACCCTCACCCGGCGCGGGTGGCGACCGGACTGATTCCGAACCTCGGCGGCGGTACCGCCACGTCCACGCTTGTCCTGCTGGTCGCGCTCGTCGGCACGACGATCGCTCCCTGGCAGCTCTTCTTTCAGCAGTCAAACGTCGTCGACAAGCGCATCACGCCGCGCTGGCTGGACTACGAGCGCGCCGACACCGCGATCGGCGCATTCCTGTTCATGGCCTGCGCCGGCGCCGTGCTGATCCTCAGCGCCACCGTGCTGTCCGGAACTCCCCTGCACGGACACTTCACCGACGCCGGCCTAGTGGCGCGGGCGATCCGAGCGCACCTCGGCTCAGCCGCCGGTGCAGTGTTCGCCATCGCACTGCTCAACGCCTCACTGCTCGGAGCTAGCGTCATCTCCCTCTCCGGCAGCTACGCCATCGGCGAGGTGTTCGGGATCAAGCACTCGCTGCACCGCGGCTGGCGCGACGCCAAGACCTTCCACGCCAGCCTTGCCGGCATCGTGCTTCTCGCTGCCGCGGTCGTGCTCCTGCCCAGCCTTCCTCTCGGCGTGGTCACCACGCTCGTCCAGGCGCTTGCCGGGGTCCTGCTCCCGAGCACCCTCGTGCTCCTGCTGATTCTCTGCAACGACAAGCATCTGCTAGGCCCGCTCACCAACGGCCGCTGGCTCAACGCCACAGCGATCTTCGCCATCGTCATCGTGCTCGTGCTCTCGACAATGCTCACGATCACGACCGTGCTCCCCGGCCTGGGCATCCAGACCGCGCTGCTGGCCACGACCGGCCTGCTTGTCGCCGCTGTCGTGTCGCTCGCCACCAGCTACCTGCGCAACCGGCCGGCGGGCGAACCCACAAGCAGGCTCACGCCCTGGCAACGCCAAACCTGGAGTACGCCAAGCCTTGAGCTAGTCAAGCCCGTCACCCCGGCGCGTCCCCGAATGCTCGCGCTGGCGATCCTGCGCGGTTACATCCTGCTGATCGCCGGTCTGCTGCTACTCAAGCTCCTCGGAGTCCTGTCGGCCTGACGGCCAGGGCAGCCGCGCCGGAGGCTGTGCCCAGGAGACCCCAGACCGTGGTCCGGGTGGCGTTGGTGACGATCTCCGACGGCGGTCTGGTTGCTGCTCTTGCATGCAAACCGACAACGGTGATCGCCCACCGGCAGCTGGGGCCGGTGCTCGGCGGGGAGCTGACGACGCGGCTACGACGCCCCGGCGGGCCGTGGTGAGCCGGAAAGCATGAGCGACCAGCGACCTCTCCGGCGGCATCACGGCGGCAGGCAACCTCCCATCGCGCCTGTGCAACATGCGCATCGCGGATCGGTGCCCCGCGAAAGGATCGACGTTGGCCGGTATCGCTGACCTGACCGCATACCGGACATCATGGATGACACCGGCGCTCCCAAGACGTGCGGGTAGGTCTGCCGCACGGCGGGTCTCTGCTCTGCGGGCCACCAGGCCCGCAGAGCAGGCAACCGTCAAGTCGCGGGGTTCGTGGCCAGCGAGGAGATCGCCACGAAGCCGGCGCCTGTCCGGGGCGCGGCGCTGGTCATGGTCAGCCAGATCTGCGTGGTCCTGACCGCGTCGAAGCTGATCGTCGTCGGGTCGTTCGAGGCTGTCGCCCAGTTGACCTGAACATTCCGCGCCGGCACCAGCCCGCGGCCGTCCCAGTAGGACACGGTGACCGACTTCGGCAGTGCCAGCGCCCCGTTCGTGCCGCCGATCATGAAGTTAGCCGTCAGCCCCGACAGACGCTGCGGCGATGTCCACGACAGGGACACCCAGTCGGACGGGTCCGACACGCTGACCGCGAGCAGATTGGCGGTCTTCGCGGCCACGTAGTAGTTCGACCAGTATGTGCTCGCGTCCCCGTCCAGCATCATCGCGGGGAGCGTGTTCGGCTGGCCGGAGAAGCTCGCGTCGGCCGTCGGGCCGCCGGAACTCGCCGCTCGAACCGCCGCACGAGAGGCCGTTGCCAGGGCCGTCCGAGACGCCGCTGCGCCTCGTGACCGACCCACCGCGGCTCCCCAGATCGCCGTGCCCTTCGCCGTGTCCCTCGCCGGGACCGAGGCGAGCCGCAGCTTCGCGGGAGCCAGCCCCTCCGCGACAGCGGCGAGCGCGATCGCCCCTGGCTCGCGGGCGGATCCCACCACGGCGAGCGCCTGCCCGAAGAACGCCGCCTGCGCGTCCGACGTGTACCCGCGCGCGTTCTCCTCCCGCCCGTTGTCAGTCGCCTTCAGCATGCCCGCGCCTGAGACGGCGAAGTGGATGTCGTGCGAGGCAGTCGGCACCACGACGCCGCTCGAGTCGACGACCGACGCGATGACGTACGCGAGCGACTGCCCGTCCGCGGTCAGCGCCGCGGACGACTCGGAGAGGGACAGCGCCAGCCTCCGCGCGGGCCCTGCCGTCCGGACCTCGTCCCGCGCGAGCTCGTGGCGCCCGCCCGTGCCATCGTATCCCACCGCGATCAGCGTTCCCGGCTCGAACGGCACCTCCCACGTCAGATGCAGCTTGCCGGTCGATCCGTTGGGCGACGTGTAGCTGCCGGACGGATAGTTGTAGTCGTCATCCGTGGGCTCGGTCGTCTCCAGGTACGGCTCGCCGAACGTCGTCACCTTCCTGTCGAAGCTCTTCTCTCCGAGCGACCGCCCGTTCAAGAACAGCTCGACGGAGGCGACGTTCGCGTAGACCCAGACCGACACGGGTGAGCCCACATCCCATGATGTCCAATCCATCGGAACGATGTGCACCATCGGTGAGGTCATCCACTGGCTCCCGTACAGGAACCGCGCATCCTTCGCAAAGCCTGCCGTGTCGATCGCACCGAAGAACGACGCCTTCACCGGGAACTGGTTGTACGGCGTCGGCTCGCCGACGTAGTCCTGCCCGGTCCATAGGAACCCGCCGGTCCAGAACAGCCGGTCACGGTCCTTCTTCAGCTCGTACTCGCCGCTCATGCACCACGACGACAGGTTGTTGTCGTAGGAGGAAGTCTCGCACTTGCCGGGCGTGAAGTTCGATCCGGTGTTGAGCAGCTGCGGGTCCTGGTAGTAGCCGCGGGTCGAGGTCTCAGACGACGTTTCCGAGCAGAAGAAGAACTTGTCGCCGTATTTCTCGTGCAGCCCGTCCATGGACATCGCCGTGTTGTAGTTGACGCCGAGCCCGTCCAGCGTCTTGACGATCTGGTCCTGCGGCGACCCGTCTGACGGGACGCTGCGGTACTGGTCCGACCCCATCACAACAGGCCGGCTGGTGTCAATGGACTGCACGTCGGCCATCAGCCGCGTCGCGATCGGCGGTCCATCGGACAGGCCAGTGTCCGGTGTCTCGTTCCCGATCGACCACAGCACGACGGCGGGCGAGTTACGGTGCGCGAGCACCATCTCCTTGATGTCGCTGTCGCCCCGCTGGTCGAAGTACAGGTGGTAGTCGTACGGGAGCTTACCGGTGTGCCAGCAGTCGAAGGCCTCGACCATCAAAAGGACGCCGAGCTGCTGTGCGGCGGCGACGAACTCGGGCGCGGGCGGGTTGTGCGCGGTCCGCACGGCGTTGACCCCGTAGCTCTTCATGAGCTTGAGCTGCCGGGTGATCGAGTCCGTGTGGATCGCCGCGCCCAGCGGTCCCTGGGTGGCGTGCAGGTCGACGCCGTGCAGCTTCATGTGCTGCCCGTTCAGCGAGAACCCGGCGTCAGGGTCGAACTGGAAGAACCGCACCCCGAACGG
>Ga0182024_10013169_pt1 | contig 16217 bp, 16 predicted proteins | sample P32metaG_FD_120480 | JGI IMG/M metagenome (GOLD analysis project Ga0182024, IMG submission 120480) | Permafrost microbial communities from Stordalen Mire, Sweden - P3-2 metaG (Illumina Assembly) | ecosystem: Environmental > Terrestrial > Soil > Wetlands > Permafrost | place: Sweden: Stordalen... | reverse complement strand
TTCTTGGCCGGATAGCTGTGGCGGTTCGGGATCCAGGCATTGGCATTGTCGATGCGCCACATCGCGAACGGCAGGTTCTCGCCCATGTGGCCGAGGATGATCTGCAGCTGCGGATGATCGTCGAACAGTCCCGAGCCCATCAGCCGTAGCGCATGCACCGCGGTCTCCTGGCCGAAGGCCCAGATCGGGCCTAACAGCCAGCCATGCCCGTCATAGATCTTGGCGTCGCGCGGCAGCGGGTTGCGCGGGTGCAGGTAGAACGGCACGTCGAGCCGCTCGACCACGGCCCAGAACGGCCGGTATTGCGGCAGGTCGTAATAGGCCGCCGTGTCGGCATTGCCGACCTGGGAGAACCCGTTGACCAGGGCGCCGCGAAACCCGAGCGCTTTGACGCAGCGCTCAAGCTCGCGCGCCGCGCGTTCCGGATCCTGCATGGCGAGCGCGGCGAGGCCCTGGAAACGGTCCGGGCGCTTGTGCACCTGTTCGGCGAGATAATCGTTGGCGCGGCGCGCGATGTCGTCGGCCTGTGCCGGATCGGGAATGGCCTGCACCGCCGGCGCATTGAGCGACAGCAGCATCAGCTCGATGCCGTGCTGGTCCATTTCGCGCAGCCGTCGGTGCTGGATATCGAGCACCCGGCTTTTCACCTCCTGCCAGACCCGCTCGGGAAAATAGCCGTGGGAATCCTCGAGCGTTTCGGCAATGGCGAAATGTTCCTCGAGCGCGATCTTGCCCTGCATGGTCCCTCCTCCGGCGGCCGTTCGACCGACCGCGCGCATCGGCTTGGTGCATCAAGCCCGGCGACATTAAGCTTAATGTCGCGGCGGGCGGCCGGTTTTGCGCGTCGCGACGCGCTTTCTTCTGTTGGCATGGTTTTGGCGAGAAAGCCAACATCAGCGCCGTCGTTGTCCCGTTTCGGGGCAATGGCGGGCGCCGTCGCGCCGAGCATTGCCACAGCATTTGATGAACACCCATCCGAGCTACACGCTGGCGTCACGGCCGCAGACCGAGCGGTTCCTGCGCGCGCGCGCGGTGGCGTTGCGCGGCACCTTCGCCGCGACGATCTTTCTCACCGACGTCGCCTTCATCGTGGCGATGTCCTGCCTCACCGGCATCTCTTATCATCTGGTCGTCTACCAAAATCCCGGCGAAGTTGCCTCGTTCATCCAGGTCGGGCTCCTGGCGGCGAGCATCTTCGCCGTCTCCAACCTGTTCCGCGGCGAATATCGGCTGCCGAACTTCTGCGCGTTCAAGCCGCATGCCGGCCGCACCATACGGCTGTGGAACGTCACGCTGATCTGCCTCTTGATGCTCGGCTTCCTGGCCCGGATCAGCGTCGACTATTCGCGCGGCTGGGTGGTGTTGTTCTACGTCGCCACGCTCGCCGGGCTGATCGTGCTGCGCTTCTTCATCGTGCGCGTCACCGCGGCGGCGCGCGCCGCCGGCCTGATCTCCGCGCAGCGCATTTTCCTGATCGGGACCGGCGCCAACGTCAACGCCTTCATCAACCGCTATGAGCCGTGGACGCACGGCATCAATATCGTCGGCTGCCGCTTTCTCACCCCGGTCGCCGCCACTGCCGCCGCCGAAGTGCGGAGCGCCGCGCTCGACGAGGATTTTGCCGATGCCGTGGGCAGCGTGCGCAGTCTGGAGCCCGACGCCATCTTCCTGTTGCTGCCGTGGTCGGCGACCGACACCATCGAGCGCTGCGCCGAGACCTTTCTGACGCTGCCGGTTGAAATCCACATCGGCCCCGAGCAGATCCTGCACAAGTTCGAGGAGGTCAAGCTCTCCAAGCTCGGGCCGCTGACCAGCCTGCAGCTGACGCGCCGGCCGCTGTCGCGGGTCGAGATCGCGCGCAAGCGGATTTTCGATCTGGTGGTCGCCGCGGCGGCGCTGATCGCGCTCACGCCGCTACTGCTGGTGATCGCGCTGCTCATCGGCCTGGAGAGCAAGGGGCCGGTATTCTTCGTGCAGCGCCGCTACGGCTTCAATCAGCAGCCGTTCCGCATCATCAAATTCCGCACCATGCGGACCTTCGACGACGGTCCGGTGGTGCCGCAGGCGACGCGCGACGATCCGCGCTTGACCCGGATCGGGCGCTGGCTGCGGCGCTGGAACATCGACGAGATCCCGCAGCTGTTCAACGTCCTGACCGGCGACATGTCGCTGGTCGGGCCGCGGCCGCATGCGCTGTCGCACGACCACGAATATGAGCGCCGCATCTCGCTCTATGCCCGCCGCCACAACGTCAAGCCCGGCATCACCGGCTGGGCCCAGATTCATGGCTATCGCGGCGAGATCGACACCGAGGAGAAGATGCGCAAGCGCGTCGAGCACGACCTCTTCTACATCGACAACTGGTCGCTGTGGCTCGACCTGAAGATCATGTTCCGCACGGTGCTGTCGCCGGCCGGCTACCGCAACGCCTATTGAGGCCGCTCGCACGGTGACCGCCCTTAATGGGGCAGACCAGCTCGCGGACGACGGCAGAAATACGCGAGCGCCCTCCCATCTTCCTTCGCAATGTGACATCATCATCGTGGGCGAACCGGAAATAGAGGCTTGTCAAGCAGGGAACCATGCCATGTCGCTTGCTGCAGCCACGAATACCCAGGGCGCGTCAACGCGGGGTCTCTACGAAAAGCTTGAGGATCGCATCCTCGCTCGCGACCAAATCGGCGCCAGTGAATGCTACTATGACCTGATGCTCGACGGCCGGCCGCTCGCTGAGATGTTGCGCGAGGCCGTGCGCATCCACGGGCCCTACACGCACGTCCCCTATCACGAGCGAATCGACGACGGCTTCGTCAACTTTGTCAACAACGACCATTGCCTGCTCAGTGCCCGCGCCACGTTGCACCTGTCGAAGTGGTTGCCTGCCGAGATGGCGGGACTGCCGATGGCGCAGACCATTTGGTACATCCCCACCGGTCTCGACATCTGGAACCAGAAGATCAACAAGGCGCCGGGTCACTACGCGCGTGGATTGGCGCCGCAGAAAGGCGCGCCGCCAAAGCCTGTCGTTCACTGGCCAGATCAAGAGCCGGAGCATCTCGACGGGTCGTTGCGCGACCGCCTCGACCACTGGCTCACGCTCGTGCATCGCGGGCGCGTGCTCGAAGCCTATCGCGTCTTTCTCGGCCTCATGCAGAACGAGGCCGAGCATAAAACGGTGCTCGCCGAACTGGTGTTCGCGGGCCTCATCGATTTGCAGGACCGCGCCTTCCTCAATCGCTCTTACACGACCGGTCACAAGTCCTATCGGGCGCAAGATCTCTGCCGTCCCCTACGCCGGCACCACGGCCAAGGAATTGGCGCTGCTGGCGAACTCCGATCCGCTCACAACAGCCGAGGCAGAAGCATTTCTCGAGATCGTGTTGCGTCAGCACGAGCCGGTCTATCTCGAGCAGCTAAGCAGGCTGCTGCTCGCGGGCAAAGGGCCGCGCCAGATCCTCGACGTGTTGCAGATCGGCGCCGCTCAGGTGCTGCTCGAGACGCAGGAAAGCCTCAACTTCTCCATCTCGCAACACTGCTACGAGTACTGCAACACACTGGGCTGGTTCTACGACACCTTCGAACATCCCCAGCGCGTGAAGCTGCTCTATTCGGCGGCCGCATTCCTCAACCGCAGCGCCTGGCATCAGAAGAACATCGGCGAGGGGAGTACCTATCTGGCCGAGCCTCCGGCCGGCGCCGAGCGCATGAGCCAACCGCAGCTGCTGGAACGGATCATGGCGGCCATTGTCGCGCTCGACGGGCGGCAGGCCGTCGCTTGGACCAAGGCGTATCTCACAAGCGGCGGCGATCGCCAACCCTTGGTGCAACAGCTTGCGTTGACCGCTTGCCGCCTCGGCAACGACCCGCACAACCAAGAAATCGCTCAGTGTCTGCTCGAGGACTACGCGAAGAACCGCGGCTTCGACCGCGACCGCTTGCTGCTCGCCTGCGTGCAGCACACCGCCGTGCACCGGAAGTATGGCGATTTCCTCGAGTGTGGCCGGCGTTTTGGTCGTGCCATGGGCGTTGCGTCGCTTGCCTGACGTACGTCCGGCACTGGAAATTGACCGTTGATGGATGAGCCACATAAATGACGGTTCGTGTTGCGCGCGCGATCCGAGCGCGGCGCGAAGCCGCGCGCGCGGATCGGCGATGCGCCGCGTCGCGCCGCATCGAAAACGTCGCGCCGTGCTACCCGGCGAACGTGGCGATGGCGACGACGGCGCCGGCGGTGATGAGCGCGGTGGAAAGCCAAAGCACGCCGATGAGCAGCCATACCGGGCGCGGCTTGCGCACCGGCGTGGCCGGCGCATTGGTCCAGGACTCCAGCGCCGGCTCGGCCTTGCGCAGCGCGGCGGTCGCGATCTCGATATCGGCGATTTCCCGCGCCAGCTGATCCCGGGCGCTGGTGGCGAGCGCACCGGCCGCATCGGTCAAGTGGCTGTCCTGCGGGGCGCCAGCGCGCTGCTCCAGCGAGCCGAAATTGGCATCGGCCAACGACGGTGAGCCAAGTTGTTGCTTCAGCATGGGCCCTACCTATGTGTCTGCCGACGCCTTACAACGGCGCCGCAGGCGGCGCGATAACGAACTGGACCTAAGCTTAACGTTTCCATTAACCGTCCTATATCCATGCGTATCCGCCCGTTAACGCCGCGGCGGCGCGGCGGCCTCCGCCGCCCCGGCACTGCTCGCCGCCGCCACGGAGTGCGGCTATGCTGATGCCGCTATGTTATTGATTGCCGTCGCAAAACTTATGCCGCCGTCCGGCGCTGCCGAAGGAGCCCCGTAATGACCACATCGACGCTAATCGTGCTTGCCGTGATCGTCGTTTTCGTCGTTTGGGCGATCTCGGTTTACAACGGCCTGGTGGCGATGCGGCAGCGGGTCAACCAGGCCTTCGCCGACATCGACGTGCAATTGCGGCAGCGCCACGATCTCGTTCCGAACCTGGTCGAGACCGTCAAAGGCTATGCCGCCCACGAGCGCGGCACCCTGGAAGAAGTCGTCAAGGCGCGCAATGCGGCGGTGGCCGCGCAGGGGCCGGCGCAGCAGGCGGCGGCCGAGAACATGCTGACCGGGGCACTGCGCCAGCTGTTCGCGCTCTCCGAAGCCTATCCGGACCTGAAAGCCAGCGCGAATTTCCAGCAGTTGCAGGCCGAGCTTACCGACCTGGAGAACAAGATCGCCGCGTCACGGCGCTTCTTCAACAGCGCGGTGCAGGAGTACAACACCGGCATCCAGCGCTTCCCGGCGGCGCTGTTCGCCGGCACCTTCGGCTTTGCGCCGAAGGATTTCTTCGATCTCGGCGAGGACCGCAAGGCCGAAACCACGGCGCCGGAGGTCAAGTTCTAAGCTTCTCCTCCGCAAGGCAGTAATCCGCCATGGCCGCCTACGGTCTCTACAGCCACATCCAATCGAATCGGCACCGTTCGATCGCGCTGCTGATCGGGCTGTTCTTTCTGGTCTACGTGCTGCTCTATGCCGGCGCGCTGGCGGCCGAGGCGTTGTCGACCAATGCCGATCTCAACACGATACTGCAGCAGGCCTGGATCGATTTCGTCAAGGCGGCGCCGTTCGCGACCATCGGCACGGCGCTGTGGATCGTGATCGCCTATTACTTTCATCAGAGCATCATCGACGCGCTGACCGGCGGCCGGGAGGTCGCGCGTGCCGAGCAGCCCCGGCTCTACAATCTGTTGGAAAATCTCTGCATCTCCCGCGGCATCACCATGCCGAAGCTCAAGGTGATCGACAGCGACGCGCTCAACGCCTTCGCCACCGGCATGAATGCCAAGCAATATTCGATCACGGTCACGACCGGGCTCCTTAACCGGCTCGACGACGCCGAGATCGAAGCGGTGCTCGGCCACGAGCTCACCCATATCCGCAACGGCGACGTGCGCATGATGGTGGTCGCCGTCATCATCGCCGGCATCGTCTCCTTCGTCGCCGAACTGGTATTCCGGCTGTGGTTCTACAACGGCTTCAGCGTCCGCTCTTCGCGCGACGACCGCAAAGGCGGCGGCGCCCTGGTGGCGATCCTGATCGCCGTCGGGCTCTTGGTGCTCGCCTATGCGCTGTCGTTCATCATCCGGCTGGCGCTGTCGCGGTCGCGGGAGTTTCTCGCCGACGCCGGCTCCGTGGAGCTGACCAAAAACCCCGACGCCATGATCTCGGCGCTGCGCAAGATCGAAGGCCGCGGCGAACTGCCGGGCGCGACCTCCGCCGTGATGGAAATGTGCGTCGACAATCCGCGCGAGGAATTCGGCGATTTGTTCGATACCCATCCGAGCGTCGACAGCCGTGTCGCTGCCCTGGTCAAGTTCGCCGGCGGCCATGACCCGGGGCCGCTTGCCCTGCCGCCGCAGGCGGACGGCCCGGACGCCCAGCCGGAGGCGAATCAGTTGCCGCCCGGCGGACCGTGGGGGCCCGCCGCCGGTCCCGACGGCGATGCCGCCCGCGACACCGCGGTGCCGCCGGCGACGCCGGATGCGCCGGCGCAAGGTCCCTGGGGACCGCCATCCGACCAATCTGGCGGACCGTGGGGCCCGCATAGCGACAGGTGACGCACGATCCCGAAAGCTTCGCCAAGCCGGATTCCCTTCGAATTGCGCTCTTCGCAAAGATCGCGCGCGAGCAAAATGCTACTATGCGGCGGCACTGATTCTCGCGAATTCGGAAACTGGTCGCAGTCGCGTCACAATTAACCATGTCGGCGTGAAAACAGCGTTGGCGCGCCGGGTTCCTAACAGCGCGCCGCATCAGGAGGCTTCCAAACAGAGCCCGGGATGTGTAGAACTTGCGGTGGGGAGAACGGCGGGACGCGCTCGAAGCTGCCGCACTCTTCCGGAGCATTGCTCAGCCGGACGGATCGGGCCTTGCGGCGGTACGCCGTCAGCGGGGATTTGCGTCAGCGGGGAATAGGACAATGGCGAAGCCAACAGTGGTCGTCGTGGGCGCAGACAAGGGCGGCGTCGGCAAGACGACGGTCGCCCGCACGCTGCTCGACTATTTTACGGCGCATCACGTGCCGACGCGCGCTTTCGACACCGAATCGCCCAAGGGCACCTTGAAGCGCTTCCATCCCGACATCAGCGATATCGTCGACGTCACCTCGGTGCCCGACCAGATGCGCATCTTCGACACGCTGTCGACCACCGAGGCCAGCGTCACGGTCATCGATGTGCGCGCCGGGCTGTTGTCGCCGACACTGCGCTCGCTCCGCGACATCGGTTTTCTCGAAGCGGTGAAAAAAGGACAGCTCACCTTCGCGGTGTTTCATATTCTGGGGTCGTCCATCGCCTCCTTGAACGAGATCGAGGACACCTCCACCTTCACGACCGACGGCAAATATTTTCTGGTCAAGAATTTCATCAACAATACCAGCTTCTTCGAATGGGATCAGCCGACCCACGCATCGTATTTCAAGAAGTTCAAGGACGCCGTCGAGATCACCATCCCCAAGCTCAACGAGATGGCCTACGAACAGGTCGAGCTCGCCTCGGTTCCGTTCCTGACCTTCGTCGCCAACAAGGGCCAGAAGGGCGAAGCCGCCAACTACTCGTTCGTGCTGCGCGGCTACGTCCGGCACTGGCTCGGCAATGTCTGGGGCGAGTACGATCGCATCAAGCTGAACGATATCGTCGCGAGCGGCAGCGCGGTCCAGGGTGGCCCGCGCGTGCAGGTCGTCAGGTCGGCGCAGTAAGCCCCGTCTTGGTCGCGCCCTCCCCTATCCTCGTTTCGCGCGGAGGCGTAGGACTGCGCAGCGCTCGTTGACTCGAACGGACCGATTGCCGGCATGCCGCAGCAGGCGCCGCTCTACATCGTCGCATCGCCTCGGCCACGCGTTGGCAAGACGCTGATCGCCCGCCTGTTGACCGAATTCTTCCGCACCGCCGACCAGGCGCCCATCGGCTACGATCTCAATCCGCGCGAACCGACCTTCACCGGATATTTTCCGCAGCTGGTGACGACGGTCGATATCGCGCCGACGCGCGGCCAGATGGCGCTGTTCGACAGGCTGATTGCCCGCGCTTGCCCGACCACGGTTGTCGATCTGGGCTACGGCTCATTCGAGGAGTTCTTTGCCGTGATGGCGGAGATCGGCTTCGCCCAGGAGGCGCGGCGGCGCCAGATCGAGCCGGTCGTGCTGTTCGTCACCGACCCGTCGGCGGCGACGGTGCGGGCCTATAGCGAGCTGCGGCGCCGGCTCGAGACCACCACGTTCGTGCCGGTTCACAACGAGTCGGTGTCGCTGATATTCGAAAAAGAGGACTTTCCGCCGACGCGGCCCGAATATGGCGCGGTCCGCATTCCCCGGCTGTCGGCGATCGTGCGCGGCGTGGTCGATCGGCCGAGCTTCTCGTTCAGCGCCTATACCAGCGAGCGGCCCGGCGGACCGACCGAGATCCACAGCTGGCTCGGCACCGTCTTCACCGAATTTCGCGAGCTCGAGCTGCGGCTGCTGCTCGGCAAGCTCGGCGCCTCGCTGGGCTCCGGCAGTCCGCGGCGCGAAGCCGGGCGGGCGCGTTAGAACCGGCCGGGAGCATGATCCGGCAAAACCTGCCCGCGGACTTGATCCGGGGGTGGAAAACCGGCTTTCGGAAAAGATCATGCTCGATCGAAATGCCAGAGCGCCAATCGTTTCAATCTGAAAAGATCGCGCCCTGGACTAGTGCCCCTCGAAGCTAACGAGCGTGCGCACCGGCACGCCGAGTTTTCTGATCTTCTCGGCGCCGCCGAGGTCCGGCAGATCGATGATGAAGCAGGCGGCCAGCACGTTGGCGCCGATCTGCTGCAGCAGCTTGACGGCCGCCTCGGCGGTGCCGCCGGTGGCGACAAGATCGTCGACCAGGATGACACGTTCGCCGCGCACGATGGCGTCCTCGTGCATTTCCATCTCGTCGATGCCGTATTCGAGCGAATAGCCGATGGTGACGCGCTTGAACGGCAGCTTGCCTTTCTTGCGGATCGGCACAAAGCCCGCCGAGACCTGATGCGCCACGGCGCCGCCGAGGATGAAGCCGCGCGCCTCGATGCCGGCGACCTTGTCGATCTTGCCGCCGGCCCACGGCTGCACCAATTCGTCGACGGTGCGGCGAAACGCCCGCGCGTCGCCGAGCAGCGTCGTGATGTCGCGGAACATGATGCCCGGCTTGGGATAATCCGGGATGGTGCGGATTGCGGCCTTCAGATCGTTCTCAAGCGCCACGGTGGTCATGGTTGGATAACGTCCCCTGAATTTCCGTGGCTCTCGCATATCACAAGCTGCCTAGAAGCGCGCGTCATTGGGAAACCAGACACTGTGATTGGAACTGTGACGGGCACTTCAGCCTGCGGGTTCGCAGCTTGACCCCACCCCCACCCCACCCCTATATTGCAGAAAAATAGAGCATTCTGGGAGTAAATTATGGCTCATGTGGAAATCAACGACGATGCTTTGTGGGCAAAGAAAATCGAAGGCGGCAAAGCCCTCAAACAGCGAATCCTGGCGCTCGCTCCTGGCGATGTTATTGACCTGGAAGTCGACGGCATCGTGGGCCGATGGGAGAAGATGCGGACAGGCCGCGACGGTCGCGCTACCCCGGGAATAAAGCCGATCGGTCCGATGAAGGAAGTTTGGAAAGGACTCCAGGCGCGCCGCGGCGAACTTGTCGAAGTTCGCGAGGTGAAAACCGCCGACGCTTACCTGGCAACCTTGAGCAGCACGATGACCGAATGGAATTCGCCCGAGGACGAAGAGGCGTTTCGTGATCTGTGATTTCGGCGACGTGGTCGTCGTGCCTTTTCCCTTCGTCGACATCGCCGCCGAAAAGCGCAGACCTTCCCTTGTTCTGTCCCACGCAAGTTTCAACGACACGCACGGCCATTCGATCTGCGCAATGATCACCAGTGCGGCTCAATCCAAATGGCCGAGCGACATTGTCATCGAAGAACTGAAGTCCGCCGGCCTCAATCGCCCGTGCGTCGTCCGCTGGAAACTGTTCACGCTGCCGAATATTCTGATCATCAGACGCGCCGGCATTCTTGCCCGGCGGGACCGAGACAGCGTCGTTTCGCTCGCCCGCAATATCCTGGTTTGAGCTAACTTCGCGGATACTCGGTCGGCGGCCTTGATTGCAGCAGATCGGGATCATCCAGCACGTCGTGCCAGACCTTCTTCTTCGTCAGGTAGAGCAGGCCGGTCAACACGATGAGATAGATCATCACCTGGAAGCCGAGCCGCTTGCGGGCATCGAGCGTCGGCTCCGCTGCCCACATCAGGAAGGCGGCGACGTCGCGGCCGTATTGATCGACCGTCGTCGGCGTGCCGTCGGTGTACTCGACCTGGCCGTCGGACAGCGGCTTCGGCATGCCGAGGCCGCCGCCGGGAAAATACTTGTTGTATTGGGTGCCCGGCGCCAGCGTGAAGCCGGCCGGCGGGTCGGTGTAACCGTTGAGGATGGCGTGGATGTAGTCGGGCCCGTCCTCCTGATACATCGTGAAAGCGTCGACGATGAACCAGGGAAAGCCCCAGTCGTAGCTGCGCGCCAGCGCCAGCACCGACATGTCGGGCGGCAATTTGCCGCCGAGCGCGGCACGGGCGGCCTGGTCGTTCGGGAACGGCGGCGGAAAAGAATCGGCAAGCTTGCCCGGCCGCTGGAACATCTCGCCCTGGTCGTTCGGGCCGTCGGTGACCTGGAAGGTGGCGGCAATCGCCGCGGCCTGCGCCTCGGTAAAGCCGGGGCCGCCGGGTTCGGCGAGATTGCGGAACGCCAAAAGCTTCAGGCTGTGACAGTTCGAGCAGACTTCCTTGTAAATCTTGAAGCCGCGCTGCAGTTGCGCCTGGTCGTAGATGCCGAATGGCCCGGCGAACGACCAGCGTTGCCGCGCCGGGGCATCCTGGGCGGCCGCGGTGCGGACGGCCACGGCCGACAGCGCGGCGGCAAGCGCAACAGCCAAGACGATGCGATGATGCTTCATATCCGGGCTCGCTAGACTTTGGCGCCTGACGGCGGCGGGGCCGAGGCGCCGATCGGAGCGCCGTGGCGCAGAACCGCTTCGGAGATCGAATTCGGCAGCGGCTTGGTCCGTTCGAACAGCCCGAGGAGCGGCAGGATGATGAGGAAGAACGCGAAGTAGTAGGCGGTCAGGATCCGCGCGGCGATCACGTAACCTCCGGTCGGCTCCTGGGAGCCGAGATAGCCGAGACCGATCACCGCCGCAAAGAAGATGAACAGGAATTGCCGGTACAGCGGCCGGTAATTCGCCGAACGCACCCGCGACGTGTCGAGCCACGGCAGGAAGGCGAGAATGACGATCGAGCTCGCCAACGCCGTCACGCCCAGGAGCTTGCTCGGGATGCCGCGCAGAATGGCGTAGAACGGCAGGTAGTACCATTCGGGCACGATATGGGTCGGCGTCTGGCCCGGATTGGCCGGAATGTAGTTATCGGAGTGGCCGAGATAGTTCGGGATGTAGAAAATGAACCACGCGAAGACCAGGCAGAATATGCCGATGAAGAACGCGTCCTTGACGGTGGCGTAGGGCGTGAACGCCACGGTGTCCTTCTCGGTCTTCGGCTCGACGCCGGTCGGATTGTTCTGCCCGACCATGTGCAGCGCCCAGATGTGCAGCACGACCACGCCGGCGATCACGAACGGCAACAGGTAGTGCAGCGAGTAGAAGCGATTGAGCGTCGGATTGCCGACCGCGTAGCCGCCCCACAGCCAGGTGACGACCGATCCGCCGACGCCGGGTATCGCCGAGAACAGGTTGGTGATGACGGTCGCCGCCCAGAAGCTCATCTGTCCCCACGGCAGCACATAGCCCATGAAACCGGTCGCCACCATGAGCAGGAACAGAATGACGCCAAGGATCCACAACACCTCGCGCGGCTCCTTGTAGGAGCCGTAGTACATGCCGCGCGCCATGTGGACGTAGACGGCAACGAAGAAGAATGAAGCGCCGTTGGCGTGCACGTAGCGCAACAGCCAGCCAAAATTCACGTCGCGCATGATGCCTTCGACCGAGTTGAAGGCGAAGTCGACGTGCGGCGTGTAATGCATCGCCAGCACGACGCCGGTCACAATCTGCACGCCCAGCATGAAGGTCAGGATGCCGCCGAACGTCCACCAGTAGTTCAGGTTGCGCGGCGTCGGATAGGCGACGAAAGACGAATAGACGAGGCTCGCGATCGGCAGCCGCCGCTCCAACCATTTCATGAAGGGGCTCTGCGGCTGATAAGTCGAGTATCCGCTCATAGTCGAACCTTATGCCTGACTGCGGCGCGTTTGGCCGGAATGCAAAGGAAGTCGCGGCGTGAGGCCTCCGCCAATGAGATTGCTGTCACCGCCGCAGTCCTCATCCGTCTTGCCGGTCACCCATCCGCGCTACCAACCGCCGCCCCCTCCCCTACCCTTCCCCGCTCGCAAGGAGGCTGGGGAAAGGACCCGACGGAGACGATGGACCGGTCGCGTCCGACCTTGGGAAGGCCAGATGCGACACATACCGGCGGCGTTTTATTGGCACCCTTGCCGGGAGAGCGCAAGTGTGCGCTTTCCCGCACGCACAGGTCCGGCCTCCGCTACGCCGAAGCCCCCGAATCGCGGCCATGCAGATCGCCCTCTACCAGCCCGATATTCCGCAGAACACCGGAACCATCCTGCGGCTGTGCGCCTGCCTCGGCATCGCGGCGCACATTATCGAGCCGGCCGGCTTTCCGACCTCCGACCGCGCCTTTCGCCGCGCCGGCATGGACTATCTCGATGCCGTGACAATCGTGCGGCATGGCTCGTGGGGCGATTTCGAAACGTGGCGGGACGCCGGGCGCCATCGCCTCGTTCTGTTCACCACCGCGGCGACGCTCTCCTACCTCGACTTTCGCTTCGACGCCGCCGATGTGCTGCTGTTCGGCCGCGAGTCCGCCGGCGTGCCCGGGGCGATCCATCAGGCCGCCGGCGCGCGCCTGGCGATCCCGATGCGGCCCGGCCTGCGCTCGCTCAACGTCGCGGTCGCCGCCGCCATGGCGGCCGGCGAAGCGCTGCGGCAGACCGGCGGCATGGCCCGCATGGGTGGATCCGCCGATTAGGATTTTCAGGGGCGCCGCTACGCTTCGACCACGCCGGGACGGCCGCTTTCGACGGCGAACGTCTTGAGCGTGGCTATGTCGGCATTCGGATCATGGGCGTCGGAGACCACGCGCATGCGGACCTGCATGCGGGCGCGCTCGAGATCGACGATCACATAGCCGCGACGCCGGCTCTCGAAGAAATGCACGTGCGGATTTTCCGGCAAGGTCTGCGCCAGCAGATCGTAGGGCGGCCCGTAGGACGAGATCGAGGTGCCGACAAACTCCGTCGCTACCACCGGCGAAGCGGGATCGTCGAAATCGACCCGCAGATCGTTGGCCAGAAACGAATGGATATCGCCGCCGACGACGACCGGATTGGCGACGCGGCTGTCGCTGATGTGCTTGAGGAGCCGCGTGCGGTTGGCCGGATAGCCGTCCCAGTCGTCGGTCCAGAATCCTTCCACGCCATTCTGCCGCTCGCGGAACTGGGCCATCAGCACGTCCTGGGCAATGACATTCCACTGCGCCTTGCTGTGGGCGAGCCTGGAGTAAAGCCAGGCTTCCTGGTCGAAACCCATCATGGTGCGGCCGGGCGCGCGCCGCTCCGGACAAGCGGCGTCGCTCTCCACGTGTCCGCCGCCCTTGTCCGGCGGACCGTAGCAGGCTTCGCGCGAGCGATACTGCCGGCCGTCGATCATGGAGACATCCAGGAGATCGCCGAAGGCGAAGCGGTCGTACACCCGCATCAGCGGCCCGTTGGGGCGCGACAGCACCGGGCGCACCGGCATGTGCTCGTAGAACGCCTGATAGGCCGCAGCCCGCCGCAGCAGGAATTGCGCCGGCTCGTCGAAGTATTCGCTCCACTGATCGGCGTAGTCGTTCTGCACCTCGTGATCGTCCCAGGTGACGAGGGCCGGCACTTGCGCATGCAGGCGCTGCAGGTCCTGATCGAGCCGGTATTGCGCATAACGATTGCGGTAAGTCGGTAGCGTCGCGGCTTCGATGCCGTCGCTGTGCCGCCGCACGATCGGGCGATACTCCTCGATGGTTTCGTAGATGTAGTCGCCGAGGAACAAGACGACTTGCGGCCTCTCCTCGGTCAGATGCCGGTACGCCGAGAAATAGCCGTGCTCGTAATTGGAGCAGGACACGAAGCCGAAGCGCAGCCGATCGGGCGAGGCTGCCGGCGCCGGCAGGGTGATGGCGCGGCCCACCGGGCTCGTCGCGTCGCCGCTTCGAAAACGATACCAGTAGTCGCGGCCGCCTTGGAGGCCGGCGACATCGAGGTGCACCGAATAGCCGAAGAACTGCTCGGCGACGGCGTCGCCGCGCCGCACCACATTGGCCATGGCGTCGTCGGTGGCGATCTCGTAAGCGACGGTGACATCGCCGCCGGTCATGCCGGCCGGAGCCTGCGGATCGCTGGAACCCGGTTCCGGCGCCAGCCGCGTCCATAGCACAAAGCCGTCGGGCCGCGGTGCGCCGGACGCGACACCGAGACTGAACGGATCGCCCGCCCGCCAGCTTTGCGCTTTCGCCGCGCGCAGCACCGCCGGCGCCGCAGCCAAGGCCAGACCGGCGCTGCTCGCGCCGGCGAGCAGCCGGCGCCGGGTGAGGCTATTCGATGCATTTTGGCGCGGCACGATCGACCTCGGCATCTCGTTGAGTAGGATCAAGATAGTCGCGCGGTTTTATGACATTCTGGGCAAGCCTGAACGCCGATGGCTCGCGCAATGCCTCAAGCCGACCCTGGAACGCTCCATGGATACTCGCAAAATCGATACTCGCACAATCGATACTGGCACGATCGAGGAGTGCAAACGGCGGGCCAGCGCCTGGTTCGAAACGTTGCGCGACCGCATCGTGGCGGCGTTCGAGGCGATCGAGGACGACCTGCCGAAGGCTGCACCGCTCGCCGACCGCCCGCCGGGCCGGTTTGCGCGGACACCGTGGCGCCGCACCGATCACACCGGCGCGCCGGGCGGCGGCGGCGTCATGGCGATGATGACGGGCCGCGTCTTTGAAAAGGTCGGCGTCCATGTGTCGTCGGTATTCGGCGAATTCGCCCCGGAATTTCGCCAGGACATTCCCGGCGCGGCCGACGATCCGCGCTTTTTCGCCTCCGGCATCTCGGTCATTGCCCATATGCACAATCCGCATGTGCCGGCCGTGCATATGAATACGCGCTATGTGGTCACGACCCGAACCTGGTTCGGCGGCGGCGCCGACCTCACCCCCGTGCTCGACCGCCGCCGGACGCAAAGCGATGCCGATACGCTGGCCTTCCATGCCGCGCTGCAGGCCGCCTGCGGTGCGCATGCCGCCGTCGCCCCCTACGACAAATTCAAGACCTGGTGCGACGACTATTTTTTCCTCAAGCATCGCGGCGAAATGCGCGGCATCGGCGGCATCTTTTACGATTATCTCAATTCCGGCGACTTCGAAGCCGATTTCGCTTTCACCCAGGAGGTCGGCCGCGCCTTCGCCGGCATCTATCCCGAACTGGTGCGACGCAATTTCGCCACACCGTGGAGCGAAGCGGAGCGCGACGAGCAGCTCATTCGCCGCGGCCGCTACGTCGAGTTCAATCTGCTCTACGACCGCGGCACCATCTTCGGGCTGCGCACCGGCGGCAATGTCGAGTCGATCCTGTCCTCGATGCCGCCGGTCGTGAAGTGGCCGTAACCAAGCCCCGCGACGGCAGCCCAGCGCAACACAATCCCAATCGATAATTTTGCCGCCCGTAACGGCGGTGTGACGAACAATCGTCACAAGCCCTGCCTAGGGTCCGCCCGTCCATTCATCACAGAGGAGGCCATGATGACATTCGCACCTGGCGACGTCGTCACCCTGAAGTCCGGCGGACATGCCATGACAATCGTGTCGGTCGGCGAGGAGGATATCGACTGCTTGTGGATCGGCGACGATGGCGAGTTGTTTCGGCAATCGATTCCGGCGATCGCCCTGACGGTGGTCGAACTTGCCGACAGCGAGGAGACCGAGGCGGCAGAGCAAGACGAGGACGACGACGACGCGGAGGACGACGAACGCGACGACGATGAGGCGGACGAGGCAGACGAAGACGAGGAGGACGACGAAGACGAAGACGACGATAAGGAAGAAGAAGACAAGGACGAGGATAAGAGCGGCGAACAGCGCCGCGCCA